>JACCEE010095442.1_pt1 | contig 32097 bp, 25 predicted proteins | sample 7449931 | NCBI WGS metagenome assembly JACCEE01 (sample SAMN15323457, study PRJNA562643) | freshwater metagenome | isolation source: river surface water | place: USA:Blue River Watershed | collected 2017-08-19 | reverse complement strand
TCCTTTGCAATAATTGCTTTTTCTAATCTTCCAATTTTGTTTGCTGTATCACCATTTGCTGCAATACGATCGGCACTAACAATCATTAAATCGACTTTCCCGTTCATCATCAACATTGCTCCAGCATTATCTACAATTACGGTATTGGGGATCTTTTCATTACATAGTTCCCAAGCTGTCAGTTTTGAACCCTGATTTCGAGGGCGAGTTTCATCGACCCAAACGTGAATGTTTTTACCATTGTGAAATGCTTCATAAATAGGCGATAGGGCAGAGCCGTAATCAACAAATGCAAGCCAACCGGCATTGCAATGTGTTTCTATGTTCATTCCGTCTTTTATTAGAGAAGCTCCGATTTCTCCAATTTGTTTACAGGCTTGCTCATCTTCTCGCGAAAGATTTTGGGCTTCAGTGTATGCTTTTTGAGGGGATTGTTGTGCTTTTTGATATACTCGTTCTACGGCATAAAATAGATTGCGTGCCGTGGGACGTGTATGTTCAATATCGAATTTTGCTTGTTGTATGTATGATTGATAGTTTTCTTTCGGCGCATTTAATGCAGCCTGTGCCATGGCAAATCCTGCACAAACGCCAATTGCTCCAGCACCTCGAACGGTCATGTCTTTTATTGCTTTACATGTGTCGGTATAGGTACTTAATTCAACGATTTTAAATTGAAGAGGTAAAAGGTTTTGATCAATCATTGAGATTGTTTTGCCTTCCATCCAAAGTGTTTTATAAGGTTGAGAATTAACGTGCATTGTTCTTTTTATAATTATTATAAAAAATGCTTTCCCCGAACCAAGTATTTTTAAGGAAGAGTATGCATTTCTGGGAATATAAAACTATCAAAATCTTCGATACCTGAACGTTTACTTAAATTTCGTTATTATCAACGTTAAACTTGAACCCTAATCGCTTAGCTGTAAGTGTTTTTGAATTATTGATATTTTCAATCATTTGTGCAACACTTATGTTGTTTACGTTATCGTAGTCGGGAACTAACAAATCAAAATCGAGTGTGAATAATATGCACGATTCCAGTATATTGCGAATAGCAGTGTTATCTATTGTCGCATTTGGAAAATCGTTATAAAGAAAACCAAGCTGACGTTTGCCTTCCACAAAATAATGATTGTCTTTATTAATGAAAATTCGTGCAATCAGGTATCCAATATCATTTTGACGATTAAATTTAAACGAGTCGGTTAAGAAGTTGTAAATATTTATGACACCACAGAATGATGCATTAGGTTGATTGTGTAGATATGATGTACGCCAAAGAGTATGATTCTTGTCGAAATTGAACACATTGGAATGCAAACTGAAAATAATTAAATCTTCTCCAACTTGTAATTCTGCTTCAAAATAACCTTTATCTCTAAAAATAATGAGGGTATCTCTACCTTTTCCTTTTAAATCGGTATTGTATTCAAGTGCAACAGTCTGACAAACTAACTTAAGTGCTTCAAATACTTTTTGAGTATTTTCATACGCAACTTTTTTTACTGAAAATTTGTCAAGAATTAAATCGACAATTAACTCTTTCGGCGTTTTTTTCTCCATACTAGTACGATGTTGCAAAAAGAACTCGTTTATTTGAAGGTTTGCCCGTTACAATACAGGTGCCTTGTTCTTCAGGACTTTCGAATGGTATGCAACGAATGGTTGCTTTGGTTTCATTTTTAATTTTTTCTTCCGTTTCTTTTGTTCCATCCCAATGTGCCCAAATAAATCCTGCCTTTTGCTCTATGAGATTTTTGAATTCATCGTACGTATCGGCTTTATGACTATTTTCTTCTCTGAATTTTAGGGCTTTGTTGAAAATGTTTGCTTGAATTTCATCTAAAAGTTTTTGCACTTTTTCGACAATTCCCTCTTGTGTGGTATTTTCTTTTGTTAACGTATCACGACGTGCAATTTCAATTGTACCATTTTCAATATCGCGAGGACCAATAGCTAAACGAACGGGAACACCTTTCATTTCATATTCTGCAAATTTCCATCCAGGAGTTTGGTTATCTCTTGAATCAAGTTTGACTGAAATACCTAACGATTTTAATTGATTGTAAATTTGCTCAGCTTTGCCAATAACCGCATCGAACTGATCTTTTCCTTTATATATTGGTACGATAACGACTTGAATTGGTGCTAATTTTGGTGGTAATACTAATCCATTATCATCAGAGTGTGACATGATAAGCGCACCCATTAAACGGGTAGATACTCCCCAAGACGTAGCCCATACGTAATCGAGATTTCCTTCTTGCGAAGCGAATTTTACATCAAAAGCTTTTGCAAAATTTTGTCCCAAAAAGTGCGATGTTCCGGCTTGTAATGCTTTGCCATCTTGCATTAAGGCTTCTATTGCAAATGTTTCAAGAGCTCCGGCAAAACGTTCGCTTTCACTTTTAGCTCCTTGAATAACAGGCACTGCCATATAGTTTTGAGCAAAATCAGCATATACATTTATCATTTTCATTGCTTCTTCCATCGCCTCTTCTTTTGATGCGTGAGCCGTATGTCCTTCTTGCCAAAGGAATTCAGCGGTACGTAAAAATAAGCGAGTCCTCATTTCCCAACGAACAACATTTGCCCATTGATTTATCAATAACGGCAAATCACGATATGATTGAATCCAATTACGATATGTATTCCAAATGATGGTTTCCGATGTTGGACGAACAATGAGTTCTTCCTCCAATTTCGCGTCTTCGTCAACTATAATACCTTTGCCTTCGGGATCATTTTTTAATCGGTAATGAGTTACCACTGCACATTCTTTTGCAAATCCGTCAACATGGCTCGCTTCTTTGCTAAAAAATGATTTAGGAATAAAAAGTGGGAAATATGCATTAACATGGCCTGTATCCTTAAACATTTTATCGAGAATCGATTGCATCTTTTCCCATATAGCATAACCATAGGGTTTAATAACCATACAACCTCTTACTGATGAACTTTCAGCTAAATCGGCTTTCATTACCAATTCATTATACCATTGAGAGTAATTTTCGCTTCTTTTTGTTAAACCTTTTCCCATTTTGCAAAGTTTGGTATTAAATTTGTTTATTATATGTTGTTCGAAATGATTAGATATTTACACAATCATTTCGTAGTGCAAAGTAAAGAAATTTAATAGAATAATTAAAAAGATAAGGAGATAAGCCATGAAAAAGTTTTTTTACATCGGATTAGTCGGTTTATCTGCACTTACATCATGTGCGTCGTTAGTTGAAATGAACGCTAAATACGATGATGAAGTGTATGGTTCTCCTAAAGGCAAACGAGATCTTATTATCGATAGTTCTGCTTATAAACAAAAAAGTTCATCGCAAAATAGCGACTACCGATCTCCGTACTACTATAATAATGAACAAAATGATAGCCAAATTCCCGACAACAGGAATTTTGATACTATTCAAAATTATTATATGTCAAGAAATTATGTTCCTAATGATTCAGCTATTGATAATAGTGATCAACCTGTTGTAACGAACAATACGTATTACAATAATTATTATAACGACGATGATTATTATTATACAAGACGTATTTTGGGGTTTAGATCTCCATATTTAGGTTGTTATAACGACTATTCTTATGATCCTTATTATAGCTATGGTTATTATGACTATGGCTATAATGGTTTTTGTTCCACACCGTATTACACTCCATATTACCGTAATTATTGGTGGTGGGGAATTGGAATTGGTCCATTTTATTTTTATAATCATAACTATTTTAATAAACATCATTATTCTTATTATTCAAATAATGATTATGATAGACCGTCTCAATCAGTCACACATAGAGCTGGGGCAGGAAATGGTTATACTTCGGGTTATTCAAAACGATATGTTTCTGGACAATCGACCGGGACAACGGTAAAATCTTCATATGAAGCTCCGGCAACTGTTGATAATAGATATACTCGGGCTGCTCGCTCTCGTTACTATTACGACAGACAAAGTGGAAATTCAGAACCTCAAGTAGCAAAGCCTGAACAAAAGGAATCGACTCCTCCTCCTGTACAAAATCAGTCAAGTACAAGAAGTGGCTATGGTCGACCGTCAAGTAGTTCGAGCGATAACTATAGTACTCAAACCAATAGAGATCGATCTTCTCGAGGTTCAGTTTGGAGGAATCAAGACTCTCAAACATCAACCGAGTCGGGAAGTCAAGGTTCTTCTTCAAGATCAGGAAGTCGATATAGTAGTGGAACCTCTGGTGCCGGCTCATCATCATCGGGTTATACAAGACCAAGTAGCTCTTACGGTGGAGGTCGAAGTTCCGGTGGTTCATCTTCAGGATCATTCGGCTCTGGTGGTGGTTCCGGTTCTGGTGGAAGAAGTGGTAGTGCAAGATCTCACAGATAATATAAGTGTTAACTTTTAAAAATATTACAATGAAACGAATTGTTGCAATAATAGGGATGGTAGCTATAACCGGAATGGTTAATGCTCAGAATTATACCGATGCGTTACGTTATTCCGAACGTTTCAATCAGGGAGATGCGCGATATACATCTATGGGTGGTGCGATGAGTGCTGTGGGATTGAATCATTCAGCAATCAGTGATAATCCGGCTGGCATTGGGGTATTCACCAATGGTTCTGGTGAGTTAACTTTTGCAAATGGATTTAATTCAACGAACTCTACGTTTTTGGGTGAGTCGTTACGCGCAAATAATGCAAGTTTCAGAATTAATAATTTTGCTGTTTTGGGTAGTTGGGAGTTACCTAATAATGACTTAAATGCCAAATATCTTAATTTTTCGTTCTCTATAAATAAAGTCAATGATTTTAATGATAAAATTAGTTTAGATGCATATAATGATCGTAGTTCATTTACCGATGATTTCCTCATCAATGCTGAAAAAGGAAATCTCAATTATGGATATGTCGGCGATGCGCTTGATGCTGAAATAATCTATTTCGATTCATTAAATAATGATTACGTTTCTGATTTCTATAAATATAGTTCAATTGGTCAAAAAATTAGAGGACCATACGGAACGCATCAATCTTACACATCAACACAAACAGGGAAAATGTATAACTATTCGTACGGCGTTGGAACAAATTTCGATGATAAAGTTTATTTGGGTGGTAGTTTAAATCTTTCAACACTTAGCTATTCAATTACGGAAGATTATTCGGAGAATGATGAAAATAATTTGAATCCTACGTTTAACAGTTTGTCGTTGCATAATTCGATGGATGTAACGGGCAAAGGGTTTAATTTGAAATTAGGACTTATTGGTCGTCCTATCGAAAATGTTCGTTTAGCTGTAGCATATCATACTCCGATATTTTGGTCTATTTCTGAAGATTATAACTCAAGTGTTTCAGGGCAATTTGTTGATGATACTTTGGTTTATAACACACATTCCGGAGGACAAAATTATACTAATGATTATCATCTATATAGTCCGGGACGAGTGGTAGCCGGAGTTGCATATACAATCAAAAAAACATTGATGTTGACTGCTGATTACGAATATTGTGCCTATCCGAATGCTGTTTTGAGTAATTCTTCCTATTCTTATAATTCACAAAATAAAGGAATTCAAAATAATTTAAGAAAGTCAAATGCAGTAAAAATGGGGGCTGAGTTTAAGGTTGGTCCGTTAAGTTTAAGAGCCGGTACAGCCTTGTATCAAAGTCCTGATAACTATTTCAAAGCCGATTATGGGTTGTATAAAGCCGTTTATTCTGGTGGTTTTGGTATAAAAAATCAAAATTTCTATATGGATTTGGCTTTTTCTTCAGCAAAAACGCTTGGATATAAAGTCTTGTATCAGGTTGATGAAAAAAATTATGAGATTGCAGATACTAAATCGTTCTCAAATCAGTTATTACTAACAGTTGGTTTAAAATATTAGGGATTGCAAATGTTTCATAACTGATAAAGCCTCACGTGATATGCGTGAGGCTTTTTATTGTTTGATGAACAGTTTGCGCGTTGAGTTTTTATTGGTTATTACATGTATCGTATATATTCCGGGAGTTAATGTAGAAATATCAATTGTTTGAGAATTTCCTTGCATTATAAGTTTTTTTTGAATGTTGAATATTTCGTACGAGAGTAACGATTGCTCTGATTGAATGCTTAGTGTTTTGTGTGCCGGATTGGGTGAAATAACAAAATTATTGTTCGCCAATTCAGTAAAACTTGTTGGTTTCGTTTCTAAAATAATGATTTGATTGATTAAATACTCATTCCATTGTGCAGTAATAACAATCGTATCAACTCCTGTATTATTTGAAGTTCCCGATAATTTATTTGCATCATAATTTAACCACGATGGCTTTTGGTAGATTTTTACAGCAGCTTCCGAAGCTTTATTGGTTGAAATAAGATAAGTATATTGTTTGCCGATTTCGGTTTCGGTAAGTGCCGTTGTTGTAAAATAAAATTGGCTTTGAGGTGTTGTTTGAAAATAAGGTAGCGTGATGCTATCAATCCAAACAGCATCGGCACCTTCGTAGCTCATATCGTCTTTAATATATTCCCACGTAAAATTATGATTCCCTTTTGAAACTGGCATCGAAACCAGTATCCAATCTGTTGTTATTCCTGCTTGTTTGTATTTTGAAATGCCATCTATCGAAAAGTTCAAATAATCGTAATATGTGTAATGATCAATGTTCCAATGTGGACTTTCGCACGATGTTTTTATCATAAACGAAAGCGTATCATCGAACAATATGTTGGCGGTTAGTCCAAATGTTGTGCTTTGATTATCGCCAATAGCTCCACTTTGCAATGAATATGAATCGTTGTAGTATTCTTTATTGCTGATAAACCATGGTTTCTGTGATGCATTGTTCCATTCATAGTGATTAAGAGTGCCATCGTTCCAATTTTCGGTTATGGTTCCAACTTTTAATAGAATGTCGGTTTCTATTTTTTGGTTATTGTATGTGCCTGTATATGTGAGAGGAATAAATTCCCCATTCTGACAATTGGGCGAAAACGCGACTTCAAAATAAACGGTATCGCTCTCAGATGGTTTGATGGTTTGATAGTTTGTCTTTTGAGAAATGATTGAACAATTGGTATTGTTTGTCTTTAAATTGTTCGAACTGAACGTTGCGAGAGCGTGCCCCGTGTTTTTAAGAATAATGCCATATTTTATAATTTCACCGGGTTCTGCTTTTGAGTTCGAATTACTTGCCGATGTGGGTTGTATTATTTCACTGATGTGAATTATCGTGGGCGATTGAACATGAAACGATTTGTTGAATGTAAATTGTTGTCCTTTGCTATTCGTTATTGTAAAAGAGAGTGGTATAACTGAATAGTCGGGTGTGCTTTCTTTGATAAAGAAGCCAAAAGAGTTCGTTAGCGTTTGGGTTTCTTCGGGCAAAAGCGCTTTAGTGTTCTGTTCCGACTGATAAATAATAATTGATGTGTCGGCCGATGTTAATGTAATTGAATAGGGTTGCGAAGTGCTAATTCCAATGTTTTTTACTGAAATAGTTACATCAACACTGTCGCCATTTTCGATACTATTATTTTGAGAAATGCCGGTGTCGTGAACCGTAAATTGTGTTATAAAAGGAATGTCTGTTTGCGCGGGAATTACAACAATTGTGTCGATTGTTGGGAGCATGTTGAATCCTGTGGCTACAACCCAGAGTGTGTCTGTGTTGGCAATCGGGTCAATGTGTGCAGTCAGTTTTCCGTTCATTATTATTCCATTATAAACAATGCTATCTTTGGTCGACAGGGTTATATGTGCATTTTCATTGGGTGAGAAAAGTGTTAAGGTATCTTGTCCGATGTGTATCTGTTTGTTGAACGAAAGCGAGGTTTGGGTAGATGGTTTGGTGAATAATTGCAACGATGGATCTCCAAAAATGCTCCAGGTATCGGTTGTTTCAAAACCTATTTCATTAAAAATTGTATTTATATGGTTGAAACTTTTTAAGGCTTGCAGTCCAAAACTTGGAATTGTATCTGCATTTTCATGCTGCAATAATGTTGTAATAAAATAATCTTGTGCATTCATGGGCGGATTCCACCATTGGTCAGTTGTCGATGCCAGCATACAAACCATTCCGGTTGCCGAATCATTGTGATGTGCCCACATCAACGATTCTGCAAGGCATGTATCTTTGCTCAACTGGCCAATTTTACATCCTGCAATTATCGACCATGGATGTGCTGTTGTGTTGGTTAATCCACTTGCATCGTTGCTCGAGAAACCCGATGTAATAAGGGTATTGGTTCCGCTATGGCCGGTGTATAGAAAAATGGTTTTCCCATTATTGATGCTTGTTTGAACCATCGATATCGTTGGATTGCCATCGGCATCGTTTCCGCCATGCGAACCGTCATACATTTCGTCGCCATGATTAAAACCATAAGCAATGAGCGAATCGTTAATCTTGTGAAGATGTTCGTAATCATATTCGCCATTATCGCCTGGAGCTTGATCTGAAGCAACAAGTAAGTATGGCGATGCAAGGTTTGATAATTGGGTTGTTTGCTCGAAATGAATGATTTTTTTAACTTGATTATCGATATCGTTCGATGTTTTTCCTGCAATTCGACCAACAACAACTTCGGGATACGAGTCGTCACCCAAAATGTATCCCCAAGCGTTGTCCGACGGCCATTTTATGTCCTTTTGTGGTATATCCGATGAGTCGCCAACAAGCAATAAATAGGTGTTGTGATGCAGATTGTAATAGTCATTGATGATCGTTTGCATTTTGTCGATTGTCGCGATGGTGTCGGATACGATAATTTTGGTGTCAATACCTTTCTTGTTTTTCCACGATACCAAGGGGCGTATAGCCTGAGTATATTTTTGAGGGCATAAAACCAACATTGAACCGTTGAAAATATTTTGATTCATCGATTTTAAATGCGTTGTTGCAGATGTAATGAATTTCGACGTATAATTAATTAAGATATCGATCGATTTATAGACGATTGCGGTTTTATTGGCCGAGTTGAATCGGAACGGAACGATTTTTAGAACTGTTTCAATATGGTTTTGTCGGTTGTAGGGTGTTTCTAACCTGAAAAAGGCATTCGGATAGTAATTGTACACCGTTTTTTGTGTGTCGAAGCTTTCGTTGAGGTGTTGTACATTGTTTTTAAGGTAACCCATCGATGGTTCGATGTTGATATTGCTTAAAATGGTCGAATCAACCTTTAAAATAGTAATTGTAGGCTGTTTCTTCGATGGAATTTCGATTGTTCTGTAAAAAAACGGTAAGCGAGGGCTTCCTTTTTCCTCAGTGAAAGCTTCGTTGGTTGTTTCTATCGATTGAAAACCGTTATTGGTGGTAGTAACCTGATAAGCCGGGAGCAAAAATCGAATAGTCATCGAACTGTCGGTTTGTTCAATGACCTGAAAAGGCATTTGCGCGTTTACAGAGCCAATAAAAAGGAAAAAGAATGCAATGCAGATTGTTCTCATTTTGCTTCCATTGTCGTTAGTATACAAATGTACGGAAAATGAATATCTGTTTTAAATGATTTATTGATTATTGAAGGATAAAACGCTCAACAACTTCGGCAACGCCATGATTGTTGTTTGATGCAACAACAACATCGGCTTTGTGGCGGAGCTCGGGTGCTACATTATCGACCCAAACGCCAAGTCCTGCATATTCAACCATGCTCAGGTCGTTGCCTGCATTGCCAACCGCGATAATTTCTTGCTGTTTAATTCCCAATCGATCTGCAAGAATTTTGATGCTGGCTGCTTTGTCTATACCATGAGGCATTACTTCAAGGAAGAATGGTTTTGATATTGCTACGCTTAAATTTGGGCGAGCTTCTTTTAATTTTGATTCTACCGTTTTAAGATATCCGGGTTCTTCGAGCATGATGCATTTAACCGCCGATGCGTTAACCGCCGATTTAAAACATGGAACTTTATTGTGGTTCATGCCCGTAATTTTTAATTCGATATCGATGTATTCAGATTCTGTTTCGCTCACAACTTCGCTATTGAGATAGGTGAGTATATGAACATTGTGTTCTGTGCTGAAGGAATGAAGACTATGAATTTCTTCCTTTGTCAGACATCGTTCAAATATTGTCTCATTATTTTTAATGTTGGTGATGAGTGCACCATTAAACGAAATGATAAATGAGCCATATTTGCCGAGTTCTAATTCCTCGGCAAAAGGCATCATTGCTGCAGTTGGACGACCCGACGCTAATACTACGAACACACCCAATTCTTGGGCTTTCATAAGCATTTCTTTGTTCTTCGTAGAAATGCTATAATCATCGCTCAAGAGGGTGTCGTCGAGGTCGAGCACCAGCATTTTGTATTTCATTTCTTGTTCATTTTTCGAAGGAAAATACAAAAGGCTGTGCTATTATGAATTCTTCATATTCGTAAGATGTTGTTTATATGCATTCCAATCGCTTATTGGCGATTTTGCAACTCCCGACTCGATAGCTGCTTTTGCTACTGCTTCGGAAACAACATATAATAATCGATGATCGCTTGGTTTTGGAATGATATATGATTTTCCAAAACAAAGGTCTGGAGCATTATAGTCGATTTTTACTTGTTCAGGAACAGCTTCTTTTGCAACTTTTGCAATAGCATAAGCCGCTGCTAGTTTCATTTCTTCGTTGATTTTTGTTGCTCTTACATCAAGTGCACCTCTGAAAATGTAGGGGAAACCAAGTACGTTGTTAACTTGATTTGGTTTGTCACTACGTCCGGTAGCAAATATGATGTCATTGCGTGAAGCCATTGCTAGTTCGTATGAAATTTCAGGATCGGGATTGGCCAATGCGAAAACAATTGGATTTGCTGCCATGCTTTTTACCATTTCAGATGAAAGTACGTCTCCTTTTGATAAACCGATGAAGATGTCGGCATCTTTCATTGCATCTTCAAGTGTTTGCAATTTGGTGTTTTTTGCAAAAAATTGTTTCGATTCATCAAGACCTTTTCTATCGGTTGTTAAAACACCTTTGCTATCGAGCATGATGATGTTTTCGAGTTTTGCACCAACAGCCATATACATTTTTGCGCAAGAAATAGCTGCAGAACCTGCACCGTTAACAACCATTTTGCATTCACCAAGGTTTTTACCTATAAGTTCGCAAGCATTTATCAGAGCTGCTGTCGAAACGATTGCTGTTCCATGTTGGTCGTCGTGCATAACAGGGATATTAAGCTCTTCTTTCAATCTTTTTTCGATTTCAAAACATTCGGGAGCTTTAATATCTTCTAAGTTAATACCGCCAAATGTTGGAGACATTATTTTAACAGTTTGAACAAACAAGTCGATGTTTTCTGTGTCGAGTTCGATATCAAAAACGTCAATTCCTGCAAAAATTTTGAAAAGCATTCCTTTGCCTTCCATAACTGGTTTGCCTGCCAATGCACCAATATTTCCTAAACCTAAAACAGCAGTTCCGTTTGAAATTACTGCTACTAGATTTCCTTTTGCGGTGTATTTATATGCATCTTCGGCATTGTCACTGATTCTTAAACAAGGTTCCGCAACTCCAGGCGAATATGCCAATGATAAATCGCGTTGTGTTTGATGCTCTTTTGTAGGAACGACTGCTATCTTACCAGGTTTTCCTTTTGCATGATAGTCTAAAGCGTCTTGCTTTATAGTATTTTGGCTCATTATAAAAAGATTTTAGTGATTATCGATTCCGATTTTTCTACTTTATTATCAGAATCTTTACTAGTATGCAAAGATAAAAGTTCGAAGTGGAAAAACAAATACTTAACGATGTATTCATTCATATTTTTTCGAAAAAATAAAATGTTACATTTGTGTGCTTTAATAATGTCAATAGAATGCAATTTTCAGCAAAATCACGGGCTTATTTTTTATTAACACTGATCTGTGTTTTGTATCTGTTCGATTATGCCGATCGACTCGTTATAACATCATTTCTTGATTCAATAAAAAAGGAATGGCTGCTGTCCGATACGCAATTGGGGATGCTAACTGGTGTGGTCAATTTATTCGTTGCTGTTTTTGTGTTGCCGCTGTCGATTTTAGTTGATCGATGGAGTCGAACCAAAATGATTGCAATTATGGCAATTGTATGGAGTATTGCTAGTTTAAGCTGTGCTTTGGTACATAATTATCATCAACTACTATTGTTTCGGGCATTAACCGGATTGGGTGAAGCTGCTTATGCTTCGGCTGCCGTTGCTTTAATATCTAAAACGTTTCCCCGAAACAGAAGAGCTCAGTATTTGGGTATATACAATGCTGCAGCACCAATGGGAGCGGGTATTGGCATTGTTATTGGCGGTATCATTGCTGCGAATTTAGGTTGGCGGTATTCTTTTGGTTTAGTTGCCTTACCGGGATTGCTTATAGCATTGTTATTTTTTACTGTAAAAGATTATTCAACCTTGCCAATAGAGCAACAGGCTAAAGAGTCAACAAATACATTTCGGAATATCTGTTCATCTATTTTCAATTTGTTTAAAATTAAAACCTTGTGGTATATCTATATTGCTTATGCCATTCTTATTGGTGTAAACACGTCAATGCTCGATTGGTCTACCACGTATTTCATGCGATTTATGGGCTTACCTCAAAAAACAGCGTCAAGTATTTCGGGTTTGATTGCTATAATGGTATTGGTTGGAGCTCCTCTTGGTGGCATTTTGGGTGATAAGTGGAATCGCAAAAATAAAAATGCCTATCATTATTTTTCAGCTATCACCGTTTTTATTTCAGCTATCACGTTATTTATAGCTTTGTCGTTGAAAAATATACCAGTTGCAATGATATTTTTTGGATTGTTTGGTGTCTTTTCTGTTTGTTATTTAGCTCCTGTAACTACGATTATACAAAATGTTGTGCATCCGGGAATGAGAGCTGTTTCTTTTGGAATCAATGTTTTGTTTATGAACTTGATTGGAGCATTTTCCTTCCCTATAATTATCGGTAAAATATCTGATTATTTAGGGTTGCACGTTTCATTATTCTTTTTGCCAGTAATGTCTCTTCTTGCCGGTATTGTTTTTCTGGTTTCGGTTTCTCAATATCGTCGCGATATGCAATAACATTCCCCGATAGTTTTTGCTTGTTTATCCGTCAAAAAAGGTTGTTGACGGATTTTCTTTTTAATAAAAAATAAAAACTGTTAAAATTTGCACTTAAAAAACAAAAACGAAGATTTGTACTAATGCCAACCCGACTGAATTGAAACTGTCGAGAGCTTGTCTTTATTTTCCAATCTTGAATCACATTATGAAAAAGAATTCAAACAATCCATCCATAAAAGAGAAGCCTGCAAAAGCGAATATCTTTGAAATTTTAAAGCCATATAGAGCGATGATAATGTGGCTAATCATTTTTGCACTGCTGAGCAATGCTGTAAATCTTGTGATACCGAAACTTATATCTCGATCGATTGATGCTTATTCGGGTGGACATTTCTCTTTTAAAACGACCTTAATTGAGTTTTTAATTGCATCGATTGTCATTTTTGTGTTTACATACTTGCAAAGTGTTATTCAAACCTTAGCATCGGAAAAGGTAGCTCGCGATTTGAGAACTAAATTATCGGCTAAAATTTCTCGACAAAGTTATGCTTATATTCAAAAGACTAGTCCTGCAAAACTTCTTACAAATCTGACTTCCGATATCGATTCTGTTAAAATGTTTGTATCGATGGCTGTCGTTTCAATCGCTTCGTCGTTGTTCATTATTATAGGAGCCAGCATTTTACTTATCAGTATTAACTGGAAATTGGCAATTCCAGTTATTGCTATCATTCCGATAATTGGTGGTGCATTTTTTATGGTTTTAAGTAAAGTTCGGGTTATTTTTAAGAAAAGTAGAGAGGTCATCGATTGGTTGAATAAAGTCATTAACGAAAGTATATTAGGAGCTGCAATAATCAGAGTTTTAAACTCTCAGCATTTGGAATATAATAAGTTTTTAGATGCAAATTCTCGTGCCAAAGATTTGGGTATGAGTATTTTGAAACTATTTGCATCGCTTATTCCGATGGTGATTTTTGTGAGCAATATGGCATTATTAGCAATATTAGCATTGGGAGGGCATTTTGTCATAAATGGAAATATGTCGTTGGGCGATTTTGCCGCATTCAATAGTTATTTAGTTATACTTATTTTTCCCATCATTGTTATTGGTTTTATGAGTAATGTGATGGCTCAAGCTACGGCATCTTATCAAAGAATCAGTGATGTGTTGAATGCTGCCGAACCTATTGAAAAAGGAACGATTGATGCATTGTTGCAAGGGCAAATTGAATTGAAAAATATCAACGTTTATTATGGTGAAAAGGCTGTATTGAAAGATATTTCAATATTTGTAGAACCAGGCTCTGAAACGGCCATAATTGGTCCAACGGCTGCAGGGAAAAGTCAGCTTCTTTATTTGTTAACAGCCTTAATTAAACCTCAATCGGGTACAGTTGAATTTGATGGCATTGCCCTTGAATCATACATAAAAGAGACATTTCATCACCAAATTGGATTTGTCTTTCAGGATAGTATCATATTTAATATGAGTTTGCGAGAAAATATTGCATTTAATGAATCGGTAACCAAAGAAGCATTGGAAAAAGCAATTGCAACAGCGGAACTGAATGATTTTGTCGATTCTTTGCCTTTGGGACTCGAAACGGTGGTTTCTGAGCGAGGAAATAGTTTATCGGGAGGTCAAAAACAGCGAATCATGTTGGCGCGGGCATTGGCATTAAATCCGAAGATATTATTACTCGATGATTTTACAGCAAGGGTTGATTATAAAACAGAACAAAAGATTTTGAAAAATGTACGTGAAAATTATCCCGAATTAACATTGATTTCCGTAACACAAAAGATTGCGTCGGTTATGCATTTCAATCAAATAGTTTTATTAATGGAAGGTGAAATTGTTGCTAAAGGAACGCATCAGGAATTAATGAATACGTGTGCGGAATATGTTCAAATATTTAATTCACAACGAAGCACGAGTCATTATGAAACATCGTCGATAACAGAATAACAGTGAACACTCAAAGAAGAATTCTATATGTCACATTACAATTTAAATAGTCAAGCAGCAAAGGCAAAATCAGATGTTAAGGGTTTTGCCATCATAAAACGTCTGCTTGCTTTGATGGACGAAGAACGCAAAAATTTATATATCGCATTCTTTTTCATTTTTATTAACGCCGGATTGAGCTTGTTAGCTCCTGTCTTGGTTGGTTATGCTGTTGATAAATATGTTGTTACGAAGCAATTTAATGGTGTTTTAATAATAGCGCTTGTCTTGTTCGTCATGTATTTGCTAATCTTATTTTTGGGTTATACACAAACCATGTTAATGGGAAGTGTTGGACAGCGAATGTTGTTTAATTTGCGCAATAAAATATTTAATAAGTTGCAAGAATTGCCAGTCGATTTTTTTAATCAAAACAAAGCTGGCGATTTAATATCAAGAGTTAATAATGATACTGATAAATTGAATCAATTCTTTTCCCAATCGCTTGTTCAATTTATGGGAAGTATTTTTACAATGATTGGTTCTGGCGTATTTCTTTTATGTATAAATTTTAAATTAGGCTTAGCTGCATTGGCACCAGCCTTTTTGCTTTGGATTTTTACAAAAATCATTTCTCCCTGGGTAAAGAAATCGAATGCCGTGAATCTTAAAAGTCTGGGTAGTTTAAGTGCCGAAATACAAGAGAGTTTGAATAATTTCAAAGTTATCATTGCATTTAATCGACGAGATTATTTTCGAAAACGATTTGATGAAGCAAATCAAGAAAATTATAAAACATCTGTTAAGGCTGGTTTAGCCAATAATATATTTTGGCCGGTTTATGGTTTTATGTCAAATATCGGACAGTTAATTGTACTTGGATTTGGAATTTATTTAATTGCTACGGGTAGTTTCTCTATTGGTTTGTTAATCAGTTTTTTGGCTTATGTGTCGCATTTCTATAATCCATTGAGACAATTGGCTGCATTGTGGGCCAATTTTCAAGTCGCTTTGGCCGGATGGGATCGTATTTCTCAAATTTTGTCATTAGAATCGAATTTAGAAGTTATTAATACAACTGAACCGATTTCGAGAAACACAGCGTTGATGTCTTTTAAAGACGTATCATTTACGTATCAAAATGGTAAAGAAGTATTGCGTGATGTGAGTTTTGACCTTGAACATGGTAAAACATATGCTTTCGTTGGACCAACCGGTGGTGGTAAAACAACAACAGCTTCACTTATCGTGAGATTATATGATCCCGTTGCCGGTAATGTGTATTTTAATGGTATTGATATCAGATCATTAACGGCAGAAGAACGTAGTCGTAAAATCGGTTTTATCCTTCAAGAACCATTTTTATTTACAGGTACGGTTCGCGACAATATTCTTTATGGGAATACAGAATATCTTCACATTTCAAATGAAGAATTGTATAATCATTTACAAGAAACAGGGCTTGATGGTTTGCTCGATCGTTTTGATAATGGATTAGATACGCTTGTTTCCGTTAATGGTGATGGTATTAGCTTAGGGCAGAAGCAATTAATCGCTTTTATGCGTGCCGTATTACGAAAACCTGAATTGTTGATTCTCGATGAAGCAACGGCAAATATTGATACTGTTACCGAACAATTGTTGGAATCAATCTTGCAAAAATTACCTTCATCAACAACGAAAGTAATCATAGCACATCGATTAAATACAATTGAAAACGCTGATGAAATTTACTTTGTGAATTCAGAAATGGTGACAAAAGCCGGATCGCTTGACGATGCCGTTCAGTTGCTCATGCACGGAAAACGAGCAAGCTAATAAATTAAAAACTCTTTTGCGCGAGGACCTTCATTAAACAATAAATCGATAATGCTTGCATTTTCTATAAAACCATGTTTATGGGCAAATACCTGATAATATTCTTTGAACTCAACATCTTTACCTCTTTTTAGAAAATCAAAATCCCGACAATCACGATACTCTGTCGTTTTTGAATATTCGTCAGTAAATTTAACTTGTTGAGGTATTTTTAATAATTTAAAAATTAATTCTTGAAGTTTACAGTCGAAGTCGAATAGATTATTAATTGGTTGACTATAAAATGGGTTAAAATAGTCGGAATAATATTCGAAAAATGGCGATGAATTATACGCAGAACATATTGCTTGCCAATGTATTCGTTGCCATTGTTCAGTATCTGAAGTTGTAATATCTGCCGTTTTGATTTTCTCTCCCGATGGTTTACAAACGGGAATACTCAGAGATAATGGGCCATTCGCTCCTATTATAACGCATCGGTTTCGATGGCTTTGTTTTACATAATGTTCCTGTTTCTCAATTATATATCCGGATGTTTGTAAAATACTTTGGTAATAAGAAACTGAACCTAAATAAGCACAAGATACGAGTGTTTTATTTTGTTGCATTACAAGAATATACTAGGTTTTTGAGGTAATAAAATGATAAATTCCGAACCTTCACCGGGTTTGCTCGAAACTTCAATGTTTCCCTGACATAAATGAATAAATTCTTTTGCAAGAACCAATCCGAGTCCCGCTTCCATATCGGTTGTATCATGTTTTGGGCTATGAATTTTAAATAATCGAGCAATTTTTTCTTCAGTCATACCAATGCCGGTATCTTTTATTGAAACACAAACGGAATCATCCTTTTTGTATACCGATATTATGATAGAACCTTTGTTCTGATTGAACTTTATAGCATTCGAAATGATATTTTGAATTGTTATTGTTATTAAATTATGGTCTCCATAGGCTTTGAGCGAATCGAAATTTTTGAAAATAGTCAGTTCTTTTTCCGAAATTTTTGCAGCAAAAATTTCCAATTGTTCGTCAATGATTGGAATTAATTCAAGAAGCATCGGATTTACCTTAATTGTGCCAATTTGAATCCTCGACCACATTAAGAGATTTTCCAGAAGAGCCATAGCTTCTTTTGCACCTTTTAAAATGAGTGTTGAAAAAGCTTTTATTTTTTCCCTATCAGAAATGTCTGTATTTACTAATAAGTCGGAAAATCCAATGACTAAACCAAAAGGATTTTTCAAATCATGAGCCATTATCGAAATGAATTTGTCTTTGGCTTCATTTTGTTCTTGATAGTAATTCTTTAGTTCTTCAATCTTTTGCTTTTGTTCTTCAATTTCTTTGTTTCTTATTGAAAGGAGCTCTTCGGTTTTGTTCATTTGGCGAAGCCTTACCACAAATGTTTGAATTAATGCAAAATAAATCGATGGTTCTGTTTTTAATAGGGTATGAAACCGTTCTTTATCGAGGAGCCACAATTCCGATGGTTCTGTTGCCGTTGCTGTTATCGATCGTGGTTTATCATCAATTAATGCATATTCGCCAAAAAACTGTTCACTATGAATATATGAAAAATCGTGAACATCAGAATGTATTTTAATACATCCCGATATCACGATATATATGCCTTTGGGGTTTATTTCATTTTGATAAAAGAGAATTTCGTTTTCTTGTAATGAAATTCTCTGAAGTAATGGAGCAATATGTTCGAGCACGTCTGTCGATAAATCTTCAAAAATGCTGATCTTTTTTAAAAACGTGATTGTATTTAATATTGTCTCATTACCCATAAATTGCATTAATTATGAACGAATCTGAACATTCTGCTCCATCTGATATTAAATGGAAATGGTTTGTCGGCATCAAGTGAAAGCCATATAAAAGCTGCTTTCCCTACGATATGATCTTCTGGAACAAAACCCCAAAATCGAGAGTCGGCAGAATTATGACGGTTATCGCCCATCATCCAATAGTAATCCATTTTAAATGTATAACTGGTCGTTAGTTTGTTGTTAATGTAAATATCCGAACCTTTAACTTCTACTTTGTTGTGTTCGTAGGTTTCAATAGCTCTTTGGTAAAGTGGAAGATTGTTGATGTCAAGATTAATCGATACTCCTTTTTTAGGAATGTAAAGAGGACCGAAGAAATCCTCGTTCCAAGCATATTTGGGGTTGTGTGGAAAAATATAATCGGCATATTCTCCTTTTTTACGAAGTGTTTTTTGTACAGAAACAACATTCGATAGTTCTTTTATCTTCTGAACTTTTTCTGCACTTAACGGAATAATGTAAACACCGGGTTGTGCTAAATTTCTATCAGCTTCACTAATACCCAATTCGTCAAAAACTCTTGGATTGATTTCCGTACCATTCGTTGTAATTGCATAGTTATATTGACGAGTATCGACATCATTTTGCTTTTTGCCGTTGACGTATAAAATGCCTTCTGATACTTGAATTGTATTGCCGGGAATTGCAACACATCGTTTAATGTAATTTTCTTGTTTATCAACAGGACGAACACCAATTGTGAAATTTTGTAATACGGTTTGACGTCCCAATTCACGTACTATTTGGTAATAACTTTGTTCCTGATGCTCTAATACAACAGTATCGCCTTCGGGGAAATTGAATACAACAATATCATCGTTTTTGATTTTTTCAAAACCAGCTAATCTGTTGTAATCAAGTTGTATGAGTGTTGAAAATGATTTTGCTGTTTTCGAGAATGGCATTGTGTGATGAACAAATGGAAACGAAAGGGGAGTCATCGATGTTCGTGGTCCGTAATTGCATTTACTAACGAAAAGATAATCGCCAATGAGGAGTGTTTTTTCCATCGATGATGTAGGAATTGTATAAGCTTCTACGAAATATAAACGAATAAAAGAAGCTGCAATTACTGCAAATATTATTGCATCAACCCATTCTAGAACTTTTGTTTGGAATGGTGTTTTGGGTTTTATCAGTTTCCAAAATGCCCAAGGAACTTTTTTTGTGATGTAAATATCAAAAATAATGGCTTCACCCAGAAGCAATAAGAAAGAATGATTCCATAGTACCCATAATAGGTAACATATTGAAACTGTTGAAAATTTAAACCATTTATTCGTTGTAATCGATTTGATTTTTTGCATCATGTTTTTCATGCCTTGTGCTTTGATAGAGTAAATATACTTATAAATTTAATAAATCTTTCATTCCGTAAACGGCTTTTTTATCTTTCATAAACTCTGCTGCAATAACAGCACCAAGTGCAAAGCCTTTACGTCCTTTGGCTTCGTGTTTTATTTCAATAGAGTCTACAGCCGAATCATAAGTAATAATGTGTGTGCCCGGTACAGTACCAAGTCTTTTAGCAACGATTTGAAAGTCTTCTTTATTTTGTATGTTGTTTAATTTCCATGCTTTTTTTCTGGTATTGTTTTCAATTACTCCTTCAGCTAAGGTTATTGCTGTGCCGCTTGGAGCATCTAATTTTTGAGTATGATGGATTTCTTCCATAGCGCAATCGTAGTCGGCATGAGGGTTCATTAGTTTTGCAAGATATTTGTTTAATTCAAAAAACAAATTGACTCCAAGACTGAAGTTTGATGCCCAAAAGAATCCTTTTTGTTGTGAATTACAATATGCTGCTATTTCGTCGTATTTGCTTATCCATCCGGTGGTACCAGAAACAACCGGTACGTTGGCTTCGAAACATTTTTTATAGTTTTCAATTGCTGTTTCGGGTACTGTAAACTCAATTACTACGTCTATTTTTTTTGCTTTCAAATTTTCGGTAGTAAGATCCGATTTGTTATTAATATCTATAATAAGAGGAATTGTATGACCTCTTTGCAGGGCTACTTGTTCAATCTCTTTGCCCATTTTTCCGTATCCAATAAGTGCTATATTCATATATAAAAGTTAGAGATTTTTGGCGGGGATATATTAAAAAAAAAGGGAAGCGTATATGCTTCCCTTTTTGTATGTCTGTAAAAATTATTGTACTTGTTTTACAATAGCTTCGAAAGCTGAAGGGTTGTTCATTGCTAAATCGGCAAGCACTTTGCGGTTGATGTCGATTTCTTTTTTTGCAAGTTTACCCATAAATTCCGAATAAGACATTCCGTGAAGGCGGCAAGCTGCATTGATTCTTTGAATCCATACTGCACGAATTTCACGTTTTTTTGCTTTTCTGTCACGGTATGCGTAACCGAGACCTTTTTCAACGGTGTTTTTAGCTACCGTCCACACATTTGCTCTAGCACCAAAATTACCTTTAGCTAATTTTAATACTTTTTTTCTTCTTGCTCTCGATGCGACAGCGTTTACTGACCTTGGCATGTTTTTTTTGTTTTTTGACTGACAGCGTTCCTTCTTAGGGGAAACTTAGATGCTGAAAATCTGGTTAATCACGAATTTAACTTTAATGAATTGAATTAGATTCCAAGTAAGAATTTAATGTTATCAGAATCGCAGTCTTTTACGATAGCTGTGTAACCTAAATTTCTTTTTTGCTTGGTAGTCTTTTTAGTAAGAATGTGGCGTTTATAAGCCTGTTTTCTTTTAATCTTTCCGCTTCCAGTTAAGCCAAAACGCTTTTTTGCACTGGAATTAGTTTTTACCTTAGGCATGTTTATATTTATTTAATTTAATTAATTACTTACCTTTTTTTGCTGGTGATAGATTGATTATCATTCGTTTCCCATCGAGCATAGGTGCTTGATCTGGTTTGCCAAAATCTTGTAGTTCTTCGGCAAATTTACGAAGTAATTCTTCACCTTTGTCTTTAAAAAGAATTGTTCTTCCTTTGAAGAAAACATAAGCTTTCACTTTTGCTCCTTCCTGAAGAAATTTTTCAGCATGTTTTACTTTAAATTGAAAATCGTGCTCATCTGTATTGGGACCAAATCTGATTTCTTTGATGACCATTTTCGTAGCATTCGATTTTATTTCTTTTTGCTTTTTCTTTTGGTCATATATAAATTTATTGAAATCAATAATTTTACATACAGGTGGCTCGGCTGTTGGTGAAACTTCTACAAGATCTAACTCTAACTCATCGGCAAGTTTAAGTGCTTCTTCTCGTGAAAATATACCTTGGTTATTTGGAATATTTTCTCCAACCAAACGAAGTTCTCGAACTCTTATTTGTTCGTTGATTCTGTACTTCTGAGCTATTTCATTTGATAATGACTGAACTCTGGGTCTACCTTCGTAGCTTTTTTTAATTTCGATGGCCAAATACTTTCAATTTATTGTTAAACATTATTTTATTGATTCCAAAATCTGCGATACTTCGGTATTTACCAAATCTGCAAAATTTTGCATCGACATACTACCTTTATCACCTTCTCCTTGACGACGAACAGAAACAGAACCTTCTTCCATTTCTTTTTCTCCAACGATTAATAGGTAAGGAATTCTCTTTAACTCATTGTCTCTGATTTTCTTACCTAACTTTTCGTTTCTGTCATCAATGAGCGTGCGAATATCGGAATTATTTAGGAAATTCAAAACTTTTTTTGCATAATCGTTATATTTTTCGCTAACGGGTATAACAACAGCTTGTTCGGGGGTTAACCATAATGGGAATTTCCCTCCTGTATGTTCGATTAATACGGCAACAAAACGTTCCATTGAACCAAATGGTGCTCGGTGTATCATTACCGGACGATGTTTTTGATTGTCGGCTCCAATGTATTCAAGATCAAAACGTTCTGGTAAATTGTAGTCTACCTGAATTGTTCCGAGTTGCCATTTGCGACCGATTGCATCACGTACCATGAAGTCAAGTTTGGGACCGTAAAATGCTGCTTCTCCGTATTCAACAACGGTATTTAACCCTTTTTCTGCTGCGGCTTCTATAATTGCGCGTTCTGCTTTTTCCCAATTTTCATCGCTTCCGATATATTTTTCTCTATTGTTTGGATCTCGTAATGAGACTTGTGCAATGAAATCTTTAAAATCGAGAGCTTTAAATATTAAGAATATAATGTCGATTACGTTGCAGAATTCTGTTTTTAATTGATCGGGTGTACAGAATAGGTGAGCGTCATCTTGAGTAAAGCCGCGAACCCGTGTTAGCCCGTGTAATTCTCCACTTTGTTCATAACGATATACTGTTCCAAATTCGGCAAATCGGATTGGTAAATCTTTATATGAACGTGGTTTGAATTTGAACATTTCGCAGTGATGAGGGCAGTTCATTGGTTTAAGAAGGAATTCTTCTCCTTCTGCAGGTGTATGTATTGGTTGGAAAGAATCTTTTCCATATTTTGCATAGTGACCTGATGTTACATATAGTTGTTTTTGACCAATATGTGGTGTAATTACTTGTTCGTAACCGTTTTGTCTTTGAATTTTCTTCAAGAATTGTTCTAATCGATCGCGAAGTTGAGCTCCTTTGGGAAGCCACAACGGAAGCCCTTGTCCCACGTTTTCAGAGAACATAAATAATTCAAGTTCCTTTCCTACTTTACGATGATCGCGTTCTTTCGCTTTTTCAAGCATATCGAGATATTCGTCTAGCATTTTTTTCTTTGGGAACGTAATTCCGTAAATGCGAGTCAATTGTTTGCGTTTTTCATCTCCACGCCAGTATGCTCCTGCGATTGAGAGTAATTTAACTGCTTTGATTTCGGTTGTCGTTGCTAAATGTGGACCACGGCATAAATCGGTAAAATTACCTTGTTCATAGAAACTAATTTTCCCGTCTTCAAGGTCATTGATAAGTTCTACTTTGTATAATTCTTTTTTATTTGAAAAGAAATCAAGGGCTTCTTGTTTTGAAACTTCACGACGAACATAAGCAACATTGCGACGTGCTAGTTCCAACATTTTCTCTTCAATAACCGGTAGATCTTTATCTGTTATGGATTTGTCTCCAAAGTCTACGTCATAATAGAATCCGTTTTCGATTGCCGGACCAATACCGAATTTCACTCCAGGGAAGAGTGCTTCCAAGGCTTCGGCCATAAGGTGTGCTGATGAATGCCAAAATGCGTGTTTCCCTTCTTTTTCATCAAACTTATGCAATTTGATTGTTGCATTTTCTGCTATTGGACGCGTTATGTCCCATTCGTTTCCGTTTACGGTTGATGCAACAATATCGGCTGCAAGACGAGGACTAATGCTTTCTGCTATTTGTAGAGGAGTCGTTCCTTCATTGTATTCCCTTGTACTATTGTCGGGAAAGGTTATTTGTATCATTTCGTTTTATGATTAACGTATGTAAAAACAACGCAAAAGTAATTTTTTTTGCCGAAAAATATGCGTCTAAAGGAAAAGAAATTTAATTTTGAGCATTCTTTATCGTGATTAATAAAACTGATATAAATATGTTACCTAAAAATGATTTTGGAGAGTTGTCGCAAGATGAAAAATCAATGGCAATGTTTGCCCATGTATTAGGTATTGTGTTGTGTTTTATTGGTCCATTAATTGTTTGGACATTACGTCGTTATAAGTCACGTTTTGTGGAGGAAAATAGCAAAGTGGCATTAAATTTCCAAGTAACAATGCTTATTCTTTATATACTTGGTGCTGTATTAAATAATCTTGCTGATATTGATTTTACGAATTATATCTTTTTCCTGATAAATGTGATTTTTTCAATAATTAATGGTTTGAAAGCAGAAAACGGCGAATTACCCAAATATCCATTTTCAATAATGTTTGTACGGTAAGTTGATTACACCTTTTTGTTTTCCATTTTCTTAGCTTCATTCCAATACACATCCATTTCAGCAAGCGACATGTCTTTCAGGCTTTTGCCCTGAGATATGGTTTTAGATTCGAGGTATTCAAATCGTTGTTTGAACTTTATATTCGTTTTTTCCAGAGCTGTTTCCGGATCAATGCCATATAGGCGACCAGCGTTAATAATAGAGAAGAGAAAATCGCCAAATTCATTTTCGATTCTTTCTTTGTCTTGAGCGATGATTTCTGCTTTTAGTTCATCTAGTTCTTCCTGAACTTTGCTCCATACATCTTCTTTGTTTTCCCAGTCGAAACCAACCGAGCGGGCTTTTTGTTGAATCCTATTGGCTTTTATCATTGCAGGTAGTGAATCAGGAACTCCGCTTAGTACTGTTTTTCGCTTCGGATTTTCTTTTAATTTAAGAGCTTCCCACTGTTCCATTACTTCTTTTTCGTTTTCGGCCAATGCTTCACCAAAAACATGAGGATGGCGGTATATTAATTTTTTACAAAGACTATCGATAATGTCTTTCATGTCAAACAATTGCTTTTCAGAACCTATTTTTGCATAAAAAACAATGTGTAAAAGTAAATCGCCAGCTTCTTTTTTTATCTCATCGTAGTCGCTTTCCAAAATGGATTGTGCCAATTCATATGCTTCTTCTATGGTATGATTTCGAAGACTTTCAAATGTTTGTTCTTTATCCCACGGACATTTTTCTCGCAATTCGTCCATGATTTGAAGTAATTTTTCAAAAGAGGTAAGGGTAGGGTTCATCTGTTTAAAAGAATAATGTATTTGGCGTTTTTCTTTGAGCTGAAATTGATGGGTTCGTTTCTGTTTCATCAAAATTAATAGTTACCGAATTGTTTATGGCAATATTAATTAGGTCTTTTGCTGAACCATTTGAAACTGCAATTTCAAGCATTCCCGTATAACTAAAAATGGCCAATAATTCACCATTTTCGGTTTCATCATAGCTTTTGTTGATTTTGGAAATGGTATAACGTGTCGACGATATATGAATAACGAAAGGTCTATTTTTGTGAACTCTCTCAAAATCGTCGATTGAAATATTGGTTACAGCGTTTCCAAAGCTGTCGATATGCATTACTTCTCCAAAAATATAGTCGTCTTTAACAATGGAAAATTGCCTGTGACGAATATTGAGTTTTGTGGTTGGTTCTCCAATAAGGGTAATGTCATTTTTATTTAAAAGACAGTCGGCAACGTGCGAAAATACTGATAGTTCTGGAAATGCATGGTTACATTCCTCTTTGAATTTCGTATCGATGTTAAATGCTGTTGATATTGAGTCATCGAATACCAGCCCCCATATTCCGTTGTCGGTACCGCTAAAAAAATATCCGTTTTTTGAGAATGTGATAAATTCGGTTTTGTTATTTTCTAAATTTCCGCCAATGCTGCAAATATGCAATGTTCCTTTGGGAAAAAGATGGTAACTGTTTCGAAGAACATATGCTGCATGTATTTTGTCAAACGGTTTTATGTCGTTTGATATGTCGATGATTAATGCTGATTCACATTTTGATATTAAGGATGCTTTCAGAGCTCCAACATAAGCTTCGTGGCTTCCCCAATCGGTTACTAATGTGATGATTTGCATTTTCTTCTGTATTCTGTTATTGTTTCCGAATATCGATGATGGTAAACTCTGTACGTCGATTGAGGGAACGACCCGATTGACTATCATTGGTCGAGACAGGCAAATTTGAACCATATCCTTTATACGAAAGTCGATCTTTTGAAATACCATTACTTATAAGGTAGTCGTATACAACTTTTGCTCTGTTTTCAGAAAGCGTATCGTTGTGAAATTCGGCACCGGTAATATCGGTATGTCCTCCAATTTCTATAACGGTTTCAGGATTGATGTTCAGGAACTTTATCAAATTGTTAAGTTCTACTTTCGATAGTTTTGTTAATTCATAAGAGTCAACATCGAAAAATATATTTCTGAGGATTTCTTTTCTTCCAACTTTGATTGATTGAAGGTCGATATTGATTTTATATGGTTGAATTGTATCGCCATCTTTTTTTATTGAAAAGTTTTCGGAATGCATGAGGTAACCTTTTTTCGACACATTCAATCCATATCCACGATTGATGGGTAAGCACATCAAATATTCGCCGGTACCTTTCACCGATGTCGATTTTGCAACAACTTCTGATGTTTCTAAATCGCTTAATTCAAAATCGGCCTTAATTTCTTCTTTTGTGTCACTATCTACAATTACTCCATTTACGTAATTAACAACTACAGGTCTGAAGTTTTTATCGAGCGAAAATGTAAAAATGTCTCTTCCTTTTTTTGATAGCCGATCGCTCGAAAATAACGCTAAATTACCGGTTGTATTCACAATCATACCGTATTCTTCATTGAACGTATTGATTGGATAACCTAAGTTTTTAGGACTTGTCCATGTATTGTGTCCGGTTCTTTTTGCCATAAAAATATCTTGTCCGCCCATTCCAATTTGTCCGTCTGAAGAAAAATAAAGGGTTGAATTGTCGGGGTGCATGAATGGTGACATTTCATCTCCGCGAGTATTAATGCTATCTCCCAGATTTACAGGTTCACCCCATGTTCCACTTTCGGTAAGTGTGCTCATCCAAATGTCCATTCCTCCTTTACCTCCGGGACGATTACTTACAAAATAGAGAGTCATTCCATCTGAAGCTATACAAGGTTGCGAATCCCATGCATTAGAATTAATCGGACGACCTGCATTTACCGGAACCTGCCAACCAGAGCTGTCGCGTTCAGTAAAGTATAAATCGCAGTGACCAATAACGTCTGTTCTATTACAAGAAGTAAAAAATAATAGTCGATTATCAACCGATAATGCTTGTGAACCTTCGTTTTTGTTGGTGTTTATATTCGGGCTTATTGGATATGGTTTTGACCATTCACCATTGGCTTCTTTGTTGCTTATGTATAAATCTTCCTGACCTTTTATGTTTCCAAAAACATCTGTTTCCTTTGCAGGAAGTTCAATTGTGTAGAGTAATGTTTTTTCGTCGGCAGTAAGTGATGGCCAATATTCGTTGAAGTTTGTATTTACATTATTGCTGATGCTTTGTGGTTTGAATGAAACCGGATTTGCAACTGCTTTTATTGCAAAATCTACATTCTTGATGTACCATTTCAGTTGATTTCTGTCTTTATTGGTCAATCCGCTTAAAATCATTGCTTTTTGTAGGTGGACTTTCGCTTGAGTATACCGTCCTATCTTATATTCTGCTTCACCTAAATTAATAAATACTTTAGGGTTGTTTGATAAGTTATATTTAATTATTTTCAAATATGTAACAATTTCTTCGGGATATTTATGATTTAAATCATACGCATCGGCTTTGAGAAGCAGTGCTTCTGAAAAAAGAGAATCTTCTTTTAATGCTTTGTCTAATTCTTTAACGGTTTTTTCGTAATCACCATTGTTATAATAACGAAATGCATTTTCGAAAAAACTGCGTGCTTTAACCGAATTTGAAGAGAGAAGCGGCTTGGTTTGTCCGTATATATTATTCGTTAATAATAAAGACGTAACTAAAAAAAAAGTATTTATTAAATGTTTGAAATTCATTCTATTGTGTTTGATTTATGTAATATTACAAAATAAGCAAAAAAGTCTTATAAAAACAAGGAATCATCGGTTTTAAAGTATCATAAATTCAGTTCTGCGGTTCATTGCTTTGTGTTGGTCTGAATCATTGGGTACACGAGGTTTTGTGTCGCCATATCCTTTGTAACTTAATCTGTCTTTGCTGATTCCATTCAAAATTAGGTAATCATAAACTGATTTTGCTCTGTTGTTTGATAATACTAAGTTTTTTGTTTTGTCTCCTGAATTATCGGTATGTCCACTGATTTCAATCTTCGAATTCGGATTGTGTTGCAAAAATTCAATAAGTTTTTGAAGTTCAACCCTTGATATATCTTTTAGAATATATGAATCGGTGTCGAAAAAGACATTCGATAGTACAACTTTGCTTCCCGATTCTATTGGTTGTAACGGTATGTTTAATTCTGCAAAATTGATTAAACTGTCTTCTTTTTTTAGGAAAAAATGTTCGGAATAGAACAGATAACCCTCTTTTGCAACATTTAAAACATATTCTTTATTTACAGGAAGAGGAACTAAAAATTGTCCTGTTATGCCATCGGAAAATGAGGTGTAAATAATGTCTCCGCTATGAATATCGATGAGTTCGAACGTTGCACTTAGTTTGTTCTGTGTTTTCGCATCGAAAATAGTTCCCTTAACATAACTTACTTCTTTGGGTCTGATATCATTGTAAACATCTGTAGTGTAAAGATCTTGTCCACCAAAACCTCCTTTGCGATTTGATGAAATGATTGCAATATTACCCAATGCACTTACTCTAAAATCCGACTCGTCTTGCCATGTATTAATAGGATAGCCAACATTTTTTGCTGTTCCCCATTGGTCGAGAGTATCTTTTCTCGACACAAAGATATCTGTTTTTCCCATCCCGATATGTCCTGACGATGCAAAATATAATGTTTTACCATCAGTATGAATAAATGGTGAAAGTTCGTCGAGTTTTGTGTTGATTTTTTCGCCCAAATTTTTTGGTGGAGACCATTTTCCATCGCTTTCAAGATGAGTCTCCCAAATATCCATTTGACCATATCCTCCGGGGCGATTGCTTGCAAAATAAAGTGTTCGACCATCGGCTGAACAACTAGGTTGCGATTCCCAATAACTAGAGTTAACCGGACTTCCCATATTTCGAGGAGCAGTCCATCTACCTCCTTTTCTCACCGAATAATATATATCACAACTTCCTTTACTGTCTTGTCTGCTACATGCGGTATAAAAGAATATTCGACCGTCGGCAGAGATGGTTTGCGCACCTTCGTTTCCGGGTGTGTTTAAGGGTGCTCCCATGTCGGTTCTTGGAAGCCATTTGCCATTCGATTTCTTAGCGCTAAAAAAATCTTCCTGAAATGCATTACTATTTTGCGATTGTGAGCCTGGTATGGGAAGTAAGCAAGTTATTATAATTTCCTCACCGTCAGCTGTTAATGCAGGTTCGTACTCATCGTTAGCGGTGTTAATTTCGGGTCCCATATTTACCGGATTAAAAGGTACCGGATGATTGTATTGATATACGCAAAAGTCAATTCTGGTTTTCATATCAATGATTTGTTTCATCTCACTTTGGTTGAAAAACTGTTTCATCGATAATATGATATCCATTGTATTTGATGCATCAAAATATTTTCCGTATTCCAATTGCTCTTCGGCCAATATTACAAAAGCTTCAGGATAATTTTTGCCATTACGGTTAGCGCATGTTTGTAATATCTGAAGATCATCATCAAGCTTGTTTTGTGCTTTATACACAGCAGCTAATATAAAATAAGCTTCTACGAAAGCCGAATCTCGTTTTATGGCTTGCATTCCCGGTTTTAAAGCTTCGTTATAATACGTAAGCAAATAATTCTTTTTTGCTTCTTCGTATAATTTTATGGCTTTTTTATCTTTTGTAGAATAGGGTTGAGCTATTGTATAAAATGATGAGAGTAAAAATAACGTGAATAATATTTGTTTCATTTTCATCTGTTTTAAATTTTTAAGGAATGTGCATAAATTTATGACTTTGAAGCGAAACGTTCCACCAGGGATGTTCCAGAACATAATCAACGACTTTACCGATAATCGATTCATAAACGCTCCATTCCGGTTGTAAAAATAATTTACAGTTTTCTCCAACTTTGGCTCTGTTTTTTTCTGCCCATTCAAAATCGAGGTCTTTTTCTAAGACAACTTTTAGTTCATGAGCTTTTGAAAAATAATCGTCTAGTGGTGGTTTTTGCTTTTTCGGTGAAAGACAAATCCAGTCCCAACTGCCCGATAAAGGATGTGAACCACTGGTTTCAACAAAGGTATGAATATTCCGTTTTTGAAGTTCGCTGCATAGGTAATCGAGATTATAAATAAATGGTTCGCCACCGGTAACAACTACCGCTTTTGCTGGTGTTGACGTTGCTTTTTCTATGATTATATCAGTAGCAACGGCAGGATGAATGGTCGGATTCCACGAGATTTTTACATCGCACCAATTACAACAAACATCACATCCTCCTATTCTGATGAAATAGGCTGGCTTGCCTGTGTTAAATCCTTCGCCCTGAATGGTATAAAAATCTTCAACTAACGGTAGTGTTTTGCCGTCATCGAAAAGGTTAGTCTTTTTTTTCAATAGTATACTTTTTTAGGACTGTAAAAATACTCTAAAAATGGGTATGGAGTAGATTTTTAATATGAAAATATTTTTGGTAGTATTATAATCCAATATCTTAGAAAGATATACTCATTCCGGCCATTACTCCATAGTAATCGGGTTTGTATATCCACGATTTGCCAAAAATGTGTTTATATGATGGTTCTAAATTTATATCAATCGTTTTATTTATCGGATATTGTATACAAATGCTTGATAAACCAAGAGGATGTATTAATTCTTGTTTAAGGCCAGCGCCCAATCCATTTGCAAACGAAATTTTAACGGTCTTATTTAATAAGGTATATTCGCACATTAAGGGAAGTTCTATATACGTAATATCTTTTTGTTGATCGGTTATTTTGTTGTAATTCAATCCACTGCGCAATTTCCAATTGTTGTTAAGTATTCTTTTTACAGATATCCCTGTACTGATTGATGTTACAACTGCCGATGTCGATTGTGGCTCTTCAACTACAGCTGTTTTCATTCGGGTTTGAGGAATTTCGTTCGATGTGCCTGAAATGTTAAAACCGAGCATCGAACTTACTCCTCCTCCAATTATCCATTTATTATTGTAATTGTTTGACGAATTTAAAAAGTCCTGATTATCGTTAAAGGCAAGTAATTGATCCTGTGTTTTTTTGTTTGTAGAATCTGATGTTTGTTTCGATAATGTTAAATATTGATAAAAGAGCTTTAAACTATCGGTTTCACTACATAATGAAGTGCTATCCGGTGATTGTGTATTCACAGAACTTGCATTTATTGAATTTGATGAATACTGATTTTTTTTGTCGGTATTGTTATTTATATTTTTATTATGTGTTTTATGATTAGCAAGAACATTGGTCTTGTTGAGCGTCTTATAATTGTTGATAGTCGCCATTTCAGCTTGGTTTGACGTTTTTTTGTTGATTGAGCGATTGGTTCCTCCATCATGAACAACAATTGTTTTAATGATTGTTGTTGTGTTGAATGAACGAGTCAAATATCCTAATCCAAATGCCAAAACAATTGCCCATGAAGCTGCAATCGCAAATGCTATTTTGCGACGTTTCTGTTTCTTTTGATCTTTAATCTTTTCATTAATGTCAGAAAACGAGGCAACGGGGGGAACTTCTGAATGGTTGTACAAAAGCTCGCGAGCAATCTTATCGATAATATGTTCGTTTTTCCTGTCCATTTACTTCACAAAAGAATATGCCAATCTTTCAAAATTCTGGTGTTTTGATACTTTATCTTGCATTATAGCTCTTGCTCTCGCCAAATTTGATTTTGAAGTGTTTTCTGAAATATGCAACATTTCTGCTATATCTTTATGTGAATATCCT
>JACCEE010453727.1_pt1 | contig 32408 bp, 25 predicted proteins | sample 7449931 | NCBI WGS metagenome assembly JACCEE01 (sample SAMN15323457, study PRJNA562643) | freshwater metagenome | isolation source: river surface water | place: USA:Blue River Watershed | collected 2017-08-19 | reverse complement strand
TCTCTGGGCGTTTACTGTGCTTTTAATGATCTTTATAAAGATTGATTCTCATCGTCAAGAACTTGTTTAAGGTAGGAGTGAAGGCTCGTAGATCGGGTGAAATCAAAATAGCATAGAATAAACAGAGCCAACAAGGGTTTTAATTCTTACCCCTTTGTTGGCTCTGTTTATTGATTAGACCTAATCATGTTTCGTCTTTGCGACGAAATACTTTCAGGTATCAACGGTATTTCAGGAGCTAATTCTTTTTATTAATCCTTGTTTAGGATGATCATTTGATTTCTTCCAGTTTTCAGATCAGTAACAGCCTGTTTAACATCACCCCAATGAGCCGGTTCAAAAACACGTTGGGCAAGTCTGGTGGTCTCCTTTATAGAGCAAACGCCATCCTTTACCAACGTCTCTCTTGTATAACCAGCATGAGTGTTTTCAACACTTAAAGTTGCAGGCTGATTCATCAATTTATAACCTTTTGGTAGCGTATAATTCTCAGACAATAGTGTGCGTTGGCTACATCTAACCCTAAAAGGGTATTTCCTTTCATTTGGTTTTGGATCAAGATTACTCATCCAAATCAGGCGTTGAAAAAGCTTTCCAGTAAGAATAGGTTGGAACGTAATTCTATGATCGGAAACTTGGAAGTAGTTTGGTAATTCAATAGAGATTCTAAGAACCGCATGTGACTTGAGATATTGATCAGGGTTACTCCAGTTGATATCTATAAGCTTTGCTGATGGGTATACTCGTAATACCTCCCTCTCCAGATTATCCTTCCATATACGGGCCGGACCATTAGCAAATAGACCGCGAACAGCTGCATCGCTTTGTCCTTCTCCTTCAATGGTAATTGACCCTGTAATAGTCCCATTTTCGTTTATAACCCAATTGGCATCCCCTTTTAGCCAGTGAAGAGAATCAGGAGAAACAGGAGTGATCATCAGGTCAGCACCCTCGGGAAGTCCCATTAAATAGTTCTGTTGTTGTTCAAGACTCGACCAAAGCTCACGGGTAAAGGGTACCCATGTTGGGTCAAGAAGCTGGTATTGTCCATTTCGTCTTTTAACTACCGTGACCGAGTGGTTGAATTGGTCGGCAGGTATTGGAAATATCTTTTCACCAGCCATCGTCATTGCAGGGTAGGAGGTGAAACCGGCAGCACGTAACATCGTAATGAGCATCCCGGCTTTATCTTTACATACCCCACATCGATCAGTAAAGTTCATATCACCTGAATGGAGGGTGTAACCCTCTCCTTCCCCCATAGATAAACCACTGTAGCGAATCTCATCGGCAACCCAATGGGTTAATAGACTGATTGAATCTTCCTCGGTCTTGGCCTCCTTTAGGATCTCTTTGACCTTGCGGTTGATCTCCTTATTTGATTTGAAGCTGCCATAATTCTCGTTTACTCCGCAGAACCAAACTGATTTAGCCTTCCAATCTGGACTGGTACTCATGAGTACTTTAGGTGCCACATCGGCCATTGCAACCATATTAGGCTCAGTGGGAAGCGGGTTTAAGGTGTCTTTTGAAAAGGTGTATTTTGTGTTTTCCTTAATGAGCTCAGTCATGACATTAATCTTCCCATTATAGACCTCATATTGCATTTTCTTATCAGAGGGGACAACTGCACTGTAAACCTTTTTTAACGTGGGATAATCAACGGCAAAGCTTACAATATCATAGAAATGGCCACGCATTGGAGGGATATATTTATCGTCAGAGTTGCCCGCTGACTGGAGTAGAGCATAGGTAAATCCCTTTCGATAGGTAAAGATTTCGATGGCATCTCCAGGGTATAGGCGACCAAGATCAGCCATCTTCTCTCTTGCTCCCCAATAAATCATGCGAGCTGGAGCAGCATAATCAGCTATTTTGGAAGTATCATATAAATCAACTTTACCCGTAGCTCTATAGATTATTATCTTATCAACCCGTGTAAAGGCAGAAAGAGGGTCATATCCAATGGTGATGACTCTTTGAGCTTTTGCCCCATCTTCATTGAGTATTTTGATCAGCTTGTGCTGAGTCATATGACTTAGTCCGGTTGCCATCACTTTGGTGGAAGTTGAGTCATAAACTATAACACAAGCTGCGTTAGGCCACTCTTTTTGGGTAATGGAATTGAGGTTTAAATTTTGGGCTGAGACTACTGAAATCAGCCATAAAAGCATGATAGAAAGTATTGCTTTCTTATGGTTTTTTTTCATGGATTTACCTATTTGGTTCGTTTTTTTGACAAAGTTATCTGGGGTTATTTAGATGGGTGACAGAAGGTAATAAAGTTATAAAAGGTCTGTCAATTATTCTCTATTGGTGTTCATTCTTATTGCCCCGGCAAGGAGGGTTGCTCTAGCAATTCCTGCCGCTTTCTCAGCCGATCGTAAAAGCGGCAAAAGATCTCCGAAACTATCAGATGCTGCAAAAACGCCATGTCTTTGATGAAAGACTAATCCAGGGATTTGACCGTGAAGAAGGTTCCCATTAGTGTCGGTCTCAAAAACCTGATGCAAGGGGATCTTCTGTCCGTTAGGGATCTCATTCAGCAGTGGACGCCAAGCATCAACGAGAAGATCGGTCATGGTAAAGGCATTATTGGGGGTCACTGAAGCCTCTAATCGAAGAAGTTCGTCGGGCTCTGCTAAAACAACTACCGGCATTTTTAACCTTGAACCAATCATCCACTCATGAAAACGGAGATGTAGAAGTACTGTGGATGTTATAGGAATCATGGCTTGCCTTCCCGGCCCTAACCGTATCAGCCTTCTCCCATTCTGCTCTACTTTAAATATCCCTATATGCTCAGATGGCTCTCGTATTAACTTGCGAATGGGAGTTTCTGAGTTACTCAACATGATATAATGACCCGCTAAATTCGGAAATGATTGATCTAAATCAGAATAAGGTGATTCTAAATCGTTAACCAACTCCTCAAAACCAACAAACGGACTTACTCTAAGCGATATCCTACTGGCTTGAATAATTGCCCAATTTTGCCTTGAGAGTTCAGCTAGAAGTTTGATAATCTTTTTATTAATAGAACTGATGTTTACTTCTGAAGGTTTTTTATCCATCACAACTTATTGATAAAGACAACTATTTTTTGTAATTGAACAAAGTAATAAATTATTTATCACCTAATAGCTAAACTATACATCTCAATTTTAAACGTAAGCCTAATTCAGAAAACTTCTTAAGGAATTTTATCCATTACCTGATCTGCTTTGGATGATTAACAGTTGAGGCCTTCCATGAGGTTTTATGTTGAATTTAGTAAAATCTCCTGATCTCGTTTTCCTTAACCTAACTCATAAAGATGGATTTAGGGTAACTTTTAGATACTAAAAATTTTGAAATACTTAATGTTCAGTTTTTCGGTTAGTCTTAAGTTTGCCATAAAATAATATTCATGAGCATAAAGAGAAACTCAATTTTATTTCTTCTGTTGTTATTCTTGGTAGTCACAGTCAATGGGCAACAGAAAAAGGAAGGGAAGACTTCATTACCAAAAGCCAAATATGTTTTTTTATTCATTGGAGATGGGATGGGTTTGGCGCATACTAGCTTGGCCGAAGCTTACCTTGCCTCGAAAGAGGGGAGTGTGGGAATGCATAAATTGGTGATGTCTGATTTTCCGGTTCAATCGTATCAGCGTACTACCGCGTTAAACCGGTTTATCACTTGTTCAGCTGCGGGTGGGACTGCGTTGGCCACAGGATCAAAGACCTCCATTAACACAATTGGGATGAATGGGGATCGTACCAAGAAGCTTTTTAGTATTGCTACCAGAGCACATAATAAAGGGTACAAAGTTGGTATTATGACCTCTGTGAGCATCGATCATGCTACACCAGCCAGTTTCTATGCTCATCAACCAGATCGTAATATGTATTATGAGATCGCAAATGAATTGGTGAATAGTCATTTTGATTATTTCGGTGGAGGAGGGTTGATTAATCCTACCGGTAAAAAGGGGAATAAGCCTGATCTTTATGATGCTGCGGTTAAGAAGGGGTTTAAACTGGTACGGGATCGGGATTCTTTTGGGAAACTGCAGAAGAGCGATCTTCCTGTTTTTGTCGTTAATCCGGTTATTAATGAAGAAAATGCCTCGATGCCGTATGTTATTGACCACGCAAACGCATCGTTTACTTTGGCTCAGATTACCAAGAAAGCCATAGACCTTTTACAGGGACCCGATGGTTTCTTTATGATGATAGAGGGGGGTAAGATTGATTGGGCAGCTCATTCGAATGACGCTGCGACAGTTGTAAGAGAGGTTCTTGCTCTTGATAGTGCTGTAATGGAGGCGGTGAGTTTTTATCAGAAGCACCCAAATGAAACGCTTATTGTCATTACGGCTGACCATGAGACTGGCGGACTAGCTCTAGGATGGGCAGGAATGAAATACGAATCAAATCTTACGCTGCTGGATCAACAAAAAGGTTCTTTTGATGAACTTGATTCACACATAAAACAGTACAAGAAAAGAGCTTTAGGCAATTTTAACTATGATTCTGTTGCGTTAATCCTGAAAAAGGATTACGGATTTGGTGAATCCATTACTTTAAACTCATGGGAGCAGGAGCAACTGAGGAGGGCATTTCTGGCAAGCATGACAGGTAAAGGCTTTAGTCAGTTTGAAGAGGAGAACTTTATTTTGTATGGCGGATTAGACCCAATAGGAGCTACTGCCAGGCGTATATTAAATCAAAAGGCAGGGATTGGTTGGACAACTTGGTCACATACCGGAATCCCTGTCCCTGTTCGTGTAATGGGAGCCTCAGCAGATATTTATAAAGACTATATCGAAAATACAGATATTCCTACTTTCATTGCCCGATCCATGCGGCTGAGCCTCGAAAACATCGAAAAGTAGGTTGATATAATATTATTTGGCTGGAGTAATTTTAAGAACCCACGCTTCATTGCCCGAGCGGAATCCACTTAATTGGGCAGGAACTTTTACTACTGTTCCATCGCCAAAAGAGATGAAGTCAAGGGGGGTATCATCACCCAGAAAGGTTATTATATCCCCCTGTTTGGCGAAGTACTCATAAAGCATGAGCTTCTCTGGCAGGTTAGTCTCTGTTTCATCAGCTAGATAGATTGCATAGCGATTCTTCTCCTTGTCTTCCGTCCACGCAAACTTACCCTCCTTATATGGCTTTATCGCCCGGGTGTTATAGATGGCTTGTCCATTGAGTTCTAACCACGCCCCAACACCCTCAAGCATTTTATAGGCATCCTCATCCCAGGTCCCATCAGGGCCAGGAGCTATGTTGAGTAGTAAGTTCCCTCCTTTAGCCACTACATCAGCCAAGGTATGGATAACTTTTCGTGAACTTAAGTATTTGGCATTGGGTATCCAGGACCAAGAACCTCCTGCAATGATGCAAGATTCCCAAGGGTAAGGCAGATATTGCTCTGGAACGGTGTTTTCAGGAGTCAAGTAGTTTTGATTAGGTCCATAAACAGCCCGGTCAACAACAATGAGATCAGGTTTTATAGCCCTAAGCTTCTTTTTAAGATCACCCATATGGATATCCTGATCTTTACTCCGTTGGTATTTTAACAAGGAATCAATATTCTCCTTAAGGATCTCCTCTTTTGACATCTTTCTTACCCAACCTCCATCTAACCAAACAAGGTCTAATGGGCCATAGTCTGTCACTAGTTCTGTTAGCTGGTTGTGGGTAAACTCAATGAACTTGTTCCAACGCTCAGGATACTTTTTTAAATCATAATTGGCATGTCTATCAGGAGTTGCAAATCTACGCCACCAAAAATAGTCTGAATTCCAGTCAGGTTTTGAGAAGTATGCACCGGCCCATAATCCCTCTTTTCTAAAGGCATCAAAAACCTCTTTGGCGATGTTTGCTTTCGGATTAACATGAAAAGGACAACTCTCGGAGGTTATTTTGTAGTCGGTGTATTTCGTATCATACATACAAAAGCCATCATGATGTTTTGTAGTAAAAACGACATACTTCATGCCTGCTTTTTTAGCTGCACCGGCCCAGCGGGTTGGGTCGAAGCGAACCGGATTGAAGGAGGTCTTTAAGTTTTCATACGCTCTTTTATAGTCATCATAGTTTTCCATGCTACGACGACACCAATCTTCGTCTTCTGCACAAAGACTCCATGACTCAACTATACCCCATTGACTGTATGTACCCCAATGCATGAGTAAACCAAATTTTAAATCTTGCCATTCAGCAAGTCGTTTTTCAATGGTGGTGTCTTCATCGTGAACATACGGTGAGACGGTGGTTTGTGCAATGGCTAATTGGCTTAAACAGATTAAGGCGAGCAGGGTTGTCAGCCTTAATGATCTCATTATTGAAAAATGCATAAATATTGGATTAAATCAATTTGTTTCAGTTTAAAAATGGGGTTATTCCTGATCTTGTAAATTGGGGATGTTAGGATCAGGGATAAAGAATTCAAGGGAGGCTTCTTGAGCCCAATCGTAGCCAAAGTCGAAGAGAAGGGATCCATCAAGGTTCAAAAGCTTTAAGGAACCGTTGTTCCCGACTTTGTTTGGGTCTTCATTTCTGAGCCACCAATGTTTTATTAATCCATCTTCATTTTTGTCGGAGAAGAGGAAACGGTAGGCTCCGGGTTTCAGATTGATTTGGATTCGGTAGGTTGAGTCATCAGCAAATTGAGGATAAGAGAAGACGATGTTTTTATTTTCATCGAATACGGAGGCAGAGTTATCGGCAGCACGGCCGAAAGAGTTTGTTTTTACCTCCATAATAAATGATTGTGGGAGGATGGCTGGTGAGCTTACAATCGACTCGAGTCGGTTGTTAATTCTGTTTTTGTCTTTTCGTTGGTTAGGATGTTTAATCTCAGCGAAGAACTTGTTTCCTTTTTTTAAGGAAGCTTCAGGGCGAGCTGGATCAGGGGATAGGACTCCCCAATCAGGAATAGGAAGAGAGACTCTACACTTTCCCATAAAGGGAAGCGACCCTTCCCAATGGTACTCGCTGACTGAGCCATTCACCAGACCGTAATAAATAGTTGCTGTTTTTAAGGTATCAGAGCCAAGGTTCTCAATCTCGATGATAGGGTTAAGACTGATTGGATTATCTCTTTTATATTCATCTTTAATAGATGGAGCTATAATATCGGAGACCGCTGCATCTCGCTTGAAAGAGGGTTCCCCATATTCCACTAGTTGGATGGCTATTTCATAGTTACCCCCTGATTCACCATTGGCTGTATCGTAGGGTTGAATAGCATAATCGAGTAGAAAAGGTTTTTTGTTTTCTAAGAATGGAGTAAGTTCCAGATCATGAGTGGCTACAAAAGTTCCAGGACACCAGCCGGCTCTATCAAATTGCCATGTTCCTCCTTGTGGATAGACAGGATTCATTCCACAATCACGCCAAATCTTCCATTTGTCAATGGTATCATTGTTTATAATCCAGTAGTGATTTTTTGCGACCCACTCACAACAATTCTCCGGTCCGAAGTGACCATGCCCACTAATTCGTGTCTTAAGCCGATAGGTTGACGCCTCATTTGATGGGGAAACCAGAAGGGCAGATTTTACTTTATTGTCTGCAAGATCTTTATAGATGTCGCTCGAATAAAACCACAAATCCTTAACCGAAAGAACTCTTCTTGGCGGAGTCCCCTTGATGAATAAGAACTTAAGATCGAGTAATTCCTGCCCGTTTCCGGCTGATAAGTCCACTTTACCTCGAAGTAATGGAGCGTAATCGGAGACATCATAGATCCATGAAAAGCCATTAGGACCTAAGTCGAGGCGTATACCATAAGGGGTGATAAACCGGGCAAGTTCTATAAAAGGTTCTTTATAGGTAGTATCGGTTGGTTTTAGGAGATTAGGAGAATAGATTCGAGTATAGGTACAGTAGTCCCATTCGCCACAATCAAATTTATCATGTGGCGTTCTGGGATCACATTTTAGTGTGTAAACCATAATAATCTTCGCATAGTCTTCTGTGTTTTCCGGAAAAGCAAAGACTCCTCTTCGAGTGGCTATAGAGTCAAAGGTAAATGTTTGAACAATGAGCGTATCACCGGGGGAGGCGAATAAATGGGCTGATAAAAGGAAGATTGTCCAGAATAGTAATTTTCTCATGATGGTTAAAGTTTGCCCCGTAAAGGTACTTGCTTTTATGTTTTTTCTTTAACCTTAAAACGAAAAATAACCCTAATGGATGAGATCTTAATTCGTTCATCTCTTGTTTGTTAATGATTTCTTCGGCATGGGTTGATAATTGATTGATTTATTTAGGTTTGTAACTAGCTCTCCCTTTCCTGTTCGCTCTCTCTCCGTTCTTTCTTCGTATAGTGCTTTTTTAAAGATGATCATAAGAGAGAGGAAGGAACGTTATTTTTCTTTGTTATAAGCTCTTTTTTAGAAACTTTTAGTTCTTGGTTCAGCCTATTTGGATCGGAATCTATGAGAGGAAGAACTCGATCAAATTTTGATTCGAGACATTTTCAGTTTGTTTTTAACCGTTAAGCATATGGAGAGGAAGCGAAGATGAAGCGCAGAGGTGACCTCTTAAGTGCTTGTCCGGACTTGTTAGGATTTGAGGGTAGTGGCTGGGTCTCTTAAGTTTTTTGTCTAGATGGTAGTTATGACCCTAAAGAAGGATGGAAAAAAGTTAGGATTTTTTTCAGATGAACTTGTCTGGTTTAAAATGACGGTTTAATTTTGACAATAATTGTCAAAGAAAATTATTCATATGAAAACATTTGGGCAGATTATAAGGGAGCAGCGATTAGGATTAGGATTATTACTTCGACAGGTAGCCTCATATCTTGACATAGATCAAGCGATTTTGAGTAAAATAGAGCGGAATGAGCGTAAACCGACAAGAGAAAACATAATAAAACTAGCGGAAATCCTTAGACTTGATAAAGATGATTTGTTAGTACAGTTTATGAGTGAGAAAATTGCGTATGAAATTGCAGAAGAAGAATGTGCTAGCAAAGTATTAGAATTAGCAGAGCAAAAAGTGAATTATTTGAAGTCAAATCTTGTAAAAAACTAGTCTATGCAGGTATATAGAGATGAAGCAAAAATTAGTGATGTGCAAGAACCACAATTTGAAATTGTTTTTTGTCCAGAAACAACAAGTAAAAAAAGCCCGGAAATAGACACATTAAATGTTCTTTCTCTTTTTTCGGGTTGTGGTGGGATGGATTTGGGTTTTGAAGGAGGATTTTCTGTTTTGCCACAATCAATTAACGAAAGATTAACGCCAAATTTTATAGATAGGAAACTCAAAAATGGGTTTATTCAACTTAGAAGAACTAGATTTAAAACGATTTTTGCTAATGATATCTTAGTAGATGCAAGAAATGCTTGGGTTAATTATTTTTCTCAACGAGGAAATAATCCCGAGGATTTTTATAAAGAAAGTATTGTTGATTTGGTCAAAATGTATCGTAATGGTGTAAATGTCTTTCCGAAAGATGTCGATGTAGTAACGGGGGGCTTTCCATGTCAGGATTTTAGCGTTGCTGGGAAACGTAATGGATTTAATTCACACAAAAGCCATAAAGGGGAACTGATTAACAATAAAACAGCATCAGTTGAAACACGTGGTCAACTTTATATGTGGATGAAAGAAGTGGTTGAAATTACGCAGCCAAAGATTTTCATTGCTGAGAATGTAAAAGGGTTGGTTAATTTTGGGGATATAAAGTCAATTATTCAAGATGATTTTTCATCGGCTAATGGAAATGGTTATATTGTTCTTGAACCAAGAGTATTACATTCAGCAGATTTTGGGGTTCCACAATCAAGGGAAAGGGTTATTTTTATTGGAATTAAAAAGTCTGCGTTGAGAAAGTCTGCATTGATTGAATTACAAAAAGACAATCTTTCCGATTTATACAATCCCTATCCAAATCCAACCCATAGTTTTACGGTCGAAGGGGATAAATTAAAACCTTTTGTACAACTGAAAGATGTTTTTAATCACTTAGATGAACCGGAGGATACAGATGATTTATCCCAAAAATTCTTCTCCAAAGCAAAATTTATGGGAAAACATTGTCAGGGACAAACTGAGATAAAATTAGATAGTATTTCACCAACCATTAGATCTGAACATCATGGAAATATTGAGTTTAGACGACTATCAAAAGAGAATGGTGGACAGATACAGAATGAATTAAATAAAGGATTGAAAGAAAGAAGACTAACAGTTCGGGAATGCGCTCTTATACAGACTTTTCCTCCAGATTATGATTTCGTAATTGAAAATAAGGAAGGTAAGAAAGGATCATTTTTAGTCAGTCCTTCTCAAGCTTATAAAATTATTGGTAATGCAGTTCCACCACTTCTGGCTTATAATTTAGCCAAGAGAATTGAGGAGGTTTGGAACTTATACTTTGAAAAGTAGATGATCGTTTCAGTAAACTCAGAACCCAACCGAAGCGAATTTGATGTTCTGTTGGATTGCACAGTTAAGGAGTTAAATAGTCACGCTCAAAAAACTCCTAAGAATGTGGCTACCTTAGTAGGTAGTAGATTAGAGCCATATGTAAGGGATGTGATGGCTGAATTGGCCATTGGGTCACCTTTTGAGAATTCAATCGAATTGGTTGGAGGGCAGAAATTTCCAGATATCATTGCAAAAAGATATTATGGAATTGAAGTTAAGACGACCACTCAAAATCATTGGAAAACTACAGGAAATAGCGTCTTGGAAAGCACCAGAATCGAGGATGTTGAACGTATTTTTATGCTATTCGCAAAATTGGCAAGCCCTATCGAATTTCGTTGTCGCCCTTATGATGAAGTTCTGTCAGAAGTTGTCGTAACTCATTCACCGCGCTATTTGATAGATATGAATTTGGAGGTAGGAAAAACCATCTTCGATAAGATACAGATGTCTTATGATACTCTTCGAAAACAAGACAACCCAATAAGACCGATTGTTGATTATTATAAAAGTAAGTTGAATCCAGGTGAGGAACTTTGGTGGTTAGATTCTGATAATAACAGTAAAGCCAGTGGTATCGTAATTCGATTTTGGAATAACCTTTCTATAAGTGAAAAGCAAGATATAAAAAATCGTGCTAAAGTTTATTTCCCAGAGCTGTTTGGGAATAGCAATGATAAATTTGGCAGATTAGCGATTTGGTTAGTTACTCGGGAGTCAGTTGTTTGCCCTAATATTCGTGACTTGTTTACAGCTGGAGGTAAATGCGACTATGCAATTGACAATGAAGTTTATAAGAAAGTGCCAAGAGTATTTTTTAACTTATTTAGTAGTATTCCTGACATTGTCGATATTATTAGGCAAACATCGGCTTTGAATCTTTCTGAGTATTGGGAATTCGAAACGACCGATAAAACAAAGTTGATGGATTGGGTAGAATTAGTAGATGAACACACTAAGACTTTACGAGATGCAAAATGTTTAAATATCAAAGAGATATTGGAGAAATTAGTTTTAAGGCAAAAACTCTAACAGGGAAAAAGAAAGGAATATGCACAAGGAAGAGTCCCTATGTAATGGACATAGGTTAAAGAATGTCATGTTGTATATGGAGAGGAAGCGAAGATGAAGCGCAGAGGTTCTGAGTAAGGGTAGATTTAATTTTGACTTGAATTCTTATCTCTTCAATTTGTATCTTTGAAAGAATGAAAGGGTAAGCTGGCTTTGCAACTTATTGAAAAGAACTATAAATGGCGCGAAAGACTCATAAACTGTGTTTTGATCCTTCGGAGGATTACCGTATCCTTACGATTTCGAGTCCGTTGCCACAGTACAAATTGGTTTTTCATTTAAACAGGAATCTGCTTTATAAATTTGCATTCAAGGGCACATTTATGGCCAAGGATTCTAAGGGTAAAGCGATAGAGGAGTTTTATTTGTTTCATTTTGAGTTGGATGATTATGCTGATTTTTTTCTTGCAGGGCCTATATCAGAAGGGACAGCATTAAGTCGGGAGCATTATTTAATCATAAAGGGGGCAGTGAGGAAAGGATATTTAGGCAGGATCATGGAACGGGTTCAACAAATAGAAGGGATATTTGATATCTTTGAGATAGAGGCGTTTAATCCTGATAATCCTCCTGTTAATCAGCGACAACGGAGATATTTTGATTATTTAATAGGCATTTTATATGATTTAGAATATTTTCTCATGGATTACGAGCGAATGGGTAAGGCTGTATTGTATTCATCTGAGATTGAAATGATATAAGAATTATGAAGACAAAGATTGTAGCTACTTTGGGGCCGGCAAGTAAGTCGGAGCAGGTAATTTGGGGTATGATTGAAGCAGGAGCGGATGTATTTAGGATTAATCTATCTCATGGAGATCGAGAACAGTGGGACTCTCTGGTAGAGGTCATTCGAAAGGTCTCTTCCGAGATGGGTGAGGAGGTTGCAATTTTGGCTGATCTACAAGGGCCAAAGATTAGAACCGGTGAGGCACCCTTGGGTGGAATCAAATTGAGTACAGGAGATATTGTGACATTGACGACTCGTCAGGTTAGTATGGAACCGGGGTTGATTAGCATTAACTATAAGGATTTTGCGAAGGATGTTAAGGCAGGCGAGAGGGTATTGATTGATGATGGGAAGCTGACATTGCTCATTCGGAGCAGTGACATGAAGAGTGAAGTCCAGGCTGAGGTTTTAAATGGTGGGGTATTAACCTCTAGGAAGGGGGTTAATTTACCTAACACTGTTTTAAGTTTACCGGCGCTTACCTCAAGAGATCGAGAGAACTTAGAGTGGATCATGAAGAGTGATATTGATTGGGTGGCTTTATCTTTTGTTAGATCATCTGGCGATATCAGGGCACTTCGCGATGCGATGAAGATGTACCCAAGAGGGTTTTATCCTGGGATCATTGCTAAGATCGAGAAGCCGGAGGCGGTTGCCGATATCGACCCAATCATTAGGGCGGCCGATGCAATAATGATCGCCAGAGGAGATTTAGGGGTAGAGATTCCTTTTGAGCAGGTCCCGTTCATTCAAAAGAGTATCATTCAGAAATGCATCAAACATGGACGACCGGTTATTGTTGCCACGCAGATGCTTGAGGGGATGTTGACCAGTATGCAGCCTACAAGGGCTGAGATTAACGATGTGGCTAACAGTGTTATTGATGGAGCTGATGCTTTGATGTTAAGTGGTGAAACAAGTGCGGGTCCTTATCCCGTGGAGGCTGTTGCCACCATGCATAAGGTGATTGAGCAAGCCGAGATGTTTGAAGATATTTATTATCGAACGGGTCAGGTAATTGGCACCGGAGGAGATCGTTTTATTACCGATACCCTTTGCTCTTCAGCAGTTAATATGGCTTACGAGACCAACGCAAAAAGTATTGTGGCTTACACGCATACCGGATATACCGCTATTAAAATATCGAGCCATCGTCCCAATGCTAGAGTCGTTGTTTTTACACCGCAGCCTTTTGTAATTCGAAAGCTGCAATTGGTATGGGGAGTAAAAGGATTTATTGCTCCCGATATTGAGCCGGGGACGAATGTGCCTGAATCAATGAGAAGTCTGTTAAACCAACAAGGCGTTCTTCAACCAGGAGAATTGGTGGTTCATCTTTCAAGTTTCCCAATGCAAGGGAAAGGGAAGACCAATATGGTTCTGCTTGCTCAGGTTTAAACTAGGGTAGGGGGTGACAAATGTTGATTGTATGAAAATTATCAATAGAGTATAGTAAAAGTGAACAAGAGATAGTTCTAATGCGTTTTCGTAGCAGCATTTTTGTGGATACAGTACTAATATAATTTTAAAAACGTTTTAAACAGAGTGCGAGATCTACAAAAAAGTAGTAAAATTGCATGGCTTATCTGAAGTTAGACTTTATTACATTATCTGACTGTATGGCTGGAAAAATAATACGTTTTTTGTTTGTAATCCTGATGATATCAGGTATTGGCAATTTGTATGCTACTGAGCCTGTGGGCGAGGGTTCTGAAAAGAGTACTGAGCATTCTACGGGCGAAGGAGAGAAGAAGTTTGATGCCGGGAGGATGATCATAGAACACGTCATAGATAGTCATGAATGGCACATTGCTGAGATTGGAGAAACTCCTATTTCCATTCCACTGCCTATCATCTTAATTGACGAAGGGAAACTCGTGATGTTTAGCTCTTCAAAGTTCCATCATGGTCATGATAGCTATAAAGGATATCGATTGATGTCTGAAGAGCCTTATAAGGGAAAGATTGTAAAAGTAACTACAGGATCTGATGGACAAGAGGTAATAAATAGTGAATTACCGTTGGATCTGTCAATAACAAAGACAGCCTTTGCGCTACTATTTTCCACAATCTTGTTGTCATTGATCTTTATTTCTGTAGCAAGGGCTTATAAAAAGAGGGAGGGGCAGGCACCAAAAGGGTTACAGTCACTTCTTGAGCCTTTGATTCTTTTTGTCAGAGATGATATTGCAAAGAGTTCCATCGGTCATCATTATGAAAAGTTTACTCCATTTCTGTTGACGGTATTCTTTTTTATTTTGATAAATAATTTGTTAGGATTAGTACCCCTTTTTCCTGGAGGGGCGAATGTGACCGGTAATATTGCTGTTACAGGTGTTTTAGCACTTTTTACCTTTACAGTGACAACATTTAGTGGTAACAAGGGATATTGGAAGCATATATTTAATGCTCCAGGGGTACCATGGTGGTTGAAGCTTCCCGTTCCATTGATGCCGGTAGTTGAGTTGGTAGGAGTCTTTACAAAACCGTTTGTCTTGATGGTTCGTCTCTTTGCAAATATTACAGCTGGTCATATTATCATTTTAGGATTCATGAGTTTGATCTTTATTTTTGGTAATATGACACCAGGGGCGGGATATGGAGCAAGTCTGGTATCGGTACCCTTTGCTATATTCATGGGGTTATTGGAGTTTTTAGTAGCTTTCATTCAGGCGTATGTATTCACGTTGTTGTCGGCGATCTATTTTGGGATGGCCACAGAGGAGTCGCATCATTAATAAGAAATAAATTAATAGAACCTTTTAAATAAATTGATTATGTCACTGTTAACTATTCTTCTGCAAGCAGTAGCCGATTTGGCTCCATATGCAAAACTAGGTGCTGCCATAGGCGCCGGTATAGCTGTATTAGGAGCAGGATTAGGCATTGGAAACATTGGTGCCCGTGCATTAGAGAGCATTGCTCGTCAGCCGGAAGCCGGAGGTGAGATTCGTTCAAACATGATTGTTGCCGCAGCACTTATAGAAGGGGTTGCCTTCTTTGCATTGGTTATCTGTTTGTTGATTCTTTTCTTCTAGCAGAAACAGGAATTAGGCTGCAAACGATAGGTTTGTGGCCTAATCCTTTTTATTAATAGTGATAAATTGATCAGGTTAAAACAGCACTAGTATGGAATTAGTAAGTCCGGGAATAGGTCTGATATTTTGGATGGTCGTCTCTTTTAGCATCCTATTATTTGTGCTAACACGTTTTGCATGGAAGCCGATAATGAAAATGATAAAGGAGAGAGAGGCGTCAATAGACGATGCATTGAAGGCAGCCAATAAGGCTCGTCAAGAGATGGAGAGTCTTCAAGCCGATCACCAAAAGTTAATAGATCAGGCCAAAGAGGAACGTGATGGCATCTTAAAAGAGGCAAGAAAGCTTAGAGAAAAGATGCTGGATGAATCTCGTGAGAAAGCGTTGATTGAATATAATCGTATGTTGGATCAAGCAAGAGAGGCCATCGAAAACGAGAAGAAAGCGGCTATTACCGATCTGAGGAATGAGGTGGCAACTTTGAGTATTGATATTGCTGAGAAGTTAATGAGACATAAAATGAGTGAAGCGGAGAAGCAAGACAGTTATGTTCGCAAACTCATAGATGAGGTTAAGATCAATTAATTCACCAACTGATGAAGGAGAAACTATTAGCACGGAGATATGCGAGGGCAGCCTTTGAAGTGGCTTTAGAGTTGGGTGTAATAGATCAACTTGAGAGTGATTTCAGAATGTTAAGCCAACTTAGCAAGGAGAGCCGTGACTTAAGAGACCTGCTTCGTAGTCCGGTGATACAACCGCATCAAAAGCAGAAGGTTTTTAGCACTTTGTTGAAGGATAAAGTCAATCAGGTGACTGAGAATTTTATCGGTCTGTTGATCAAGCATGGCCGTGAGAGATATCTCGTTGAGGTAGCTGATGAGATCATAACGCTATACCGGAGTGCCAAAGAGATTGTTAAGGTCGACATACGATCCGCTCTGCCCTTATCCAATCAGAATAAAAGTGAATTGATATCAAGACTACAACAACAGATTGGAAAGCAATTGGAAATTACTGAAATAATAGATCCTACCCTCATTGGAGGGTTTGTGATAGAATATAATGACCAACAATGGGATGCATCGTTAAGAAACGATATTCGCAAGTTAAGGTCAGAATTTGATGAGAATCTTTATGTTCGCCAATATTAAACCATTATACAATGGCCGAAATTAAACCAGCTGAAGTATCTGCCATATTACGCCAGCAATTATCTGACCATAAATCTGAAGCCGAACTCCAAGAGGTTGGCTCTGTTTTGCAGGTTGGCGACGGGATAGCCAGAATTTATGGCTTGACTAATGCTCAGGCAGGGGAACTGCTTTCTTTTGAAAAGGATGACCTTATGGCCATCGTCTTGAACCTTGAAGCCGATAATGTCGGTGCGGTTCTTTTAGGAAATGCTACTAACGTAAAAGAGGGTGACCTAGTTCGTCGAACAGGTCAAATCGCCTCCATCGATGTTACCGAAGGGATGCTAGGTCGTGTTATCAATACCTTAGGTGAAGCGATAGATGGTAAAGGTGAGTTAAAAGGTACTAAATACCGGATGCCTCTCGAACGCAAAGCTCCTGGTGTTATCTATCGTCAACCGGTTAAAGAGCCTCTCCAAACCGGATTAAAGCCAATTGACGCTATGATCCCTATCGGAAGAGGCCAACGTGAGTTAATCATCGGCGACCGCCAAACCGGTAAGTCGGCTATTGCTATCGATACGATCATTAATCAACGTGAGTTCTTCCTTCAAGGCAATCCAGTCTATTGTATCTACGTGGCTGTTGGCCAGAAAGGATCTACCGTTGCTAATCTCGTTAAAACACTTGAAGATCATGGCGCAATGGAGTATACGGTTATCGTCTCGGCTAGCGCCTCTGATCCTGCTGCTATGCAGTTCTACGCCCCATTCGCAGGTGCCGCTATTGGCGAGTACTTCCGCGATACTGGTCGCCCCGCCCTGGTGATTTTTGATGACCTCTCTAAACAAGCAGTCGCTTATCGCGAAGTCTCTCTCCTCCTTCGTCGTCCCCCAGGACGTGAAGCTTACCCAGGTGATGTATTCTACCTGCACAGCCGCCTTCTGGAAAGAGCAGCTAAGATCATCGAGTCGGATGTCATCGCAAGAAATATGAACGACCTCCCGGAAAGCCTCAAACCAGTCGTTAAAGGAGGAGGCTCGCTTACAGCACTTCCTATTATCGAAACTCAGGCCGGCGACGTCTCTGCTTACATCCCAACTAATGTAATCTCAATTACCGATGGACAGATCTTCCTCGAATCTGGACTCTTTAATGCCGGTATTCGCCCTGCTATTAACGTAGGAATCTCAGTATCTCGCGTTGGAGGTAATGCCCAGATTAAATCAATGAAAAAGGTTGCAGGTACTTTGAAGATCGACCAAGCGCAGTTTAGAGAACTAGAAGCTTTCTCAAAATTCGGTTCTGATCTCGATGCTGCAACTATGTCAGTCCTTGATAAAGGCCGCCGTAATGTTGAGATCCTAAAGCAACCTCAGTTTGAACCCATGCCCGTTGAAAAACAAATTGCTATTATTTTCTGCGGAACCAAAGGGCTGCTTACTAAGGTACCTGTTACCAGAATTCATGACTTTGAACTGGAGTTTCTAAGCTTCCTCTCTGAGGCTCACCCTCAGATCCTCTCCGAACTTAAAGCCGGTAAGTTTACAGATGACTTGGCTAAAGAACTTGAAAAACATGCAAGAGATATTGCACGTAAGTACGAGAAATAAATCATATTAGGCTATGCCCAACCTAAAAGAGGTACGTATTCGCATAGAGTCTGTCAAGTCGACTCAACAAATAACGAGCGCCATGAAGATGGTCTCTGCATCTAAATTGCGTAAGGCTCAACAGAGCATCATGGCGCTTCGCCCTTATGCTAATAAGATGAATTCCATCCTCCAAAACCTACGAGAAAGCCTCGGCGATTCTATTGATAATCCATTTATCAATTCAAGACCCGTGAAAAAAATCCTTATCGTTGGTCTTGCCTCCAATCGGGGTCTGTGCGGCGCTTTTAACTCTAATGTGATTAAGGCCATAAGAAATCTTCTAAATGAACAGTATTCTGCCGAATTTAATAGTGGACAAGTTAGCCTGTTGCTTGCAGGTAAACAATTGACTGATTATTACACTCGACGAAAATACCCTGTGATCGCTCGCAAAGATGATCTGTTTGAAAAGATGTCTTATGAAAAAATCGCTGAGTTCTCAAAAGAGTTAATGCATCTATATAAAAGTGGGGCATACGATAAAATAATCTTGGTTTATAACCAATTTAAAAATGCAGCAGTTCAGTCACTAGTGGTCGAACAGTTTCTTCCACTAGCTCTGCCTGCCTCTTCCGAAATAAGTCTGAAAAGACCAGATTATATCTTTGAACCTTCTCAATTAGAGATTCTTACTGAGATTATTCCTCTTTCTCTCTCTTTACAGATTTATAAAGCTTTCTCCGATTCTTTTGCTTCAGAACAAGGTGCCCGTATGACTGCTATGCATCAGGCCACCGACAACGCTAAAGAGCTTCTTAAACAACTAAGCTTAATGTACAATAAAGCCCGTCAAACAGCCATCACCAATGAGATCCTCGAGATCGTATCCGGTGCTGAGGCCTTGAAGGGATAATCATTTCATCTAAATCAATTATCATGATCAAATCAAGAGTTGAGCAGGCAATCAATGAACAGATTGCTCGTGAGGAACACTCCTCACGCATTTACATGGCTATGGCTTCTTGGTGTGAAGTCTCCGGTTTCCCCGGCGCAGCAGCCTACCTTTATGCCCAGGCTGATGAAGAGAGAATGCATCAAATGAAGTTTATCAGGCACCTCAATGATAGAGGTGGTCATGCCATATTACAGGCCTTAGAGCAACCTGTAGCCTCTTTTAGGGATCTCTTAGATGTCTTTGAACAGGTTATGAAACATGAAGAGTATATCACGGCCTCTATCAATGACCTCTATGAGATCTCACTAAATGAAAAAGACTATACCAGCGGCAATTTTCTACAATGGTTCATTAATGAACAGATTGAGGAAGAGAGCACGGTTCGTAGTATCCTCGATAAAATTAAACTCACCGGTAACGGCGAGAATGGTGGCTTGTTCCACCTTGATAAAGAACTAACAGCCATGGCAGCCGCAAAGGTTGCTGCTCCAACTGAGGCGTAGCCTCTTGGTTTGTTAGACGATAATTAAATGGCTATCTCTTTTTGAGATAGCCATTTTTTTCAGCCTTTTTCAAACTCTGCAACCAAAGCTTGATACCACTGCTCTCCATAAGCACGCACTAATGGCTCTTTGAGGAACCTATAAAGGGGAACATTTAGTTTTTTCCCATTCTTAAGAGCCGGTTTACAGATCTGCCATTTGTGGTAGTTTAGTGCCTGCTCTTCTTCGAATAGCTCACTGGCTCTGATCGGATAGAGATGACAAGATATCGGCTTTTTAAAACTTGTCTTCCCATCATTATATGCCTGTTCTATTGCACAAAGAGCAATATCACCCTCAAAGACAGCAAATACACACTCCCTCCCCTCTACTAATGGGGTAACCATATTGCCGGCAGCATCCCAATCCAAAACACCATTTTCTACCACCTCTTTTCTTCCTTTTTCTGTCATATATGGAATGACCGCTTCAAGAGCATCTTCAAGCTCCCCCACTTCAGACTCTAAAAGGGGTGCACCCGCATCGCCTTCAACACAGCAGGCTCCTTTACATTTCTCAAGATCACAGACAAACTCGACTATGCCTATCTCATCTCCAACCAGACAATTTCCAATACATTTCATCTTATGATATTTAGGTTGCAAAGGTAATGATTCGACTAAATTTCTATTTATTCTCAGATTTAGGGTTTAACTAAAAGCATCAGTACGTGTGCCGCACTCCAGGAGAAACCAGGTGCATTTAGCCCCTCCCCTGTGATAGGATTATAATTCTCGTAAATGGGCACTCCTTTCTCAGCCATTCGGGTCGACTGAACCAATTGTACTAAGCTTTTTAAGGCTAACTCTTTCTTCCCATGGTCTCTAAGTCCTTCAATTGCAAAGGCTGCCTGATCAATCCAAACCGGGCCATTCCAATATCCTTTATCAGGGTTAAAAGATGGATGAGATTTAGCTAAAGAGGGGAAAGGGGTGTAGGTGTTGAAATAAGTAGCCGAAGTTAGTGTCTTGGTAATGGCTTCTACCTGTTCTGGAATGCAAAGCCCTGCATATAACGGGAGCCATCCTTCACATCCATAGACTTCAATCCATTTACCATCGATGGTCTTATCAAAGAAGAATCCACGTGACTTATTCCAAAAGGTACGTAAGATTAATTTTGATAGATTAGTTGCATCGGATGTAAAGGTTTGAGCCACTTCGGTCTCTCCTAGTTGGGTTGCAATATCTGCAATCTTGAGTTTTTCTATGTAAAGCCAGGTATTCAGGTCGATGGATTCACTATTGAAGTTATAACTGTTTTGCGATGATTTGATCATTTGTAGATTATTAAAACGGATGGCTTTATCCATGCCACTCTCCCATGTTGCAGCTAAAGAGGTTCCATCGCAAGAGCCCCAAGAGCAGAGTTTATTATGGTTGTTATCGCGATGTCTATACCACCACTGATGATATTTTATTAGAGATGGTAGAATTTCACGACCAAAAGCTTTGTCGGAGGAGTTTCTCAGATATTTAGCTACAGCCCATGCTGCAAGTGGAGGCTTGGTATTCCTAAAGTTGTTTTCCATAGGATTAGGATAAATAACATCAGGAACCATACCGGTCGAGTCAGTTAAAGCAAACATAGCTTTAATCTGACTTTTTGCGAGTTTAGGAGAAAAATAGGAGAGGGCCGCTGCCTGTTTCCAAGAATCCCAAGCCCAGAAACCATAGAAATCGGTATAAAATGATGAAGGAAAGAGACCTGAGAATGGCAATCCTTGTTTCTCTGATCTCCAATTTGTGGTCAGGGTTTGGATGCATTTTACTGCGAGGGGTAACCAATGCAATGAGTCGGCTTCTGGAGTAAGTTGGCCTGCTATAGTAGAGATGTATGAAGTCCAGCGACTGTTATATTGATTGAAAGAGACAGGGGTATTCCATAGAAGCTCTTCCATTTTAAGAGCTTCAAGCGAGGCTAATTCGTTGTCATCAGATTGGCTAATAAGAGCAGAACAGACATTAAGAGCCTTCTCTTTAAGGACTACCGGTTTCAATGATTTAATAAGATAGGTTGAGTCAGTAGGGAATTCAATCAGGTTATCTCCTTGAACCTTTATGGTGAATACCTCTTTGCGATCGGGGGAGGTAACAGAGAGATGATCTTCCATGAGGGTGTGAGTACTGTTTTGAAAAAGCTCTCCTTTCCAGCCAATAATTAATTTTTTAGGTACATCACCCGTGTTTATTATAGTAGATCTTATGAGCGCCGTATGATCAGATCCAAAGATAAGCTCGATGGTGCACATTAATTTATCGTAGTTCATAATGATTTCAAGACGACCGGGGAAGCTATGTATTGCGTGGTTGGAGCAGGTTAATATCTGTTTATTATCGGCATTAATGAGGTGAAAAGCTGCCATTGTTTTTGCGATCCAACGAGGGGTTTCATTCATAGAGTATGGGCCAATAAAAGCCGCAAACTGGTTAGAAGAGGTCTCTTTTGGAAGGGCAAAACCGAACCATGAGCCTTGGTCTGACAAGAAATAGGAAGGTTGTTCGTTAGGAGACCTAGGATAGTTTATAGATAGTGGTAAAAGATCGGGGAAATTCGTAGGTTGATGTTGAGCAAAAAGCGATAAGGGAAGTAATATACACAGCAATAAACTATTTATTTTCATTTTGAAATATTGTTTTGGGTGATTTAGTTAATTCTAGTTTGGGGTTTTATCCAACGGGAATATCGAGGTTTGGATATTTCTGTTGGCGATAAAGAGCTTTCGAGGCAATGGCCAGTCCAACGGTAAGTGTCCCTACTCTTCCAATGTACATTGAGATGATAAGAACATATAGAGAGGGATCGGAGAGGCTTGATGTCAGGTTGGCCGAGAGTCCAACCGTAGCGAATGCTGAGACTTCCTCAAAAAGGAGGTAAAGAAATTCGGCATCAGGTTCGAATAGGGTGAGAAAAAATGTAGAAATTAAGATAGTAGTCAATGCGAACAAGGTAACTGTTGAAGCTTTCGCAATTAGATCTTGAGAGATGTTATATTTGAGCATATGGGCATACTTCTCTTGTCGAAGGGTTGCTATGGTACTTCTTATAAGAATGGCGAAGGTAGTGGTTTTGATACCACCTCCGGTTGATCCTGGCGATGCCCCAATGAACATAAGAATGATAAAGAAAAAGAGGGTAGTACTGGAGAGTAAGCCTATATTAACAGTGTTAAAACCTGCGGTACGTGTGCTGACGCTTTGAAAAAAGGCATCCATTAACCAACCGGAATAAGAGTTGCTGGGTTCTTTAGGAGTCGTAATGAGGTAGACAAGAATGCCGGCTAATATGAGCAAGGAGCTGGTAATAAGAACCACTTTAGTGAGCGGTTTGTATTTACGCCAAGGATGCTCTATCCTATCTTTAATGGCTTGAAAGGAGAAGAGATCTTGCAGAACGATGAAGCCTAACCCTCCAAGAATAATGAGAATGGCAATCACAAATTGGGCTCCATAGCTTCCTAAAATCATTTTATCGGCTAGATTATTAGAGAAAATGGAGAAGCCGGCATTATTGAAAGCCGAAACAGCATGAAATAGGGAAGTGAACCATTGGTGTTTTATTGGTTGACCATCTAGCCAAGGAGTCCACAGATAAAAAAGCAGTATTGCCCCGATCAATTCAATGGTAATAGAATAGAGTATGATTCTACGTAGAATACTTTTGGTATCTGCTGTTTTTCCAGCAGTGACAATGTCGCGAAGAACCACTTGAAATCGTAATCCCTCTGTTTGACGATAAAAAGTGGCGAAAAAAGTGGCAAAGGAGAGAACATTTAATCCTCCTAATTGAATCAATAACATGATCATTGATTGCCCTCGTGTCGTAAAAACTTTCGGTATATCAAGAACACTAAGACCGGTAACACAACAGGCACTTGTCGACGTAAAGAGCGCTTCAGTAAACCTAAGTCCGCCTGCATAAGTCATCCGAGGCATCATTAGTAATAAAGAACCTGAGAGAATAAGAAAAATAAAAGATATTGCCATTAGGCCAGACGGGCCTATAGGAATCTTTCCAATCCAGGGAGCTAATTGTCCGATCTCATTCAAAACCATGACTAGAAAATAGATCTGAAGCCCAATGATATAATAGGTGGTAAATTCGGAGTTTTGCTGAAGATAGGGTAGGGGTGCTAGACTGTTATTTCCGAATATCCAATTTGACATTTGGCCAACAGTGATAAGGGAGACAAGTAGAAGGCCAAACCAGTTATTGCGAAGATAGTTTTTAGGATGTAGGTCGGTAACCCAGAGGATTAGATATTTCAGGAAATAGAACCAGATACTAATCTGAATTATGGAGAATATCCAGTTGATGGCATTTTCAGAAAGATAAAAGCCAAAGCCAAGAAGTACAGAAGTAAAACCGCAAATTGAGATCAGAATATTTGCTTTATCAAGCCAATATTTCAGGGGCTCTCTTCTATGATAAAGCCAGAGCCTACGTTGTTCAGTAATCTTCTTAAGGAGTATTTGAAGCATTCGAGAGGTTCAAGAGAGGATATTCTGGTAGAGGTTAATCATTAACTTCGAAGAAGCGTTGTATGTCTTTATCTGTTCCAAAGAGCACAAGACGGTCATCTTTGGAGAAGATATAGTTTGGATCAGGAACGCCAACGATGTGGTAATCGTTGTGAAGAGATCCTTGAGTTTTATTTTTGAGTTTTAGCGTGATGAGGTTTAAATTGTACCGGTTTCTAAGGTCAATATCAGCTATAGATCTTTGGATAGCAAGGTCAGGAACGGCTACCTCAACGATGCTATAGTCATCAGGTAACTGCAGTTGTGAAAAAACGGAGGGCATGAGTAGTCTTTCGGCCACTAAAGCACCTACCTCTTCTTCGGGAGATAGAATTTCCTGAATTCCTAGTTTTTCCAATATTTTTCTCTGATTTTTCCCGGTAGCTCTGGCAATAATCCTTTTAACGCCCAAGTCTAGGAGTTGAGCAACGACCAATAGACGATGTTCAAAATTTTGGCCTATTGCGACAACAACTGCATCAAAAGCGGTGATCTCTTGTGCCATAAGGGCTTTTGCATCAGTGGCATCAATAGCAACGCAATAGGCTACATCGTCAGCAATGGCTTCAATAGTCTGAGTGTCTGCATCAATGGCCAATACATCGGCTCCTTTCTGGGTCAATCGTCTTGCAATTGCTGCCCCGAAGTCGCCAATACCGATCACTGCGATTTTTGCTCTTTTCATCTCTTTGTGATATTATGCTTGTCTATTTCTTACAGAAGTAGGGCTTACAAATTTAACGTTTATACGATCAGCTGATGAGGCTGAAGGCCGTAAATCACTTTTTTTGAAGAATTTATTGCCAGATTAAAACGGAATAGTACCTTTGCCGGTTTTCTGAAATCAAGGAAGAAGGAAATGAGTAATTCATTGCACGACAATAAGATACAGAAGTTAAGCCTATTTGGCATTATTATAACAATGGGGATTGTATACGGAGATATCGGTACATCACCATTGTATGTTATGAAAGCAATTATTGCTTGGGGGCAGGATACTAGTAGAGAGTATATTTTAGGAGCACTATCAGCTATCATATGGACACTGACTCTTCAAACTACCATAAAGTATGTTGTTATTACCCTCAGAGCGGATAATAAGGGAGAGGGAGGGATCTTAGCTCTCTATGCTTTGCAACGACGATTAAAAAGGAAGTGGCTCTATTTTATTGCAATTATCGGAGCAAGTGCACTTATTGCCGATGGAATGATAACTCCATCGATTACCGTAACCTCAGCAATAGAGGGGTTAGATATGATACTTCCTGGTACACCAGTCGTTCCTATTGTTATTATGATTCTAACCTTGCTTTTTGTTTTTCAGCAGTTTGGAACTCAAAATATTGGCAAGTTCTTCGGTCCTGTAATGATGTTATGGTTTCTAATGCTTGGGGTGCTTGGGGTCAGTCAGATTTTGAAATATCCTCAGATTTTGGAAGCCTTTAATCCTTGGTTAGGTATTAAGTTGGTTTTTACTAGTCCGAGTGGCTTTTTGATTATGGGAGCTGTGTTTTTGAGTACGACAGGGGCTGAGGCTCTATACTCAGACTTGGGTCATTGTGGTATACGAAACATAAGAGCCAGTTGGGTTTTTGTAAAGGCTGGGCTTGTGCTTAATTATTTAGGGCAAGGAGCCTGGATTTTAAGTGGTAGCTTGGAGGCAAAGGATATAGTTAATCCATTTTTTGGGATAATGCCTGAGTCAATGCTAGTTTTTGGTGTATTGATGTCGACTATGGCTGCAATTATTGCCAGCCAGGCATTGATTAGTGGGTCTTATACCATATTCTCAGAGGCGATGAGTCTAAATCTTTGGCCAAGGTTAAAGATTAAGTATCCAACGGTTGTGAAGGGACAATTATATATACCCTTTGTGAACTGGTTTCTATATTTTGCTTGCGTTTTTGTTGTGATTTACTTTAAAGATTCATCAAAGATGGAGGCAGCATATGGTCTTTCGATTACCATTACCATGTTGATGACAACGATTTTAATGCTCAGTTATTTATCTATGAAGAAGGTAAATATTGGGTTGATCATTGCTTTTGCCGTTGTCTACTTATCGATTGAGGGGTCGTTTTTGATTTCTAATATGTTTAAGTTCATGCATGGAGGTTGGTTAACTGTGTTATTGGCTGGTCTGATTGGATGGGTAATGTATGTATGGTATAATGCCCGTAAGATTAAGAACAAACAATTGAAGTTTGTTAAGGTTAAAGACTATTTTAATGTCATAAAAGATTTAAGTGAGGATACGAGTGTTCCGAAATATGCCACCAATTTAGTCTTCCTAAGTAAGGCAGACTATTTAACCGATCTTGAGAATAAGATTATCTATTCATTACTGCATAAGCATCCTAAGAGGGCAGATCATTATTGGATTTTACATGTTCATTATGTTGATGAACCCTATAGCTTGAAGTATTCGGTTGAGGAGCTTATTCCGAATGTGCTATGTCGGGTGGAATTTAGATTAGGTTTCCGAGTTCAACCTTTGATCAACCAGTATTTTCGTCAGGTGGTTGAAGATCTGGTCGCTGAAGGCAAATTTGATTCTTTGAGTGGTTATCCTAGTTTAAGAAAGGCAAATATGCAGGCCGATTTTAGGTTTATTGTTATACATCGTGTTCATAATTATGAGGCGGAGTTTACATGGCTTCAAAAGCTAATAATGAACATGTATGGGGTGATTGCCAAGTTCGGCCTTAGTGATATAAGGGCTCTTAACTTAGACACAAGTAATGTTAAAGAGGAAACGGTTCCCCTCGTTATCAATTATCCAAAGCGTTCGAAGATAGAGCGAATTTGATAATTACTTACTGTTAATTATCTTGCCACTCCAAAGGAAGAAAACTATTCTTTTTCTCTATTGAAAGAATCATTTCAGCGAAGGTTTGTATGAGGATAGAAGCGGAGAGTATATGGAGAAGAAGCGAAGAGGTGCTGCACAAAATTAATTTCAGAGGATGGGAATTATTAAAGATCTGAGAATCGATAACCTATACCAGCCTCTGTGATGAGGTAAATGGGCTTTGAAGAGTCTGGTTCGATTTTCTTTCTTAACTGACCGATAAAAACTCTTAGGTATTGGTTCTGATCACTGTATTTAAGTCCCCAAACTTCATTTAGGAGGAAATGATGTGTAAGGACTCTTCCTCTATTTTGGGCGAGGAGCGAAAGCAAGTGGTATTCATGAGAGGTAAGATGGATGACTTCATTCGATTTTTTTAGGGTATGGGCTGAAAGATCGATAGTGAACTCTCCAAAGTGTATTAAAGGGTTCTGTTTTTCTACGGATCTATCCCGAAGATTTGATTTTATTCTGGCAATGAGTTCACGCGATCTAAAAGGCTTTGTTAGATAGTCATTAGCCCCTAAATCAAGAGACAAGACGATTTCATCTTCATTGTTTCTAACAGAAAGAATGATGATCGGTGCTGAATACCATTCTCTTAGCAGCTTAAGAGTATCTTTCCCGTCTTGATCAGGCAGGCCTAAGTCGAGTATGATCAGATCAGGATTGATTGAAGCTGCTAAAGCGATGCCTTGTCTTGCAGTATCTGCTTCAATGGTTTTAAAGGGAACAGTTTGGAGCGAGTTGGCGAGGAGTCGTCTTATAGAGACTTCGTCATCAATGATTAATATTTGAGGAGGTGTTGTCATCATTGTTAAAGAGATTATCGGGGGCGATGGCTTCACAGGGGATTCGAATGGTGATTTTTGCCCCGCCATTTTTTCTGTTTTCAATATGTACAGTCCCTTTTTGAGCCTCAGTGAAACCTTTGACTAGAGATAACCCGAGTCCTGTTCCATTTGTTTTAGCACTACCTCTGTAAAATTTTTCAAAGGCATGGCTTAGATCAGTAGTAGTGAAGCCGGGGCCACGATCCATAACTATTAACGATAAATGATTATTATCATAGAATATTTTTAGACGTAAAGTGCTACCATGAGGAGCTATTTGGGTAGCATTAAGGAGGAGATTGGAGACTGATTGTTCGAGTAAGCCGAAGTCGGCTTTAATAATTGGGGTATTAGGAGTGATGACACGCTCATAATGGAATGGAGCTAGGTCATCTCTCATCTTATTTTCTATTTGGAATGCCAGATCATTTAGGTCGATCCAATCAGGTTTTGGTGCGATCCTCCCCGAATCTAAGCGCGACATATCAAGCAGATTAGCAATTAAATGATTCAGTCGGTTAGCTGATTCATTTATTTCTTTTATAAGCTTTATCTCGGGGGGCTTTAGGGTTGAATTGTCAACAAGTATCTCTATATTACCTAGGATTGCTGTTACTGGAATCTTTAGCTCATGAGAAATAGAGTTAAAAAGAGTATTGTATAGTTTCCCTGACTCTTCTAAAAGAGAGGCTTTAGTGGCAAGCTCTTCTAGTAGTTCTTTTTCTAGTGCTGTAGCTATTTGAGTAAGAAATGTCTCAAGAAATATCTCTTGTTTTGGGTTTAATAGGGCGTCGGTTTTCAAAGCAACAACGCCTGGATTTATTTTTTTCCCATGTAGAGGGATTACTTGAAGAGAGCTGGCCGGAAGAGTATCAGTAAATTTCCCTGCTTTTTTACTGTGGATGAATGACCATTCGGCCACAGAGATATCGTAAGGGGTAGTTAATAATGAGTTGTATTGAAGGAGCGGTTTGTTTTGCTGAAATAAGATGATTTCATTAGGAAGGTTAAAGTACCGGTTTAGATGAGAGGAGGCAATTTTTATGATGTCGTCAATTTTATTGGCATTTGACAAGTCGTGGGTTAAAGTATATAATGCATTTGTTCTTTCCTCTCTTTCCATGGTGATCGCCCGCTGTCTGCGTAGTCTAACGGTAAGAATTCCTCCAAGGGTAGCAATTGAGACATAGAGCCCAAGCATTAATATATCTTCGGCTTTCCCTATATGAAGGGTGAATTTAGGTGGAATGAAGAAGTAGTCCCATATAAGAGCACTTAATATTGTAGAAAGTATTATTGGCCCTGCTTCAAAGAAGAGAGCCATTATGGTAATGGTGAATAGTTGAATATAGGCTACCGCCTGATAACCTAAGAAAGGGTTAATAAGATAACAAGCTGACGCCGTTAGCAGTATTAATAGTGTGGCTTTTAAATAGGAGAAGTCTGGATTGGTTAGTTTGAAATTAATATTTTGCCGAAAGCTTCTTTTTTTCCTTCCCGGATCACCACCCAAAACATAAACATCAATATCATGACTATTACAGAGAAGCTTATTGACCACATTATTTCTGAAGATGCTCGGGATAAACCATCTATTTCGGCTTTTTCCAATAACAATATGGGTGACTTTTTCTTGAATCGCTGTATGGAGTATCGATTCAACTAGATTGGTTCCTGAGACGGGCTTTAGTTGGATTCCCAGTTTCCTTGCTATGGAGGGATTTTGAGAAAGTTGTTGTTGGTCACTTCGAGAGATCGTTCCCGGAAGCTCAATATGAAGGGCAAGAAGTTTTGCTCCCATGGTATAAGCAAGGCTTTTTGACCACCTGAGAAGTTTAGGGGCATGAGGGCTCGCACCAATAACCACAAGGAGTCTTAACCCGGATTTCCAAGGTCCCTTGATACTGTTCTCTTGCATATACTCCACCACTTGTCGATCTACTCTATCGGCCATTAGTCGAAGCGCCATCTCTCTTAATGCAGTTATATTGCCTTTTCTAAAGAAATTATTGGCGGCATTAGAACTTTTATCGGCAGTGTAAATTTTACCCTCCTCTAATCTCGAAAAGAGTTCACTGGGGGCCAAATCAATTAGTTCTACCTCATCGGCTTGCTCGAAGATTGAATCGGGAAGAGTCTCTCTGATTATTATGCCCGTAATTTGAGTTACGGTATCCGCTTTAGATTCAAGGTGTTGAATGTTAAGAGTTGTATAAACATCAATATGGTTATCGAGTAACTCTAGTATATCTTGGTATCGTTTTTTATGCCGTGAACCTGTTGCATTGGTATGTGCCAACTCATCAATAAGCACAATTTGAGGTTTTCTGGCAATGATTTGATCAATATCGGGTTCTGCTAAGTAAGAGTGATTAAATGGTGTTAGTATTGGAGCAAGACTTTCCAGTCCCTCCATTAACTTTTAATTGGTAAATAACGCTCTCTTTTGAGGGATTCCAATTTCTTGAATTGATAATTCGGGGAATCTGGATTCTTGCCGCATTTACTGAAATATGTGGATCCAAACCGCTTGCGGAGGACGTTATTAGATCATTCGGAATAGTTGAATAGGTTAGGTTTTTATTCTCTGTTAATAGTTCAATCCTTCGCGATAGGATTATGTTCTTCAATTTATCAGAGGTAGGCCCTAAATTAGATGCGCCTGAAGGGATGGTTTGGTAACTCACAGCTGATGGTCGGGAATGGAAATACCTGGGTTCGGTAAAATTCTGACCGATTAGCAGAGATCCAATAGGTTTATTATCTCTATAAGAAAGACTTCCATTTGCCTGACTTTTAAATAAAACACTGGTAGTCTGAGTCATTACAAAGGGGTATATTACACCTGTGATGATTGTTAATATTAGAAGTATGCGGATTGATAAAATGATTGTTTTCATTGTAACGGATTGAATATTATTTAGTGGTAACCTTAATTAAGTTTTTCAGATCATCTCCAAAAGCCATCTCCGAAGCTTAGAAAAGTGAGATGAGCATGTCTATTAGTTTAATCCCTATGAATGGTGCTATTATGCCACCAATTCCATAGATTGAGATATTTCTGAGAAGCTGTTGATTGGCACTCTTAGGGGTGTATTTTACCCCTTTTAGAGCAAGAGGTATTAGGCAGATAATTATAATGGCATTAAAGATAACAGCACTCAGAATAGCGGATTGTGGAGAGGAGAGCTGCATAATGTTAAGAATGGATAAAGGATTGTCATTTTTTGAACTGTAGAGGCCAATAGAGATAGCAGGGATGATTGCAAAGTATTTTGCAATATCATTAGCTATACTAAAGGTAGTTAGTGCGCCTCGGGTAATTAATAGTTGTTTTCCGGTTTCAACCACTTCAATAAGTTTGGTTGGGTTGCTATCGAGATCTATCATGTTACCTGCCTCCCGAGCGGCTTGAGTTCCTGAGTTCATGGCAATACCAACATCGGCTTGGACAAGTGCAGGAGCATCATTGGTTCCATCACCAATCATTCCGACCATCCGACCATCTTTCTGCTCAAATCGTATTCTGTTCAGTTTGTCTTCAGGTTTTGCCTCGGCCATGAAATCATCTACACCGGCCTCAGCTGCAATGGCAGCAGCAGTAAAGTGATTGTCTCCTGTTATCATAATGGTCTTAATACCCATGGTTCTTAATTGAGCGAATCGCTGTTTTATACCGCCTTTCACTATGTCTTTAAGATGGATGACTCCTAAAACATGTTCGTTTTCTGCAACTACTAATGGGGTTGCCCCCTCTTTTGAAAGTCGTTCTATGATCAGGGTTATCTTTTCAGGAATAAATCCTCCTTTTAACTCTACGAATTTTTTAATTGCTGTATACGAACCTTTCCTTAACTCTTTTTCTACTTTTCTATTGACCAGTATGTCAACGCCACTCATCCTTGATGCAGCTGTAAAGGGTACAAAGAGGAATTCAGTGGGGTTGATGGTTCTTTCACGAATATTGAATTTATCTTTTGCAAGGATCACAACCGATCTTCCTTCAGGGGTCTCATCGGCCAAAGAAGAGAGCTGCGCTGCATCAGCAAGCTGATCCTCGCTAACTCCTTCCGCCGGAATGAAATCAATGGCCATCCTATTTCCCATTGTAATAGTCCCTGTTTTGTCCAGAAGCAGAACATCAATGTCTCCAGAGGCCTCAACTGCTTTACCACTCATAGCGATTACATTTTTCTTAAGCAGACGATCCATCCCGCTTATTCCTATGGCACTTAATAGCCCCCCGATCGTCGTGGGAATGAGGCAGACTAGTAGGGCTATTAGAATGGTAAGAGATAGATTGGGTGCCTTTGTAGAGGAGAATGCGTTGGCGTAATTGTAAAAAGCGGGTAGCGTGAAAACAGCCACAAGGAAGATAATAGTTAGACTTATAAGGAGGTAATTTAATGCGATCTCATTAGGCGTCTTCTGTCTCTTTGCCCCTTCAACTAACGAAATCATTTTATCAAGAAAGGAGTTCCCTTGGCTAGCGGTGATCTTAATGGTTATCTCATCACTTAAGACTTTCGTCCCCCCGGTAACAGCACTTCTATCACCACCACTTTCCCGAATGACTGGTGCTGATTCCCCTGTAATTGCAGATTCATCTACCGATGCTGCACCCTCTATGATTTCACCGTCTGAAGGGATTAAATCGCCCGCTCTGCAAATTACAACATCTCCCACAGCAAGCT
>JACCEE010011897.1_pt1 | contig 32446 bp, 25 predicted proteins | sample 7449931 | NCBI WGS metagenome assembly JACCEE01 (sample SAMN15323457, study PRJNA562643) | freshwater metagenome | isolation source: river surface water | place: USA:Blue River Watershed | collected 2017-08-19 | reverse complement strand
GTAACGTCAGAAGCCGTTTTATCGCCAGTTACAAGTCTGTCTCTAATGATTGAATCGTGTATCATTCGAATATTTTTTGGGTGAATTAAATTGAATCGTTGTTACGAATTTTGGTCATGTACTTCACAGATGATTGTACGTTAATTTCCTCAAGCACTGTAAATCCGCGCTCATTCTTGTAAAGCTTGCTCACTTCACTTTCTGGGTTGTGAAGATCACCGAATACGATGGCATTGCTAGGACAAGCTCTTTGACAAGCAGTCAATACTTGAACCTCATTTGGAGATTTACCGTCGCGCTTGGCTTTCAACTTGCCTTCCTGAATTCTTTGAACGCAGAATGAACATTTCTCCATTACACCACGAGTACGAACTGTAACATCAGGATTAATAACCATCTTACCCAATGGGTTATTGAAATGGAAATCGAATTTATCGTTGTCGTTGAAACGGAACCAGTTGAAACGACGCACCTTGTAAGGACAGTTATTTCCGCAATACTTAGTACCGATACAACGGTTGTATGTCATTTGGTTCAAACCTTCCGTGCTGTGAGTGGTAGCCAATACCGGACAAACCGTTTCACATGGTGCATTTGAACAATGCTGACACATCATTGGCTGATGCAACACATTTACGTTCTGCCAATGATCATAGTTGCCTTTTTCATCCTCAGCGGCAATTTCTTTATCCTTTGTAAGTACACCTTCAGAAGAATTGAAGGAGTAGTAGCGATCGATACGAATCCAGTGCATTTCACGACGCAAACGAATCTCATCTCTACCCACTACTGGTACGTTGTTTTCAATTGAACAACTCACCAAGCAACTACCGCAACCTGTACATGAATTCAGGTCAATGGCCATTGCCCACAAATGGTTTGGCGCACCATCTTTACGATATTCGGGTTTTTCCCAAATGGTATAGATGTGTGTTGCAGGCATATCATTTCCGGCTTTCGGATTTTTCTGCCATTTCGCATAGGTTGATTCTCTTACGATATCGCGACCTTCAATGCTGTGGTGCGTTTGGGTTTGAGCCAATGCGTATGTATCATCACCTTTAGAAATTTCTACATTTTTGATGACGAAGTTTCTGTTGCCAGTATTGTTTACAAAGGCATATCCATTCACACCAATGGTGTCAAAACCTTTTTCAACGCTTCCTGCAACTTTACCGGCATGGGTTCTTCCATATCCCAAAGCCATAGCCACTGTTTCATTGGCTTGACCTGGTTGTACCATGGCTGGAACGTTGTTGTAGGTGACGTCACCCACTTTCACATTCACGGTATCACCTTCTGAGATTTCCAATTTAACAGCCAATGCTTTTGGCAAGGCTACATAATTGTCCCAACAAACCTTACTCACTGGATCAGGCATTTCTTGCAACCAAGGATTGTTTGCATATGCACCATCTCTCACACCCACTGCTTGATACAATACCAAATCCAAACCAGCTGATTTCGCGTTGGCAGAAACGAATGACGCCAAACTATCTACTGAACCAGCGTAAGAAACGGCACCTTCTGAAGCAGCTTCCGTGTAAATTCCTTTTTCCAATACTGCATTGAATGCATCATCGGTGCCCAACAAAGCGGACCAATTGGCGCGCATGAAGTTGTAGTAAGGAGAAGCCTGCAATTTTTGAGAGAAAATTCCTTTAGAAGCAAACGGATCCTTTGCAGGAGCCACCACTGCATTCGCCCAAGTCAATAAGCTGATCTGAGCTTGACGTGTATTGAATACATTAGAAATGGTAGGTTGAGTGAACTGATAAACGCCTTTTCTTGGCTCAGCATCGTTCCAACTTTCCAAATAGTGGTTATCTGGACAAACATACTGACAAGCAGCAGCGGTTTCATCCTTGCTTGAAGCGAAAGAAATAGACAATTTGGCTTTCTTCAAAGCTTCTGACCATTCTTTGCTATTGTGATTGTAAACTGGGTTTGCGTTGTAGAAAATTACACCCGCAATGGATCCTGATTTCAAACCGGCCAATACTTCAGCCATTTTTTTGTCAGACCCTTTGTATTGATTGCTATGATTTACCATATCGATGGTAGAACCATAGTTCCCCAACAACATGTTAATACCATTGACAATTTTTTGTACTTCAACTTCATTGCTTGCAGAAATTACCAAAGAAGATCCTTTTGCTTTCACCAATGCATCGGCAGTTTTCTTGATAGAATTTCCTGCCAATTCACCTTGTTGTGGAACTGGAATCTGTTTGGCGCCAGTAGCAATGGCGATGTAATTATAAAGGGTTGCAACGTAGAGTGCCTCTTGAGAAGCACGCATTGGGAATCTAAAATCCGCGTTGGTACCAGTCATGCTCATCGCACTTTCAAATTGAATGTGCTTTGACATGCCACCCTCTACAGATGGTTGACGGTGCTTGGTGTAACCTTTAGAAAATTCTACTGGAGAAATCCAAGTACCCAAGAAATCTGCACCAAAACTCACAATGACTTTGGCAGTATCAAACTTATAAGTTGGCAAAGCGCGCTTTCCAAAATCAGCTTCGTTGGCATCTAGGATACCGCTGTATGAAACCGCATCATAAGTAACGTGGTCAACTGAAGGATAAGAAGTTTTAAATGCTTCAATCGCCTTCAAAGAGCTTGGACCGTGAATGGTGCTGGTGATCAAAGCAATCTTCGCAGATCCCAAACCTTTCAATTTACCAGCAATTTCTGTATCCAAAGCGGTCCAATCGGTTTGTTCTGCTCCATTTGCCAATGGATTCGCCAAACGCTCATTGTCGTACAAAGACAAAATTGATGCTTGTCCTACAGCACATGTTCCACCCATTGAAATGGGGGAATCGTATGAACCATCTACTTTAATCGGACGGCCTTCGCGCACTTTCACCTCAATACCACAGGCAGTTGAGCAAGCGCCACAAGTTGAACGATAGTAGTTTGCAACTCCAGGAGTCACGTCTTCAGGCTTCACCAAATATGGTACTGCATGACGAATGGGGGTTTTGGTACAAGCAGCCAAAGCAACTGCTGTTACACTGAATCCGAAGTATTTCAAGAAATCTCTACGATTTGCCTGAAGTTCTACTCCATCTTCGTTAAATACTTCATCCAAAGGGAGATCATCGTGAAACTCGTTCTTCTGAGCCGCAAGGAACTGAGGATCCTTGTTTAACTCTTCTTCGCCCTTCCAATATTTGATATGATTTGACATAATGATGCTTCTTAATTAGGTTGGATTAATAGTGACACTTAGAACATTCCAAACCGCCATTCATGGCAGGTGTTAACTTAACTTTACCGTCTGCTGCAAAATATTTGCTTTTGCTGTTGTTGCTGGCGATATCTTTTTTGGCTTTATCATGCAAAGCCTTGTAATAGTTGTTATTGGCAACATCTACTTGCGCGTTTCTGTGACAATCGATACACCACCCCATTTGAAGGGTATTTTTTTGTTGAACCACTTCCATCTTTTCGATGGCACCGTGACAGGTTTGACAAGTTTGTTTACCTACTTTCACGTGTTGAGCGTGGTTAAAGTATGCATGATCTGGAAGGTTGTGAATTCTAACCCAACGGATTGGACGTGGGTTCTTACCGTATTCTTCACCTGGCTTAGCTTCTGGGTTGTAATCCAAAGCGGCATAGATTTTCTTGATCTCAGGAGAAATTTCGCCATTGTACTTATCAGTCAACTGAACACCTTTGTGACAGTTCATACAAGTATTCAATGCAGGAATTGAGGCTTGCTTGCTCTCCTCAACTGTTGAGTGGCAATATTTACAATCCAATTTTAAATCACCCGCGTGCAATTTGTGCGAAAAAGCGATGGGTTGTTTTGGTGCATATCCCTTTTGAACACCCACTTCGGTAATTGAATAACCAAAACCGTAGTAAGCGCCAAGTCCACCCAATATTACTGTAGTGAATACAGATAGAACTACAGGGTTCTTTTTGCCCCATTTGCCTGGAAGTATTTTCTCGAAGAAACCTTTCTTGGGCGCATGCATTTCTTCAAAATCTTCTGGATTTTTTTCAGCAGCTACTCTCTTCAAAGTATTCTTCACACGAGCCAAAACCAAAAGAACAGAACTGAAAATCGCAACCAAGATCAACAATATGTATAACGCAGTATTGTCGTCTTTAGGGGCGCTGGCATCAGTTGCTACCACTGCAGCTTTCTTTGCTTCCGGAGCAGTTTTGATATATTCAACGATATCCAACACATTCGCTGGCGTTAAATTTTCAAAAATGTTCATCGCCGCTCCACCATATTCGGTGTAAAGCGCAATCGCATCTGGGTCTTTGGTTTCCTTACGGAACTTTTCGTTGTTTCTAACCCACTGCACCAACCATTCTTCCGACCTACGAGTGTGAACACCCCTAAGGGCTGGTCCAACCACTTTCTTGTCTAAAGCGTGACAGCTACCACAGTTGTTGGCTTCGTAAAGCTTTTTACCATTTTCGGCATTGGGCTTGTCTTGTGCGTAAGAGGATACTGAAACTGCCATTAAGGCCGACAGCATCCAAACTTTCATATTTCTAGCAATCATGTTTGGGAACATTGTCTTTTTTCGCGATGCAAATATAGATTATGGCCACTCCGTTCGAAAACAAATTGTTAACAGAGTTTCCAATTTAAAATCAATCTAAACAATTTCTCCATAACCTTGAAAGACTTGCAATTACAAATGATAAATAAAATACTTTCGATTGATTTCCACAGTGAAATGGGTCGATTGTACACCATTGCAAACACCAAACAAGGTAAAAATTCTGTCAATAATCGAAATCTGTGATTCAACGCACAATCGCATTAAGATTTCAACCAATCCAAATAGTTAATATAACTCGCCAAAGCCAGCTGAGAATAATTTTGAGAGGAGTTTCCAAAAGCACCGGCTTGAGTTTTCCATAGTTTGATGATTAACTCCTCCCCGGAGCTTACAGGGCCAACAGCAGCAACTGCCTTACGCACATTTCCTGCCCCAGCGTTGTACACATGCATCACCAACAACTGAAACCACAACGCCTCTGTGTCCGCGATCAAACCTGCACCATTTGCCATGCGTGTTGCATTGGGAATGCAATAATCACTCATCAATTTGGCTGCAGCCATACTGCTCAATTTGAAATCATGTCGATCATCCCTCGCACCACTCACCACCAAACCATATTTTTTCGCCACGAAAGGCATCAATTGATAATGGCCAACCGCACCACTAATCGATCTGGCTTTGGGATTGTTCGGTGATTCAATGAGCAAGATAAACTGAGCATAAATTGGATTTACGTTGTATTGATCAAAGATCACTTTGGCATCGTCTACCAGTGGACCCACTTTTTGAAAATCGAAAAATTCTCGTTTGCCTCTCACAAATTTGACCAATTCACACTTTTCATACCCAAAAGAATCGCGGTAGCATTGCGCCGTATAATCCAATTTCGAATCCCTCACCAATGAATCCAATTTCGAAGCTGAAATCACATCCATCATGTTGCGACTGTCTTTGTGCACCACAATGCATGAATCCTTCGTAAGCAAAATCACTTTTTGCCAAAATTGAATTGGCGGTTGTTTTCTAAAATATGTAAGCTGTTGAGGAGAAACCGGAATAAAATGAAAGGAATCCGTATGAGCATTCGTCCTAGCGCCTTGTTTTGATTGACACGATGTAGTATGAGGTAAAATGGCCAAAACCAACACCATTAAAAATTGCAGTTGCTTCATCTTTTCTATTTTATTTGGTTTGACAGTTCATTTCTAACCACTTCTTGGCAGATTTCTCTCCCAACAAATAACTTCGCTCCCAATCGGCACAAGCCAAACCCGCTTTCCCCAAATTGTATCTAGCGATGCCTCTGCCCAAGTACGCATAGGCTGGCGTGTTGTTTTTCGCTTTGATGGATTTGCTAAGCCACATGTCGGCGTCGTTCCATTTCTCCAATTGCAACAAGCAATGTCCGTAATCAGCCATTAAATCAGCATCCGTAGGCAAATAACTTAACAAATCTGCATAGAGCGTTTCTGCTTCCGACATGCGATTCAAAAAAAACAGTGCATCCGCTTTGTATCTCTCTAAAGTAAAACCCTTTGAATCGCCTTGCAACAAATCATTCAACAATTTCAAGCAAGGTTCATATTGAGCCAATTGGAAATGGGCCAACATCAACTGATATTTGATGACTTGAGAATTGGAGTATTTTTCGAGAAGGGGTATTAAAATCTTCGCGTATTCGTTGTAATGCTTGTGTTTTTCAAAATGGTCATTGTACATCGCTGAATAATCAGCAAACAAGGCATCGCCCACTTTTTCATATAACCAAGCAACGTCCGTATTCATCGTTTCGTACTCAGACAGCATCAACGATAATTGCATCCGTTGTATTCTCGCCATCGTATCGTTGGGCATGGCATTCACGTAGGTGTTGATGTCGCTGAAGGCAAATTGGTAGTTCTCCGTTTCTCTGTAGGCGATGTATCGATACAAATAAGTTTCTGTGCGATTGTGGTTCAACAAAATGGCTTTATTAAAATCCACTACGGCAGAACCGTAATCTTTCATGTGCACACGAACAACGCCCCTGGTAAGCCAAGCCATATCATCGTTGGGTTTTAGTTCCACTGCTTGATCCAAACTTGCGATTGCAGCAACGTATTCGCCCTTTTCATCGGAACGAACCCCAAAATTCATCAGCTGATCAAAAGTGTATTGTGCATTGAGTTCAGGAATGAGCAAGAACAACAAATAGACTATGACCGATGACCGAAGGAATTTCCGCATATTTTTAAACATTCAAAAATCCCGCCAAAATCACAATTTTACGAAATGTTATATCTACATATTTGGGATTGTCTAATTGTAAGGACTTGTTTCCCCTAAATTTGCCACCCACATGAAAATAGAACAATTAGAATCCCGGAAAAATACGCTATTCATGGTTTTGGGAATGGTATTTCTCACCAATGCCATTGTCGCTGAATTCATCGGGGCAAAAATTTTCTCTTTGGAAAAATCATTCAATCTCCCACCCTTTCAAATTCAATTGTTCGGGGGTGTATTCAATTTTGATATGACCGCCGGTGTGATTCTGTGGCCCATCGTTTTTGTACTCACCGATATCATCAATGAGTATTTTGGCAAAAAGGGAGTTCAACGCCTATCATGGATTGCCGCCATTTTATTGGTTTACTCTTTCATCGCTGTGAGAGTAGCCATGTGGCTAGAGGGCGCAGATTTTTGGATTGGTAGCGGCAAATCATCTGGCTTAACCGATATGTCGCAAGCCTTCAATGCGGTTTTTGGTCAAGGCTTGATGATCATTTTGGGCTCTCTCGTTGCCTTTTTAATTGGTCAGCTGGTGGATGCTTATATCTTCAAGAAACTGAAAGATAGAACCGGGGATAAATTCATTTGGTTGCGGGCCACCGGAAGCACCGCAATCAGTCAATTCATTGATAGTTACGTTGTGCTTGTAATTGCATTCTATTTGGGAGGAAACTATGACTTACTCTGGGTGATACAGGTGGGTACACTCAATTACATTTACAAATTGGGTATGGCGGTTGTGTTACTGCCAGTTTTGTATGGTGTACACGTTCAGATCGATCGTTATCTGGGAATCAAAAAAACCATTGATAAGGGCTTTAACCAAAAGCCAACATCAATCCCGATAAAATCATGATCACGCCCGTGATCAATCCCGCGCTGTGCTCCAATCGGTGAGCATTCCATCGCTCAAGGCCTTTGAATCCTATCCATACGCCACCCATCATACTCAACCAGGTTGTAACGGAATAAACAATCACCAAGGCCAAAATCACGCTCCATCCCATGGGTGCCAAGGTGAAAAAGTATGATTCAATTTCCATACAGGGCGATAAAAACAGTGAAAACAATACAACTCCAAATGCCCACTTGCCTTGGTTGTCTGTGGCTTCCTTCGGAAAATGAAAATGGTGATGTTTGTGGTGGCGATACAAAAACCAAAAGCCCAACAAGACCATCACGGTGCCTCCCAAACTTTCAAAGGGCAATCCCCACAAAATGTGAGATTCCAAGGGATCTGATGTGATTCCTAGTCGCGTTAACTGTGCCAATATCAGGCCAATGGCCACAGTTCCACCTGCGTGTGCTATGGCGGCAATTCCTGTATATCTTAAAGTTTGAGATCTACTCCAACCCAATTTTTTTGCCAATGCGATGAATGGCAGCCAATGACCCGGAATAAACCCATGTAAAACACTGATAATAAAAGCGGCAATGAGTTGTTCGGTCATTCTTTACAAAGATAATCGTATAAAAAAGAAAAGCCCCGCCGAAGCGAGGCTTTTCTGTAATTGAAATTATTTACAAGGATTTGGCTTCTTCGATCCACTTACCCCATTGATCAGCAGAGATTTTCGCATCTTCTGCAGTCATTGTAGCAATTTTATCTTCAGACAAACCTTTCAACTCATCGATGTTTGTAACACCCAAAGCGATCATACGCTTTTCCATTGCTGGACCAACACCTGAAAGTGATTTCAAGGTAGCAGCACCAGTTGATGCAGGTGTTTCGGCAGCGGCAGCAACCTCAGCGGCGGCAGCTTCAACCTTTTTCGCTTCAGCTTTGTCGGCTTTGGCTTTGGCATCTACTTTTTCCGCTTTTTCGAATTGTGCACGCAAGGCAGTCAAGGCATCCAATTCACCAAAGGTTGATTTCTCAGAAGTTTGGTTGATTTTCTTAACTACTTTGGTTGCGTTTTTACGCGCCTTATCTTTTGAATTGTTGTCGGCATCTTTGCTCGCTCTTTCAGCACCTTTCCAGATGTTTGTATGAGAAACAATGATACGCTTGGCATCTTTAGAGAATTCGATTACTTCGAATTCCAAAGTTTCATCATCAGCCATGGTGGTATTGTCGGCCTTTTTGATGTGACGGCTAGGTGCAAATGCTTCAACGCCATACTGCATTTGAATGGTTGCTCCTTTGTCGTTCACAGACATAACAGTTCCTTCATGGATAGATCCAATTGAGAAGATGGTTTCGAAGGTTTCCCAAGGATTCTCTTCCAACTGTTTGTGACCTAAGCTCAAACGACGGTTTTCTTTATCTACTTCCAATACAACCACTTCCAACTTATCACCTTTCTTGGTGAATTCACTTGGGTGCTTGATTTTCTTATTCCAGCTCAAATCAGAAACGTGTACCAATCCATCGATACCCTCTTCCAATTCCAAGAACAAGCCATAAGACGTCAAATTCTTAACGATACCTGTGTGCTTGCTATCCACTGCATATTTGTTTTCGATTTCGATCCAAGGATCTTGGGTCAATTGTTTGATACCCAATGACATTTTGTGCTCAGAACGATCCAAAGAAAGTACCAAAGCTTCAACATCATCACCAACTTTCAAATATTCAGAAGGGTTGCGCAAGTGTGAACTCCAGCTCATTTCACTTACGTGAACCAAACCTTCAACACCTGGCTTGATTTCGATGAATGCACCGTAATCAGCAACTGAAACTACTTTACCGCTCACTTTGGTGTTTTCCAAAATGTCAGCAGTCAAGTTATCCCATGGGTGAGAAGTCAATTGCTTCAAGCCCAATGAAATACGCTTCTTGGTATCATCGTAATCAAGAATTACAACTTGAATTCTGTCATCCAATTTCAACACCTCTTCTGGGTGATTGATACGACCCCATGAAATATCTGTAATGTGCAACAAACCATCAATTCCACCCAAGTCTACGAACACACCGAAAGAAGTCATGTTTTTAACAACACCTTCCAACACTTGTCCTTTTTCCAACTTAGACAAAATCACTGATTTCTGTGCCTCAATGTCATCTTCAATCAAAGCTTTGTGAGAAACTACAACGTTTTTGTAAATTTCGTTGATCTTCACAATTTTGAAATCCATGTTCTTACCTACATACTGATCGTAGTCACGAACAGGTTTGGTATCGATTTGAGAGCCAGGAAGGAACGTATCGAAACTGAATACATCCACAACCAAACCACCTTTGGTTCTTGAACGCACATAACCTGTAACGATGGTATCGTTGTTGTGTGCTTCCACGATTTTTTCCCAAGCCGTTTCTTGCAATGCTTTCTTGCGACTCAAGATCAACTGCCCCATTTTGTCTTCAGCGATGTCTACGAATACTTCTACCTCATCACCCAAAGCCAAATTTGGTACATCACGGAATTCGGTACGTGGTACCAATCCGTCACTCTTGAATCCGATGTTTACTACAACATCCTTTTCATTCATACCTACAACAACGCCTTTAACCACTTGCTTTTCAACAACTGGTTGGAATGTGGAATTGTAAGCATCTTCTAAGCGCTTGCGCTCATCATTCGAGTAAGACTCGAATCCAGCCTCGTCAGCACCCCAGTCGAAATCGTCATGAGATGATGTAGCGGCGGTCTTGGTGTTTTTTGCCTTAGAAACTTCTACGGTTTCTTCTACGGCTTGTTCGTTTTTTTCGTTTGTCAAGAAATAGTTCCTCCTTTGATCGGGCGGCAAAATTAAATAATAATTCTTGATATTTTATACAAAACTGTTGTTTTTGGAATAAATGCCAACAAAATCAACAAACTACCCCATTTTTTTGAATATCTGCAAAACAGAAAAACAAAAATTCTTGTAGGTTTGCCATTAGGTATGGCAAAACAAGGTTCAACTCCAAATCCCACTTCAACCAAGGAAAATACACCCACGATTTCCGTTCTTCAATTCAATGAATTTCAAACAGCACTGCGAAATTCATTCGAAAGCACAGAATTTTCAGCACATCCACCACTATTAATCCATACTGGCAATGCCCCCAAACCTTCAGAATATCAGGCTGCAGGCGAGGCATTGACAAATTCAAACAAGCAGGCATTCTGTGTTGGCAAACCCAGCGGCAAAAACCAAATCCTATCACAAAGTTTATTGGGCATCGATTCAAAAGACGTCCAATGTAAATGGATCCTGTTGGGATCTGCAGCCATCGAAGCCCTCAAAGCAACCAAAGAGATACCAAACACCCTTTTCGAGCTTTACTATCAACTCGAAAAAACCACCCTTTCATATAATATCTATGAATTAAGTAACGCGGCCACTCCAGATAGCTTCAAATCCACTTTTTCTACTTGGCAGTCGGCTTGGGTCAACTATTACCTAAAAGCCAATAAAAACATACATCGTTGGGCCTTCATGATCATCTCGTTGATCGCAATCATTTTCATGACCCAAATGAGTAAAACGGCCTCCGTATCAGGGGATGAATTCACTCAATACACCTATTCAAAGTTGATTACCAACTATTATTTGGAACCCCTGGGTATGGGAATACCCGTTGATACAAATGAGTTGAAAGGACAGAGAATGCCCACCTTGGCCAAGGCACTTCCCGAAATGGGCAGTCAGATTGCCACCATCAAAGACCCTGATCGCGTGATGCACGTGTACGGATCCAGTTTCGATACATTTACCACCGTTTTAGGTCATTGGATGGGCGTGGAAGATTACATGGGATTTAGACACTGGTGGAACGCCATTTTCGGATTTGCCTGCATTTTCTACATGTCATTGATAGTAAGAAGATTAACTGGAGGTAGTTGGCTTTTTGCTTGGGTCTCATTTTTGGTTATGCTCTTTATGCCAAGGTTTTTCGGAGAAGCCATGAACAATCCCAAAGACGTTCCATTTGCATTGGGTTACATCATGAGTTTGTATTATGCCATCAAAATGTTCCAAAATTGGCCCCACTTTTCTTGGAGTTCCGCTTTTGGATTGGTGCTTGGCACAGGCTTGGGAATCAGCGTCAGAATCGGTGGATTGTTAAGCATCGCCATTTTTGGCATGTATGCTGGGTTGAAGTTCATTGAGCGCACAGGATTAAAAAACTTCTTGTCTTTCAAATGGACCGGAATCGCCAAGTTGATCACCGCCATTGTAATTATGGGCTTCAGTGCGTATATCGCCGGCATCGCGCCTTGGCCTTATGGATGGGATCAGCCTTTCACAAATCCGATGGAAGCCTTGAAAGAATTCACCAACTATTCGGTTTCACTCAGGCAATTGTTCGAAGGAAAACTGTTTGATTCAGACATGTTGCCATTGTATTATTTGCGGAAATATCTTACCATCACCACCCCGCTTTCTGTGATTGCAGGATCAGCGATCTTTTTATTGCTGTTGTACCCGAACCGTAAAAAGTTCAGCAACGAAATGTTTTTGATTCTTTTCGCAGCGATATTCCCCATCGTATACATCTATATCCAAAAATCACAGGTTTATGGTGGGATTCGACAAATTCTGTTCACTCTCCCCTGTTTTGTTGCCATCGCTATGGTTGGTTTCTATTGGCTCGATCAATGGTTGACAGCCAAAAATTCCAAAATCAAGGGGCTCATTGCCACGGTAATCCTCATTGCCACAGCCGCGCCAGCCAATTTCATTTTTGCCAATCACCCCGTGAGCTATTCCTATTTTAACGAAATTCATGGTGGTACAAAAACGGCTTACGGCGAATATGAAATGGATTACTATTTGGCCAGTTTAAGACCCAGCACAGAATGGTTTTTAGAGAACGTAGCCAGAAAAAATCCAAACAAAAAGTACGAAGTGCTATCGTATGGAATGGACCATGTGAAATATTATTGTAGGAACGACAAAAACGTGCATGTGGGCTACAGCAGGTACGATGACCGAAGCTCCAAAAAGTGGGATTACTGTATTTTCTACAATGCTTACTTTGACAAAGCGCGTTTAAACTCGGGCGAATTCCCTCCAAAAGGCACAGTTTATGCCCAGATGGTTGATGGGGTTCCGGCAGGCGTTGTGATTCAGAGGCCCATGGTTGAGAACAGCAACTTGCCCTACCAAAGTTCAGACCCAAATTTTGCTTTGATGATGGATTACGAAGGCATCAAGGCCATTGAGAAAGACACGGCATTTGAAAAAGGCATCGCCCTGCTCAAAGAATACCTCAAAGTAGACCCGAATCGCTCAGAAATTCATTTTTACCTGTCTACCGCTTATGCCAATTTGGGACAAATCGAAAATGCCATCGCCTCCGCTGAAAAAGCCAGAACCTTTTACCCAGAACATTCTAGAAGCTGTTTCGCCTTACATCAGTACTATGTCAACATCAAACAGTACGACAAAGCCATACAAGTGATGACCGAGTTCATCGATTCAAGACCGCGCGATGGTGAAGGTTATGTCATGAAAGCACAGGCACAACTCATGAAGGGCGATGCGATGTCGGGAATTGCCACATTGCAAGAGGCTGTTGGCGTGAATCCAATGGATTATCGCGTATACGGTTTGGGTGCACAAGCCTTCCAAATGCAAAAGGATGTGACCAATTACAACCTTTGGGTACAAGCCGCAAACATCGGCAGTGCGAGAACTCAAATGGATTTCCAAGTGGCAGTTGAGGCCATCATGACGATCTACCAAGAAATCACGGGTAAGGAATTGGATACCAAAAAATACGGAATTCAGTAATCAACGTTTGTGTTTCCAGCGGCGATGACTCCACAACCAAATGTGGGGTTGATTTATGATTTCTTTTTCGGTTTGCTGGGCAATTAAACGGGTTATTTCTCCGTCGGGTGTTGATTTGGGGTCCAAGCACAAGGGAATTGTACGCGCTTGGTAGTACCCTCTCTTCACTTTGGTGCTAGACAAATAGTACACCGGCATATCCAACTTTTTCGCAATTTTCTCAGGCCCCATCATAAATGGTGTGTCTTGATTCAAAAACTCTGTCCAATAGGCCCCTTTGCCAGAACTCGGATTTTGGTCGCCAATGAATGCGTTCACTGTAACCACATTTTTATTGGCATCCAACACGCGAAGGGTTTGCTCCATTGGAATCGGATTGGCACCAAACTTACTTCTAATGTCAAACATCCATCGATCAAATCCCGGATTCGACAACGTCTTATAAATGCATTGCACCCTCTGTTGGCAAACGATTTGCGACATCAAACAAATCCATTCCCAGTTTCCGCAGTGACTCATAACGATGATGGCACTTTTGTTTTGCTCAAACAACTCGTCATAATGATGTTGATCGATGTTCACCATGTGTGACCTCATTTCAGACTCTGTGATACACATCCCTTTGATGCTTTCCACGAACAGATCTGCAAGATGCTTATAAAAATCCTTTTCGATTTTCTTGAGTTCACTGGGCGATTTGGTTGGGAAAGAACGAATCAAATTCTCTCTCACCACGGCAACCCTGTATTTAAGTAATTTGTAAAGTATAAAGTGAATGACATTGGCAATGCCATAAAGCATCCAAAAAGGCATAGACCCGAACAATTTCAACCATGGTTTTACCAATAGGTTGAATGCTTTAGAGCCTTTGGGCGATTGGGTTCGCTTCATGGTAAGTAGCTGCATCACAGGTAATTGAATGTTTGGTTGGCCTGTAAGGTTTTCACTGTGTGATACATCAGCTGAATACAACTCTCTATATCGTCTTGATGTACGGTTTCCACGGTGGTATGCATATACTTCAAAGGCAAAGAAATCAAAGCCGATGCCACGCCCATGCCTGAATAAGCGAAAGAATCTGTATCGGTGCCAGTGCTGCGACTCACTGCATTTCTTTGGATTGCTATTTCATTTTGCTTGGCAACACCAATGATCATTTGTAGCAAGTTGTTTTGTACGGCAGGACCGTATGTCACCACTGCGCCTTTGCCACATTTGCAATCGCCTTGTTGTTTTTTATTGTACAATGGTGAGCAAGTGTCATGGGTTACATCGGTGATAATGGCCACATCGGGCTGAAGGCGGCGCGATATCATTTCAGCACCTCTCAATCCAATCTCTTCTTGCACGCTATTCACCAAATACAGGGTGAAAGGCAGGCTATCGGCGTTTTCATGCAACATGCGGGCCACTTCGGCAATCATGAATCCACCCATTCGATTGTCTAACGCCCTACCCACCAAATACTGATTGTTCAACCAAAAACAATCCGCTTCAAAAACGGCAACAGCACCCACGTGAACACCCAAAGCTTCTACTTCGGCTTTGGTACTGCACCCCAAATCAATAAATATATTCTCTTGTTTGGTTTCTGGGTTTTTGTCGGCCCGAACATGAATCGCCGGCCAACCAAATATGCCTTTTACGATATTTCCATTTTCGCAGTGAATGTTGCATCGCATCGAAGGGGCAATCTGAAAATCAGATCCACCATTTCTAATTACGTAAATGTATCCATCGTCGGAGATGTAATTCACAAACCACGAAATTTCATCGGCATGTGCTTCGAGGACTACTTTGTATGGCATTCCAGGATTGATAACACCCACGGCTGTGCCATAGGTATCAACCATGTGTTCGTGAACATAGGGTTTCAAATAATCCAACCAAATGGATTGACCAGAATGTTCAAATCCAGTTGGACTTACATTGTTGAGGTATTTTTCGAGGAAAGCGTTTGATTCATCTCTCATAATGCGAAGTTATCAATTCTGTATTATCCATCGCCAACAATTAATCTACAAATGGTAGTTGCAAAAAACCTTAAAATCCGTTGTGGGTTTTTGCGATAATCCGTAATGTCAACCACCTAGATTTCAATAAGTTTGAATTCGATTAAAGACATGGAATCAAATAGAATCGTTTTCAATCAACAGCAACAGCCAGAATTTTTCCAATTGGTTACCAAGCGCGTGAACGATTATTTCCAAGAAAACGGAAAGAGTAGATACGCGAATTTGGGCATGAAATTAAAATCTGTGATCATCTTATTGCTTTACTTCATCCCTCTTTGTTATTTGATTTTTGGCGATGTCACTGGTTTAGCCATGCAATATGGTTTGTGGGCGCTTGCGGGACTTGGCATGGTGGGTATTGGGCTCACGATTATGCACGATGCCAATCACGGCGCATACTCATCCAAAAAATGGATCAACAACATGATGGGTGGAACCTTGAATTTGGTTGGTGCCTACAACATCAATTGGAAAATTCAGCACAACGTTTTTCACCACACTTATACCAATATTTTGGGACAAGACGAGGACATTAGAAAAACCATTATTCGATTTACGCCAAAGCACCCGTACAAAGCGATGCACAGATTTCAATGGCTGTATACTTCACTGTTGTACATGATTTTTCCATTTGTATGGATATTGAGCAAGGATTTTGAACAATATTCCAGATACAGCAAGCAGGGGCTTTATCAGAGGATGGGCAGAAGCAACCGACAGGCTTTGATAGAAATTTGGGTCATCAAATTATTATACTGGCCTACCACTTTGTTGTTGCCCATTTATGCATCGCAATTTGGCTATGGACATACAATTGCTGGATTTTTCATGCATCATTTCATCAGTGGAATCATCTTGGCCTTGGCCACACAACCTGCGCATGTTGGGGAAGACATGGAGTATTTTGCGAGTACAGACAACAATGGCAACATGGAAAACAGTTGGGCCATTCATCAAATCAAAACAACGGCCAATTTCGCGGAGAAGAGCCCATTGATCACTTGGTGTTTTGGGGGGTTGAACTACCAAATTGAACATCACCTTTTCCCCACCGTTTGTCATGTGCATTACCCTGAAATTTCTAAGATTGTACGGGCGACATGCTCAGAATTCAACCTGCCTTATAAATCACATCGCACATTCTTTGATGCATTGGTGAGCCATTACGGACAGTTGCGGAGATTGGGATTCAAGGCAGCTTAGCACTCATTCATTTCGTAAAGCGTTCTTGGAATTAATCGATTGTAAAAGAAACCCAATATTGGTAAAGCTGGAGCATAAAAAAAGCCCCTCGTTTGAAACGAGGGGCTTTTGGTGGGAGTTGAGGGATTCGAACCCCCGACCCTCTGCTTGTAAGGCAGATGCTCTGAACCAACTGAGCTAAACTCCCTTTTTGTTCGTACTGAACCGGACTGCAAAATTAGGGCAATTATTGATGATTGCAAACAATTCTTAAAAATAAATCATCTTTTTTTACGCATCTCCCGCCCCGAAAATCGTATCGCATTGAATTTCAAAACAACAGCCAAAATCAACATCCAACCGAAAATCCAAAAAAATATGCCCATACCTAAATACTTGGGCTCATATTTCAAATTCACATTGGATTGTGCCTTCATCTTCATCCCGCAATTTTTATAATTATACCAGCCCCCTCCCATTGAATCGTTCTGTTTAACCCAATGCTTGTGGGGAGTTTGCATAACCACAATGTCTGTCACAGCAGTATCATATTTCAACCCCCGTATCTGAATTTGCTCCCCGTTCACTTCTACCTGTTTGCACGACAAAATACCCCCTTTCACCACAAGTCCTTTCGCGTTCAATGCGATGATAGATCTTTCTTGTGCATCTGCTTCAACCCCATTGTTCTCACCGCTTTTGAATCGATACGGATTGTACCCATCACTGGCCCAAATCTTTAAATAAATGCCTTGATTTTGGTTCATGAATGGAATTTGCTGATTCCAATGTTGTTGGGTATCCACGGGCAATCGCCATGGCAATCCCGAGGTTGTACGATTTTCTCTATCTACGCAATCATCCAACACCGCATTTACCTCATGTGCGGGTATTTGTGCAAACACCGTATTGAAACGATTTTGATGTGCATACCACCCCATTTCAAGCACCATTGAAACCGCTAATGCCCAACTCATCCAAGGTTTTGATTCAGACTGACCCTTTATCAATATAAATATCGAATACAGCCAAAAAAACATCGCAAAGCCCCGATACATCGACGGAAATCGAAACAACTGCAACAGAGGCAACCGCGAAACAACGCCACCATGTATCGCACCCGCAGTACCCGCAGAAATGAATAAGAAAAGGCAGCCCAACAGAAAGTAAACAACAAATTGAGTCTGCATTGAATTGGCTTTCGACCAAAGTCGTGAAATCAAGTAATAACAAACCATCAACACTGGTATCAAGCCCCAATGCAAATTGATCAAACTCACATCGGCACCCAACGAATTGGCAAAATCGATATCGGCAGGTTGAAAAAACATCGTTTTCCAAGCACCCCAGGGCCATTCACCAAATTGAAATTCACTGAGAGATAAGGATTGTGAGCGCGTAATCAAAGACTGCAGATCCCAAAGTCCCAAGATTGCATTGGCCGATATCATTGAAAAAACTGCGAAGGCCGCACCCAAATGTTTAAGCAGCTTCCAAATTTGGCTTGTCCCGATGGCCGATCTGTGGTTATATAATTCCAGCAGGATCAAGAAAGCCATCACGTACAATGTAATGGCCGTTATTCCCAGATATCCCCCAGTAAATTGACAGTGTGCCACCACCGCCAATCCCAAAATGTTGTTTGGTGTATATGTGTTATTGAATGAATTGGCTATCAATCGTTGAACAAAGAATATCATCCATGGAAACCAAGCCATTCCAACCACCCAGCCCAGGTGTTGTGCGTTTCCGATAAAAAACCCATTGAACGCATAGAGGATTCCGCCCGCCGCGCAGATTTGCCAAACAAGTCCTCGCTGCTGCAACAACAAATACATACCCAATGCCGCGATGTAAAGGTGAATGGCATATTCCAACAACAGCGTTTGCAAATTATAGGTCCCCAGAAAACCCAGCAACCAACTGATTTCATACCAAGTCCCTGGATCGCCATGTTGGGGAAAACCGCCTGTTGTATAAGGATTCCACAATGGCCAATGTCCACCCTTCAATTGCTCAGTGATAAAAAACTTCCAAGGAAGATAAATTTCAGAGGCATCCCACTGCATCGCCGCTCGCTGCTGAAACCCCGGCCAAAGCAGCCATAGTATCACCAAAGCAAACAGCAACGAACAGCCCAGTATTTGAATCACACGGGGCGATACGAATGAATTGAATGAAGTGGCTCGTGTGCCGATCTTGCGCATGGGTTTGATAAAAAATCAAATTTACATTTTATCAAACAATTGCACCTCAATCGTGTTCCTTTCTTTCACACCCCACTATTTTTGCAGCAATGAAACTCATCGAGGATTTAAATTGGCGTTATGCCACAAAAAAATATAGCAACCAAACGGTATCAGACGAGAACGTAGCGCTCATTTTAGAGAGCATCCGTTTAACCGCCACATCATTGGGACTGCAACCCTTCAAAATTTTCCAAATCGATCAGCCCGAACTCAGATCGCAGTTGAAATCGGCAGCCTACAACCAATCTCAACTGGTGGATGCATCACATGTGCTTGTTTTTGCCGTTTGGACCCAAGTCACAGAAGAGATGATCGACGATTACCTCAACCTCATTGCCAATACTCGCGGAACATCATTGGACACATTGCAAGGATTCAAAAAAAGTATCAGTGGATTCATTGGCAACAAAAATCAATCTGATATCATCAAATGGGCTAGCAATCAAGCCTACATCGCATTGGGCAAAGCCATGACCATGGCAGCCACTTTGAGAGTAGATTCTACGCCCATGGAAGGGTTTGACCCAGCCAAGGTAAATGAGATTTTGGACCTACCAACTAAAAATTTACATGCCGCGGTGATACTTACTTTGGGCTATCGGGATGCCGAAATCGACCCATTGGCTAACGCCCAGAAAGTGAGAAGGCCCATTCACCAAATATTTGAGAAGATTTAACTTCATACCCAAATTGCGATTTTAATACATAGTATATTTGCATTATACGATTAACATCAACCCATGGCAGTAAGAGGAAAATTCGAAAGTAAAATCACGTCAATCGCTGACGGCCTGAAATCCCTAGGTCACCCAGGTAGAATTTTGATTTTGCAACATCTTATGTCGCACGGTGAATGCAGTTGTCAAGACATAGTTGACCAGTTGCCTTATAGTCAAAGTACCGTTTCAGGTCATTTACAAAAACTCAAAGACGGCAAATTGATCAAAATGAAGTCGATCAGAACCTCAAGTGTTTACAGCATCGACATGGAAGCCATTGAACAATTGCACAAGGATTTTGGGGATTTATTCAACCTCACCAACGAGAAAAAACAACTGTCGTTGTTCTAATTCTCAATCAAAAATCTGGGAAACAAATCCCGTTAACAATTTGGGCTCAACCCAAGTACTTTTGGGGGGCATGGTGAGATTTTGATCGGCAACATCTTCCACTTGGTGAAATGAATTTGCGGCCAACACAAACACACAATCACATGCGCCGTTTTTCACCATGTCTTGCATTTCTTGACATGGAATATCGCCCCGAACGAAGGAAATCCGCTCATCGGTACTGGTGTTCTGAATGTTGAGCAACTGCTTAAATATGCCCGATTCCACCCTGCTTACTTCCAGCTTTTCCACTGCATTCATGGTTGATGCAACTTCGCCCAATTGAAACAGGAATGAATGCTCTTTGGCAATGACCAAGGCTTCGTTGGCACCCACTTTACAGTCGTTCAATGACGCTATGGTCTCAAACGGGATTTGGTTTTCTGTGAAATAGGCAGCAAAATCCACATTTCCAACGCCCTTGATGATGCGATGGAACGATTTAATGAGCAAATCATCTTGATCCATCACCAACGACATCAATCCATGTTGTTTGGATTTCCCAGAATTGAGCAGATATTCACTCACTGCGGCAACCCTATGATGTCCATCGGCGATATACAATGAATCAAATTCATTAAACGCAGCAATCACCAATCCTACCTCCTGAACACTCAATGGCCATATCTTGTGTTCAAATCCCAGCACATCCACAGTAGTTATCAGTGGCTCCTCGTTTTTTGATTGATGCAATATCTCCAAAACGGAAGTTGGCATTTTTTGCGCCAACAAAACAGGCTCAGAGATGGAATTGAGCGCAGCGATGTGCTTTACCAAGCGAGAGGCCTTGCTTTCAAGCACATTTTCGTGTTTTTTAACAGACCCATCCATGCATTGGCGGGCATCTACAGCCAATATGAGTCCTCTTAATGGCTTCACACCCGGCTGAACTTGCTCGTACAAAAACATCACATTTTCCACTCTTTCCAGTGAGTGGGTTGCGATCAATCGATTCAAATGACTTTGACTGGCTTGATAAAACGCATCCGTTCCTTGTTCGATTTGAGCATCAAGGTACTGGGGCTTTACAACTCTAATATAACTGTCTTCATCGGTTTTTGCCAATGATTCCAATTCGGCTTGCGGTCGTTTACCCGAGCCATACGTAGGTATGCTCTGTTGTTTATCCTTAACCGGAATGAGGGCAGAAAACGTACAAACCTTCAGTTGAGACACAAAAATTTATTTAAAAAACCCTGAAATCTTTTCCGCCAATTCAATCCCTACTCTCTCTTGGGCTTCTTTGGTACTCGCACCGATGTGAGGCGATAAACTACAATTTGATTGCGACAACATGAGGTCGTTGGTAGGCGGTTCGTTTTCGAACACATCCACACCCGCACAAGATATTTGTCCGCTTTGCAAAGCCGCGGCCAATGCCTGTTCGTTTACAACACCCCCTCTGGCACAATTAATCAACACCGATCCTTGTTTCATTTTACTGATTTCAGCTGCGCCAATGACTTCAGCGCTTCCGGGAGTGTGAACGGTGATGCAATCAGATTGAGACAATACCGTTTCCAATGTTTGTCCTTTGATTGTTACCTGGAAATTGTTTGACTGATAGGCTTTGTTCAGAGCGATTACGAGATCGAATTCTCTTTGCTTGTAATCATAAACCAACACTTCCATACCCAATCCAATCGCCATTTTTGCCACTTCCTGACCGATTCTTCCAAACCCAATGATTCCGATCTTCTTACCCATCAGTTCAAAACCTTCAGAGTAAATTTTCTTCATTTCTTTGAACCCATCGATGCCATTTTGGGGCATTTCACGATTGGCTTTATGGAGAAATCTCGACAATGAGAACAAGTGAGCAAATACCAATTCGGCTACGGAGCGTGAGCTCGCGTTGGGCGTATTCACCACTGGGATATTTTTCTCGCCGGCCGCTTTCATGTCGATGTTATCCAAACCAACACCCGCCCTTGCGATCAATTTCAAATTGGATGCATTGATGACTTCGGCGTTCACTTTCGTGGCACTTCTCACAATCAAAACATCAAAATCACCAATTTGCGAAGACAAATCGGCTTGTGCAATTTTATCGGTAATTACCGTGAAACCTGCTGATTCTAGAATCAACTTTCCTGCGGCGTCGATACCGTCATTGGCCAAAACTCTCATGACGCAAAGTTCTCCATGACATTTACCAAAGCCTGCACACTCTCAATGGGCAATGCATTGTAGAGGGAAGCGCGATATCCACCCACCGAGCGGTGTCCTTTCAAGCCAGACAAATTGGCTTCTTTACACGCCAAGTTGAATGCTTCTTCCAAATGCAAATGTTCATCTTCGAACACAAAGCAAACATTCATTTGCGAGCGATCTTCGATGGCGGACGTTCCTTTGAAGTATGGGCTATTGTCGATGGCGTTATACAACAAATCCGCTTTGGCAGTATTTCTTACAGCCATTGCTTCAACACCACCCACTTCTTTCACCCATTCCAAGTTGTATTTTGAAACCAAAATTGGGAATACAGGGGGTGTATTGTACATACTGTCGTTTTCGGCATGTATGCTATATTTCATCATGGTGGGGATATGTCGATCCGCCACTTTCTGATACATATCTTTTCTGATGATCACCAAGGTTACACCGGCAGGACCCATGTTTTTCTGTGCGCCCGCATAAATCATGGCGAACTTAGAAACATCCACAGGCTTGGAGAAAATATCTGAACTCATATCACAAATCAATGGTACATCGCCACAGTTTGGATAAGATTTCATCTGGGTACCAAAGATGGTATTGTTGCTGGTGCAGTGAAAATAGTCTGCATCGGCGGGTACTGTATAATCCTTTGGGACGAAGGAGAAATTGGCTGCTTTACTAGATGCCAACACTTCGGTATTTCCATAACCTTGTGCCTCAATGATCGCGCGGCTTGCCCATGTTCCTGTTTGGGTATAGGTGGCTTTGGTTTTGAGGAAATTCATGGGAATTTGAAAAAACTGAGTGCTTGCGCCGCCTTGCAAAAACAAGACATCGTAATTTTCTGGCACATTCAGCAACTCTCTAACGAGCGTTACCGTATCAGCCATTACTTTTTCAAACTCTTTTCCGCGGTGGGAAACTTCTAAAATACTCAAGCCGGTACCGGCGAAATTTTTGATGTCCTGAATGCTCTTTTCGAAAGCACTCTCCGCCAAAATGGATGGACCGGCAGAGAAATTATGAATCTTTGACATGGTTGCCTAAACAGTTACAATTTTACGCGTATAATTGCGGGTAAACAAGCACTTCGCCATGATAAACATCAAAGGTTTTACAGTTTTTATCCTCCTCTTTGTGAGTGGCAGCTCTTATGCCCAATACGATGGCATTGATGGACGAACTGAAAGTCCTAGTAGCCAACCACAAAGCAAGAAGAATCGAAACGCCAATACAGACACATTGATTGATGATTACGAAACCCGGCCAAGCATTACAGACAACATATCATTGTATAAAGGATTGGAGTTCATGACCAATGGAAACCAAAACTTGTTGTATTTGCTATTTGACCCTCAAGTGGCGGCCAATTTCAACGATCGATTGTTGTTGGGCGGCGGTGTGCATGTGGGATTGAACGATTTCTCTGGTACTGCAGGTGTTTTCGGATTTTCCAGATTGATGATAAACCAGATATTTTTTCAAGCCGAATACAGAAAAATCAACATTTTGAACGCCGAAACAGGCAGCAGAGATTGGTTTTCTTCACCCGTTATCATGGTTGGATATTGCTACGGGGCTGAAATGAGTACTTGGACATCCATTGGGTTTTCAACCAACGGCACGTACAGCAGAAACATGCCATTTGGCGCGTTTGTCTTCAAATTCGGGATTCAGTTTTAACCATCCGCCTTCAGATAAATGAAGGCATCCAGACAGTGTTTTGAACCCCAAAAAGGAATTAAAATACCAAGTTCAAAATGGCCCAAGGCATCGCGCCCAAAGCAACAATGATCAACGCCAAAGAGATCAACAATCCCCGGTCAACGAATTGCATTTCATTGTTAGACTCTTTCAAGAACGCGTGTTTGAAAAACTTGAAGTAGTATCCAACGCTAATGGCAGAACCCAACAAACCGATGCCTACCAGCCATGGCGTGTGCTGCCATGCAAATGAGAAGAGATAAAACTTCGCATTGAAACCCGCGCTGATGGGAATTCCCGCCATAGAAAGCACGCCAATCACAAGGGCTACTGCCACAATTGGACATTTTTTGGCAATGCCATTGAAGGCATCGAAACTGAAATCTCCTGTTTGTTGATAGGCTTGATTCGCGATAGAGAACACGAGAACGCTGGCAATGGCATATGAAAAACCATAAAACCACAAAATCCAGGTATTGGTGCCATCGGCGATGAGCAAGAACATCACCAAGTAACCGGCGTGAGCAATACTACTGAAGGCCAAAGTACGTTTCACGCTTTTTTGTCCCAACGCAGCCAAATTACCCCACAAAATGGTCATTCCACCCAAAACCGTCAACCAAGAGGCCCAAGAATCCTTGATACCACCAAAAGTATTCAGCAAACGATAGAAGGCAACAAACGCCGCTACCTTCACGATGGTCGCCATGAACACCGTTGTGCGATTGGGGCTACCTTCATACACATCTGGCGCCCAAAAATGGAAAGGCGCTGCAGCCACTTTAAACAGCAGACCCACACTCATAAGGATGATCCCCGCATTGATGAGCACTGGAATTGGCATTCCTTTCATCGCATGCATGAAACTGGGTTTAATGCCCATCATTTCAAGTTCCAAAGAACCTGTACCACCGTAGATAAACGCGGTACCCAAAAGGAAAATACCTGTTGAGAATGCACCCATCAAAAAATACTTCAACGAAGCTTCGTTGGAAGCCAAGTTTTGTTTGTTAGCACCTGCAAGCACGAACAATGGAATAGAAAGTACTTCGATGCCCAAAAACAACATCACCAAATGCTCGTAAGAAACCATCATGTAGGCCCCACACAAACTAAACATCATCAGTCCAAGCTGGTCGGTACCCAAATTCTCATTTTCCCTGAACATCAAAATCACAAAACCTGTGATGAATGCCAGCAAGGCCGCGAAAAGATGCTGTTCTTTTCCAAAGCTCATCATGTTTGCAGGCACCCAAGATTCTAACATACCAAACGATACCATTTGGTTCGCACAGGCAAAAGACAATGCAGCAGAAACAAACAAGGAAACCACGGCAAACAATGAAAATGCAGACTCTTTTTTGTTCAACCCTGCGAACAACAAAATCACTGCGCTAAAAAAGGTTACGAACAAGGCAATCATGACATCACCCCCCTTGCTTCAGAAACCCACTGACCAATTTGTACAATACTGTTGTGCACGATATCTATTATCAATTGCGGCATAAAACCTATGCCAATGACTCCTACTATTAAAATTAAAAACGCCAATATTTCATTCCATTTGAGCGCAGCCACAGTACCTGTTCCTTCGCCAAACATGCTAAACTGAACCATTCTGAAAATATACACTGCGCAAAAAATGATGGTTAAACCGGCCATCAATGCCAAATTGTGGTTGTAAGTGTACACTGATTTCAGCAACAACAACTCACCCGGGAAACCATTTGTGAATGGCACGGCAACGGTTCCCAATGCAATGAGCATGAAGAAAACCATGAACAAACGATTGTTCTTCGCCAATCCGCCCAACTCACCCAAAATCCGGGTGCCTGTGCTTCTTTCAATGATTTCAATCACCAAAAACAATCCCACGGCGTTGATACCGTGAACAAACATTTGCAAGACACTGCCTTCCAAACCTGCATCCGTTAACGTAAAGATACCCGCAGCGATCAAAGCCACGTGCGACAACGATGAAAATGCCACCAAGCGTTTCATGTCTTTCTGACGGATGGCAATGAGCGCTCCATAAAGCACGCCAGCCACCGACAAGCCAATCACCCAAGGTTGATAGAATTCAATGCTCTCTGGTGCCAAAGGCAAAAACCAGCGCAACAAACCATACAAACCCATTTTCAGCATGATACCACTCAAAAGCATGGTACCCGCGGCCGGAGTGTTTGTGTAAGTATCCGCCTGCCAAGAATGAAACGGCAATACTGGGATCTTCACCAAGAACGCCAACAAAATACCGCCACCCACAAACAAAGATTCTGTGTGCGACAGTTCCACTGCACGAAGCGATTCAAAAGCAAAGGAATAATTGGCGGTGTGCAAGAACAAATAAATCAAGCTCGCCAACATCGCCAATGAACCGATGAAAGTGTATAGAAAAAATCTCAATGTGATTTTGAATGCATCCACCCCACTCATGGTTAATGTGATGAAATAGATGGGGATCAAAGCCAATTCCCAGAAAATGTAAAACATCAAACCGTCTTGGGCCATGAATACACCATTCAGCGCACCTTGCATAAACAAAGTGAGCGCAGTGATTTTTACGCGATTTTCATCGTTGCGAATGCCACCCAAAATGATCACGGGCACAAGCGCATTGGTGAGTATCAATAAGATGCCAGTAAGGCCATCGAATCCAACGGTAAATCGGATATTGTCTGAAATCCAAGGTTGATCAAAAATGGTTTTCCAACCACCTTCTACGCCCATTTGCTGGAAATATTTTCCCACTAAAAGGATTGGCAGCAAGGAAAAAAGAGCCGAAAGCCACATTGGAATGCGTTTTCCCATGGCTATAACAACCAATGACGCGATGATCGGGATAATGATTACTTCCATGATTAAAACAAATTAAAAGCCAACAACAAAGCGATTCCTATCACCATATAAACCAAATAATACTCAATGTTTCCATTTTGGATTTTAGAGAGCATTTTACTCAAACCAAATCCGCCTTTTCCTACTCCATCAACAGCCGATTTGATTGCTTTCTCATCCACATAATGCGTGAGTGTATCTGAAGCACCTTCCAAAGGAGCCACAAAAGCCACATCATAGGCCTCATCTACATAAAACTTATTGGAAAGCACCTTGCCCATGCCCTGTTGATCCGCATCTGCCTCTGGAACAGCCCCTTTCACAACGTATTTGTTGCGGGTGTACAAAAATGCAATCACGAAAACACTTACCGCCATGGCCAAAAGCCCAATTTCCGCAGTGTGCGACAATTCAATCACATGCTCGGGATACATCAAAATGGGTGAAAACTTTCCGCCACCATCGTAACTCAACAAATGATGCAGGCCACCTGAAATACCTTCGCCCAAGTAATGGGGCAAATTCACCGCACCACCAACGACTGAAAGCACAGCCAACACCAACAAAGGCAAGGTCATCAACAAAGGACTTTCGTGTACTTTTTCGAAGGGATGATGGTGATTGCGATAGGTTCCATGAAAAGTAACAAAGAACATTCTGAACATGTAAAATCCAGTGATACCCGCGCTGATCAAAGCCAAGCCAAATACCAATGGGTTGTGCGAAAACGCCGATACCAATATCTCGTCTTTTGAGAAGAAACCCGAAAGGAATGGAAAGCCGGTGATGGCCAAAGTACCAATCAAGAAAGTCAAATAAGTGATTGGCATTTTCTTGCGCAAACCACCCATTTCGCGAATGTCCTGCTCGTGGTGCATTCCGTGAATCACACTACCAGAACCCAAGAACAACAATGCCTTGAAGAACGCGTGAGTAATCACATGAAACAACGCCGCAGTGTATGCGCCACAGCCCAAGGCGATGAACATCAAACCCAACTGACTCACCGTACTGTATGCCAACACTTTTTTAATGTCGTTCTGCTTCAAACCAATCAAAGCAGCCATGATCGACGTTGCCAAACCAATCCACATCACAATTTCGCGGGCGAAAGGACTCAACGCGTAAATGGCTTCGGAGCGAATCACCAAATAGATACCCGCCGTAACCATCGTGGCCGCGTGAATCAAGGCCGATACGGGAGTAGGACCTGCCATCGCATCGGGCAACCAAGTGTAAAGCGGTATTTGAGCACTCTTACCCATCGCACCGATGAAAAGCAAAAGGGCAATTGCCGTGTTTACAGCCGTGGAATCAGCCGTTCCGATAAAAACTTGTCTAAAAACTTCCTGATATTCAAATGAGCCGTAGGTATCGTAAATCAAGAACAAACCCATGAGCAAACCCAAGTCGCCAATTCTGTTCATCACAAACGCTTTGCGCGCCGCCTTGCCAAAATCCACGTTTTTGTACCAGAATCCAATCAACAGGTATGAGCACAATCCAACCCCTTCCCATCCAAAAAACAACATCAAGTAATTGGAGCCCAAAACAAGCACCAACATATTGAATATGAACAAATTCAAATAAGCGAAGAACTTGTACAAACCATCGTCTTCGTGCATGTAAGCGATCGAATACATGTGAATCAACGTTCCTATTCCCGTGATGATCAATGTCATTACGGCTGAAAGCCTATCAAATTGGAAGGCAAAATCAACGTGAAAATCACCAACACTCAAGAAAGTGAAAAGCTTGGTATTGATAGAGGCAATTTCTGGCGAGCCACCAGACAATTCCATGAAATTCATCACCGCCAACACAAAAGAACCCAATACAGTTGCGGTTCCTAGCCAACCCGACAATGATTTTGGCATCCATTTCCCCAAAATTCCATTGACAACAAAGCCCATCAATGGCAAAAATATCATTAACGTCAACATCTCTTTATCCTTTCAATTGGTCCAAAAAACTAACATCGGTCTTGCGTGTATTGCGATACACCAAAACCAAAATGGCCAAGCCTACTGCCGCTTCTGCCGCCGCTACAACCATGATGAAAAACACGAAAATCTGTCCGTCCGAATCCCCCATGTAAGTAGAAAACGCCGTAAACAGCAAGTTCACCGCATTGAGCATCAGCTCGATACACATCAAAAGGATGATGGCATTTCTGCGAAATAGAACACCAAACAAGCCAATTGCGAACAATACAGTGCTTAAATAGATGTAGTGACTGATTTCAACTTGGTTGAAAATATTTAACAAACTCATGAATCGGACCTTTCTTCTTTTGGAATCAAAACAGCATTATTTTTTTCGCGCTTACCCAACAAAACCGCCCCTACCATCGCCGCGAGGAACAAAATACCTGTTAATTCAAATGGCACAACGAATCGCGTAAACAAAACCTTGCCCAACGCCTTCACCAAACCAATACCCTCTACAGGATTCTTGGCGATGGCCTCTCCGCTCACTTGGAAAGCCGCTGTAATGATGAGCAACAAAGAACCCGCCGATATGGCAGCAGCAATGCCCCACCAATTCGATTTCACCGGCTCAGTATCCTTGCTCAAGTTCAACAACATCAACACAAACAAGAACAAAACCATGATGGCCCCAGCGTAAACAATCAAATTCACCACAGCCAAAAACTGCGCATTCAACAACACATAGTGAGCAGAAATGGTGAAAAATGTAAATATCAAAGCCAATACGCTGTGTACCGGGTTTTTGCTTGTAACAACGTACAAAGCCGACAGTATCGTTAGGAACGACAATATCAAAAATGGAATGGGTAACTGCTGAAACATGTTGTTATTTTTCGGACCAAACTTGTCTTTTAGTGATGTCTACTCTCGCGTCTATTGGCTCTACCAATTTGTCTTTACCGTAGATGAAATCTTCACGGCCAAATTCGGCATCCACAATGCGATCGGTAAGAAAAATGGCTTGCTTGGGACAGGCCTCTTCGCACAAACCACAGAAAATACAACGCAACATGTTGATCTCATAAGTGGCTGCGTATTTTTCCTCTCTGTACAAATGCTCCTCGCCTTTTTCACGCTCCGCAGCAACCATTGTGATGGCTTCGGCCGGACAGGCAACGGCGCACAAACCACAGGCCGTGCAACGCTCTTTCCCTTGTTCATCGCGCTTCAATACATGCTGTCCGCGATATACCTCTGATCTTGGACGCTCCTCTTCAGGATATTGAGAGGTTGCGGGCTTCTTGAAAAAATGCTTGAGTGTGATCCACATACCACCCACAATGGCGGGCAGGTAGATTTGCTCAGCAAAGGTCATTTTTTTGTCCACGACTTGTCGTGAACGGTTCGTCAGCTTTTCCATACCACCGATTAACCTTGAAGGTGCTTGCCTTTTACTTTGTATTTCTTGCGCAAAATTCCTGGCTTTTTCATTTTGCGGATAGAATTCATATTGATATCAGAAACGATGGTTTCACCGTCAGACATTTTCACTGTTAAGGTAGGATCTTCGATTTTACTGTACGATACCTCCCATTTGCCTGCACCAATTTTCTTGCAAGGAATGATCGCCATGGTGCTTTGAGAAATCACATACATTTCTTCAGCGCGCTTGGTTTTATCCAAGATGATGGCCTTTTTGGATTTGCCCGCAGGTCCACAAATGAAGTAAGAACCATTGCAGGTAAGAGGGAAAGAATATTTGATCTGTTCTTTTCCTTTGGCAACACCCAATTTCTTTGTTTTATCAGGTTTGATGTTTGACTCGCCGTCTCTAGTATACACTTGCAACTTCGACTTTTTATAAATGGCCGCGTCCAAGGCAATTGTCATGGTTACAGGCACTGCAGCGCAAGTATCGCCAGGCATACGCACCTCATAAGCACCGGCCCAGTTCAAACCTTCGCTTTTGGCGGTGGTCAACGGCGTTCCGCTGCTGATCAATTCTTCAATGCTCGTATTCTTTTTGATTTTGATGCAGTTGGCAGCACCGCGTGGACACATTTTCTTGAAATCGCACACTTTCATTGTCATGCCAACACCATTCACATAAATGGTTGTATCCACCGTGCAAGTGTCTTTGAAAACAGGCTTTGGCTTTGGTTTCTCAACGGGTTTTGGCTTTTCCAAAATGGTGATTTCCACTCGGCGATTCTTCGCTTTCTTTTCTTCCGATGTTTCTACCTTTTCTCTTGGTTTCGCTCTTCCGAAATATTGACGGTTCATCCAATCCGTTTCGATGTCGTTATCGATCAAAAACTGATACACATTATCAACCCTCGCTTGAGACAACTTCAAATTCAAATCATCGTTACCAGAAGAATCGGTGTGACCGGTCAAAATCAAACGATACTCATCTTTGGAATCCAAGGTATCCAACAATTGCTTCAATTTTAGCAATTCCGCGGGCTTGATCACCGATTTGTTGGTTTCAAAATAAATCTGAACCGCTGGTGAAATCTCTTTCTGCTCATTTCCTGCAGGTTTCTTGGGTTTTACAGGTTGTGTTTGTGCAAACGATTGCAATGTCAAAAGACCTAAAATTAACAAGGATGCTATTCTAAAATGCTTCATTTTGATTTTGGATGCGAAAATAAGTGATTTCATTGATGTTCATACACACAGAATCCACAATTGGCATCTGTTTTCGATTTGATGATATATATTTGAAAAAGATGAAACGATTTCTACGACTTTTCCTTTCGGCAATCTTACTCACAACCCTAGCCACCCAACTCCACGCTCAGGTTGCAAAAACCCAAGTGGTACAAGTATCTGCCATTGCAAATTCAGATGGATCCATTACCCTCAAATGGCCAAATGAAAGCTACACGGGGAATTATGTCATTCATCACAGAGATTTCATTCACAACAACAACCAATGGACGGGCCCCATCGCCACAGTGGCGGGTTCAATTACCAGTTACACAGACAATACCATGAGCAAGGGCATTGCCCGCGAGTACAGAGTAATGAAAGTAAAATCCGGCACCACAGAGGCTTTTGGCTACATATACGCTGGCAATCAATTCAAAACCAACCCCACAAAAGGTGGCATCATTTTACTCATCGATAGCAGCTACAGCCAAGCACTAAATACCGAATTGAACACATTATCCAATGATTTGCTGTCTGATGGTTGGTTCCCCACCCGCATTTACGCCGGCAGAAACGAAAAAGTGGATGTCGTTAAGTCCAGAATCGATGCCCACATCAAACAATCCAAAGTAAAGCCCAAATCATTGTACATCATTGGGCATGTACCAGTACCCTATTCAGGAAATTTTAGCACCAACGGCGATCGCCCACCGCCAGACGGACACGTGGAAGGTGTTGGAAACCATACCGGCGCTTGGCCCGCTGATTTGTATTATGGCACCATCGATTGCTATTGGGGCGATGACATTGTAACATGCACAACCGGTTCTGAAGCCCGTCATAAAAACGTGCCAGGCGATGGCAAATTCGACCAATCTGCGCCCGAATGTCCGGTGGTGTTGGAAATTGGCCGAATCGACATGTACAACATGGATGCGTTCAGCAAAAACGATACGCAATTGGTGAGGGAATACTTCAACCGGGTTCATGACTACAAAATGGGGAAAACCAGTTTCCGCAGGCGTGGGTTGATCGACAACAATTTCGGCGGTCTCAATTTGGCTTCTACCGGCTACCACAACATCCCCTGTTTTGTGGGTTTAGACAGTTTTTCTGATG
>JACCEE010414198.1_pt1 | contig 32500 bp, 39 predicted proteins | sample 7449931 | NCBI WGS metagenome assembly JACCEE01 (sample SAMN15323457, study PRJNA562643) | freshwater metagenome | isolation source: river surface water | place: USA:Blue River Watershed | collected 2017-08-19 | reverse complement strand
TCAATATTATTGAAATAAAAGGCAAAAAGAATGGCACATATATGTCAACAGATGATGTTGAATTAATTTCTTTAAAAAAAGATGCAGCTGAAACAAAATTTTTAAACACTTTGTACAATTATAGAATTATCTATATTTTTGAACAAACAAAACTACTACCTATTAACTTTTACAAACTTGCAAAGAAGGTTCATAATGGCAAAATTAATAAAGAAAACCTATCATCAACATACGGGTTTTGTTTTTGATTTAACTGTAGAAAATACACACAGCTACAATATCGAAGGTATTGCAGTACATAACTCAGGCGCAGGATCTTTAGTTAATTACTTATTAGGTATTACTCAACTTGATCCTATTCCATATAATTTACTCTGGAATCGCTTTTTAGGACGTCACCGCGTTAACTGGCCTGATATTGATACCGATGCTGGTAATCGTGATGAATTAATCAAAGCCGCTCAAAAACTCTTCGGAGAAGAAGCTGTAATCCCTGTCAGCAACTTCAACACACTTAAACTAAAATCATTAGTCAAGGATATTTCGAAGTTTTATAACGTGCCATTTGAAGAAGTTAATGCGGTTACAGGCCCATTACAAGATGAAGTTATGTATCATGCTATGGATGATTCAATGGAAAAATCTGTTTTTGTTTTAAAACACGAAGACTGTTTAGAATATAGTCCTCGTTATAAAGAATTTATGGAAAAATATCCACAAGTTGAAGAACATATCAGAACATTGTTTACTCAAAATAAATCAATCGGTCGTCATGCTGGTGGTGTCATTGTAGCTGATCCTCGAGAACTAGAAGAAACGATGCCTATGGTTGGTGTACGTGGAGAATTGCAAACACCTTGGGCTGAAGGTCTTAACTTTCGAAATCTGGAAGATAATGGCTTTTTAAAGTTTGATTTTTTAGGTTTAACTTTATTACGTGATGTTGAGAATTGTATCAGAAGAATTTTAAAGAATCAAACTAAAAAAGATCCGACGTTTGAAGAAGTTAAAAAGTTTTTTGATGAAAAATTAAATTGTCGTTTTGTTAAGCAAGACGATCCTGTAGTGTGGAAGCATGTTTATGAGATGGGGCATTTTACAGGTATCTTCCAATTTGCACAAGCAGGTGCTCGTAATTTTGCGATGGAAGCCAAACCACAAAATATCGAAGATCTAGCGGCTGTTACAGCTATTTATCGTCCGGGTCCATTAAAAGCTAATGTGCACAAGAAATACGTTAAAGCTAAAAATGATGCCATGATTAAAGCCCCTAAATATGCGCATCCTGTGATTGAAGAAGTTTTAGGACCAACGTATGGATTCATTGCATTTCAAGAGCAGTTTATGTTATTAGCCCAAAAATTAGCTGGTTTCAGTCCCGCTGAAGGTGATAAATTACGTAAGACCTTAGTAAAGAAATCAGTAGAAAAGCTTGACGCCATCTATAAGGAACGTCAAGATGCTCGTGAGAAATTTATTAAAGGCGCTAAAGCGGTGAGTAGTGTATCTGAAGAAATTGCTACAAACCTCTGGGAAGAAATTGACTTCTTTGCACAATACGGTTTTAATAAATCACATGCTGTGGCTTATGCAATTGACTCTTACTACGCTGCTTGGCTACACACTCATTATGAAACTGATTGGTTATCGACAATTCTTGAAACAGAAAAGACTGATCCTGTAAAGATGGCTAAAGCTATTAGTGAAGTTAAATCGTATGGTTATAAGTTTAGTCCGATTGATGTAAATTATTCTGGTGATGAGTGGTATTATTCAAAAGATTTAAAAGCTTTTGTACCACCTTTATCGTCTTTAAAGGGTACTGGTGATAAAGCTGTTGAAGAGATTATGAAGTATCGACCTTATAATAATTTGAATGAATTGTTATATGATGATAATGGTGAGTGGAAGCATTCAAAGATGAATAAAGCGTCTTTTACATCTTTGTGTAAGATGGAAGCGTTTGGTTCTTTGGAGGAGATGAGGAGTGGGCATATTGCAAATCATCGTCAGTTGTATGATTTGATTATTGGTCATTATGACGTTTTGAAGAAGGGTAAGTATGGTATTACTGAGGCTGCGAGACGTAAGATTGAGAAGAAGGGTGAAGTGGCGCCTTTGATAATTGATGTGTTGTTGTCAGAGATATTGCAGGATGCGTCAGATTGGACTAGAACGCAAAAGATTAGTAATCAATTTGAGTTAAGTTCGAATTCATCTGATGAGCTCCTGTATCCACCTGAATTAATTGATAAGTTAAAAGAGCAGGGGACGCCTAGCGCATTAACGTTATCTGAGGGGAAGGCTGTGGCTTGGTTTTGTGTGATGAATGATTTTGAAGTTAAGAAAACAAAAAACAATAAAAGTTTTACTAAAGCTTTGATATCTGATAATGAGGGAAATGTTGCTAGAATAAAGATTTGGGGTGATCTTGATACAACTGATTTTATATATACAATCTGGATTGCAGAAGTGAATATGCAGGCTGATTGGGGGTTGTCAACAAATGCGTTTAAGATGAAACGTATTACATCTTTTGATTGAATGATTAAGAAAAGATATATATAATGTAAAAAGGTTTGTATTTTTTATGTTAATAACAGAGAATAATTTAAGACGATTAATTAAGAGAGAATTATTGAAAGAAGTTTCAGATGAAAAATTTAAAGAATTGGAAACTTATAACAAAAAGTATAATGATGATTATATACAAAAGGGTGTAAAACATGATATAATTAAAAAAAGTGTTATTGATCCTGAAACACAAAAATATTTTGATTACGCATTTTATGGAATAGATAAACCCTTAGAAAGTTATAAAGAAAGAATTGCGTATAGTAATGATCGTATACCTGAAGATATTTGGGATATTGACAAAATGAACGCTAGATATCACAAGAAGTGGTGGTGGGATAATCATGATCAAGAACTTTTTAATAATGCTGAAGATTTAATGAATGGTACTGAAAAAATTGTTGCAATTCACGAGTTATCTGCATATGCGCCTCAAAATGCAAAAAGTCTTGATGAGTTTTGTAATTTATATGAAAGAATGTATAAAGATATTTCAAATAAAAAGCAGAAGAACGAATTAAGTGCATTGGGATATATTAATTTAAATGGATTGAATTCACATGAAATATGTAAAAATTTGGTAGGTAAAATAGTATCTTTTGGAAGGCTTAATTCGTTTTTTTATTTAAATCCTAGAACAATTACATATGCGTCAAAACTTGACGTATGTACTGAACGTTTTTCAGATTATAGACCTAAGTACCTTGATCAAACAAAAGCAAGTGGTACTAGAAAATATCCTTTACATTTTAAAAGATCAATTGAATCTACTTTAAAACAAAGAGAAATGATGGATGATTATACTGTATTAGATCAGGGCGATTTTCCAACAAATAACAGTAAGGTCTTGCATGAAATAATTGTGGGTAATTGGCAAATTGGTAGTATGTGGATTAATATGGATTTTAATGAATTATATCGTAGTTTAGCTGAGGAGCGTCAGTTAAATCCTGATGTTACTGTGAAAGAGTATATTGAAAAAGTTGGATTTAGACATAATATGCTTTTGTATTTTTTTGCATCAAAGGGTATTCCTTGCTTTGATGTAAATGGTCAAAAATTAAATCGTGAAATATATATTAGAATTTATCACAATTTATAATCAATATAATGTATATTAAAAGTCTTTAAAATATAATATAATAAAACTTTTTTCTTAACAGGTGATATTATGTCTGATCCTAAGTTTATTATATATACTGGCCCTATGTATGGTTCAAAAACAACAAAATTGCTTGCGATGATTGATCGATTTGCTAGACAGAAAAGAAATGTAATTGCGTTTAAGCCGAAAATTGATAATCGATATGCTGAGAGTTTTATTCAATCACATAATGGCGGTAAGTTTTCAGCATATCAGGTGTCAAATGGCAATGATATTTTGACAACATTGGAGAGTTTGCAGGAAAAAATATTTAATGTCATAGCTGTTGATGAAGCATTTATGATTGAAAATTGTGCTAGTGTATTAATTGATTTATTTAAAGTGGGATATACAATAATTGTATCGTCAATTCAGTTGGATGCAAATTTTAAGCCGTTTGAAGAGATTATGAAGATGATGCCTTATGCGACGCAGATTGATATTTGTCCGGCTGTGTGTCCTGTAACTGGAAATGATGCTTATTATACAATGGCAAAATTTAATTATACGGGTGTAACAGTTGGGGGTGATATTTTGTATGAGCCAAGAAGTTGGTCGGCTTTTCATATTTTAAATGATCGTCAGTGAAATGAGGTATGAAGATGTCTAGAATTTCTTGGAAAGAGATTTGGATGAATGTTGCTGAGTTGATGGCGCAAAGGTCTCATCATCCTACATTTAAGGTGGGTGCTATTGTGACGTCTAATGATAATACGCAAATATTGTCAGTTGGTTATAACGGTAATGAGGCGGGTGGTGAGAATGAGCCTGAAAGTTGTGAGCCTGGTATGAGTGGATTATTGCACGCTGAGATTAATTGTTTATTAAAGCTTGATTATAATAATCCAAAAGAAAAGACGATGTGGTTAACATTAAGTCCTTGTCAGTTATGTGCTAAGGCGATTGTAAATTCGGGTGTTAAGAAAGTGATATATAAAGAAGAATATCGTGATATTAAGGGTGTTGAGATTTTAAAGAATGCAGGGATTGATGTAGAGAGATATTAAACAGCAAAATTATTTAATTATAAGAATATTTATTATAATTAGAATATAAAAAGGGATTAGGTAGAGATGTTTCAATTAAATGAAAATAGTATGAAACGCATAATGCGTGAAGAGTATTTGAAGAGATTAAAACAATATCTAAATGAAAAAATGGATATTTTTTTTAAAGTGGGTAGTCAAGAAATTAATGCTTTGGAAAATGCGCAAGATTTAAAAGTTACGCATGACGAAACAGGATTAGTTTTTATTTTTAAAAAATACAATCCTGCAGATAAAACTGTTGTTTTGAGATGTCCTGAGGAATCTCGATTTGATTTTGATAGTAAGATTAAATCAACTCGATTGGTTTCTGAAGTTGATCGTGATAATAATGGCGTTGATGATAAATTTGAAATTAACTTAGACAAGATTGATTCTCTAATAAACGATAAAGAAACAATCGCAAAGAGAAAATCAACAACTCAAAAAATGAAGTTAGGCGATCATAATAAAACTGATGATGAAAAAAATACAAATAAAAATTATATTATTGTACCTTTAGATAAATTTATTCAAGAATATAGCTTGTGAGCTGAGGAGATAAAATGATAGATAAAAAATTAGAAGATCTTTTAAAACAAAGTGTAATAAAAACAATGCAAGAAAATAATGTTCTTGGAAAGTATCAAAAAGAAGAAGATAAGAATACTAAAAAAAGTTTAAATGAATCTTATGTAGCGCAAGTTACAAATTTTAATTTAAAAACAGAATTATTATCTGAAAAAACGAAACAAACTCATCAAGAACTGTTTGAAGGTTATATTAAAGAACTAAATGCAACATCAGCCCAACTCGATACAGCTGATCGTGAACTATCAAATCCTAATCATAGTCAATTCAGATCTTTAAAATTAGATGAATCACATAATCATAATGCGGCATTTTTACATGGATTATATTTTCAGAACATTAGTGATATGAATAGTGAAATCAATGCTGATAGTATTGCCTTTATGAGATTAGAGAGAGATTTTGGTTCATTTGATTTATGGCAAGAAGATTTTATCGCTTGTTGTATGGCTGCTCGCAATGGTTGGGCTGTTACAATATATAGTATGACTTTAAAAAGATATATTAATACCATTATCGATTTACATGATCAACATGTCATGATTAGCGCATTTCCTGTAATTGTAATGGATTGTTGGGAACACAGCTATTTTAAAGATTATCTAAAAAATCGTAAAGCGTATGTATACGGAATGATGAAGGAACTTAATTGGAATATTATCGAAGAGAGATTTAATATAGCTGATAAGATTGGAGCATTAACAAAATGAGAAATCACAAAAATAGTTATTCAAAACGAATTATATCATTATTAGAAAATTCAAAAATGAGTCTTAGGATTTTATTAGAAGAAGAATCCGATGATGATTCAAAGAAAGCTGATTCGGGTAGCAAAGAATCTGCACCTGCTGAAGATAAACCTGCTGATGATGCAGCTAAATCTGAAGGTGGTAGCGACGAATTAAATGATTTATTTAGTGATAATTCAGGTGGCGGAAGTGAAACACCTTCAGGTGAAGAAGGTGGCGATATTTTTGCTGGGGGTGAAGAAGGTGAAGAAGGTGGCGAAGCAGCTGCTGGAGGAGAAGAAAAGCCTGCGATTGATACACAAGCTGAAAAGAAGAAGGCAGAAAAGGCGATAGAAACTGCTGCACAAAAAGCAGCAGAAACAATGTATGATGTTGGTGGTGGAGCTTTTGATGCCAGAGCCAATAGAACATTAGAGAAAAATATTTTCGAAAATTCTTTAAAAATGAAGAAAATTTATGAAAATATAAACAAACTTGTATTTAAAAATGTTAATCTAAAAAATATAGTTCACAACAAATTGAGTTTAAATAAATTTGTTGTGAATGAAAATAAATTTTTTAATCAAAAGGTGTATAAATTATTAAAAGAATCATCATTAGATGATATTATTAATGATAAATTTTGGGAAGAGAATGCAGCTGTTGATACGTTGGTTGACAATGCTATTGAATTAACAAAGCATTTTACTGACAAAATTGATATTCCTGCATTGATTATTAATGCTGTATCAGTAAAATTTGGTAAAATGGCTGCTGAACAGGAAGAGCCAAGATATGCAGAGATATTTAAGCAAAAATTGGCCGACTTTATTTCTGAGTATACTCGGGCAGTTGTTGAAGAATTGCCAGAATACGAGAATTATCCAACAGAACAATTTAGATTACCTAATAAACCTGCCGATATCGCAGGCGTTGGTGCAAAAGACGGGCAATAGAATCTTTTAATTAAACAATTCTAAAAAGGAAGATAAAATAAAAAATCATGTCAGATAATTTTAAATTTCAAAATAAAAGTAATAAAGGTTTATCAGTTCAAACTGAAGCTGAGAAGTTAGGTGTTACGCAAACTTACACCTTGCGTGCAAAGATAACAAATCCTCAAATTAGATATTTTAAATCTTTATTGGTGTTGCGCGATTTAACTGTTCAGGACTTTTTTCATTATTTTTTTAGATTGGTATTAGATCAAGATGAAAGAATTATTAGTATGATTGAAGAAAATTATAAACTGAAAAAAGATCGTGAAATATCTAGACTGGCCAATTTAGATAAGGAAAACATATATGAGCTTATTGAAGAATATTCTCCAATTAATACAAGAGGAGATCGAGAAAAAGGAGATGTCACAAGCCACGAATCAGACTGGAAACCTCAAACTAATAGACAACGAAAAATCGTTAGTCGAGAGTTATGTTCAAGAGATTCAGACGAGTGATGATGAACTTTTAAAAAAGATTGAGAAGTTAGAGTTAAAAATTTCTCGATTAGAAAAGAAGCATGAAGAGAATATTCAAAATTTAATACAGATTGATAAAAACATGAAAACACTTAATGCAGATTTTGCATTAATCGCTGATGCTGTTACACAATTAATGAGCGTGTTTATAGGTATCACAATTGTTGAGAAATCTTCAGAAGAAGAGTTAACTGATTCAGCTGATAGTGAAGATGAAAATATTGATGAGATACCGCTGGGAGAAATTAATGATTGGGATGATTTTCAAAAAAAGTATAAAAAGAGATACCAATAATATTTAACTTCAATATCTTTTTAATAATTATTTTTTATATAACTTTTATTATTAGGTGGATAATATGAAAATTAATTTAAATGAAGCAATGGCAAGATCATTGGCGAGAAATATATTATTTGAAGCTAATGAAAAGATTAACTTACATGAATTAAACATGTCACCAAATCCAGAAGGCTTAAACGCAAGTAAAGCTTTAAGTGGTAAAAATCCACAATCAGGAAATCGTGTCGAAATTCATAGTCGAAAAGGCCCTAAAACAGCATCGATTAAAAAACAAAAAGAATTAGGCGATGACGAGTTTAATGTTGAAACAGATGAATTACCTATCAATGATGATAATAAATTTGTTGCCAATGTTAACTTTGAAGTAACACCCAATCTATATGATGTCGGCAATGAAAAAGCAGGTGTGACAGATCGTTTGAATGCTAAAAAAGGTGAATTTACCCCTAGAGGAAGTAATGAACTTGCAAATGTTGTAGGCAAATTGTCAGGTGAAGAAATTTCAAATAAAAATATTGAAAAATATTATCAAGACGTAATATCTTTAATTAAAAAATACAAGAAAAAACAAGGTGAAGAATAATATGATTAATAAAATAAATTATATACCACAAAGTTTGCGTAAAAAGATTAATAAATTTTTGCAAGAAAATAACTTAAATACGAAAAGAAGAATTAATGAAGCTTACGATGACGAAGAATTTGATGACGAATCGTCAAGTGGTAAAATACCTGATTATCAATCAATGCCTAAACAGGTCAAAGCTTATCGTCAATATGTCAAAGATGGCATTTTTACAAAAGAATTTCAAGGTATGTTGGCAAATACTGTTGATACTATTGCTGCTCGAAAACAAGGTATTTCAGTTGAAGAACTTCAATTAAGAAAGAAAAAAGGCAACGAAGATAAACAACAATCAATGACTGACATTGAAAAGAATCGATTGTTTTATTATATCTGTTGGTTAAAAGGTAATAAACTTTGGAAAGATCTATTTATGCGTTTCATGGATGCCAGTGTTGCTAATGATCAACAATGGGAAGAAAATGAAAAATTTAGAATGGGTAAAAGCGCTTTTCTGAGTGATTTAGATGATGCAGAAGATTATCTAGATAAACGTGAAAAAAATAAAGATTTGAATTGGCAGTCTTGGGATTATAACGAGTATGCTGTTCCTCGCAAAGACGAAAGAGTCGTTCAAGAATGGAAAAAATTTAAAATAGAATTTGGTAAGGCCTTAGCTGACGCTTTATTGGTTGATTTTACTCGTGATAAATATGATGCTTTAAGTAATAAAAAATTTAGAATAGGTACATCTGAAAAATCTTTTGTTGAATGGTCTTTAAAATCAGGTGTTGGGGGAACACCTGAAACTATTGTTGACTCTGATTTTGTAAGTAGAGAATATCAAGATGCTGAAAATTTAACAGCAGCAGATTATTACTTTGGTGAAGCTAATAAATTATTTACAAGAACAGTCGGGATTAATCCTTCAACTGGTGAATTTAAAAAAGGTTATGATTTCCCAGAAGAAGTCTTAGATGAAATTGACAAAAAGTATGAAAAGAATCCTTACAATCAAATTGACTTTGAAATCGATTCACAACAAAAGAAAATGGAATTAGCTGAAGAATCTGATGATGATATTGAAAATGATCGTAAATTTAGTAGTCAATATGCCTCAAGACGCGATGATCCATTTTTAAATCCAACTCGACCTGCAAATATGTCTGACGGAGAGTGGGAAGAATATCTCGCATTTAGACGAGCTGATTATGAAGAAAGTCAACAAATCGAAAAAGAAAATCGATTAAAACGACAAGGCAAACCTGTTGGGCCTACAGTTAAAAGACAAGATAGATTGTATGAATATCAAAAGATATTAAATGAAGTTCAAAAGATGTTTGATTTACCATTTTTTGAACCACATAATCTCAGCAAAAATGTTGATGACGAAGGTCAGTTTAATGAATTTATCGATACTTCATTTGTGGATGATGTTGATGAAGATACAGATTATGATGATGATGGAACTAGCTATTCAACAAAAGGTATGATTAAGGATGTTTTAACATCTGCAGGTGCAGAAGGTGGTGGTGAAGTACAAAATGTCGATAAATTTATTGAGTTAATGTTGTTATATGCTGAATTTACAGCAAAATTAACATTTTTAAAGGTTTCAGGTGCTATTAAAAAGAGTCAAGCTGCAATGTTAGCGAAACAAGCTGATAGTAAAATCAATGAAGAAATCGATAAAAACTTAAAGAATGTTATCTTGATGATCTATTCCAAGATTAATGAATTAGGACCTAGATATCCTGACGTTACTCATAAATTAGGTAGTTGTGCTCGAGAAATCGATATGTATCGTAGCAAAATCTTTAACATGAGAAGCAGAGATAAATTCTGGACATTACCTTCATTAGTATCTGTTACAGGTGGTTTATATAAATTAGAAACATCAGGTAAACCTGTTGCCACAAGCGGCTTGCAAAGATCAATTGCTCAAATGTTAATGCAAGCAACATGGGCACAACAAATGTTAAGAACAAATAAGATTGGTGATTTAAGAGTAATCTCTTTTCAATCATGGCTTGATATGTTAGATTCAGAATATTATTCTTCTTTCGGCTTTCAGAAAAAAATTGATGAAAAAACAACTATCGAACAGAAATTACAAGAACTCGTAGCTGCAGCTAAAAAAGAAAAATCAGGCTTTAGATATAAAAAACCTGAAAAAATCAAAGATGATCGATCTCAAAAACTTAAAAAAGATGTTATTAAGAGTTTGAGTAAAAACAAAAAATATGATGAACTAAATGCACTTTTTGTAAAGCTTGAAGATTCAATTGAAGAGATAAAAGAAGAATTAGATACACTTATGTCAGGTTCTACATCTGCATATTTATCTGATACTTCTCGTACGCAAGAAGAATTAAATGATTATATCGTCCAATATAACGAAATTAAATCAAAGATTTCTAGAATTGAAAATATTGCACGTCGAAACGCAAGAAGCGCTCAATACTCAGATACTTTAAAACGTCGAAAAGACGCAGCTGATTCTTTAGCAGCAAAAGCAAACGAAGAAGAAGATAAAGAACTTGATATTGAGATTTCAGAACAAATTAAAAATGTCAGTGAATTGCTTGCAGATATGGGTATGTATGATTTAAGAATGTATAAGAAGAATAAAGCGGGTGGTAAAGATTTAGGGCCTTTAAGTTTTTCAAAATCTGAACGTGATCCTGAATTATCAGCTGACTATATTTTTAATCAAGCACAAGTTGCTAAATATGATCCTTCTTCAAAGAAATTAAGCGTTGATCCTGGTCTTGAAAAAGCTATGAGAAACTATTATAAATACCCTGATACATTTGATGAATATGTCACTAGTGATCCTAGGGCAAAATTCTATGATAGTATGCATCAAGTTGATGTGGGTGTTGATATTGCGCCTATGTATATCGAAAAATTAATGACAGATAAGAAGAGTCCATTTAGAAATTATCACGGTATTTTAGTTAGTAAATTCTTTGATAATGAAAGAGTGGCATCTTATACATATGATAGTGGTAATAAAAAGTTTGCAGGAACTGTGCCTGATGCTATTAACGAGTATATGAGAGCTGAATGGAATCCTGATTTTGGTTTAGCAAATATTACAAATGATGTGGGTAGAGAAGTAAGAAATCCCGGGTTTGAAGGTGACGTATTATTTACACAAAAGATTTGTGAATATGCATTGGGTTTTTCAAATACAGACTATGATGCAAGTTTAAAGAAATCTGCCTTATTGGAACAAAACCCACAGGATTTTGTTAAAGATCTAGAAAAATATTGGAATAAGGATTTTTCAAAATCAATGACACAATGTACATTAATTCCTGATTTTAATACAAACGCGGGTGTTAGATCTGCTTTTTGGAATGAAATAGCAATTAGTTCAACAACTGAGTTAGATAGAGTTCCTGAAAATATTAAGCGACTTAAACGACCTCTAGGTAATATTGCAAAAGCTGTGATGGTTAAATTATATGATCCAAATATAGAAAAACATTATCAGGAATTTATTGAAGGTTTATCAGAACCTTTAAAGGCTAAGATTTTTAATCAATCATTAAATGCAACAGAATTCTATAATTTGTTTAAATCAGATACTATCGTTGAACCTGATGATTACTATAAAGATAAAAAATAAATTTCATTTTAAAATTACTTAATTTTAATAATTACTATAATATGGTAACATGATAAATTGTACAAATTACGTTATAATTTAATTTCAATGTTTAAAGTGAAGAAAATGAATATAAGTGATATTATGTCAAATTATTTTAATGAATCAAATCAAAAATTGTTAAATGAAAATAATGTGAATAAAACAAAAAAGGCAGTTACGCAGTCAATACCTATTGTTGTATCAAAATCAAAATGGTCAGCTGATGATAAGATTATGTCAAGAATCTACGAGTTTGACAATAAAGAAAAATCAGTTTATTTCATGCAACAGGTAATGCAATATATTTCAAATTCAGAACATAATATTGAAGCTCGATTTAAAAAAGAAAAATGTACAATAATTATTCGTGCCATTAGTCCTTATATTACTGAATATGAGCAAGATGTTGCAAAATACTTTGATAAAATTTACAAAGATACAGATTATTTAAAATTAGAATATGATCATGATCAAGATTTTTATGAATGAAAAAATTCAGGAGATAATATATGACAACAATTTTTTTAAGTGAAAGTCTAAAAAATTTAATTGACGAAAAAGATATTGAAGCAGAAATAGATGAAAAAAGTAACAAACCAAAAGATCTATATAATATTAACCATGATAATATTTTTAAAGACACAGATAAATTAATTTTAAAATTCATATTTGAAAATAAAGAACAAAAAGATATTGCCCTTGTAAAATTTAAAAGAAAAGGAAAAGATACTTTTTCTTTTGACACAAAAATCAACACAAATGAAACTGTTTATTTTTTACAAAATAATATTTCACAACTTTCATTCTTCATTAATGATCTACTAATTCAACAGTTTAATTCATTTCAGTTCGATATTTATTATTCAATAAGTTATATTTCATCCAATAATTATAATTTAAAAGTGAAAGTACAAAAGAGGGCAGTTAAATGAGTAATAATCAATTCGATAAATTTATGAAAGATATTCTATTAAAAAACGAAAACAAAAATGTTAATTGGCAACTTCCACCACTTGATCAAAAAGGTGTACATGAAGAATACATGAAACGTCTTAGAATGATGCGTGAAAGAGAATTATGGCAAAATAGAATTAACTGGAGTCGTTAATCATGCAAGTATCAAAACTAATTATGCTTCTTGAAAAGAAAATACGAGAAGCTGACGTCACCCAAGAGATGATGGATGATATGGCTTCTCTTGCAACATCAATACCTTCAAATCTTCGATCAAAAAAAGATCGAAGTCACAAAGATGATGATGAAAAAGATGATAACAAAAGTAACAAATCAAAAAAAAACAGCAAGACCAAAAAAGTCAATGATGTGGAAGAACAAGATTCACCTTTTGACGCTTTCGATGATCAAATCGAAAAAGAAAAAAGTGACAAAATAGATAAATCTGAATACTTATCACCTGAACAATTAGCTGCTCAACAACAAGCGACACCTAAAGCTGAAAAACCTAAATTTACACTTGATAATGTTTCAAAATTTGAATTATTTAAAGATCTAGTCAATCGTTTCAGGGCTTCTGATAGCATTAACAAAAGTGACGCTACACAAAAATTTTATGATAAACTAACTTTTGAAGAAAAACAATTCGCATGTTTATTATTTGATGCGCTAGCAAAAACTTTAAATTCAGTTGATAATCCTGAATTTAAAATGCCTAAAACACCTAAACAATACGGGTTATCTTTGTCTTCAACATCAAATAAACAACAGCCTCAACAACATAAACAAACAGCACCCTCAACAAAAATCATTAAAAATAAAGATACGTCACAACAAAGTATTCAAATTGAAAAGAAACCAAAGATAAATGCAACAAATCCAATTGTTGTAGGTGAGTCAAAAAACAATAGTCTTTCAATTGAACATTTACTGAGAGGGATTAAGTAAATGCAGCCCATTGAACTATATGTTAAATGCATTTTAGAAGAATCATATAGAAAAAATGGAATCACACCCAAACAAGATTATATCACAATGGGCGGTGATAAAGTTGACTTTGGATCAAAAAAATGCGTTGACGATTTAGAACATAGAAGAATACCTGACGCAATTCGAACAAGAGCAACATATAAACCAAGAACTGATGGTTATATCTACTACACAGGTATTATTCGAATATTACGTCGCGAACTTAATGCAGCCCGAAAAAAATACCAAAACTTACCTGTTTAACTTTCTCTTATAAAATAATAAATTATATACACACAAACTTTCTAATCAACAGAGAAGAAGCAGGATATCAAGATGAAGCATCTTTATACTTGTAATATATTAAAACACCCATATATTAAAAACGAAAACGATGTTAGAAATTTAATTCAAGTTCTTAATAATACAAAATCATGGATTGTTAATCCAGGTGAATCATACGTTATTCGAAAAACATTATCAAACTCATGGGTATGGGACAAAATGACACGAAATACAATCGATGTTGGAGGAAGGCTATATGACAACGAATGGATTAAAAAATTTAATAATAACGAAATCAAATGCAATAACTTCTACAACATTGATAAAAATCCAAATAAAGGCTTTCTAATGATCGATAACACACTATGGGGTCTATGTCAATTCGATATCAATATCAAAGCCCGAAAACTAAAATTATTAAAAACACCCGATCATATTCTAGAAGAAATAGGAAATGAAATAGGCTTTGAATCAAAACAACAAAAAATAATATATAATACCCTCTATTACGTAGACAAAGAAAATGTAGAAAACAATTTACAAAATATCGTGAAACACATTTTAAATAATAGCAATGAGGTTATTGTTAATTTTGATGACAGTTTAAAAATACCTATTTATATCAGTACAAACAATAATATTCAAAATACACAGGACGAATAATTAAGATGAAGAAACAATATGCTTTAGTTATTAAAAATAACAAAAAAATACTTAAAGAAGATGTGGGTGAATATGAACAATTTTTTAAAAATATGTATTCACTTATTTCAAATACTGTTCAAGGTACATTAGTAAATCTTTCTGCACAATTAGAGTGGGTAGTTTTGTCAAAAAATATTTCAGGCTTCGCAGATTTAACTGAAACACATAAACACTTTCAAGAAAAAGTCGACGATTCAAAAAAACTTTACGAAGATGCAATTCCCGCAAGCATCAAGGATGATGTTGATGCTTTAGTTGGTATTACAAACCCAGGCTTCTTTTTAACAAAAAAAACAGCTGATTATTTATTAAATGCTGATGGTATTATTAAAGTTTTACCTTTTCAAAAATTTGTGAAAAGTTTAATTACAAATGATTTTTATAAAACATCCGTTGAAAACTGGGGGGAAATTTTTGGTTTTAAATTTAATAATATTTTATGGTATAATGGATTTGTATACCAAGATTTATTGTTTAATAACATTAATGAATTAAAGCGATTAATTAACAGCGGTCAAATTACAATAGGTTCAGTGTCTATTATTGATATGAACCATTTAAAAGAAAAATTCCCAGTATTTTCTTTTTTCTTTAAAGCCTCTGACTTTTTAGAGACTTATTTATCCCCACAATTAACTTTTTATAATTTTTTTAAAGATCAACATCAAGCACTAGCGCAAATCATTATTGAAGAAGCCAAATTAGGAAAAGAGCCAAAAAACCGAGCGTCACCAGCATGGGCAAAATGGAATGCAAAAAAGACCCACATACAGACTTTAAAAACAAATTTTGTCTCGAAAATGAAAACTGACGCTGTAAATGGTATGGCACGAATGAGTTCAATGATGCCCAGATTATATGAAAATATGATGAATGAACCATGGTCTGGTTCACAAATGTATCAAACTTTATCATCAACTATTGCAATAACAGATCCTGCTCTTGAGACAATTCAACAAGGCATAAAAACAGCTGTTGAGACGGCAATGCCTCGATCATCACCAGCAAATGCAGATTTTTATAAAGCTTTTGATGAGCTTGAAAAAGCCATTAAAAATGCAGCCCAAACGGAAACTGCTTTGATTAGAATTAAAAAAAATCAAATAATTTTGTTAGAAGACATTTCAAATAAAACATCTAATAAGTTTTTAAATAAACAGGATTTAGAAAATTTTAAGTTAGATAAAAATCAGCAAACAGGTTTTGAGTTATCAGATTCACAAAAAGATCGTTTATTAGATTTATTTGATGATAAGGAGAAGAACGAGATATTGGAAAATTGGAAAAATCTTGTGTCAAAAGCTAAAACAATGTCGCCATCGAATTCTCCAAAGCAGAAGGCATTATTAATATTAACAATGGCTGAAACTGCAAATCGTTTTTTTGATCAAATTTTTCAACAAACAGAAAAAAAGATAAATCAATTGCAGGATCAGGAGAGCGAATTTTCAGAAAAGTATAATAAAAATCTTGTAAAAGAAATTGGGTTTGAAGCTGATCCTACAGGTTTTTGTAAGAAAGTTACATTTGATTTTGAATTATATTGCAAAACTATTCGAATGATGAGCATTTTACACATGATGAATATTGAATTGATTTTTAAGCAAGTTTCAATTTTTGAATTATTAATAGATACAAATATTCAGGATTCTGATATTTTAAGTGCAATAAATGAATTAAAGCAGAATATTGAAAATACTAAGAAAGAGATATCTAGCGACAACGTAGAGAGAAGGTTTGAGAATTTATATAATCAAATTAAAAAAGAGTTTACAGAAGAATCCCAGACGTTGAGTAATTTTAAAAAAACAAAAGATGGTAAACAAAAAGAATTTGAAAAGTTTGAAAAGAGTATTCAAGATTTCTGTGAGAATATTAATACTATTATTACTGAACGTGCTAAAATGAAAAGCGAAATAGAAAAAGCTAATTATAATATTCATTTGATTGATGAGTGTTTAAAATATATGAAACAGTTAAATGATAAGTCGATTAAGATTAAAACTGAATTAAATAAGATTAATAGTATTTTTAGTGTTAATGTCAAGCAATCGAAAGAAGATATAAATAAAAATTTTGGTGAAATTGCTGCAAAGATAAATTTAAAATCAGTTGATGATATTTATAATGAAAATTACAATAAGATCTTTTTGCCTAAATATAATACATGTATTCGATTAATAAGTCCTTCTGGAAGTCAAACAAAGTTTTCTCAATTAACAGACAAGTTTAATCAGTCTAAAATTCAATTTGAAAATATGGTGAATCAAGACAAGGCTGTTGTTAAAGATATTAAGAAAAATGAAAAAGACAGTGTTGAGAAAAAAATAACAACGGCTGTTAACAATTCAGAAAAAAATATTAATCCTATAAATGTTAAACAAACAAATACAGAAAATGGAGATTAATTAAATGCAAAATTCAAAATGGGTACCTAATATTTATTACGAGGAAAATGATAAAGGAATTACTGGGGGTTTGCCTTTTATTGATGTGCCTCATGGGCATAGTATACCTGGGTGTTTATTTATTTGTGAGGCGAAAGATTATCGAGATCTGTCTCAGGAAACAAGGGATAATTTGGATTTAGAACATCTTGAAAAAGAAATTGTAATTCACTCTTACGCTAATATGACAGTGTTAAAGGAGAAGTTATCATCTGAGTTATTTGATGAAGTAAGAATGGCGATTGGTTTGCAACCTTTACAAACAGCTCTTTTGGAGGGTGCAAAAAAAACGTTAGAAATTCAAAAAAACATTGATCACCTTATAAATAGAATAAATGAAACAAACTCTATAAAAGAGGAATAAAAAAATGACACAAAGATTACAAAAATCTCGTTTGCACGAGTTAGCTGGTTTTAATAAGGGTGAGCAACCAATATTGTTAATTGAATCAGGTCCTGTATATTCATATGATTTGGCTGAAATGATTCAACAAGAGATTAGAAATGTTCTTCAAGAAATGGAAATGAAGAAAGCTAAGAATGATATTTATCGAGCTCAATCAACAAAGTCTGCGTCTGCAGCTTTAGGTTTTTATGGTCCTGGTTTTTCATCATTTAATCAAAATAATCAAGGGCAAAGAGTGTTTAGAGGTGTTGGTGGTTCTAGAGGTATGTTAGGGCCTGGTTTTAAATAAATAATTTTGTTAGACGTTGTATAAGATTATCTATTTGATTATAATATTTTTAGTTTATTTTCGACGGAGTTGATATGTCTTATACATTTAAAGTCGGTCAGATTGCATATATTAATTATTCAAAGAAGCGTCTGATTATCCCTGTTAAAGTTGTTGAGCAGATTGTTCGTAAAACAGAATCACAAGAAATTGTTGATTGGAATTTATTAACACCTGACAATACTAGTATTTTGTTTTCTAATTTAAATGATCCTATTTTTCCTAATTTGGATTCTGCAAAAGCTGCATTATTAAAAAGTGCGACAAGTGCAATTGATAAAATGAGTGAAGTGTGTTTAGAAATTCAAGAAAAAATATGGTCGACAGATAATTCTCAAGTCGTGAATAATAATAAAAACTTAGATAAGATTAAAGTAACGCTAACAGATGGTACAGTTGCTAACGTATCTGTCCCATTTGTTAATCACTTAACACATGACGAACAGGATTAAAAATGAAAACATTAATTTTGGACGGATATAATTTATTTTATAGGGCACGTTTTGCAGTTTTAAAAGACAGTGAAACAACAACGGTGTTTAATTTTTTTCGGAGTCTTCGTTTGTTAGTTGAAACGCTTGATTGTGATAAAATTTTCTTGGTCTTAGAAGGATATCCTAAGAAGAGATTTGAGCAACATGCTGAATATAAAGGCACGCGTGTCTATGCTGATAATTCAGATAACTTTAAAGAACAACGTAAGCAAATTGTTGAAATTTTGCATAAATATTTTCCAATTCAAATTGTTAAGCATGACGATTATGAATGTGATGATATTATTGCGTATTTGGCAAGATTAGAAGAAAAGAATAATAATCAAGTGACCATTGTGTCATCTGATACTGATTTTATTCAATTAATTTCAGATAATGTTGCGTTATATAATCCTGTTAAAAAAGAATTCTTGCCTAAAATCGATTATGATTATGTGACATTTAAGTCATTAAAAGGTGATTCAGCTGATAATATCGAAGGATTTGCAGGTATTGGTGTTAAGAAAGCTGAACAGTTGACACGTGATCAAGATAAATTAAATGCTTTTTTATCTGAGGGTGTTAATTTGGAAAAGTTTAAGTATAATGTTGCTTTGATCGCTTTTCATATTTTAACAGATGAAGATATTCAAAATTTGCAATACTGGTCAATGCCTGTTGAAAATACTTTGGTAGAATTACGTCAAGTTTTTACAAATTTACGTTTTTATTCTTTGACCAATAATACATCATGGTTAAAATTTGCGAAGACTTTTGAAAAATATTTTCATAAATCTGTGTAAAATTAAAAAAAAATAACTATAATAAAGACGAGATATTCTTTTTAAGGAGAAATTAAAATGGAAAAAGTATTAGATGATTTAACACAAAGAAGTTTGCGTGAGCAAAAAGTAATTAGTGTAGATGAAGTTGCCTTAAAGGTTGGTGATTTATTTTTGGCTGAAAACGTTTTAAATAAGTCACGACGTAAAATTGATGTTACATTAAAGTTGACTGAACATAAAGTAACACCGGGTCTTTTGAAAGGTTAATATATAATGAGTGATTATTTATTTTTTGATATTGAAGCTCAACAGCATTTAAGAATGGGTGTTGAAAAATTATACAAGGCTGTTTCATCAACAATGGGCCCACAAGGTAAATTAGTGTTGATTGAACGAATTGGAAAACCTCCACATTTAACAAAAGACGGTGCGACAGTAGCAAAAAATGTAAAACTCGCCAATCCTTTAGAAGGATTGGGTGCTTCATTAATTAGACAAGCTAGTGAACAAACAGCACAATCTGCCGGTGATGGATCTACAACAGCGACTGTGCTTACACGGGAATTTTATAATCGAGCAATTCAGGCTTTACAAACAGGTATTTTGTCATCAAGCGAAATGTCATCATTAATGAAAAGTAGAGTTGAATTAATTGTAAATTTTTTAAAAGATCATGTTGTCAATATTTCAACTAATGAAGAAATTCGACAAATCGCCTCGGTTTCAGCCAATGGTGATGCAAAAATTAGTGATTTAATTGCGCAAGCTATTTCTGAAGTAGGATCGGCTAAATTAGTGACAGTGCAAAAGAGCAAAACAACTCAGACAAATTTACAATTAGTAAAAGGTGTTAGAGTTGAAAGAGGGTATGTATCTCATTATTTTGCAAATAGTGAAGAACGAAATAAATGTACATTGGAAGAACCCTTTGTTTTAATTTTAAATTGTAAATTAAATTCGCTTTCTCAAATTGTGCCTGTGTTAGAGAAAGTAGCGGGATCAGAGAAGAGTATTTTAGTGATTGCCAACGATTTTGAAGACGAAGTAATTCAATCTATGATTACAAACGTCACACGTGGTGCATTAAAAATTTGTGCTATTAAATCTCCATTCTACGGTGAAAATAGATCACAGGTGTTGCAGGATTTAGCTGATGTGTTGGGGTCAAAAGTTTTAAATGAATTAGACGATAAGCAAATTAAAAATCTGAATTTAACTGATTTAGGTGTGTGTAAATCAGCTGTTATTTCAAATCATGAAACTTTATTGGTTGAATGTGGCAGAAAGAATGCTAAACAAGCAACAATAGATGATCGTCATAAAGAGAATATTGCTAGTGTTGATAAATTATTGGAGAATGAAGATTTATCAAAAGAAGAAGTTGCATTTTTAAAGCAAAGATTGGTAATTCTTAAGGGTGTTGTGGCTGTATTGTCAATTGGTGCATATACTGAAAGTGAATTGCTTGAGACATTTGATCGTGTTGATGATGCTTTACACGCAACCAAAGCAGCAATGGACGGTGGTTTTTTGCCAGGCGGTGGATTAGCTTTAGCAAGAGCAGGAATGTATTTAACTAGTCTTGCGACAAATGACTTGAAAGAGAAAACTGTCAATAAGATAATTGCTGATTCGTGTTTTGCACCAATGAAGCAAATTTTAAAAAATGCTGATTTATCTGTCGATTACATTACAGAAACTGTTAAATCTCATCCTACATTCTTTTGGGGATATAATATTAGAACAGAACAATATTGTGATTTAATTGATGCAGGTATTATTGATCCTTTGCCTGTTGCAATTTCAGCATTAAATAATGCAGTATCAGCTGCTTCATCATTGATAAATATTGGTTGTGTCATTTTAGATAACGAGCAGAATTATCAACCTGATGTACAAATGGTACATTTAGATGAAAACGCGGAATAAAGATTGTTTTTTCACACCATACCTATATTTATTAGGAGGTAATTATTATGCCAGACGCCGACGAAATTATTGATGCATTGATTATTTTAGAACGAGAAAAGTCTAGAAAAAGAGATGAAGAAAACAATAATCAACAAATTCAGTTGGAATTACCAATTATTCATGATTATTTTAATATTAACAAAGAAAATACACTCGTGAATAATAGTAATAATTGTGTTATTATTATAGACATATAATAAAACAACAACAAACTTTACTCGATATATATCAAAAGGTTAATGTATGTCAACAAACATTCTGTCCTCCTATCAGGAACTTATTCGCTCTAATCCTCTGTTAACAAGAGAACAAGAAATTGAACTATCTAAACGAATCAAAAAAGGTGATTTGATTGCCCGTCAAAAGATGATTGAAAGCAATTATCGATTGGTGATTAATATTGCCAAAAAATATCATGAAAATCACAGAAATCTTGATTTTTCTGAATTGTTATCCGAATCACAGTTAGGTTTAATTAAAGCTGTTGATCGTTTCGATCATGAGAAAGGCTTTAAATTTAGCACCTATGCAACATGGTGGATTCGTCAGGCTTTAATGAGCTTCGTGAATGAATCATCCAGCATCATTCGTACACCTCATAATAATAAAGTTATTATGTCCAAGGCAAAAAAGCTTCGTAAAGAATATCAAGAGAAATTTGGATATACACCTGATAATCATGAAATTGCTGAGCTATTAGGTATTTCTCCTACAACATTAAACAATGTTGAACATACATCGGTTAATATTGTATCAATCGATGATGAAATTACTGCAAAATCAAAAAGTTCTTCAGGCACTCAATCACCTAGAAAAAAATCAGTTGCTGACAATATTCGATGTGATAATGTCTCGTCTAATCCTGAAGAAAGTCTTTTGCATGAGGAATTACGAATTATCTTAATTGATTCTTTAAAACTCTTAACACCTCGTGAAGAAAAAATATTGCGATTACGTTTTGGACTCTTTACATCTGATGACGATACACAAAATTTCCCAATTACTTTATATGAGTTAGCTCGATTAGAAGATGACGAAGAAGAAGATGACGAAGAAGATATCGAAGAATTCTTTGATAACGAATCTAACGAACAGCAAACTGAAATTTCTTTTGAAGAAAGTGATGATAGCGAAAATGAATAAACAACATCAAAAAAGTTTAGCTTCTAGTTTAGTTTATATTGCTATAAACAGAAAGCAAGAAACTCTAGCACAGTTACAATATGCTATCACACAGCCTATGAGTAATGAAGATAGATTAGAGCTTAAAGAAGAAATTAAACAAATTAAGCAAACAATCCAAAAATTATTGAAAACCTTAACAGTTCAAGAGAGCAAAGCATGAGTAAAATTATTTCAACAAAAAGAAACATGTCAGTTGTAAATACAGGCGGTTTATCATACAATGAAATATCAGAAATTATGACAAAATCTGGTGACAAGATGAATCACAATAATGTTAGAGCCATTATGGTTAAATCATTTATGAAAATTGCTGATCACATTAACAAGCACTATGATCGTCATTATTCTGATACGAAATTATTGCACACAGCAATCAATGCTAACTTTCAAGAAACAGTTGTCGGATTGATTGAAGAAGAAATTACACATCGAATTAATCGAAAGAAAGAAAAAAAGGAAAAACATGACAGTTAAAAAAATTGTTACTTATCCCAACGATAAATTAAAAGAAGCTGCTGTTGATAGTATCCTATCAGATCAATTACAATCTCACGTAAAAGATTTGCTTGATACTATTAAGCATTATGAAGGTTGTCAATTTATTACTTCGAATCAAATCGATTCAAATGAAAGAGTTGCCATTTTTGATTTAAATCAACTATATCAAAAATCAGTTGATAATAATTCCAGATATTTGATTATTGTAAATCCTAAAATTCTTTCTCGTTCAAAATCTGTAATTACATTTAAGGAAACATCAATTTCAACGCCTTTTTTTAAAATGACAAGTAATAAATCAGAACAGGTCGAAGTATCTTTCGCAAAAGTAAAGATTAATTATGAAGAACAAAAAGCAGAAGACGCAACGGAAACAGCTGAAGTTAAGGTTATTTCACAACCTAAAATTGAATCTTTGACATTTGAAGAAGTAACTGAAACATATAATAATGATACTGGACATTTAGCAATGGCTGTAATGATGCAATCAGTTGTTGATCAATTAGATGGTAAATGTTATTTAGATAATTTAAGTTGGTATGCTCGTCAACAATACACAAAATCACGAAAAAAAGTTATTAATAAATTTAAGAAGATGATTAGTCAACAAATGAGAATATAATGCAAATTGGTAAAATTTTAAATTATCTATGGTTCTTTAAAAAATTAAAAGAAAGAAAAGAACAGCGAAGTATAGAAAATATTAGTGAGATTGACAAAAATAAAAAAGAAGACAAGAATAAGTAATAATTAGAATAAAATCAAGGAATAAAAATGAGTACAAATAATGAAAAATTAATGATAGCCATAGGTAAAAGCTTCGCTAACGCTAGATTAGATGAAAATGATATTAGCGTTTTAAAAGAAAAAGGTATATTAGGTCTTGTTAATGAAGCAGGTCTAAATGAAAATCAAGCAAGACAAGTAATGTTATGGTGTCAAAATGAATGTCAAAGACAATGGGGTTATGAATCATTTAATATTAACAAAGATATGACGCAACAACATAAATCACCCTATTCAGAATATTCATATAGAGGATATAGAACTTAATATATGCAAAATTCATTAAAACATACATTTAATTATCTTTTTGAAAATGATCAAAACTTGACAGATGATCAGCCTAAAAAACAAACGCAGAAACTATCATCTTTGTTCAAAAAAAGCTATCCATCTTTTGTGCCTGCTCTTGAAACATTAACAATGGATGATAAATTCATGAATGCTTTAAAAGGTGATGAAGATACTGAGGATAAACTTGTTGTATCAACAAAAACTGTTAAATGTTGTGATTTAATTCCTTTGCAAAATGAAATTGATGTTGTTAAAACGCTTGATTATTTTTTGAAAGACAATATTGAAAGAAAAGATATTATTAAAATTTGTAGCGATAAAGTTTATAATCCTAAAGAGTTAAGTAAAAAAGATCAACCCATCGTAATATCGGGCGAAAAGTATATAATTGACGGTCATCATCAATGGGCATCAATCTTTATTTTAAATCCTGAGGCTTCAATTCAAGTGAAAGACATCGGTGAATACAAAAACCCAAATGACGCTTTGAAACTTTCGCATATTATAATTGCAGCTTTAAACTCAGAAAAGAAGAAATCTAAAGCTACACCACAAATAAATAAAAATTTATTAAAGTTATCAAAAGAAGAAATTAAAAGTCATGTTCAAAAAATGATCTGTGATGAATTTGTATATAACTATATTCATGCAAATATTGATGAAGATGGTGAAAATCTAGGCGAAGGCTTTAAAAATAAAACCCAAGTAATTGAAAGAATTGTAAATAATTGTTTGCAGTTACAAAAAATTGACGTGTATCAAAACGAAAGATCGATGATGCCGCAATTAGATGACGGTAATTATTTGGCTGATGCGCAGCAGGGAAAAGTAAATTTAAGTGACATTAAAGATACAATGAATGAACATAAAAAACAATTAAACCATTGGAAAAGATTGGCAGGTATATTATGAAAAAATTATCATTAAAAGAAGCGTTTGATTCACAAAAAGGATTTGAAGAAATTATTAATTTTTCAAATAACATTGCAAATAAAATGAATCAAGAATATCAAAATCAGCAAGATCAAGGTCGAAATTTTGATTATGGTCAAAATAAATCTGATTCTGGTGAAGGCAATATGGCCAAAAATACATGTAAATCAATTATCTCAAGCTCTCAACAATTAGATAATTTTTTACGAGATCAAGACGACATACCAGAATGGTGTCAAACTTATTTGGCAGTATGTCAAGATCGTCTTGAAACAGTATTAAGTTATCTTAAAACAAAAGGACACGATCATTAATGTTTAACTTTGTTAAAACTATTTTTGAAGTTATAATTTTATTATTCTTTTCTTTCTTCGTTTTTTTATTTATTTTCTTTGATGAAATTTTTAAAAAACTAAAAAAACGAAAACACAAAAAAACGAAAGGTCATTTATGTTAAAAAACTTTTTAGCATTATTTCTATTTGTGCAAGCTTGTACAAACATGAATGATGATATTAAATTAAATCTAAAAGCCGATAAAGACAAAATTACATCAGGCGAAAGTTTAAATATTAAATACGATAAACATCCCGAGATTTCTTATTTAAAAGCGGCTTTATTGTCAGATAAAGGTCGAGCCATTGAAATTTATAATCAACAAGATGCAACAGGTATTTTCTCAATCAGAAGAGTATTTACAAATCTTGACAAGATTAATTATTCAATGTACAACAAAATTGAATTTTTGGCATATGATAAAAGTAATCAGATCATTATGTCTGATGAAATTAATATTATTTTAAATCCATCTATTGTTATTCATTCACTTTGCGCAACTGCAAATTGTGCAACATTAACAGGTAATGTTATTGGCAGCTTACCACAAAAATTATCAGTCGAAACTTTTGGATTTAAACCGATAGAATACAAATATATTGTAAATACTAAAAAAAACAGTCTTGAATATAAACATAGCTATAACAGTCCTGTAGCAAATGATTTTTTGGAAAATATTATTTTTGAACCACCTAATCAAGATGAAAATTTTTATTTGACATCAATTATTATTATTGCAAAAGATATTGACGGGTTTGAAGTACTAAACGCTTTACCTGTAAAAGTTGTTAGACCTATTGAAATTAGATACGACGGTTCATATGAAATGGCTCAAACATTCGAACCTATTCCTGTATCAGGTTGCATTACAGGCTCAATTGATAATAGAATTGATTATAATGAATCAAAAGCTGAAACACGAGAAAATTCAATTGAAATTTCAATAAATAAAGATTGGAGCAATTCTATTGGGTTATCGATATCACAGGAACTCACAGAGGGTATTCAAGTTAGTAAATCCATAGGAAACTCCATCTCTTCATCTTCTGAACAATCTGAAACATCTGAGAATGGTTGGGAGACGTCTCAATCTAAATCGAGCTCAAACGAATTTAATTGGTCGACATCAAATGGTGAAAGTTGGGAATTTAATAACTCTGATTCAGTAGGCAGTTCCCAAACAAATGAAACACAAAATGAAATTAATGGTAGTGTGACTGTGGGTATTGAAGGTGAAGGTAGTTTGCCATTTTTAGGTAAAATTGGTGGAAATGTATCAACAACAGGCGGTGTTAGAAGAGGTTGGAATAATGCTAATACTAATTCTACTGAAAAGACGCAAGGATATAGTATTTCAGGAAGCACAGAAAAAAATCAAACGTTTGGATCAATTCAATCCGATGAAAATACAACAGGATTAAATGGAGCTTATATTGTAGGTAAATCATTTTCTAATGGAATTGAAACGTCTGAAGAGATGTCGAATACACGCGTTTGGGATATGACTAATGGAACATCGCAAGAGAATGTAATATCAATCGGTAATTCAGAAAGCATTAGTAAAACCCAAACTGTTTCAACTAGTATGACAACATCATTGAATTTTTCAGTCTTTTTACCACGGGAACGTAAAGGTATTTTTTATCGTCAAACAACGCGATGGATTAGACAAGTAAATATTATTACATATGATATGAATGGTACACCAAAAATTGCAGGTAAAATGTTAGCAAATGAGTGGAGTTGGGCTGTATCAATGTCAATTGGTAATTCATGTCAAGAAATTAGTAAACCAAATAATATGGAAGATGTTACATGTTTTATTGAACCATGTTTTTAATTTTAGTATATTTATAATTTAAAAGGTAAGAAAATGTTAATCTCTGAAAAACAATTACGAAATATTATTAAAAGAACTTTACTTGAAAAGAAGAATAAAGCTGGATCTTATCCTGAAGAATCTTATCGAGATGGTAATGTTAATGATATGATGCTTGATTTAGAAGGTTGGATAACAGATCCAAATGATCGTCAAGAGATTAAACAATGGTATCTTGATATGAAATTAGCCCATAAATAATTTTATAAATCTTTTAATTAAACCCTCTTCAAATAATTGACTATCATTAGCACTTAACGAATTCTTCATATCACTACCATAAATAAAATCAATATAATCATTTACAATATTAATACTACCTAGATAAAAAACTAAACATTGCTTACAAGAAGGATTTGAACGAACAAAATTTAATAAAAATCTTAAGTCTGATGCGTGATATTCAAGCGGATTTTTTCCATCCATTACTGACGGTAGCTGTTCATATATTCCTTGACTTTTAACAATTTCTAAATATCTAGGTGAAATGGTTGTAGCAGGTGATGCAAACTCTTCAGGATTAGGTACATTTAAATCACTTCTTACCTTTGCGTAAGACAAGATATCGTTAAATCGACTTGAATCGGCTTTAGATGTAGGTGACGCAGGTGCAAGTTCAGAACTTTGTTCAGATGTCTCGTCAACAATTGCAGTTGCATCTTGTGATGTGATTGTACCATCAGCTTTTTGTGAGCAGCCTAGATACACAGTTGTTCCTGGTTTAATATTTTGTGAACCGTTCATTACAAAGATTGCAGACATTGTAATTGGATCTGAAATAGGTGTTACGATAAAATCAATTTTTACATTTGACATAAGATCTGCACACAATTTACGCCAAAGAATACATGAGGCAGGAGCTGAGATGTTTCTTTCTCCTACTTTTCTGAGTGATTCTTCACCGCTAGGATTTGAAACAACCACTAAAATTTGCTTTGCACCTAAACCAATATAGTGTTGTATCATTTTTTTATGTCCTAAATGCGGTGGTTTAAATGCGCCGGGAATAATTGCAATAGTATCAGCACCTTCTTCTTGTTGCCAATTAATTTTTGACGACCATAATCTGGGGAATCGAGATGGATAAGTTTTAGCTAGTGTAAAACCTAAAATTTGATTTAATGGCGCGTAAGTACCTGTGAATTTAAACATTTTATCTTTGAAATTATATACAACACCTTCGACAGCATCAATTTGCAGATTTTTTGCTTTGTCGACAATATCTTCAGGATTATTAACGTCAACATTAACACCCATCTTTTGATTTTGATATTGAATTAATCTTTCGATTTTAAAAATATTCTTTCTGTGTTGCGCTTTACGTGGATCATCATCTCTCATATCGTAATAGTCAGCCAAAGCGTTTGAAATATCTTGGGCGAATTTTTTACTTTGCGTCTCTGCGTTTTGTTGTGAGATTAAATTGGAGCCAATACCTTCAAGTATTTTAACGCCTAACATAAAAAATAATTCTTGCACTTCCATAAAGCCTTCAGTAATAGCATTTTTAATACTAGGGGCTACTCGGGCAACGTACATATTTTCAGTTTTATTAAAGATTTTTGTGGCATTAATGGCGTCAAGTATAATTTTTTCAGCAGGATTTTTCTTGTTTTTAGCATCAAAAATTGATTTAATTTGAGAAGCTCCCATGTCAGAGTATCGATATTCAGTACCATCTACAATTTCATCACTTTTTAAAACTAAACCTTTAACAATATAGTTTGCAATTTTAATTGCTCTAACTTCGTCTAAACCAACACCTGCTTCTATATTAGAAAATTTTTCTAAGAGTTCATCTTTAATGATATTAATTTGATCTTTTAAAACATCTTTGATATATGTGTTTTTTAATTGACCTAAAGTCATATCATCAGAGGCCCCAGCTTTTGTTTGAATATTAGACAACATGCGTAATAATTCATTTTTATCAGAGTCTGATAGCTTGTTAACATTTAAACGATTTTTATCGCTAGCTGTTAGTTTAAATTGATATTGCTTTGTTGGGAAATATTCAGGATTCAAACCTCGTGTAATTGAATCATTTGAAATATTTACTTCGTTTTGTTCAAATGAGTTTACGAACAATTCGTATTTAGGTTTAGTGCCATTTCTTCTTTTACCATATTCATTATCTTGAACTCGTCCTTTGTCATCAATATAAACCTCTGCGACTGAGTGGAAGGCAATACCAGGTTGATCGTATTCAAATTGAATAGGATTTTCAGGAAAGAGAATTTCACATTCGATATATGTGCCTTTATGTGCAAAAACGTTTTTATCATTTTGCATGATTTGTGGGCTTCTATTTGTGCCAAAAACATTTTGTAAAACATTAAAAGGCATTGCTGCAATTGTTTCGGCAATGGCTTCACAACCTAAAATATAAGTATCTTCAGCAGGATGTCCTGACCATTGATGTCGAAAATCACTAAGATTTGAAGGTTCAGCTAGGGTTCGAATTTTTTGTGAAAAATATATGTCAAGTTCAGGATTAATTGCACCTTTTGAAATATCAACAGTAAACCACATGTTTTGACCGTCGACTTTTTCCATAACCTTTGACACACCTGATTCATCTTTCATTCCACTTGATGCATCTTCAATAATTTCTCTAATTTCACCAAAAGTTAAATCTAAATCTTCATATGGGTGATCCATATGACCTGAGGCACCGCCTTCGAATAGGAATCGACTTAGTTTAAAATGACTCTTAAATTTATTTTTCAGAAAATTATTTTTTGACTCGATAAGTCTTCTTCTAAAATTAAAAATACGCATATTTTCCTTATAAACTTTTATAATATATATTTTGTATATCTCGTGAATTATTGTTATAATTAAATTATTATTAATTTACGTAAGTTAATTATAACTTAACTGTTTTAAACTAGCATGGAGTCATTTATGCCAATTTCTTTAGGATACGCATGTATCAACACACAATTACCTTCACCCAACTCAACAATGCGCAAAGCAACTTTTGAACAAAAAGGTTTAGAATATGCTGGTGAAGTTGCATTACGTAATTTTCAAGCTGTAATTCCTATCATCGAATGGAACTACAAAAACAATATTAATTTGTATCGTATGTCATCTGATATGATGCCTTGGGCGTCTGAATATCAAATGGAATATTTACCTCAGTGGGATCAAATTCTTGATACCTTACAACAAATTGGTAAATTATCACAACAATACAGTCAACGATTAACTTTCCATCCTGGTCAATTCAACTGTTTGGCATCTGATAAAGATCATGTAATTAAAAACTCGATTACTGATTTAAGTATTCATGGTAAGCTAATGGATTATATGGACTTACCACAAACAACATATCACAAAATCAATATTCACTTAGGTTCAACATGCGGATCACAACATCAATACGCAATGGATAACTTTTGTAGAAATTTTCAGCTATTACCAGATAGTGTTAAATCTCGTTTAACTGTTGAAAACGATGACAAGAAAGGTATGTTTAGTACCAAAATGTTATATGAAGGTATTTATAAACAAATTGGTATTCCTATCGTCTATGATCAACATCATCACGAAATAGGTCCACAAGATTCAACGTATCAAGAAGCTATTTCAATGGCATTCGAAACGTGGGGTCAAATCAAACCAGTATGTCATCTCAGCAACAGCAAAAAAGAATACGAAGATAAGTCAGTCGTAATTACTGCTCATTCAGATTATATCTATAAACCATTTATGAATTATAATCTTGATGTTGATGTTGTTATTGAAGCCAAAATGAAAGATCAAGCTGTATTAGACTATCGAAAAAAATGGGGTAATAATGATACAATCTAAATATGCTTCAATCTTTTTTGATTTAATTAACGGAAAATATATACAAGAGACATGCGAAAATTTACTTTCGTCAAATTTTTTATTAGATTTTCCAGACATTTATAATTCATTTTTATATATTAATGAATTTTTTTTACAATCATGCTACTCGTTAGGGTACAAATTACATTGTGGTTACTACATGCTACAACAATAAAAAGGAAAAATTATGACAGTCGATTTAGATTATTTATTTGCATCAAAAGAAGAAAAGCAAAGAATTGATTTAGCTAAAAAACAACAAAAAGATAAAGAACAAAATGACAGACTTGAAAAGGATAAAGAAATTGATGTAAACTCAGATTTCAATAAAAATCCTTTCATGTACGATTTAAAAGAATTTGATCGTAAAAGATTTATTTGTTTGCCCTATAAAAGAGAAATTGATAGAATTTTAAAAGAAAGTTTTCACGCTGATGCTGCGCAGGAATTAAATGAATTATATGAAAAATACATTAACATGGGTGATTTTTTAGGTGCTGATAGCTGTCGTAAAGGTCTTGTTACATTAGGCACAAACATGAAAGAAAAGTCTGTCGATTTATTTGCTGATTATGTACAGCAATCAAAACAAATGGAAATGGATCCTAGATATATTTCTTCAAGAAGAACTTTCTTATTTCTTCAAAAAAAATACCCACAAAATAAATATACACCTACGCAGAAATAATTATCTAATATACAAATAACAGCGCGAATTGAGACAATAGATGAACATTAACGGATTTAAAATAGAAAGATTATTAGAAATCGACTTTAAAAAAATAAACTTTAATCAAATTAATCAACTACTATTGGAATCAACACAAAATTATAATAAATTTGTTAAAACTTTTTATAGTAAAGAAGAGAATTATTTTAAAGAAATCATGAATGCATTATATGATTTACATGACGTTATTTTTTCAAAATATTTTTTATTAAAAGAAAATGAGATAAAAAGTCAACCGAATATTCAAGAAAAAGATGGTATTAAATTAGATTTTGATAAATTGAAAGTAGAAAGTCAAGAGTTTCAAAAACAATATGATGATAACGATAACAACATTAAAAAAGATGATGTATTTAATAAAATAAAAACATTTTATAATAAAATCAATTTTGATGATATTCTGCGTAATTTTAAAGAAGATCTTCAAAAGTTTTATACATTTACATTTACTGCATCAAAAACACAAAAGTTTACATACAAAAAATTAACAACTGAAATAGCTGACGAGCTCATAAATGATTTTAAAACAGTTCAAAGCATTATTAAAAGTAAAAAATCATTGAATGATTTAACAGAAGAAAACTTAAAACTTTTTTTTGAAATTTATAAAAGAAGAGAAAAATATGTAAATATTTTA
>JACCEE012845320.1_pt1 | contig 32638 bp, 27 predicted proteins | sample 7449931 | NCBI WGS metagenome assembly JACCEE01 (sample SAMN15323457, study PRJNA562643) | freshwater metagenome | isolation source: river surface water | place: USA:Blue River Watershed | collected 2017-08-19 | reverse complement strand
TCTTTAATCAGTTCAATCATGGTCATAGTCGTTTAATACTTCGGAACACTTGTGGGTGCGGAGACGTTTTTTTCTATTCTGTGATATTTATTTTATAATTGCTTCATCGCTTCCAAACTTGCCTTCAACGTTTTCTCTATGTCAGCATCGGTATGTGCTGCAGATATAAAACTAGCTTCGAACTGCGATGGTGCAAGGTAAATGCCCGATTCCAATGAAAGTTTGAAATATTTTGCGTAACGCTCGCGACTGGCGGTCATTACTTCGTCGAACGAGGTTACTTGTTTCGATTCAGTGAAGAACAATGTAAGCATTGAACCAACACGGTTTATAATACCCGGGATTCCTGCTTTTTGGAGGTTTTCCGTTAAACCGTCTTCCAGCATTTTTGCTTTCGAGTCGAGTTGTTCGTACAAGCCTTTTGTATTTTTAAGAATGTTGAGCATTGCAAGTCCCGAAGCCATTGCAAGCGGATTTCCCGAAAGGGTTCCGGCTTGATAAACAGGACCAGACGGAGCCAACATTTGCATAATTTCTTTTTTGCCACCATAAGCACCAACAGGCAAACCACCACCAATAATTTTCCCCATTGTGGTAAGGTCGGGCATTACATTGTAGTATTGTTGTGCACCACCAGATGAAAGGCGGAAACCGGTAATAACTTCATCGAAAATCAAAACTGAACCATATTTTGTGGCAATATTTCTTAATCCTTGAAGAAAACCATTAGCTGGTTTTACAACGCCCATATTTCCGGCAACGGGTTCAACAATAATCGCTGCAATTTCATCGGCATGATTTGCAAACAATGCTTCAACCGAAGCTAAATTGTTGTATTGAGCCGTTAACGTGTCGTTTGCAATGCTTTGTGTAACTCCGGGACTATCGGGAACGCCCAATGTCATTGCTCCCGAGCCTGCTTTAATCAAAAAGAAATCGGCGTGACCGTGGTAACAACCTTCGAACTTTACAATTTTACTGCGTTTGGTATAAGCACGAGCCAGACGTATGGCACTCATCGTAGCTTCGGTTCCCGAATTCACCATTCGCACCATTTCTACAGATGGCATCATTGAGCAGATGGTTTCTGCCATTTCAGTTTCGGCAACCGTTGGAGCTCCATAGCTGGTTCCAAATTCCGCGGCTTTACGAATGGCGTCCACAATTTCCTCGCGTGCATGTCCGAGAATCATCGGTCCCCACGACGAGACATAATCGATATATGTGTTTCCATCAATATCGGTAATCGTGCAGCCTTTAGCTGATTTTATAAGGATTGGATTTCCACCGACACTTTTAAAAGCACGTACCGGAGAGTTTACACCTCCGGGTATCACGTTTACGGCACGTTCGAATTGGGTTTTACTGTTTTGAGTGTTCATATTTTTAATATTATTTTGACGATTGTAGAGACGCAATGCGTTGCGTCTAATTTTCCAATTTATTCTGAGACGAAACAATTTGATTTTCGTCATTCGGTTTAATTTGAGACGCAATGCATTGTTTTGGTAGAGACGCAATACATTGCGTCTCTACGGGGTAAAACATATCGTTTTCCCACTGTAATGTATTATTTATTATATAATTTGAAATTTTGTAAAACGATTCGTTATTCCGAACAATATGTTCATGAAACCGTGTTTGCCATGCAAAATCAGCATGAATTTTTCGGGCATTAATGGTTACCGAAGATTTAAAACCACGAATTATTGATGCAAGATTTTTCGATTGTGGTCCAAATTTATTTTCATGTTTGATGGTTACATTGTTGGTATCCGTAGAGACGCAATGCATTGCGTCTCTACATTTGTTATTATATTCGTTTTCACCAATAGTAATAATTGCATGAAAATGATTTGGCATAATTACAAATTCACCCATTTGTAAATTCATATCTGGTCGTAATTGAAATGTTTTAATCCATTCGTTTTTCACAATTCCACCAAGCTCTGACAAAACCATAACACCATTATCAATATTTCCGAAAAAGCAATCTCTATTTTTAGTGCAAATAGTTACAAAATACATCGCATTGCGTCCATAATCCCAATGCTGTAATCGGGCAGAAGGTATACGATATTTATTTTGGAATTTTTCGGACATTGTGGTTAATAATATTCTGTTTAGGTATAAACGCAATGAATTGTTTACGTAGAGACGCAATGCATTGCGTCTCTACAGGTGGAAAAATCATTTTGCCAAAATTTTCGCCGCTTCCTTCGCATGATACGTAATTATCATATCGGCTCCGGCACGTTTTATCGATAGCAGAATTTCCATCATCACACGTTCTTCGTCAATCCAGTCATTGGCACCTGCGGCTTTTACCATTGCATATTCACCACTAACATTGTACGCACAAATTGGAAGTAATACTTCGTCTTTAGCACGACGTATTATATCGAGATACGACAGTGCCGGTTTCACCATCACGATATCGGCTCCTTCGGTAATGTCGAGTTCTATTTCACGCAGGGCTTCGTTACTGTTGGCGGGATTCATCTGATAGGTTTTGCGGTCGCCGAACTGTGGTACACTTCCGGCAGCATCGCGAAACGGGCCGTAAAATCCCGAAGCATATTTGGCAGAATAAGCCATTATCGGAATTTTGTAAAACCCATTTTCATCTAATGCTTCACGAATAACGCCAACACGTCCGTCCATCATATCGCTGGGAGCAATCATATCGGCACCGGCTTCGGCCAACGAAACAGACTGCCTTGCTAATGTTTTAAGTGTACTATCATTTTCCACATCGCCATCGATAATAGTTCCGCAATGTCCATGGGTAGTATATTCACAGTTGCAAACATCAACAATAATAAACATTTGTGGCACTTCTTTTTTCAATGCTCGAACAGCCTGTTGCACAATACCGTTATGCTTGCAGGCAACATCTCCATGCTCGTCCTTATGTTCAGGTATTCCAAATAAAATAACTGATTTTACACCAAGAGAAATTAATTCTTTACATTCAATAACAATTTCATCAACCGAAAGATTAAAAACTCCGGGCATCGATTTTACCGGAATGCGTTGTTTGGTTCCAGGACAAACAAATAGCGGATAAATTAAATCGTTAACCGATAAAGATGTTTCGCTCACCATATTGCGGAGCGTGGGGTTATAGCGTAATCTGCGTAAGCGGGTAAATGGAAACATATCAAACATTTTTTTGCTAAATTACGAATTATTGTTTTATGAATTGATTATGGATTAATCCTATCTTTACGAAGTTTAAGAATGGATGTCGTTTGTAAAATAGTGTAATTGTAAAACAAAACGTTAGAGTGAATTTTAAGATTTCAAACCATCTGCTGCTTGTCTCAAATTGTATATTCATTGCCCTTTATTTTTTATTGGCATGGAATAACCGCATAGCCCACGATGATTTTTATTCATTGTTTGTTGTAAACAAAATGGGTATTTGCGATGCTGTTCAATTTCAATACAACCACTGGTGTACAAGATATGCTTCTGTGTTTTTAAGTTTCTTCATAGCCCACTTGCTACAATTTCGATTTACTTTGTTTATTTACCAAATTTTATTACTCGTCTGGTTTGTTGCAACCGTTTATTGGAGCATAAAAAACATATTATTGCCTTATTTTTCAATTGTTAATAGTATAACATCGGCACAAATCATTCAAATTTCAATACTCATTGTTAGCGGTATATTTTATTCATCGTTTTCAATTGGAGAAGTGTGGTTTTGGTTGGCATCAAAATCAACATATATCGTATCGGTTCTTTGCTTTGCGAATGGATGCTTTTTATTGTTGAAAACACACAAGTCTTTTGCGCATTACCTTTTAATAGCCGTACTATTTGGTTTTGTAGGAGCTTCAAATGAATCACTATGGATATTCGCAAGTATTTTTTTCATTACATTTTTGTTCTTCAATACAAAAAAGAAAAGACAAAGTCTTCTTGTTTGGATGCCGTTTATTGTGGCATTACTATCATACACAATTTGTTTTACTTTACTTGTGAATGGTAATGGTAACAACATTCGCAAATCCTGTTTTGAACCAATGGAAACGGTCAATTTAATCAAGCAACAATGGAAAGTTTTTGCAATGATTTTTTTTACCAAAATATCCAAAGTTTTTTTCGTCACACTCTTGATTGCATTGCTTGTCGTTTCTATTTTTTTCAAGTCTGGACTATTTATTGGCTACAAAATACGATTTAAACAAGTTGCAATTGTAAGTGTTTGCTTTGGGTGTATCATTTTTTTATTTCAACTTCCCATAACATACTATACTCACGACCTAGCTGCAGACCGAACATTATTTCCCATATCGCTATTACTTTTTCTTTACTGCAATTATTTGGTAATTGTATTGTTTCTCTATCAAGGAAGATTCAATAGACCAATTGTGTCAATAATTACAAATTGTATTTTATTAATTTACAGCGGGTATACATTATATACTCAGATTTTAGTTGTACCAAATTATGCAGAAGCTTACGACAAACGAATAACTGTACTGAACAAAATGAGGGAAACGTCCAAATCAATAATACTTGAACCATTACCATCATCGGGATTGTTATTTTCGGCTGAAATTTCTACCGATTCGACGCATTACAATAACCAACATTTACAGCAAGCATTAGGATTAAAGCATCCGCCAATTGTAAAGAAATAATCAATTTATTTGCAAAAACATTCAATAATTTCACAGGCAAACACTTCACCTTTAGCTGAAGATGAAATCATATCGGGATGAAAACCCATTTGAGTAACCATTGCTGCAGTGGTTTTTCCAATACAAGCAATTTTACCTTGTAAATTATCGGGTTTCAACTTTGTTATTTGAATAAAATTCGCGAAAGTCGATGGACTTGTAAACACCACACATTCAAACAATAATGCTTTTATTTGCATAAAAACATCTTGATTAATAGATTTAGGAATGACGGTGTTATACACGTTAATTCGTGTAACATTGCAGATTTTAGAAAGTCGATCTTCGATTATTGTTCCTGCTAAATTTCCTAACGGTAAAAGAATATTATCGTTGGGAGAAATGTGTTTTATAAGTTCAAGGGCAAAATCTTCGGCCGTTTCATTATTTGAAACAATTTTGGATTTAAAGCAATAATGTTCGAGCACTTGAGCAGTTTTCTTTCCAATGCAACAAAGTTTCACGTTATCGTGAAGTTGTTCGTTCAGATTTTCAAAAAAACCATGAACACCATGTTGGCTGGTAAAAACGATATGCGAAAAGCCTTCAACAGTAATATCCGTTTTTACATACTCAATGCCGATTGTCGGAAACGAAATCAATTGTATGCCGTCTTGCTGAAGAGAATGTGCAAGAGAATCATTGTCTGATATTGGGCGTGTTAATATAATCGTTTTCGCTGTCATGATTACATTTCCTAGATGTTAATTCCTTTCTCCAAACAGCAGATTCTCATCTCATTGCCTAGATTTTGTCCTAACAATTCGGCATCGGGAATAGGAGCGAAATTTTGCAAACGAACATATTCACAACGAGCTACATCGCCAATAATACAGTCTAAATAAACCTGATTATTTTTTATTACGGCATGTGCAGCCAATGGAAATTTACATCCCCCGCCTATTGTTTTCATAAATGCTCGTTCAGCTGTTACAGCTATTTCGGTTTGAAAATGATTTATTGATTTCAGCAATACAATCGTATCTAAATCATCAGCCCTACACTCAAGAGCAATCGCACCTTGACCAACAGCAGGAATACAGTCATGAACTGAAACATACGCCTTCGGAGGAATTGGTTTTGCTAAACGATGCAATCCGGCAGCAGCCAATACAATAGCATCATACTCGCCGTCATCGAGTTTCCGAAGTCGGGTATCAATATTCCCTCTCAAATCTTTAAACTCAATATCTCGACATGCCATCAACAATTGCAATTGACGACGAGGACTTCCGGTTCCAACAGTCATTCCCGATTTCAGAGCTGCCAAACCCAAATTCGTTTTTGAAAGTACAACATCGCGAGCATCTTCCCGTGGTGCATACGATGCTACAACCAATGAATCGGGCTGATCACTTGGCATATCTTTCAAACTATGTATAGCAAAATCGGCTTTCCCATCAATTATTGCTTGTTCCAATTCTTTCACAAAAAGACCGGTTCCACCAAATGCCACTAGAGGTTTATCAACAACCCGGTCACCATGAGTACTAAACGTGATGATTTGAAAATCGACCTCAGGATTTTGAGCTTTTAACAAAGCAACCGTTTGGGCTGTTTGTGTTGTAGCGAGTAAACTGGGACGAGTAGCAACGCGATATGTTTTTTTTGAAATCATAGATGTATGAAAACAACCCAGAAATATCTCTTCGGGTTTTTATTTAATGTAACAACGGTAAAATTACACCTTATCGGGGAACTTCTAATTAATTTCGTTGAAAATTATATATTGTTTGCACGATGAAAATTTGGTGAGCCAATGTTTTTCCATTCATTCCAAAAACAATAATATCGCCTTTTAGGTATTCTTTAAGGCAACAAAGCCAACATGAATTATAACCGTAAAGCATAGGAAATAAAATTACTATTTGAGCAGAATGTTTACTCTTCGTCTACCGAAAGCGAATTTTTGAGCGATTGAGCCATGCGTCGTAATTCTTCGTTGCCGGCAACATTGGTCATGTTTTTCATGATGGCTTTAATGAGTTTTTCCGAATAATTATCGAGAATGGTAATGACGGCTTTTTGTTGTTGCTCATTAAAGTCGGAAAGAGCCGATTTATTAGCATCGATGGTTCGCGATTTTATCACTTCAAGCTCGTGTTTGATGTGTTGCATGACGGGCATTATTTCTTGCTTTGCATACCATTCGTAATAATCTTTGGCAATGGTGGCAATGATTTGCTCGGCACGTTCGATTTCAGAACTGCGTTTTTCGATGTTCGATGAAATGACGTTTTGTAAATCATCGATTGAATATAGTACAACACTATCGAGTTCATAAATCGAGGGATCGATATTGCGGGGTATCGATAAATCGATAAAATAATGTGTCTTGTTTTTTAACGCGAGATAAGCTTCTTGCAATTGTTCCTTGTCGATGATATATTCGTCGGCACTGGTTGAAACAATTATGACATCGCTGGCACACACGGCATCGATGCGGTTTTCGTAAGCAACCACCGAGGCATCGAATTTTTGAGAAAGTTCCAATGCTTTTTCATCGGTTCGATTGCACACCAATACCTTGCATTTGCCCGATTGCGACAGGTTTTGTACTGCCAGGTTGGCCATTTTCCCGGCTCCAACAATCAATAACGTAAACGAAGGTCGATTGTTCATCAACTCGTGAACCAAATCAACAGCCACCGAAGCTATCGATACGGCTCCCTTGCCTATTTCGGTTTCGCTTCTGACGGCTTTTCCTACCTGAATAGCCGATTGAAAGATTTTATGAATGAGGTTATTGGCATAAGCATGTTCCGAAGCAAAGGTGTATGCATCGCGTATTTGTCCCTGAATTTGATATTCGCCAACCACCATTGAGTCGAGACTGGCTGCAACTTTATATAAATGCGAAACTGCCTCTTCGCAATGTTTTCGATACATAACGGGCAGATAATAATCGCGGTTTACACCATGAAACTGTTCGATGAAATCTTGAGCATCGACAAAACAAGCTTCAATATTGGGCGAAGCCATATAGATTTCAATTCGGTTGCAGGTAGAAAGTATCACACAGCCCTTTACCGATGCAAACGACATGAGAGTTTCGTATGCTTTGTTTAATATTTGTTCGGAGAAATATAAACGCTCGCGAATTGCAACCGAAGCTGTTTTATGATTTAACCCCAACAATACCAAATGCATACGTCTTTTTTCCTTTAAATAAAAATGTATGCAAAATTACAAAATGCCGTGGGTCTGCAATACCTTATTCCGCTAAAAATATGGTTTTGCAAAAATTTCTATCGCGAACTTGATGTAACAGAACACGATTCTTTTCTCACAGCACAATGAATACAGTCATTTTTTTTGTTCTACCTAGTTTGTTTTTGTTACTTTTGTAGAATAACTCCAAAGAAATAGCAATTCAAGACCTATGCACATAATAATAGCCGACTCGCAAGAAATGTATAGTGAAGGACTCAAAGCAGTTCTGCAAAAGCACGGCAAACATAGTATTGTGCAAGTTTCAACATTCGAAGCCCTTCGTTTCCAGATTCAAGCCACAAAGACCGATTTCGTCATCATCGATTTTGATAATTGTAAAGGCTTTTTGCTAACCGAAATACCTCAACTGTTGCAATATTGGAATACGACAAAAATGCTCATCATCAGCAATAACGACATTGAAGAAAACATCGTTGTTTGCTTAGAAAATAACATTGACGGGTACTTGTTAAAAGCTTGCAGCAAAGAAGAATTCATTGAAGCATTCGATGGCATTTGTCAGGATAAAAAGATGTATTGTCAGCCGGTTTTAAAAGTTCTGTGCAATCAATACATCAATATTAAACAAAAGAAAAACGAACCGGAACAGGTTAATCTCACATCGCAGGAAACAAAGATTACCGAATTAACATCGTGGGGACTAACAGCTAAAGAAATTGCCGACAAATTAAATATTAGTATCCACACGGTTAATACTCATCGCAAGAACATATTCAAAAAGATAGGTGTAAAAAACTCCTCGGAACTGGTAATGTATGCGATTAAACGAGGCATTATCGACTCAACGGAATATTACATTTAATAAGAGCTGTTTCAAAGACATCATTTTTAAGAAATGCGCCAGTCAATATCGTTTTATTATTTGCAAATTTCAGAAGATTATGTATCTTTCGTTCTATTGATATAACATCAAAACACCATTAATGGCTACAACAATTATCTCGAATAGTGCATGGGCAAAAGTATTGCACGGGCAAAACAAATTGGAATTTGAATCGCTCAGTTTGAAAATATTACTAGCCAAATCACGCCTACGACTCAAAAGAGAACCCGATGATTTTGATAAATGCATTAACGAATTAAATCTGCTTATCAAAATTCAAAGTAATCTGCCAAGTTTACAACGCGATATTAAGAAAATCATAGCTCATAATGAATCGTTTGTTGAAGGCAAATTATACTCACTCGATGAAACGATTTCGTTGATTGAATCGGGAGCATTTGTAACAATTGCCGCAGACGAGCAATTACTAAAACAGCTGCCCCAAGGCAATTGGATTGGCGGAACAATCCCCTATTTTATGACAACAGAAGGTGGATTGACCAGTAAGGAAAAATTATTTATCAACGAAATACCTTCATTTATAAAAGAAATTACGATAAAAGAATATACCGCATCAACAATTTCTACCATCTATAAAGATTGTCCGCTCAATGGTTTTTCAATCGTTATTATTCCGGCTTCGAGCTCCGTACATTTTAAATTTGCACTCGAAGCTCCTCATTTTGAAGATTTCGCTACACGTCCGCTAATCGGATGGATTTCCGGTGTTTTACTCTCTGAAATCAATAATCTATCACCGAAGATTTTTTGCGGAACAACACAAAAATCGTCCGACTCGAAAGCTGTTGTTATGCACATATCGCTTCCTCCTGAGAAATATGCCGAACTTTTTATCGTCAATATTTTTGAACAGAACAATTCCGATTCGATTTCATTTCCCGAAGATGGTTTTAAAATCAAAGATGTTTTGGTTAACAATGTTCGCATGAATTTCACCGATTATTTGCTTCAAAACAACATCGACACACGCATGCCACTTGTTGCCGATTATTACGGTGTTTCAATCAACATCAGTTTTCAAAATATCGACACCGAGAAAAAAGAAGTTACGATGTATGCTCCTGTCTTAAAAAATACGAAATACAAAATAGCCAAACCGATAGACGATTTTGCATCAGCATTTGAGTCTCATATTAAAAATATTGATACACAATCAATTGTTTTTTCGTGTAATTGTATCTTAAATTATTTATATGGAGAACTTGAAGGTAAAAAAACAGCTCTCATAACAGGACCTATTACATTTGGTGAAATTGCGTATCAATTACTCAATCAAACAATGACATATTTAAAAATCAGTTCATATTAATAGAAATAGCCATAAGCAGATCTTGCATCCCGTGCAATAATAACAATATGGCGTATTACATCTAACAATTAAAAATTCAAACACATGAAACGCATTTTGTTTTTTTCAATCGTAGTTCTATCATCAGTTTTCATTTCATGCAGAAAAGACCACTACGACAATGACGAATGGTATTATAACGGCAATGGCGATGGAAACATTGACTCGGTGAGCCATGCAACCATAAATTACACCATAGAAAGTAATCTGAATGTTTCGGGATTGGCAGTAATAGAGGGAAACACCGTTGTTTCGCACGATTTAAACCTCAACAGAAACGGCAAGGTTGTCATCATCGCAGACCATATTAACGATACAATTTATGTGAATACAAATGCTAACATTGACGATACTCTTTTAGTACAGCGAGGTATTTTGAAAGTGAGCCATGATTTTAATATCAACTCGCATGGAGTTGTTAATTGCTCGAACGATGCTCAAATAATCGTTATTGGCAGTTTAAATCAAGCAGGAACGCTTTGGGGTTTGAAAAACATAAAGGTAGAGAAAGCACTCAACATCAACAACAAGAACACCACGTACGAAAACCCGATTCCGTTTTACAGTTCGGCTGAATAAAGTTTAAGGGATTACTTTCCATTTAAAAATATCGCTCCTGTCGACCGGACGAAATGCATCGAGCCATTTAAAATCCTGTAGACGTAAATCGATTTCGTGTAATTGTTTGGCAGGGAACATTGTTCCTGTCGGATCTTTTTTAAAGACAACTTCGTCAACTTCTTCGTTCTTAAAATATACCACCAAGTTGTCGCAAATTGCTTTATTAATCCCGCTTAAAGCATCACCATCTTTCATAAAATAGAGTGTTTCTCCATTTTTATTGACATCAAGCTTATAAAACGAGCCATTTTTAAAATAGGCTATCATATTAGCACCCTTAACTTGATTAAATTGAATGGTATCTTTATCTTGTGAAACGAGAAATGCAGCATTGTTAATCAAAACTTTATCGATTTCAGAACCTTTGAGTTGAATTTTCACTTCCTTTCCGGTAATCTGACTTTTTTCTGACCATATAACCGGCTTCTGATGCATTTCTATTAAAGAATCTTTCGCCAAATAAACAAGCGAATCGCACAATCCCTGAATATCAGATTTAAAGAATCGAACCTTATGATATGCTTTGATTATTCTCGCTTTCTTCGCAGTATCTTGCATAAACCCGACTAATGTATCGGCGTGAAGGAATAAAGTATCTTTGTTAAATTCTTTTTCCATTACAGCTTTGCCAGTCACTAAGTAATACTCAGGTTTTTCTTTGTAATAAGCGTAATTTCCTTTTATTGCCAAATGTTTGGTTGTATCTCTGATTACAACATTTCGGTATGCCCGTCCAAAACCTTTTCGCTTATCAAAATAAATACTATCACCACTCAGCCATTTTTCTTTATTTACATAGTACGATTTTTTTTCAACTTGCGCGATATCTGTTTTCGTATTGTACCAACCTCGTTCAGAGTACAATTTACTGTTTTCACTCAACACATACGTTGGTCCTAAGAAATATGCCGTATGTGTGGTTGTTAAATATCGTAATGTATCGGTAATGATTTTGTAATCTTTATTTACTAAGTTGACTTGATCTTTAAAAAAGAGTTCTTTCGATTTTGCTAAATATTTTCCAATCTTACTGGTCAAAACATTATTTTCATCGATAATTTTTCCACCATTAAAATACTGACCGACATTATTTCGTAAATCATAATCGAAATTTTGGGTAGTGAGAATCATTTTTTTGTCTCTCATTTTCACTTTACCTCGCAATTGAGCTAATTTGATATTCCCGTCATATTTCAACGAATCGCCCCAAACATCAATAGAATCACCCTGTAGAATGTGAATATTACTATAGGCATCAAAAAGATTTGCTTCAGAATAAAAACGGGCGCTGTCACAATTCATGATGACATTATCCTGACGAAAACTCACGTGCCCATACAGCAATTTCAAATCAGCACCTCTGGCTTTGTCAAATTTTAATGAATCGGTGTTTAGTATTTCTATTCGATGAGTAACAGTTTGAGCTGATACAGAATGAAGAAACAATATAAAAATATTGAAAAGAAAAAATTTCAGAAAATTAGTCATCTTAAAAACTCCTACATCAATGCTTTTACAATATGCTCTATGCTCATACCTTCGGCTTCTGCCTTGTAATTGCGAATAATACGGTGACGAAGAATAGGCAAAGCTACAGCTTGCACATCTTCAATATCTGGTGAGTATTTTCCCGATAATACGGCATGTGTTTTTGCTCCAACAATTAAATATTGAGAAGCACGAGGCCCTGCACCCCAACTTAAATATTTTTGAGTAAGATCTGTTGAAAACTCACTATTCTTTCGTGTTTTCGAAACAAGTTTAACGGCATATTCCAAAACATTATCATTAACAGGTACCTTTCTTATTAAATCCTGAAAATAAACAATTTGCTCTGCAGATAAAACATGCGATAATTGAGTAACATTATTCGATGTTGTATTTTTCACAATCGTAATTTCATCTTTAAACGAAGGGTAGTCAACCCATATATTAAACATAAATCGGTCGAGTTGAGCCTCAGGAAGCGGATACGTTCCCTCTTGTTCAATAGGATTTTGCGTCGCAAGCACAAAAAAAGGCTTCTCTAATTGATATCGAATTCCTGCTACTGTAACTGCATTTTCCTGCATTGCTTCGAGTAATGCTGCCTGAGTTTTAGGTGGAGTTCGGTTTATTTCATCGGCCAAGATAAAATTCGCAAAGACAGGTCCTTTTATAAATTTGAACTTTTTATTTTCATCCAAAATCTCTGAACCCAAAATGTCCGATGGCATCAAATCGGGAGTAAACTGTATTCTATTGTACTCTAAGCCTAAGACTTGTGAAATAGTATTTACCAATAAGGTTTTTGCCAATCCCGGTACACCAACTAACAAACAGTGTCCTTTGCTAAATATTGATATTAAAACTTCTTTTACAACAGCTTCTTGCCCAATTACGATTTTACTGACCTCATCGTGCAACTTTTTATACGATTCTTTTAATGAATCAATTGCCTCTATATCATCTTTATATTGAATCATGACATTCTTTTTATTTTCAGGCTCAAATATAACTATTCCTTTGTTTGTTTCCGACTTTCTTCGAAAAACTTCATGTATTTTAATCCGTGAACCACATATTTCGGATCGTGTGTTAACGATTCCCCATTAGCAGGAAATTCTCGTCCTGTATTATGAAAATGAAATGCATCTTTGTAGCGTCCTCGCCTCAACAAAAAACCATAATCATCTGATATCCACTTCATTCCCCAATAAAGTGCATTATTTCCGTGTAGATTGTGTAATTTTATTTTTAGTTGAATACTCTTGTATCCCATTATTTGAAATGGTCCCCACGAAGTAGCAAGTTGTCGCAACATATTATCAGATGTATGACGTAGCATAGCTGTTGTAATATTCTCGTATTGAATCCGTTGCCCCATCTTTACTTGCTTCAACTTTTCGTAAACGTGTTCTTCAAAACGAGGATTTGCTGGTTTTCGACCACTACATTCCAGCATGATGAGAGCTTTAATATAATCTTGTGGTAAATTTAGTTTTTCACTTAACACATCAACTTCTTTACCATAGTTGAGTTGTGTGTTTTCTAATGCATATTGAGATCGATTGATTATATAATCATTGGTATAAAAAAATACGACATAAAGTGTTGCAATAATAAAAACGAAAAAGAACCATTTTTTTGCACCTGTTTTTTTTGTTTTTTTTGAAGATTTATATGAGGAAGATTTTCTTGCTGTCATCTATTAGTCAAGCTTTTTTTGTGCATTTTCCATTAGCATTTTTACATCTGCATTGATTTTTGTTTTCATATCTCCCCACACAGCATTACACCATTTGGTGTCTTCAAAACATTTTCCGAGAGGAGCTTTTTCATTGGTAAGAATTTGTCCAAATGAAATTTGTCCGTATCTATTATATGCAGCTTCATGTGTAAAATTTGTGCATTCTATTTTCACTTTGCCTTCGAAAATGACAATTTTTATAGTATAAGTCATCTTTCCCTTTGTCCGAAGTGCAGCATTGGGACTTAAAACGATATTTTCTAAAACCAAACTATTTTCATATGGCATTGTACGTGTAGCTTCAATCATGTATGAATCGTCATTCCATCTTGTAATTTTGACATCATCGGTACCCTCAAGCCAACTTTTTGCTTTTTTGTAGAGTTTCTCCTGACTTTTGCCCGGTACTGAAATCTCCTTCACTTGAGAATATAACATTCCCCGTTGAGCCATAGCCACATTCCCATCAAAAAACAAAACAGTTACAAGAACCAGCAAAAATGTTTTTATTGCTCTCGGGTTTTTCAAACATTCCATACGACCAATCTTTCTTATATACAAACCTACTAAATTTTTCGTTCTTTTTTTTACAATCGATTCATTATTGTTTAATTTCATGTTGCTCTTGGATGATACATCATGATGGTATTTTTCAAATAATGTCTATCGAGATGCGTATAAATTTCTGTTGTCAAAATAGATTCATGTCCCAACATTTCTTGAACAGCACGCAAATCGGCACCACCGTCAACCAAATGTGTAGCAAATGAATGTCGAAATGTATGAGGACTAACATTTTTCTTGATTCCGGCAGCTTTTACCAATTCTTTAATAAGGGTAAAAATCATAACACGTGTCAATTGCTTACCTCGTCGATTCAAAAAAACATAATCTTCATGATGTCTTTGAATATCTAAATGAACTCTGTCACCTTTAAAATAGAGGGTTATTTCTTTTATAGCTTTATTACTTATCGGTACCAATCGTTGCTTATTACCTTTGCCAATAACGCTGATGTAACCTTCGTCAAAATGCAGATTCGACACCAATAAATTGACGAGTTCAGACACGCGCAAACCACAACTGTAAAGTGTTTCTATTATAGCTTTATTCCGTTGACCTTCCTTTTTACTCAAATCAATACACTGCATCATCAAATCTATTTCTTCAACAGATAAAATCTCAGGCAATTTTCTTGCCAATTTTGGTGTTTCAAGAAGTTCAGTAGGATTTTTATCAATAATTTCATCAACCAAAAGATATTTATAAAATGCTTTCAAAGCAGAAATCATTCGAGCCTGAGATCGAGCTCCAATTCCCAATTCGCCAAGCCAATTAAAATATTCGGTAAACAAGATCAATGTGACATCGGAAGGGTATATGGGACTTCCTTTGAGACTTAAAAACTCAACAAAACGAAACATATCCCTTTCATATGACTCGATGGTATTTTCTGAAAGTGATTTTTCTAATTTAAGATATATGGTAAAATCAGCAATTAATGATTTCCATTCCATTAACGAATCTTATTCTTTTATTAATAATACTACGGCATAAGCGTCTATACCTTCTTCACGCCCCACATGTCCGAGTTTTTCTGTAGTTGTTGCTTTTATTGAAATATCATCAACATCTATACTCATAACAGTTGATAAGGTTATTCGCATTTGTTCTATTAAATGTTTCAATTTTGGTTTCTGAAGTGAGATGGTTGAATCAACATTTGAAATTTCATAGCCTTTATCTCTAATCAATTGCACAGTTTTTCTTAACAAAATAGTACTATCAATTTTTTTAAATTCATTCGAAGTATCGGGGAAATGATATCCAATATCACGAAGATTTGCCGCACCGAGGAGAGCATCGCAAATTGCATGGATTAACACATCTCCATCGGAATGCGCCACGCAACCTTTGGAATATTCAATTTTAACACCTCCGAGAACGAATTCCTCTCCTTCAGCCAATTGATGAACATCATATCCGAAGCCTACTTTACATTTCATATAACACTGATTTATTAATTTATAAACAAAAAAAGCACTTTTATATAAAAGTGCTTTTAAATTTCGTTCGATATTATTCTTTATTTCGAAGCATTTTGTGCCGTTTGTTGTTTGGCTTTTTCAAATTCATAGGTTAACGAAATTCTCCATGTATTTGCTAATGGTGAATCACTACCTCCGGTCGGTACAACATAAGCAGCATCTAATCCAAAGACTGTCATTCGCAAACCAACACCCACTGTAAAGAACTTTCTGTTTCCTTTTGTTTTATGTTCGTAGTAATAACCACCACGCAATGCGAATTGTTTTACATACCAATATTCAACACCTGCACTCCACGCAATTTCGTGCCATTCTTCCAAGGCTCCACCCGGTGCATCGCTGAAAGAATTAAACATTGCAACAGTTGACGAAGCCAATGGGTCTCCACTTCCTTGAAAATATTCATTTCCGGCAGAGTCTTTATAAGAATAACGAGGTGTTGGCACCAATAATTTAGATGCTTCGATATTTACACCAAGGTCGTTATAATTATCTAATTTCATAGTTGTTCCGCCACCTAAGCGTAAATTAGCTGGCAAGAAATCTTTTCTTCCTGCATCAAGATAACTGATTTTTCCTCCCATATTTGAGATATTAAAACCAAATCGTAAATCGGCAGGCATACCTCCAAACGTTTTTGTCTTTTGATAATAGCCAGACACATCAGCAGCAACAGTTCTCGCAGCATGTGAAACTTCACCCGGAGTATTTGATGCTCCTCCAGTTAGATTTGAATTAATATAACGTAAAGCAAGTCCAAATGAAAAATCTTTTGAAAGTAATCGAGAATAAGCTAAATCTAATGCAAATTCATGAGGTTCATACGATTCTCCTGTGGCAATACCTGCATCATTAGTAAACTCAATCGTTCCCAAATAAAAGTATTTAAACGATCCTGCAAATGTTTGTTTTGAATCATATCGTTTATATGCGGTTAAATATAATTCATTCACATCACGAATTTGAAGATTTCTCAACCAAGGAGTATATGACAATCCAATCCCAAAATCTTTTTTTATAAAACCATATTTAGATGGATTCCAATATAATGACCATTCATCGGGTTCTGTTGCTGCACCAAGTTCACCCATTGCTCCTGCCCGTGAATCGGGGGCTATCACCAAGAAAGGAACGGCATGCATAACGACTCTATAATCTTTTGCCAATTCACTTTTCGATTTTTGTGCATTGACTATTTGAGCTGAAAAAAGTAACAGGAAAGCACTAACTGCTATTTTTGAAAACAATCTCTTCATTCTTAAATAATTTGGTTGCAAAGTTACAATAAAACGACAAAAAATAATATTTATTGTTTTTAAATTGACGATGTTATTTCAATACGACCAATTTTTCTGTTTTGTGAGCTTCTTTGTTTGATTCGTTTTTTACAGATATTCTATATATGTATACTCCTCGTCCTATATTATCTCCATAATCATCACGTCCATCCCAAACGATTGAATTGCTTCTGTTTCCTTCTGCATAAAAAGAATCATGTATTGTTTTAATTAATCTACCTGAAATTGTATAAATCTGAATTAACACATCAAGCTTTTGATTATTTTGATTATGCTCAAAGAAAAATGTTGTATTGGTTGTAAATGGATTTGGATAATTTAATACATGGTTTAATGCCATGCTTGCAGAGGTTTCAACGACAAAATCGAGAGTTGCTTCTGTCTTTTGATTATTGATATTCCAAACTTTTACCATCACAGAATGATTTCCTTCACTCAATGTAGAAATGGGATATTTGAACATACCCTTTTGATATGAATTCTGATTTGCTTCATAAAAATGATTTAGCACAACTTGTTCAGAAGACATGCCATCAAATAGTGCTGTTGCATCATGTCCTACGGATGTTCCCGAAACATTTATTCCATATTCGTCAGAAACACTTGCTATGAGCAATGGTGACTGATTTGTCACTCCTCCATCAACAAATGTTGTATCATTTAAATAAAGCTTTAAAACAGGTCCTGTTTTTCCAGTCAATACATTATCGGTAGAACCTCCAACGGTTATTTGTTCACTACTTCCGGCTCCATCATGTTCTCCATTGTCGGCATAGTAACTAATTCGACCTTTTCCATAATAATAAAAAATATCTCGAGGTACTATAAATTTAAACTGAAATTTACCATTTTGCACATTCGCTTTCCCGCTGAAGAGAATATTATTTTGAACTTTAAAAACGACCGATCCAAAACCATCATTAGATAATGTTCTTACGGTTTGTGGTTTATCCAAAACAACAGATTGAATTGCTCCATTATAAGAATTTACAGGATTACCCAATTCATCAGCAATATGTCCTTGAATTGTTACAGTTGACAAGGCTTTGAGTGTATCAATTGCATCGTTAATCGATACACCATCAACAGAATCGGTAATAACCTTATACATAGGCATTGCGATTCGTAACGCGGGATCTCCCAATAATGTAAAATAATATTTATTTCTCAAATCGGATGTTGCTTTATTTTTTGCTTTCCGTGCAACTTCTCCCAAAAATGGCGGTTTATTATCCTGAACAGCAAACATATAATCAAAGAGATATGAATTGAGTGTTCTATTTTCTGCGGCAAAAACAGAACGAGTTGTCGTAAACAAAGCAATTCCTCCCCCATGGTTCGACAACAGAATTTCTTCCCCTAACGATTTTCTGTTTTTATCATCGAATCGACCAATTTGACATCCGGCGGTAACAAACACGGGTAATTCATATTTATTTTCCCATTTATCAACTTCGCTTTTATCGACAACGATTTCAGACGTTAAACGAAGTGGATTTCCATGTCCGGTAAAATTAAACACCAAACATCCTCGTTTCACTTTCGACTCAATCTCCTTATTTACCGTTGGATATCGTTGTCCGCCGGCAATCGATTCTTGTGGATAAGCATCGAGAAAAACCTTATCAACCACCATATTGGGATTAGCTGCAATACATTTATCAGCCAATGCACTAGCGTCTGTCATATGAAATAATTGATCTTCATCGCCATCGTCAGCGAGAAACAACAATCGGTTTCGCCAATCACCTCGACATTTAGCATCAGTTGTATAACCAATGATTTTATTGACTATGACATTAGCTTCATCTACAGTAGAAACAGGTAAACGTCCCGAAGCAATATCTATAGCTCCTTGAGGTAAATCATTTTTACCTATCCCTTCTTTTGCATCAAGTATACAAAAATAGTCATCACTTACATAGCTATAGATTTCATTTATTGAATTCAAAGACTGGTAGGTTAATACTGATGTATTTTGATTCAATTTCTTATTATCATAAGAGCCGTCTCCTAAAATTAAAAGGAACTTCAATCGCTTATTTTCTTTTTCATAAAGATATCTCAAAAAATTTCTGATCGCAAAAGGAGCAACCCGCCCCCCAGAAAACTCATTAAAAATAACATCTTGAGTTAACACAACTGACTTAATACCATCGAGTTTCTCGTGCAACTTTTGTAGTTCAGTTGCTTGTTCTTTATAATTATTTGCGGTCACAATCACCATATCAACATCGGTTAAGCCATGTAGATTTTGATTATTGATTTGCTTTTTAAAGCTTGGAAATAAATTGGTATTTTTACTAAACACGATAAATTCTTCGATAGTATCAGAACTATAAACAAAACTATAACCGTTCGATTCTTTTGTCAAAGTTATATTTATCGGACTCTGAGTGTTTGTGATATTCCAAACAATAATATCCTTGGTTGTACTTATATAATATTTCGGTGATTTTGCTTTTTTGAAGGCATCGATACTTCTAAATCGGAAAGTATTTTGACTAAATATGAGCGGACTTTTAATATTTACAACAATATAATCTAAATAGGTTTTCGATGCAGTTGTGGTATTTGCAGTAATTCCAATCGTGAATGATTTATCGACTGAAGAAATTGATGTATAAAAATTATTACTGACAAAATCGCTTTCAGAAGTATTTTGTGAAAAAGGTAAAGAAGTATTCGGTTTATTATTTACATAAAGGACTGCATTATATTTTTCCGAAGACTGATTTAAAAGTCGAGTTTTTACAACAGCAGTCGAAGAATCAATAGCATTAAATGAAAACGAAACATTTTCAACTGGCAAATTTTCAAACCACTCCCGTCCTGAACTTAAAACATTCGACTCATCATATTCATAATAATCTGCATTATTAAATGATGTTACATTATAATCATAAACCGAATTATCTGATACTGAATTAATTTGTTTAGAAGTACCACCATCAATCAACACATAATAGTAATTGGAATTCGAATAATAATTATTTAGATGTTCATAAAATTGCTTTGCATCATTATAATACCATTTATCAGCAGCTTCTCCATAAAATAAGATATAATCATCATTGTCAAAATGTCCATCATTCCCGTCTGAAACAAAAATTGAACACTCTTGTATATCATCAATAATGGTTGGTGAATTGAAATCTTCGTTATCAAACTTTTTAAATCCAAAAACACGAACTGATTTTGAAGCAGAATAACCCAATCGAGCTAATTCTTTTCCTGTAATCTTATAAATACCATCTTTTACCACTTCAAACTGCAACCACACACCCGAAGATAGTTTCGAATTTTGATTATTCGTAAGAGAACTTACGCCATCTGCCTTTAAACTACTTTTCTCTCCTAGGTTTATGTTTATATTAATCGCATCAATCTTTTTCAACTGACCAGAAATTTTATCCTTAATTACTAAAGGGAACCAATACTTCAACAAAAAAACCTTTCCAGATTGTTCTATTTCGTATGACACATCAGGCTTAAATGAAATCATTTTATATTCATTTTCTGAATTTGATTGAAAATAATACGAAGATGTTGTTAACTTTGCGATAGAAAAAGAGATATCTGAATTAACAGGTATTTCAATAACATCACTAAAAAATGGGATTGAACCTGATTTTTCAAAAAAGACAGCATCAGTACAAGATGCAGGAACTACAGAATCATTCCAAACTAATTTCTTTTCAACAAAAAGAGTCTTTGAAAAAAGATTATTTGACAAGAATAATAAAAAAAGTACGTATATTAGTGGTTTGTTCATTTTTATATAAATTTGAGTCAAAGTTACTGATATAATACGATGAAACAAACGAGCAATATTAAAATATATTTTATACAATCCGTTTTCAAAAAGGCAATGCTAAAAAAAACGTTAATTCTATTCTTATTTACGATTTCGAGCAGCACGATGTTCAGCCAATCGGCTGATTATTCACAAATTACCAGAAATCTACTATACACAAATCCCGCATTTGCAGGAACAAATATATGTCCACGGCTATTTATTAGTTATAGAAATAGATTTTTATCACTAGGAAATGCATTTCAGACCTATTTCCTTGCTTACGATCAATATTCTGAAGAAATCAAAGGCGATGTAGCACTAACCGTTGTGCATGATTTACAAGCCAAAGGCGTAATAAATAATACATTAATAGGAGCAGTTTATGCCAAAAGCATAAATTTAACAAGCAAGAGCAATTTAAAATTTGCAATAGAAGTAGATTACTTTCGCCATAAAATAGACAATACCGACCTATCGTATCCCGATATGATAGATCCTGTTTATGGCTTTATCTACAATACAGGAGAAACGCCAATAAATAAAAGTACAAATACAATAAATTTCAATGCAGGAATTCTATATCACACAGACAATCAATACGCAGGCATTTCACTTTACAACATAAATCAACCAACCAGCGAATATTCAAAAAAGAATTATTTATTACAAAGACGCATATCGGCACACTATGCAAGAAACTTTACCGTTAAAACAAAAGGAACCGGAACAAGAGGTACTTTTGAAATGACACCCAATATTGCAGTAGCAAACGAAGGGAAATCTATACACTGCAATTATGGAATACACTTCACTAAAAATGCATTTTTAGCTGGATTTAATTTCAAACAAAATATAGGAACAAACTTCGATTCTTTCACTTTATTGCTAGGATTAATTGAAAAAAGATTTAAATTTGCATACAATTTCGACGTTTCTATGATAAATGTAAGTGATTGGATCATTGACACTCACGAATTTTCATTAACATTATATCTTGATTGTGTTGATAAAAAGAAAAAAAATAAAGCGATAAACTGTCCTGGTATTTAATATTATACATATATTCGCACACATAAATCTTAAAAGTAAAATCGATTGATTATGAAAGTAAAAAACGGTTTCGTTCTATTATTGTCAGCATTTGGGCTTTGCATGTTTAGTTCATGTAAAGATGAAGTTTCTTCGACTACAGGCTGGAAATACAATAACGAAGAAAATGGTGGATTTCAGTATTACTCTGACTATCTTGAACAAGAAACGGGCCCAGGTCTTGTCCTTGTACAAGGAGGTACTTTTAGCATGGGACAAGTCCAAGAAGATGTTCTATATGAATGGAACAACCCTCACAGACGTGTTTCTGTATCATCTTTCTATATGGACGAAACAGAAGTAAGAAACGTAGATTATCGCGAATATTTATACTGGTTAAAACGTGTATTTGTTGAATATCCTGAGGTTACAAAAAAAGCATTACCTGACACTCTTGTTTGGAGAAGTCGTTTAGGATTTAACGAACCTTATGTAGAATATTATTTCCGCCATCCATCATATCAAAACTATCCTGTTGTTGGTGTAAACTGGCTTCAAGCAAATGATTATTGTTCATGGAGAACCGACCGTGTTAACGAAAATATCTTGATTCGTGAAGGAATTTTAAATCCGAACCCAAAACAAGCAGGAAGTGATAACTTTAACTCTGATGCATATTTAGCTCGTCAGTATGAAGGTGATGTTAAACAAGACCTTGAAGACTTAGACCCTAACGCAGATACACGTAAAGTTCGTATTGAAGATGGTATCTTATTACCAAAATATCGTCTGCCCACTGAAGCAGAATGGGAATATGCAGCTTATGCATTAATTGGAAACTCTGTTGACGAACGTATTTACGAAAGAAGAATTTATCCTTGGAATGGACACTTTACACGTAATCCGAATGGTGACGATCGTGGTAAAATGATGGCAAACTTCGTAAGAGGTAGAGGAGACTATATGGGTGTTGCTGGTGCTTTAAATGATAAAGCAGATATCTGTGCTCCTGTACTTTCATATTGGCCAAATGACTACGGATTATACTGCATGGCAGGTAACGTAAATGAATGGGTTCAAGATGTTTATCGTGCAGTAACTTTTGAAGATGATGACGAATTTCGTCCTTTCAGAGGTAATGTTTTCCAAACTTACGCAACCGATGAAGAAGGAAATATAAAAGAAAAAGACTCTTTAGGTAGAATTGAATACAGAGATGTTACTGAAGAAGAAAGTTTTAATAGAAGAAACTATCGTAAAGCTGACAATATCAACTATAAAGATGGAGATTTTGAGTCAAGTATCGATTATATTAATGAAGATGGAGACAAAGGACCTGGATCAAATAGAATGTATGTTCAAGGTAAAGATAAAGAAGGTACAGGTATGATGTCACTTGTAAACGATCACGCACGCATATATAAAGGTGGCAGTTGGAAAGATAGAGCATATTGGTTAGCTCCTGGTTCACGTCGTTTCTTACAAGAAGATCAATCACGAGATGACCTCGGTTTCCGTTGCTCTATGATTAGAGTTGGTAGCCCTGAAGGTTTCTAGAAAAATATTTTTATACTTACAAAAAACCATCAGTAAATGATGGTTTTTTTTTTCTTATTAAACATCATGAATATCACAGACATTTATTCTCTCTTTTCAAAAGAGTCAAAAGTTATAACTGATAGTCGTTTAAAATGTTCGGGTGGAATTTTTTTCGCATTAAAAGGAGAATCTTTTGATGGAAATTTATTTGCAAAACAAGCATTAGAAAATGGTTGTTCTTATGCTATTATCGACGATTCTTCAATTGGTAATGATAGTCGTTTTATCTTAGTTGATAATGTATTGGTAACATTACAGAAATTAGCTCGATATCATAGAGACCAATTTGATATACCAGTTATAGGTATAACAGGCACAAATGGAAAAACGACAACCAAAGAACTCATAAATGCAGTCCTATCGAAAAAGTATAATCCTGCGTATACAAAAGGGAACTTCAATAATCATATAGGAGTACCTTTAACATTATTGAATATAAATCAGAATAATGATCTTGCAATTATAGAAATGGGTGCCAATCATCCTTTTGAAATCGAAGAACTTTGTAAAATTGCAAATCCTAATTATGGTATAATCACGAGCATAGGGAAAGCACATCTTGAAGGTTTTGGCAGTTTCGAAAACATAATTAAAACAAAAACAGAACTTTATAATCACATCAAACAAAACGAAGGTCGTCTTTTTGTTAATGCGAATGATTCCTTACTTGTTTCTCTATCAGAAGGAATTAAATCATTTACTTATGGTAAACCAACTTCATCATTTGTAATAGGACATTTCGATGAATCAAACCCATTTCTTTCAGTAAAAGTTATTGAAAATGGTGTGACCTATAAAATTCAGTCAAACTTAATAGGATCATATAATACGAGTAATATTTTAGCTGCGGTATGTATTGGGAAACACTTTGGAATATCGATAAATGATATTAAAATAGCAATTGAAGATTATTATCCAGAAAACAATCGTTCTCAATTAAAAAAAACAGAAAAGAACACTTTATTACTTGATGCATATAATGCAAATCCGAGTAGTATGGAAGCCTCACTTGAGAACTTTAAATTAATGAAAAGCGAGAATAAAACAGCAATATTGGGAGAAATGCTGGAACTTGGTGTTATTTCTGAAGATGAGCATAAAAGAATATATGCAATTGCAAAATCTGCATTATTGAAAGAGATTTTTCTCGTTGGAAACTGGTCTGTGAAACAGAATGAGGATACCCATATTTTCACAAATACTCAAGCATTAATTGAATATCTTAAAGTGAACAAAATAGCAGATAGAACAATATTAATAAAAGGGTCGAGAGGCAATAAACTTGAAACGATTGTAGACTTTTTATAAAGGAAATTTCAAATCAGTAAAGCATTTCTTTTTTCTAAGAAAATAAGATATAATTATACTTTTAGGATAAATTTCTTTTATCGTATGCGAAACGAATAAAGCTTGTGTTTTCTTACGTTTAGCATATAAATGTTTTAGCGATGCATAAAAATGCATATGAGCCTTGAATATTGCAAATAAACATCCAAAATCACTTGAAAATAGGAATCGTAAAGCAGCAATGCCATCCAACATCAATCTTTGTATTAATATTAATAAAAATCTCTTCGATTCCAGATTTTTGAATAACAGAAATAGATTATTTCGGAAATTTAGATATGTTTTAAAAGGATTCTCTTTGGGTAGTGTTCCTCCTCCTACATGATAAACAACCGATTGAGGATTATATACTACTCGATACCCCATTCCTTTTAATCTCCAGCACAAATCAATTTCTTCCATATGTGCAAAAAATTCTTCATCGAGTCCCCCTGCTTTCCAAAAAGCTTCAGCGCGAACAAAAAGAGCTGCGCCAGTAGCCCAAAAAACATCGGTAATGTTATCGTATTGACCATTGTCGGTTTCCGATGTATTAAATATTCGACCTCGACAAAAAGGATAGCCATAAATATCAATAAAACCACCAGCAGCACCTGCATATTCAAAATATCTATTATCGTCGTACCATAAAAGCTTTGGCATACAAGCTGCAATACTTTTATCAGAATCAAGCAAAGAAACTAAAGGTTCTATCCAATGTGAGGTAACCAAAACATCAGAATTAAGCAGAACAAAATATTCAGACTGTAATTGTTTAAGTGCTTCATTATAACCTTTCGCAAAACCATAATTTTTATCAAGAATTATGGTTTTTAATTGGGGATAATGTACCTTTAAAAAAGTAAGAGAATCATCAGTCGACGCATTATCTGCAATAACAATCTCATAATCAGCAGAGTCAGTAAACGCAACTACCGATGGTAAAAACGTTTCAAGAAATTTACGTCCATTCCAATTTAATATAACAACACTAACCTTCAAACAAACAACTATTTACGATTCATAATTGGACAAATAATATTTTTCATTTCGTCATAAATAGCATTATTCGACGCGATTATTTCGCCACCAACAAGAAATGTATCCAATCCAGAAAAGTCACACACAGCACCACCCGCTTGTTGAACAATAAAAGCTCCAGCTGCAACATCCCAAGGTTTTAAAGCATACTCGTAAAAAGCATCGAAACGACCGCAAGCAACATAAGCTAAATCAGTAGCAGCAGAACCAATTCGTCGAAGTCCGTGCGAATGAGTAAAAAAATATTTCATTGTATCAACAAATGCATCCATTCTTGAATAATCGTTATATGGGAAACCTGTTGCAATCAAACTTTTTTCAACCGACGTTGTTTTTGATACCGATATTTCATTACCATTTAAATACGATTTGCTTCCTTGCCAGGCATAAAAACATTCATCAAGGACAATTTCATAAACTACTCCCACAACAATTTCATGTTTATATTGTAATGCAATACTGATGGCATGAGGCGGCAATCCGTGAATAAAATTGGTAGTGCCATCAATTGGGTCGATTATCCAGTTATAGTCATCAGCTCGATAAGTAGAGGTTTGTTCTTCGGCAATAAATCCGGCATCGGGCAAAATGGAACTTAAGCCATGTACTAATTTTTCTTCTGATGCTTTATCAACGTAAGTTACAAAATCGTTTTTCCCTTTTTGTTCTATTCCGTTAACATCAAACTGTTTTCTTTCATTTCTAACAAAAGCACCAACATGTTGAGCTAATGCAACTGTTTGTAAACAAATATCTTTGTAATCCATATTTTATTCATCTTTGGGATGAATGCCATTTTTTAATCGTTGTTTTTGTTCGGGCGTTAGAAAATAGAGATATTTATCAACCTCCACATCATGCTTCATTTTATCGATACTATGCATCAGTAATTCTTGTTCCTTCTTATAGCAGTTACAATATTTACATTTCGACATATGTCGTTTCAATTTTATTCTTTCTATCGGAGAAAGATGCGCACACTCTTCTTTTGCCATTAGATATGTTGCTTCACCACAAGTTCGATAAAACAGTTTAAAAAAGGTAATCCATATTTTTTTCCAAATGGTCATAAAAGAAATTATTAAATGTAACGTTTTTCATCAGGTTTAAACCATGATTTTTCAATACAATCGCGTAGTTGAACTTTGGTTCTGTGAATCATAACCCAAAGATTTGACGGTGTTATATTTAACTCCTTACAAATCTCTTCGGTCGAGTAATCTTCAAACTCTTTTAATGTAAAGGTTGCAGCCATTTTGCTCGGAATTTTTGAAAGACATTTTTTTACGACTTTGTAAAATTCCGTATTCTCCAATATCTGATTTTCAGGATATTGCCAATCTTCTGGTAATGAGTTATCTTCCCAATGACCTTTTAATATTCCTTCTTTTTGGAAATGATCTGGATTATCAAGAATATTATCTTCTTTATTTCTTGAGTTTTTTCGATAGTAATCGATTATTTTTCTTTTTAAAATAGATGTAAGCCAAGTTTTTTCAGAACTATTTCCCAAAAAACTTTCCTTTGCTTTTACTGCTGAATAAAATGTATCTTGAACTAAATCTTCTGCAACTTCAGAGTTATACACTCTCATTATGGCAAAGTTGTAAAGATAGTTACCATATGCATCTATCCATGTATCAGGGTTTAACGTAATATCTCCCATTTCACTAAATATTTAACGCAAGTTACGGAAATTTCAAATATTCACAATCGTATTAATTATTTTAAAAATATCTTTGCAAAAAAAAGAATATGGCAAAGACGATTAATGTAATTACGATGGGATGCTCGAAGAATCTGGTTGATTCCGAAAAACTCATGAGTCAACTTGACGCAAATCATTTCACCGTTTTACACGATTCTGACAAACATGCAGATATCGTCATAATCAACACCTGCGGGTTTATTAATGATGCAAAAGAAGAATCGATAAATATGATACTTCGTTATGCAAAATTAAAGAAACGGAAAAACATAGAAAAACTATTTGTTATTGGCTGTTTATCACAACGTTGGGCCGACGAACTAAGAGCTGAAATTCCAGATGTCGATGATTTTTTCGGAACTAATGATTTGGATAAAATTTTACATTCATTAAATGCTGAACTTCATCGAGATGTCATCAGCGAACGAATTATTACCACACCAAAACATTTAGCTTATTTAAAAATTGCCGAAGGTTGTAATAGATCTTGTGCTTTTTGTTCAATTCCTATTATTCGGGGCAATTACATTTCGACTCCTATTCCACAAATCATCGATGAAGCACAAAGACTGGTTGATAAAGGGGTCAAAGAACTTATGGTTATTGCTCAAGATTTATCACTTTACGGTGTTGATCTTAATGGAAAACAACAATTACCCGATTTACTCGACAAACTATCAATGATAAAAGGACTTGAATGGATAAAACTTCATTACATCTATCCAAATGATTTTCCTCGTGAAATATTACAATTAATGGCAGAACGTCAGTCGATATGTAACTATATCGATATTCCATTCCAGCATATTAACGATGGCGTTTTAAAACAGATGAAACGCAATTTTACGAAAGAAAAAACTTACGATTTATTACATTATATAAGGCAAACTGTACCCGATATTGCGTTGAGAACTACGTTTTTGGTTGGACATCCGGGTGAAACGGAAGAAGCATATCAGGAACTACTTTCTTTCATAAAAGAAGCCCGATTTGACAGGCTCGGAGTTTTCCAATATTCACACGAAGAAGGTACTTATAGCTTTAATAACTATCAAGACAATATAGAAGAACATATTAAAGCAGCCAGAGCAGAAGAAATTATGATGGCTCAACAAGATATATCGTTTGAAAAAAACCAAGAAATAATTGGAAAAACTTTACGAACCATCATCGATAGTAAAGAAGGTGATTTTTATGTTGGTCGAACCCAATACGATTCGTATGAAGTTGACAATGAAGTATTAATAAAATCGAAATCGCTTGAAATCGGTGCGATGTACGATGTATTAATTACTGATGCTGGAGATTTTGAGCTGTATGGTTCGATAGCATAAAACACCGTTCAAAATTTCGATAGAGTTGTTGCTTTAGCTCATCAACAGGCACATTTTTTAATTCTGATACAACATTATACATTTGTTGTATCGTAACAGTTTGTTCATCGGTTTCGAGTAATAAATATTCTATCGGGATATCAATGAGGCTTTTGAGCAATGTTTCATTTCTTTCAAATAATTGTTTTCCCAAAGAGAAATAAGCATTTCTTCGAACAAATTCTCGAGTAATAGTATTATTGGCACAAAATTCGTGTAACATCACCGGAATAGAAATATTTTCTTGTTTCAAAATACCTAAAACATCAGAATAAGCTCTAACACAATGAACTATGATTGGAATATTGTTTTTTTGAGCAACTATTAGCTGCCTTATAAATAAACTTTTTTGCAAATCAACAGACGTTCCAATAGCCCTATCTATCCCGATTTCTCCAATTGCAATAAGATTCTTGTCTTTTAAAATAAAATCGAGCAAAATAGACTCAACATCAATATGTTCAGTTAAAATATGCCATGGATGTAATCCTAAAGAATAAAACGAACTGGGTGGGAATACGTTATTTTCGCTGAGAAAAATATTTCGAATACTAATTGACTGTGCATCAACTTTCGAATGAGTATGACAATTAACAAAAGGATAATCCATATAAAAAACTGACATTTAAGAATATACAAACTTTTTTTCACGACATCATTACCGAATGAATATATTTATCCTGACTTTTTGTCCCATAAACTAAAAATAATATATTTTTGCTTGATAATTGAAGACCCAAAAATATTCTTATCATAAAATTAAATTATTTAACTAATGAGTTTATTAAACAGCCTTTTAGCACGTTTTTTTGGAAATAAATCAGAACGCGACATTAAAGATATTCAACCATTTGTCGAAAGAATCAAGGAATTTGAAGCCAAAGTAATCACATTTTCTCACGATCAATTACGAGAACATACTCAATCTTTGCGAAATAGAATCAAAGAAGCCATCAACCCATTTGAAATTGAAATCAGTGATTTAAGAAATAAAGTTGAAGACGATACCATTAAATTCGAAGAAAGAGAAAAAATGTATCAAAAAATCGATTCTCTTGAAAAAGAAATCGATTCAACTATAGTAAAAGTTTTGGACGAAATTTTACCAGAAGCTTTTGCGATTGTAAAAGACACTGCTCGTCGTTTAACACAAAATCAAACGATTGAAGTTACAGCAACGGAATTCGACCGCGAATTATCAATCACCAAAGATTTTGTTCATATCGAAAACGACAAAGCCATTTACTCAAATAAATGGTTAGCCGGCGGGAATGAAATAACATGGGATATGATACATTACGATGTTCAATTAATCGGAGGTATCATTCTTCATCAAGGGAAAATTGCCGAAATGACAACAGGTGAAGGTAAAACATTAGTTGCTACCCTACCCGTTTTCCTTAATGCACTTGCAGGAAAAGGAGTTCACGTTGTAACGGTTAATGATTACTTATCGAAACGTGACAGCGAATGGATGGGACCTATCTTCATGTTCCATGGACTAAGCGTTGATTGTATCGACAAATACCAACCAAATTCAGAAGCACGCCGCAAGGCATATCAAGCCGATATTACATACGGAACCAATAACGAATTTGGGTTTGATTATTTGCGTGACAATATGGCTATGTCAACAGACGATTTAGTGCAACGAGTTCACAATTACGCAATTGTCGATGAGGTTGACTCTGTTTTAATTGATGATGCACGAACACCTCTTATCATTTCAGGTCCGGTGCCCAAAAGTGCCGACGAAATGTTTAATGACTATCGTCCAAGAATCGAGAAACTGTATAATGCACAAAAAACCTTAGTAACTCGTCTTATTTCAGACTCAAAACGAATTCTTGAGACAGCCGGCGACGACAAGAAAAAAACAGAAGAAGGCGGTAAATTATTATTACGAGCACATAAAGGATTACCAAAAAACAGTGCACTTATTAAATTTTTAAGTGAACCAGGCATGCGTTCTCTTTTACAAAAAACAGAAGACTTTTACATGCAAGAAAATAACAAGAACATGCCTATCATCACCGATGAATTGTTCTTTGTTATTGATGAAAAACACAACAGCATTGATTTATCCGAAAAAGGGATTGACTTCTTATCGTCTGACATGGAAGACAAAGAATTCTTTATCTTACCTGACATTGGAGAAAAAATTGCTGAAATTGAAAAAAACATAATTGAAAGCGAAGTAAAACTTCAAACAAAAGACGCACTTTTACAAGATTATTCAGTAAAATCGGAACGTGTACATGTAGTGAGCCAACTATTAAAAGCATATGCTTTATTTGAAAAAGATGTAGAATATGTTGTTATCGACAACAAAGTAAAAATTGTTGATGAACAAACCGGACGTATCATGGATGGTCGTCGATACAGCGATGGGTTACACCAAGCAATCGAAGCAAAAGAACGCGTACAAGTAGAAGCTGCAACTCAAACAATGGCAACCATTACCCTTCAAAATTACTTCAGAATGTACAAAAAGCTATCGGGGATGACAGGTACTGCAGAAACTGAAGCAAAAGAATTGTGGGATATTTATAAGCTCGAAGTTGTTGTAACACCAACAAATAAACCAATAATCAGACAAGACCGTCATGACTTAGTTTATAAAACACGTCGAGAAAAATACAGTGCTGTAATTGATCATATTGAGGAATTAAACAAAGAAGGTCGCCCCGTTTTGGTTGGTACAACATCGGTTGAAATTTCGGAATTATTATCAAGAATGCTACTACGTCGTTCATTGAAGCACAATGTATTAAATGCTAAATTACACAAAAAAGAAGCAGATATTGTTGCCGAAGCAGGTAAAACAGGCGCAATAACAATTGCAACAAATATGGCAGGTCGTGGTACCGACATTAAGCTATCGACAGAAGTTAAAGAAGCAGGAGGTTTGGCGATTGTAGGTACTGAGCGTCATGAATCACGCCGTGTAGACCGTCAGTTACGTGGTCGTTCTGGACGTCAAGGAGATCCAGGATCTTCACAATTCTTTGTATCACTTGAAGATGACTTAATGCGAATGTTCGGAAGTGAACGAATTGCACGTATCATGGACCGTCTTGGATTGAAAGAAGGAGAAGTGATTCAACATTCACTTATCACGCGATCTATCGAACGAGCTCAACAAAAAGTAGAAGAAAACAACTTTGGTATTCGTAAACGCTTACTAGAGTATGATGATGTAATGAATTCACAACGTGAAGTTGTTTATACAAAACGGAAGCATGCATTATACGGAGAACGCATCAGCATTGATTTTGCCAATATGATGTGGGATGTTTGCGAAAGTATTGTAAAAGACAGTCACGGTAATATTGAATTCGATGAATTTAAAATAGAACTCATTCGCCATTTGTCATTGGAATGCCCAATAACAGAAGAACAATATTTGAAAGACAGTAGCGATGAAATTATTGAAAATCTATATGC
>JACCEE012596511.1_pt1 | contig 32685 bp, 35 predicted proteins | sample 7449931 | NCBI WGS metagenome assembly JACCEE01 (sample SAMN15323457, study PRJNA562643) | freshwater metagenome | isolation source: river surface water | place: USA:Blue River Watershed | collected 2017-08-19 | reverse complement strand
CCTGTACTAAGATCGAAAGTAGCAGCACCGAACTTGGGAGGACCTTGCCCCCAACCTTTGGTTGGGGGTTCGGACTCTGAGCGAGGCTTCGCCTCGCGAGGACCAGATGGCTCTGGTACCATCCATATACCAACAATTGTAGGGGATTCAGCAGTTGATAGTGCTTCAATATGGGTTGCAGGAGTCAAAATGCGAGATACTTTACGCTCTGTAACTTTTCCATGTTTATCCTTATATTGATTAACAACAATTACAGTCCATCCAGCAGCTGTCAATTTACCCGCCCATTTATGCAGAACATAATCAGGGAAACCTGCAAATAAACCAACACGACCATCACCAAAATCGTCCTTCTTAATAGTCAATTGAATGCCGAGGAAATCAACAATTTCTTTGACATTCATCTGTGTTTGACCATTAGGAGCTTGGATATCATATAATTCATAGAATGAACCTACTTGTAGGAAGATTGCAGTCTTTGGACCATACGTCTCCTTATATTGCCGCCAAAATCGGATGTATTCATCATACATTTGCGTCGAATCACTAAAAAGTAAACTACTAATAAATTTGGGCTCAAACTTTAGATGCTTTTTGTTCCCCTCTTCTTCAAAGGGGGAAATGACTCAGTTAGAGTAATAGACTTTCTGTAGGCCATATTCACGCATAATTTTCTCCAGAATAATTGAACAATGAGGACATGGTTTAGAATAAACCCAACCCTTTACTCCTGGTCCATAACGGAGAACAACTAATTGTAGACCCTTCAAGCCTTTCATATTACCGAATTTCTTAATCACTGCAATTTCTGCATGAATCATTCTATTAGCATATCCACAACCCTGCTTCCTAGACCCAACCTTATTCTTTGCCATTGCAATAACTCGCTTTCCTTTCATTAAAAGTGCAATATGAATATATGTTGAAATAGATCTTCCATGACTCTTAGCAATTGGAATAAGATGCGAAAACATATCTTTATGAATCATTTTCTATATAAAATGATTGTACTGATATTTAATATTTATAATTCTTTAACATCAATTTTTAATACATTATTGCATTTGCTGGTTGTGGTCCAGCATCAGGCATATAATTTTCAAATTGTTCGATAGCCGATCGAAGTGCATCACCTTGAGCAGCTGCCTCACGAACATGATGCTTTTTAACACAGAGCCCAACATCTGCACTCCATTCACATCCAAGAGTCTTATTACAATCTACTGCAGGTAATGATGAACAGAGATCAGGTTCTCTAGATATTACCATGTTATTTGTATCTTTTAGGGATGCAGGGACTGAATCGCCTACAAATCCTTCAGAGGACCGACGTTGTTGTATAGCAATTGCAACGAACATTAAACAAATCAATAAAAGACCGACGATTTGCACTAAACCTTCCATGACCTACTTTATAATGTCTTTTTACCTACAATTAGAGAGTCAGCATAGATTTGACGTAAAATAGATTCAGGAGCTTTGCTATTCGGTTTAATCAATTTCTTCGATATCAAAATCTTCTTCAAGTCTGCAAGCGGAATCTCTTTGGCTTTCTTAACAACATGACGTGTCTTCTTCAAACGTTTAGATACATGCGACACAATTAATCTTCGAGTTTTCTTCGTTGAACCAGTTTTAGTAACAGTATTAGCACCGCCACTTTGTGGTACTACAGAGCCGGAAGCAGAACCACCAGTTTTCTTCTTCAATAATACCTTAGCAGTCCGATTCTTCGATTTCAAAACAACCTTGGTATTAGATGATCCAGCGCTTTGTTGTATAATAGGCTGTGTGACTGTTGGCGGAGTAGATGGTAATGCTGGTGGAGGAGGAATATTAGTTTTTGATGCAGTATCATTTCCTCCACGCATCACCTTGGTCACATTTATAATTGGAACTCCAATAGAACTTTTAAGGGCTGGTTCTGATTCTTCAGAACCACCATCTTGAATTCGCTTCTGTGTTCTACGTCTTGCTCCACCTCTGATCATAACTCCATCAGGTGTTTCAAGGGGTTCCTGTATATCAGATGCAGATGCAGATGCAGATCCACCGTTAATCTTAATTGTACGAACTTCGTCAGTAAGCCAGCTCTGCTTGCGAACTTCAGACATTTATCCTATTTATATATAACAAACTTAAAGCCATCACAATATATAATGCAAGGGTATCAAAAACTGACAATTAGGAATTGCTTTCATAATGGACAAGGTTTCTGAGATCAATATGCTTCCATCATACAGACATATTTTGCAATCGTATTTCGGTCAAAATAATGGACGTCAGATTATTAGTAATCAGATTGAATCATATAATCAGTTTATTGAAAAAGATATTCCAGAAATTATTCACATGGTAAATCCTATTATTGTTCATGGGTCACCAGATACTCCTATTGCAGGTCCTCGTTCAGCACTAGCATCAGCTATTGGTGTAAGTACAACAACGGCGAATGCTCTATTGGGTACTAAAAATGTTGAAGTAGAAGAGCAGATTGAAGTTGATGCTGAAGAGACTATTGCTCCTGCATCACAGCCTGTCAAAACTACAAATGAATATGAAATCAAACTAGAATTTGAGCGTATTACGATGCGTAAACCGACTATCTTTGAGAATAACGGTGCTATTCAGCCCATGTTACCGAATGATGCTCGTCTTCGTAATCTTACTTATGCTGCACCACTAAATGTGGATGTGAAGGTTTCTACGACATTTATTGACAATAATCGTGGTGGAATCAAAGAAACACGTACACGTCTTTTCCCAAATGTACATTTAGGGAAGGTTCCCGTGATGGTTGGCAGTAAGTTTTGCTTGCTCTCAGATCAACCAAATATTCATCCATCTCAGATTGGTGAATGTTCGGAAGATCTTGGTGGTTATTTCATTATTCAAGGTGGTGAGCGTGCTATTATTAGTCAAGAACGTATGTCAGAAAATCGTCCATTTGTTTTCCGCAATAACCGTAACACCGCTCGTGATATGGAAGTCGTAGAAATCAAATGTATTGGTCCTGACAATGATCAAGTGCCTAAAAGTAATGCTGTTCGTATTGTATATCATCCGAAGAATCCACAACTGTTGCTTCTTCGGGCAAATGTACCTCGTGTGAAAACAGAGATTCCTCTATTTATTCTGTTCCGTGCTCTTGGAGTCGAAGCAGATAAAGATATTATTGACCTGATTCTTGGACCCGATGGTGATCCAAGTTTCAATGGTGTGCTGATTGAATCTATTGAAGAGGCATCATCTGTGAAGACACAGGCTGATGCATATGCATGGCTATCTCATCATTTTATTACATGGTCGGTTCGTAATCAACGTAATGTTGCAATCCATGAAATTTTGGCGGAAGAACTATTCCCTCATATTGGTGGTACCGATAAGGATTTTGAAAAGGCATGCTATCTAGGTCATATGACACGTAAAGTGCTGTGGGTTGCTTGGAATCGTATGCCTATTGATGATCGTGATGCTTATCCCAATAAGCGTATTGATATTCCTGGATTCCTGCTCGCTGATCTATTCCGTAAGACTTTTACGAGTCGTATGGTTAAAGATATTCGTGCATCTCTTGGAAAAGAGATTCATGCTGGGTCTTGGCGTGCAAATAATAACTTCGAAGAAATTGTTAATATTAATAATATCCAAAAAATTATTAAATCGACAATTCTAGATGTTAATTTGAAGTCATCGATGGCAACAGGTAATTTCGGTTCTCTGAAAATTGGTGGTGCAGCGAAAATTGGTGTATCACAAGTTCTCAATCGTCTCAATTATATGTCAGCAATTTCACATTTGCGGCGTATTTCGACTCCCATTGAGAAAACAGGTAAACTAATCGCTCCTCGTAAACTTCACAACACTCAAGCAGGTCTGATTTGCCCATGCGAAACACCAGAAGGTGGGACTGTAGGTGTAGTGAAGAACTTCTCTTCTACCGCTCTTGTCTCAATTTATTCTTCTGCAGCTGTTGTACGTGATTGGCTCAATACCTTTGGTACTTTGAGACCTCTCAAATCAACAACAGCTGCTCAAAAACAGAAAGAAACGCGTGTTTTCCTTAATGGTGCCTGGATTGGAACTCTTGATGCTGCTAACTGTAAACGTACAGTTACTTCATTGCGTTATGCTAAACGTGCAGGTATTATTCATCGTTATACTGGTATTGTTTGGAAAATCTCTTATAAAGAGATATGGATTACAACTGAAGCAGGGCGTGCAATGCGTCCACTATATAATTCAGCTGCTCTAAGAGAAATTGCGGCTGATAAGACTGGTACACTTAAGTCAGAAGTTCAAGCAATTAAGGATTGGAATCAACTATTAGAGTGGGAAACTCCTGGTCATAATCATCTAATTGAATATTTAGATGCTGGTGAAATTGATGGTTCATTTATTGCAATGTTTGATCATGAAACTTGTGTTGAAGGATCAACTCATACTCATGCAGAGATTCATCCATCTACCTCTCTAGGTGCTCTTGCATCAAATATTCCATTCCCTGACCACAATCAGAGTCCTCGTAATGCTTACCAGAGCAGTATGGGTAAACAAGCTATGGGCATGTATGCGCTCAATTTCCGTGAGCGTTTCGATGCCATGGCTCATGTTCTATGTTATAATGAAGTACCCCTTGTGAGTCCATTTATGAGTAAAATTTATGGTGCACAGAGTTTGCCAGCGGGTCAAAATATTGTTGTTGCAATTATGACATATACAGGCTACAATCAAGAAGACAGTAATATGATGAATCGTGCATCTTTGGAACGCGGTCTATTCCGTTCTATCTTCTATCGTACCTATAAGGATGAAGAACGAAAGAATCAATCCTCTGGTGAAGAGGAACGTTTCTGTAAACCTGATCCTATGTTCACTAAACAAATGAAACATGCAAATTATGAAAAACTAGGTGAAGACGGCTTTGTGCCTGAAAACACTTATGTTGATCCTGATGATGTATTAATCGGTAAAGTTGTTCCTTTGCGTGTTCCTACTGGTACAGTTGTACCAACTGGCGCAAAACGATTCCGTGATGTATCAAGAACACCCCGTAACAATGAAGTCGGCTATATTGATAAGATTTATCGTAATCGTAATGGTGAAGGCTATTCGTTTGTGAAGATTCGTACTCGTCAAGATCGCGTTCCAGAAATTGGCGATAAATTCTCGAGTCGTCACGGACAAAAAGGTACTATGGGTATGATCCTCAATCCTGAAGATATGCCAGTGAGTGTATCTGGTCTAACCCCTGATGTTATTATTAACCCTCACTGCATTCCCTCGCGTATGACTATTGCACAGCTTATGGAAACATTGCTAGGCAAAGCCGGTTGTTATGCGGGAGCTTTGGGTGATGGTACACCATTTAATTCAGTCACTGTTGATGGTATTTCGAAAATTCTACGTGATGGATATGGTCTTGAACCCCATGGAAATGAAATTCTATATGATGGTTTCACTGGTCGTATGATGGATGTATCAATCTTCGTAGGACCATGTTATTATCAACGTCTACGTCACTGCTCTGCAGACAAGTTGCATAGTCGTGCATCTGGTCCACTTGTTATGTTGACTAGACAGCCTGCAGAAGGTCGTGCACGTGATGGTGGTCTTCGTTTTGGTGAGATGGAACGTGATTGTGTTGCAGCTCATGGTATTACGGAATTCACAAAGGAACGTTTCATGGAATGCTCTGATGCATTCCCTTGTCATGTCTGTCGTGAATGTGGTCTACTTGCAATATCTAATCCTGTTTCTGGAATTTGGGAATGTAAGGCATGTAATAACACTACCAACTTCTCATCACTACAAATTCCATATGCAACTAAGTTATTGATTCAAGAACTTGAGACTATGTGTATTGCCCCACGCATTCTGACTCAAGGGAAATTAATCAAATCAGCTGGTATGAAACGTCTTAAAGCTGTTCCAGAGGAAAATGAGATTATTAATACTTAATATTTAATATAAATAAAAAATGATTGAATTATTATTTAAATATTTTTAATAGAAATACTATTAAAATGCAGGGCATCCTTATTACCAAGAACTATAATCATTTCTCTATTATGAGTCCTGATTATGAAGAGGTACTTACAGAATTTGATGGACCACGTTTGGCAAATCCAGCCTTACATGGTGATCTTGTAGAACAGGCTCCTGATGGTGCTATACGAGTCATTAAGAGAACTGTTCATCCACAACTTGCTGGTCTACTCGATCTGAAGTCTATGACGATTCATGGACTAACAACGCGTAATGTGCCTATTTATCTGTTCTATCCATTTGATCGTCGGTATCCACCGATGCGTGTGGGATGTTCAGAACGTGATAGAACACAAAATCGTATTGCACTTGTAGAATTTAGTGAATTTAATCGCGGTGATATGTTTCCTCGTGCCAATCTAGTACGACTCCTAGGGATCTCTGGATCTATGGACGTTGAGAGGGAGGCGCTCGCGCATGTCGCGTCACCTTATTACTCTCCAAAGGAGAGGATTCAATCTCTGCAATCAGCAGATAGTCATCGTGAACTTATTGATGAAGGCTGGATGACTGCTAATATCGATCCTGACGGATGCAAAGACATTGATGATGTAATCTCATTTCGTGCTGCGGGCACTAATACATGGGATGTCATTATTTCAATTGCAGATGTTGATGATATTATTCGCATAGGAAGTCCAATTGACCTCTATGCACAAAAAACATTACAGACTATTTATGATAATGGATCTGTTATTCGTCCTATGCTACCTCCTGTATTTTCGGAGGGAATCTGCTCTTTGACAGCAGATGGGGCACCAAAACCCGTAATTGGACTTCAGTTCCGTTTCGTTCCTACAAATGATGTTGGATCGAAGATTGTTGATATGAAGTTTGTTAAATTACATTTGAAGAATAAAAAAAGTTACACATATGAGAATGTGTATTCGGCATTAACTGAAGATTTCCCTGTATCTATACTAGAGGCAGTTGCTTCAGAGATTGCCGGCTCACCTGTTACCGATTCACATGAATGGATTGCTGAATTGATGAAGTTTTATAACTTACAGGCGGCGACTATAATCGGTTCTCAAGGAATGTTTAGGGCTCATTCGGGGCCTAGACAAGAACAATTAGAAATGTTGCGATCCATCGTAGATGATGCGACGGCAGCATCACTCTCTAATTCAGCTGCCACGTATGTATGTGGTCCAAGCCCAGGAGGGCATCATGGATTTGGCGGAGCATTGTATTGTCATGCAACCAGTCCTATTCGGCGATATGCCGATTTATATAATCAGCGACTTATTAAAGCGCATATTGACGGTTCTGAATGCGATGTACATGAGATGTATTACTTGACTTTTAGAATGAATGAAGTTTCTAAAGCAGCACGTCAATTCGAAAAAATTGCACATTTCACTCGATGCATCGAGATTTCACCCGGTGAATCTGTTGAGGCAATTATCATTGGATCTAACAAGATTTATGTGAAGCCTTGGCATATGACATTTAAGATCAATTTGCCAGAGCCAGTTGCTCTTGGAACCACTATTAGGGTTATTTATGCATATAATCCTGCGAAGTTTAACTGGAAGGAACGTATGGTTTTCCAACAGATTTAACTTGTTTAATACAAAAAAAATTTGAAATATATTGTATATTTTTCGATTTAATGATATTATTCCATCATGGCACCACAACATAATAGTCCGTTGATCAAGAAAGTCTTCAAGAATTTGGAGAAGAAGGGATTTGTTATTGAAAGAAGGAAAAAGGGTTTTAAGATTAATCCACCAACAATCGTTGGAAGCTCTCCTTACTTTACTCATGGAACTGATTGTTCGTATCATAAGATTCGACATGATTTTGAATTAATATATAGAATTGATATTACCTCTGAGGGTAATTTGGCGGATGATCCTATTTATAATTATAAACCTTAATATAAAGTATATATAAATAAATACTTATAGATATGGATATTAACAATATGCAATATTATGAAGCAGGTATAGCACAGGGTGTGACGGCAGGAAGTCTGATCACTCTTTTTATTTGTATGATTTGTTGGCAATGTAATCGTCCTCCTAGACGCGGAATATGGTACAGAGTAGCAGATGTACTTTACTAAAAAAATGGCTTAATAGCCTTTTTTATTTTTTTTGTGCATGGTTGGCCTAAACTTTTAGATCTTCAAGTAGAGAGAGTCAGGGACAGCGATACCTTGGATCAGGTTCAATGACCTGAGAGCATCAAGGGTTGCGACATCGTTTGAAATTGTGGCGAGTGAATTGAGTTCTTCCTGGAGATTGTACAGCTTCATGATAAGCCGTGTGAGATTCCCTTCGAAGATATTGTATGACTCGCAGATGTCTGCTGCCGACTTTCCATTAATCCAGTCGTAAGCAATGTTCACATACTGGGTTGAGAGACGCCATGTATCTGTAGTGTCTGCCAGCTTCGTCTTAATTGCCAGCAGTTGGTCGATGATCGGCTGAAGTTCGTCATAGACAGACTCCAATTCATCATCATGGACCGATCGTTCGGTCATAAATGCAGCCAGGACGGCCACAGCGTTGGGATTACCCTTTAGTGCACCACTGAGGTACAGCTCTGTCATCATAATAGGGTGACCCTCATTGACTTCAGTTGCCATGACACCCTTTTGAGTGAGACGAGGAATCTGTTCTCCGTCTACCAGTTCAAGGAAGCCATGTGCCACAAGATAGTCGATCTTGGGCTGAATCAGTTGGCGAGGATCGGTCAAATGTGCCGATGCTGCCTTGAAATCATTGTTTGTTCTAGTGGCCTTAGCGACGAGTGTCTTAAACTCGGGCCAGGCCTTAATAGCAGTGAGCCACTTAGGACCGACATGCTTAGTGTTCCATTGATCAAGTGCACGTTGTGCTGCCTTTCGCTCTGCGTTGACCGAAGTCTTAACAGCTGCAAAGAGCTTATCGTACTCATTGAGATCATTAATGGTTGTATCATCATTTAGATGGTTAGCGGTGGCAAATGCACGGACGGCCTTTGCAGCCTCCTTAGCATCTTCCTCGTAAGTAGCAATAGCGGCAATCTCCTGCTGATACCAGTAGGATTCGTTAATCACCTTCAACCAACAATCATTCCCTGCATGGAATGTCTTCAAGATGAACTCATAGGAGAATTCCATCCGACTTTGAATAACGGGCAATGAACCCCCCATAGTAGCAGCCATCTCATGTAGATCAAGCGGCTTATGGGCGGGCAGATAAATCACTGTACCCTTGACATCCTTTCCTCGGCGACCTGCGCGGCCTGCCATCTGGATATATTCATCGGCCCTGACGGGCCGCATTCCTCCATTGTCATGTTTCCGTAGATCTGTAAAGACGACAGTGCGTGTGGGCATATTAATGCCGACAGCAAATGTCTCAGTACAGAACAAGACTTTCACGAGACCCTTTGCGAACAGGATTTCGACAATCTCCTTAAGAACAGGGAGAAGGCCACTATGATGATAGCCGATTCCCTTCTTGAGGAGATCCACGATTTGGTGGTACTGTTTCACAGTTTGCAAACTATCCTTGTGAGCACGCAGATGGTAGTTAATGATATGAGCGACTTCTGCGGCATCAGAGCTGTCAATAACGGCTCCTTCAATTGCTGCGGCATACTTTTCGCACATTTTACGATCAAATACGAAGAAGATCGCAGGCAACAGCTCCTTGTCCTTCAACGTGTTCACCGTCAGATTGAGCTGGTGGACATATGAAGTCTGGTGATACTTACCCTCTGCGGCTGGAAGGCCGTGAGGGACTGCTTCACCAGCCGCTTTGGCGGCGGCCTTGGTAGCTGCGACATCTGCCTTGTGAGCAGCTGCCTGAGCCTTGAAATCTTGTTCCTTCTTGTAATCATTATACTTACCCTGCTGCCAAGCACGATAGGCGGGACGATCAAAGATCTCCTTACCAGTAGCTTGGTTCGTGGCGCACACCTGAGTAAGTTCCAGAGATCCATCGGCACCAACCTTGGCGACGAAATGGGTAAGAGGAACAACTCGGTGAGTAGTTGCAATTAGTGAAATAGGGCGCTGACGAACTTGACCAACCCAGCTCGCAAAGAGCTCAGGGCGATCGATCGTTGCACTCAACAGTACGACCTTGACCGAATGAGGAAGGAGAATTAGGGTCTCCTCCCAAACACGTCCGCGATCGGGATCATTGATGTAGTGGCATTCATCGAACACCACTGCATCAAGATTTTCTAGTGAAAGACTTGCAGTTAGGCCGAGTGCCGCGGTAGCGGTACCCTGCTTCAACAATAGATTCCTCAGAATCTCCGTGGTCATGATAACAACATCTGCATCTGGCATGCACTTAATGTCGCCGGTCATAATACCAACACGAGCCTCTGGAAAGGCGTTCTTCACCCGAGAAACACTCGGATGCAGAATGCCGTCTTTGACGGCGTTCTTCAAGTCGTTATACTTCTGATTACTCAATGACTTAACGGGTGTTGTGTAAAATACACGACGACCTGCCTTCAAACTATGAGCGATCTGATATTCTCCTACGAGAGTCTTACCTGAACCAGTCTTCGCTGTTACAAGCACATTCTCCTCAGCATTAATTGCTTGGATAGCGTGCTTCTGGAAATTATCCAGCGAATAAGGGTATGTGGCTGCAAGCTGCTCTTCAGCAAGCTCACAATCGGCGCCAGGAACAATAACCTTCAAATACTTGGAAGTCGTGCTCATTTTACTGCGATTAATACTTTCGTCTAACTCTATCAAAACCTCTATTAATTTATCAGTTTTTTATTATATTGATGCAGATGTTGATGGTGATTCTGAAAAAGATTTAATAGTCTCATCAATAGATTTATCTAATGAACCTGGTTCAACTAATTTACCAAATTTAACTGATACGTCAACTGAACCACCAGAAATTGCATAATCAGTAAGTGATATAGCTGCTCCCCTATTAGGATTTGCCTTAATGCCTCCTGCAGTTGTTGGTAAATTTTGTACAGCCGAATAAGAGACCCATAGTGTAGTATCAATATATTTCTGTTTTAAAATGTCGATATCTTTTATAATAGTATTTAATTCTTCATTCATAACAATATCTGGTATGATAGATTCATTGTTAAGATCATCTATGGTAATTAATTTTACAAATTCTCCATTTTCATTATATATTTTTAATTCTGATATCTGTTTTGCAATTAGTTCTATTGATTTAGTAATGATATTAATTAATTCATTAATTTTTTTCAAATCTTCAAATTCAAGCATAGGATTTATTTTGAGATCCTCTAAAATGCGACCTTTTCTATATAGATCTTGTGTATTTGGAAAACCACCTAATGATAAAAAAATACTTCTTGCACAATCCCTTGTAATTACATGTTGTGATATTGTTGTTGAATAATCATCATAGCCGTAAATGTCAAAACTATTTAACCTAATCTGTTGTAATTCATATGTTATATCTTCACTAACAAGTTTAGGCAATAATTCTTTTATACTTGGACTAAGTCCTTGAATTTTATCAATTTCCGCTGATAAATCTTTAAAACCAGGACTAGGACTTGATGTAGCCATGTTCTTCTAATTATTCAATATAAAAATTAAATATTGTTTAACCGGACGCATTAGGTTACGGATGCATCGACTTATTTTTATCAGAATTAAATCTAGTTTTATTATGCCAATAATTTTCTGTTATTATCCATGTAAAGACTGATGAACTCATAGATACTGCAAATGTTCCAAGAAGATATAATTTTTGATTTAACATTTTCCTGATTTAACAATAAAAATCCTATCATAATCAATTTTATGCACTAAACCGGATATGCGGCTGCCATCTCAAGTACCTTTGCCCTCAAAGCAGAAGGATCCTTCTCGAAGAGAATACCAGCATCATGATTGAGAGCAGATGAAACGTTTGGCGCAGCCAATAAGAGTCGCAGTGAAATAACTACCTTAGGTAGTGTCAATACAGGCGACCAATTGTCCTTCAAAATATCCAAGCAAATCTCACCAGTCGTCAACATAATGTTTGCATGATAGACTGGTGTAATAAATTTAATAGTTGGTGGCTTAAATGGGTATTGATCAGGAAATGTAACTTCCATCTTGTATCGAATACCCTCATATGCTGAATCAGGAGGTCCAGAAATAGTAACAATCCAATTAAATGGATTGTCCTCATTCGGAAGAATTGCAGAATAATCTGCACCACCCTCAGCATTTAGCGTCTTGAACTCAGTCTGAATCCGCTTAATCTTAGCTGCCATATTAGCTATATATTTAATATAATGCTAATAGGACGTATCAATTTTTTTATTTATTGGTAATCATATGAATAAGTGCTGTGACCGTTACACCCAATGAAACACCTAATGAAAAGGAAAATAGATTATTATATTGTGATCCTTCTTCAAATCCATCATTCCATCCAGCTCTATAGCCTTTCAATGTATTTGCATTAACAAGTTCAGTGATCTTCTTCAAATCAATTTTACTAACTTTAACAATATGTTTTTCAGGATCTGGATTAGTAATTATTTGAGAAGCAGCCATTGTCGCTGATTGGACATCTTCTTCTTCATGAATTACATGAAAATCATGATCTTTTTCGGAACAAGGACTATTAGACATGATAACCTTATGTAATATTATCAGTCTTAGTTTTAGATTCTTGTATTTTTCTTCGAATTTTGTAAGCACTGACTGTTAGGAGAATTCCACCAAGAAGACCAGTCATTAATCCATTTGTCCATCCGTATTTATAACTTTTGGCAATTGGTTCAGTTAAATGAGTACTAAACTTGTCACTAATAGTTCCATTGAATTTTTCAGATATTTTATCACCTAATCCAGGATTAATTTCATTTAAAATTGCAGCAAGTCCAGCAAACTGTAGCATTTCTAATAGTTACTAGTAATAGAAATGTCTCGTACTTGTCGCAGAGGAACAATTAGACGTCGTGCTTATACACGTCGTTCAGGGCGGTGTGTTAGTGCCCGTTGTGTGCGTAATATGGGCGCTCCCGGTAAATGGCGTACCGTACATAGAAGTAAAGGCATCGGTCCATTAAAAAAGGGACGTCTTGCTCGTTTTGGATATGATTCTGATAATGTGGCCCATCAACGTCATACAGCTTTGAGAGCAGCTGCTCGTCGTCTTGGCTCCTTAGCAGTATTCCGTATGCTTGGTGCACTCGCAACATATACCAAGCGTACAAGCCCAGGTAAGTCCGCGACCTTCAAAGCCGATCGTAATTTCGTGCGCCGTGAATTATTCTAATCAATCATATGAGTTAGTCCATACATTTCATGGGGAACCCAATAAATCGGATCTTGGAAATCATTATTAGGCGATGAATTAATAAAATATGCCCACAAACCATTCATATAAATAGGACATGATATAATTGTTCCCTTAATTGTGCCATATGCAACACTGTTCCATTGAATTAATGTTCCAATTTGAAAGTTATTGTGATTAATCATCTTTAGTATGACTTTAGTGATAAAAACATAATTAAATTATATCAATTTTATTGAGTCAGCCATGTAATTATTGCATCGTAAGTGTCTCTCGTTGCTTTAAGCCCGACGAGCTGTAAAATTTGATTATCAGTGAGGAAGAGAAGAATTTCATCTGCGCGTCTATCTACTGAGAGAACTCTGCTCTTAAATATAAATGTTGATTCATCATTGCATTTTCCTGAGAATTTTATTCCCGTGGTCAAATAATCGATCTTCGGATCTTCGTAAGTGAATACTGTCGGTGCCATCTCTATCATTTGAGGGAAGTATAAAAGATTGAAGAAATAACAATTAGGAAGAAGAGCTTACACACAAAATGTCAGTTCAAATAACGCCTGAAGGTGGTGCCACAGGCACTGAGCAGAAGAAGACACTTGAAGTACAGACTTTTATGCATGGCTTCGCCGTGACTGCAGGACAACAGAAATTCTTCTTTCCCTATAAATCTATTCTCTACCTAAATGTCGGACGTAAGGAAGATGGATCATATGTATTGACTTTGAGAACAGATGGTGCTGGTATTATAAATCTTTCGTCTTCATCACCTCTGGATGAAGAATTTGTACAAATTTGTCGCCATTACAATTAGAGATGAAGCCTGCAGCATTAATATCCGAATTATTGGGAACTTTTGCTCTCGTGATGTCTATTTTTGTTTCTGGTGGATCCGCAATCGTCATTGGCTTGACGTTGGCGGCCATCATTTTCCTAATTGGTGGTATAAGTGGTGGACATGTAAATCCGGCAGTAAGTACCGCCATGTTCTACAGCGGTAGCATGACAGGTAAAGAATATGCCGGCTACATGGTTATGCAGGTCCTTGGTGCATTAGCAGCGGCTCTTGTTTATAAAGGATTCTAACGGTGCTTATTAATCAATAACGATACTTGTAAACTGCAATATTTGCAATTAGAAGTATTGAAGCAATCTTCAAGAGTTGTGAAAGTGGCATTTCATCCAGGAATTTATCTGGTTTGTCCATAAAGAATTCTACAGCGGTATTACCGACGAAGGATTCTTCACGAGGTGTTCCATCAGGATTCATTGTTTTAGGGGTATCGGTCCATTCTTCTGCATCAATATCAACATCACGAACCCATTTTGTCTGATAGGGGAGTCCTCCTATGTATTGAACCGTTTTCGGGTTATCAACCCAAGAATTCCCTTCACTATCCTTGATGCGGCCACTTTCATCACCAACACGTTTAGTGACCTTTTTGCAGCGAGCATAACCAGTACCGAATAATGGTTTCATGAGAGCCATAGGATCCATTCCAGCCTTGGCATCTTCAATAATACCGGGAGCGAGTCCTCTTAACTCCGTTTTAAATCCAACACTAGCCATGCCACGTTGAAAGTTCTTACCGAGGGAGTCACCTTTAGGGATGAGCTCAATATATGAATACATATCAGCTCCATTAGAACATTGTTGACCAGATTTAATAAAATAGTTAATACCATAACGCTTGAATGGCATGCCTTTCGTCATAGAATTACTGCTTTGACCAAATGCAATGGCATCCATATAGTAATTTACACCACGGACACCGTCCATTACAGCACCTAATGTTCCTTTTCTACGGACACCAATTTCACCTGGTAAAACCAATTCACTTGCATAATCATAATCTGGTCCAAGAACACCAAATGCGGCGCTTTGACTTGGTTGATCAGTTGGTAACATATTTCCACGTGTTTCTGCTCCTATTTGTTTAGTAGCCATCCTAACAGTTAGGGCGAATATCGCAAAAGACAAGAAGCCAGAAGCCAGAAAAAATGATTGATATTTTCACTGAAAGAAAGAATATAAAGACTTCACAACATTATTAATTGTGAACTTAAAGATATGGCAACAATGAGTGCGACAGTGACTGGAGAGGAGATTTCATGGAATACTGCATTGACTGCATTGATTGAGGAGCGTAAGAAATTTATTGCGCCAGAAATAACTTGTAATTGTGGTGAAGAGAATCGTATCTTCGAAGAAGTATATGTTTGTAAGGCATGTGGTCTACTTTTAGAGCGGGGGTTTGATCAAACAGCAGAGTACAGATTCTTTGCGAATGAAGATCGTGGTGCAGATCCTTGTCGTATCGGACCTCCACAGGATCATCGTCTCCCAGAATCTTCCCTTGGTACAGTGATTTTGGCAGGTCGTGGAAATGCGAAGACAATGCATCGTATTCGTCAATTTCATACATGGAATTCTATGCCTTACAAAGAGCGTTCTCTTCTACAAGTATATGAACGTCTAAATATTATTGCAACAAATCATGGGCTTGGAACATCAGTCTTGGAAGATGTAAAAGATATGTTTGTGAAAATTCACGAGCTCTGTGATCGACGTGGTCTCAGTCGTGATGCAATTTTGGCTTCATGTACTTATCTAGTCCTGAAAAATAATAATAGTCCTCGCAAACATACTGAAATTGCGGAAATGTTTAATATTAGTACAACAACTTTCACTAAGGCTTTGAAGTATTCACTTGAAGTATTGACGTTGGCACAACAGAAGAAGGCGAGTGCAACTCCTTCTATTGAAGTAAAGACTCAAAGTGGTACAACACATGCAGAAGATTATGTCGATGTTCCTCTCAGTAAATTGGCTCTTCCTCGTCATCAACGTGAGTCAATTCAACAAGCATGTTATCGTGTATGCCGTGCAGCCGAAGAGAAGAATATCTCTATTGAAAATATTCCTCCATCATTAGCTGCTGGTGTTATAGCATTTATTGTGCTCCGGCAAAAGGATATAGGAATTACTATTAGTAATATTGCGGAAGTATGTGATATTAGTGTAGCAACGCTTAATAAATGTCTTCGTCGTCTTGAAGCCGCTAATACGATTTTGGAACCATATATTGTCGGTAGTAAATAGATATGGGAGCAGGTGCTTCAACCGCTATTGGCACAGATGCCACTTTAGATAGAAAAGGTATGTTAAAGGCGACAAGTAGCCCAGCATATTTGATGAATCGTATTTTTAAATATATAACTGAAGAATTTAGTGAGAAAGATCTTTTTAAATTACAGGATGAGGCAACATGTAGGGAGTTCTTGATATTAGGTGCAGATTCTCTACAACAATTCTTCACGGAAATTCGTCTTCAACCCAAACAGGATAAATCAGGACGACTCTTTTTTGCGAAGATCTCAGATATTGTTAATCCAAAAGATGAAGATGAAAAACAAATTGTTCGGAATAACTGTCTCGCTTTATCATACTTCTATGTAAGACTATTACAAATATATGTTGCACTTGCCCTAACTGTAATTGATAATGCAACATTAATTCCTGGAGAAAAGAAATATATACAGGCTCGTGCACCAGTGACAAGTAGGAAGGTTGCACCTGGTGCAGTAATATCTTATGGTGCACGCGGTGGAGGTTCTGGTTCAGCGGCTAATGTTATAACTGCTGCAGAACTTGGACTAGTAGGAACAGATTTGCCTAAAATGATATATGTTGCAAAAGGCGGTTCAGCTCCAAGTGCAACTTGGGGCCAAACGCCACTCCGTGGCGGTTCAGCTCCCACCGCCGGGCAACGAGGCGGGGCACAACCATTTACATTTGATGAATTGGTAAGAGCTGGAATCCTTGAAACAACTCTCGGTGGTAATCGTTTCACTGTACATGGATATCCTAATCTTAATATAATAGGTACTGGTGTCTCAGGTACATTAACAGATAGTAATTATGTGTCTTCGGGATCACAACAACAGTTATACCCTGGAATGTATGGTCGTACTCAGACTATACAACCTTCGATTACTTTTAATCTAATTACTTCGAGCGATGGCCATCCTACTCTTCAAATCAGTCAACTCACAAGTCCAACTCCTGATAAGACATTATCAAATATTGGTGTAAATATTGTGCTTCGCCCTGATAATTATGAACCGGTCGAGTCAGATGTTCCATCACTACCAGATTTTTTCAAGACAATTATGGGTGAATGGTTAAGTGGAAGTGCATCGACTCTAACACGAATTAAAGAACGTACTAGTCGTCGGGGAATTGCGCCACGTGGTAAAACCGCTGGTCTCGACTATGAAACCTCTATCAGTGCATTAAGAGCAAAACCGCTTGCTCATTGTGTAGCACGTTCATTCCAACTTTTACAGGTTGATGCGCTTGGTCCTAAAATTCCACCTGCTGCGCGATCATATATATGTAATACTAAATTCATTGAAGATTCATTAAAGACACCCGCATTAGGTCAAGGTGATCCAATTACAAAGGTTCCTGGAATAAATGCCTTCAATTTCCTCTTCTTCGTTCTCGAGAAGAATATACAATTATCTGAAAGAACTCGTATGGAATATGAACAAGCAATTAAGATTTTGGCTCAGCAATATTCCGATAAAGCGCCAGAGTTTGATGTCGCAGCTGGACCACAAATGATGAGTGCAATTAGATATAGTGGTCGTGGTACTGCATGTACTTCTCGTGATAAAGATATTATTCTTCGATCAGATGCCGTCAAAAAAGCACGTCAAGGAGTTGCCGCTCTATGGGCCTATCAGATAGCACATGCTAAAAAGGTTGATCTCATCTTCAGAAAATTATTCCGTATTCAAAAATCTCCATCAGGACAATTAGGAATAAGTATCAATCCTGCACTTATTGCTAATGGTATTCCTGCACTAGAAGTAATTAATGCCGAAGCCAGAAAAGTTCTTCTAGAATATTACAGTAATTGCGAGAAAATATATCAAATCGCTGCTGCAGCTGTTCGTAGTTGAAAGTCTAAATAATTAAAAACACATCACCATTGAAATAAATACCTGAATCCATATGATATGCATATATGTGATATGCGCCATCATATGACCATTTACCTTTTTCAATAACTTCTTTTCCTAAATGTCTTGCATCCATCCATACATATGGACTATTAAAAGCTTTGGAAGCCGCTGCACTTAATTGATTTGCAGCATCTGCAAGTTCAGAATCCATTAATTCTCCATGTTTAATGAAACCAGAGCACCACAAAATAGAATTAATTCCTTCAAAATCTTTTTCATGACCGTCTACAAAGGCTGCAATAATATAGCCACGGAAACCTCTATAACAGAAAATCTTCGTTTTATTGCCGGCGAGAGAATGAATGAAACAAGGACTTTTAGAAGTGAGAGTCTGGGCAAATGTGAGGAATTGATCAGCAGTCCATTCTTCGATCTTATTTGTTGACTCCCCATCAGAGTTCACAGTTCGATAAACAAATCTTGAAGCACGGAGAGAAGGCATAGATAATGGTTCACCTTCCTTCATAAAGAAACATACTTCTTCACCAATTACTTCATGTTCTTTATGTATTGCTGTGAGTAAGGCCGAACCAATACCTTTATGCCACATACTATGATGAACACAGAACATGTCAATCCAACGTGCCCTCCAATACGTCCATAACTTACTCATTCCAATCCTTTTTAGTTGTCCTATCGGTTGTGATAGAATAGTTCCAATAATTTTACTATCAGAATCTTTAGCGACCAATAAAATATTTTGATTAGTTGTAGTCAATTCATCAATATTGTAAATACACACGGGGCTATTTGGACGTCTAAAATGATCACGCCAAAATGAGACAATTAGGGGGAAGTCATCGGGTGATGCTCTACTGATTGATGTATTATGACTATATGTAGATGTATTTATTAATTTACGAGGTTCTGATGAATTGGAGAAAACACTTTTAAGATAATGGGACAGATGTGGTCCAGGTGACTTCGACCAAAAACTCATTATATTATAAAATTGATTTATATTTAAATATAAATCATTATTATAGGTAATCGAATATGCAGCAGGCAGAAGAGAAGAAACGTTGTGCACAGTGTAACAAGAAGGTGGGTATTCTAGGTATTAAATGTCGTTGTGGTAAACTTTGTTGCACTTCGCATGTAACTGCGGAAACACATGCTTGTACATTCGATTACAAGACAATGGGTCAACAACAGCTTTCAACAATGTTAGTGCATGTCGCACCTGAACGTATGGAGAAGATTTAATGATGGAAAAGAAGAATATATGAATATTCAAATCCAGCAGATACTTCATCGATATAACCGTCATAAAGCCAGCCTGCGGCTTTGGCTTTTTTGACAATGACATTTATGGCAGGCATATTGAATGTATGACGTTGGCGACGAACTGAGTTATCACGGAATCTAAATGTTTCACTGAATTCTGCGACATTTTCATCATCATCATCTAGCTTGAAATCAGCTTCATAGTCAAATTTGTCGAAGACGACTTTGGATTTCTGAACTCGTTTCTTAGAATATTTTTGAACTGAGAAGACAAATGGACTTGCTGAATCAAGAATGGGATCAAACTTATATTTATTCACTACCTGTACTGCTAATTTGCCTCCGGGACGAACCCATAGAGACATATTTCTGAAGAATCCATCAATATCTCGTAAATAATAAATAGTGAAGTACAATGCACATGCGGCATCAACCTCTTGTGGTTTACAGACATTAGGATCAAGAAGATCTCCAGTACGCCATTCTATCTTTTTCTTTTCTTCAGGTGTGAGAACAGATCGTCCAACATTTGTTGTTTGAGCGAAGTCAATCATGGCCTGAGACTTGTCGAGACCAATAACCTTACTGACACCAGCCTTAGCAAAAGCTAGAGACGTCACACCAGTTCCACAACCAGCGTCCAAGATTCGAAGTTCATTTGGACCACGATCATTGAACTTCCATTTATCCATTAACAAGGCAACCTCTATTTGATTACGATTAGAGCCTTGGACTAATTTATCGTAAATCGATGCATAGAATTGATCGTATAAACGATCATTATTTAGCCATTCGTATTTTGTCTCTGAGGCTTGTGAGTCTTTTGGATTTGAAAATCCTTCAATAGCTAAACCGGAAGTGATTATTGGTTTAGGGTCTGTAAACCTTTGTATAAATATAATTGTTAAATAATTAATCACGAAAATTATTAATATACCTAAAAAGGCAATTTGCCATATTGATAGCATCTCTAATTGCGTCTGCGATTTCTGCGACGTGTTTGTTTACCACGGTTCTTTTTATCACGATTTCTTCTGGAACCACCTTTTTTTCTCATTCCCAATAACAAGCCAGTACCTAGTGCAGCAGCACCTAGACCTAATGTACTTCCGCTAGGCATATAATTTCCCCAACTCCAACCTCTACCTGGTGCAGCAGGTACAGCAGCAGGTACAGCAGCAGGTACAGCAGCAGCAGGTACAGCAGCAGCAGGTACAGCAGCAGCAGGTGCAGAGACATTAATTTTAGTAGGGGGTCTTTTGGTTCCACATTCTTTACTACATATATTGCTCGTAGCTGGATTAATTACATTACAATAACGACAATGCCATGGTTTTGTTCCAATTGCAGGTATAGGTGTTACTAATGTTACAGGTGTACCTGTTGCTGCAGTTGTGACTATTGTTCCTGGTTTTCCTGGTGCTGTTGCTTTTATTCCTGTTGCTGTTTTTCCTGCTGTTATTGATGCTGTTCCTGTTCTAGGTGGAGGCACTACTGCTGGAGGATAATCAGTAGCTATATTATCTACAGGAATGGCAGGTCTATATTGAATAAGTCCTGCTGTATCAATGACTAATGGAGTTTGTGTATTTCTTTCACGGAATCTATCTAATATTCTTACTCTCGTAATACCAGTTAAATCTCTAAAACCATACCAAATTATGTAATATGGTTCAGTATTAACATAAATTCCAACACTATGTGCTAATTCAGAAATAAATTTTGCCTGAAATGTTTTAATTTTGATATTATCACTAAAACGAGATGGTTCTAATTGTCGTCTTATGTATTCGTCATATTGTGGATCAATAATATTATTTAATACTTCTAAATGATGATTATGACTACCCCTTATAAATTGCTGTCGAGTCCATTCTACATATGCATTAAATTGTTCATTCATTTCAGCATCAGTCATATATAATCCATTAAATTGTCCACTTATAGGAGCAGTCTGAACAGTCATATTTTGAATAGATTTACAATTATAAAACTGTCCACGCATAGGAACATGAACAGCAATGAAACCTAAAATATTTTTAGTACCAAATAAACGCTGTAAAAATGCATATAATTCATCATTATTCATACATGTTGCTGTTTTGCTCATTGAATCGATATAAGTAAATCTTCTATCAGCATGTGTACTGAGACATTTAGGAGTATCAACAACAATTGCTGTCCAATGATAATTACCCTGATTTAAAACGACTCCAATGAATCCAGGTTCACTCAATATATTTGAGACTTCATATGCAAAATCTGCGGCTGATGGTACTTCATCAGCTTCAATATGTTCATAACCTTTTAAAATTGTTTCATATCCACATACATTTTCTAATACATAGTTTAATCCTTGATCATCATAAAATTGATTGTTTCTACATGTACTCCTTCCTGAAGTACAAAGTGAAATCATATTAAAATACACTTTAGGATTTGCACGAAATTCTCTGAGAGTTGCAGCTACTAGAGGTGGTGGTGCTGCAGCTCCTGCTTCTCCTGCTGCTACAGCTGGAACTGGTCCAGCTTTTAGAAATTCTGTTCTTTGTAAAGTAGCATCATCAACAAATATACATTTTCTCTCTTGTAAAACATGATTTATTGCATACAAACCACACAATGCATTTCCAGCTTGATATTGGTGAAATAATCTATTATCATCGTGTGAATCTATCGTATTTGCATGTGCTGTTTCCTCAGTTGTTTCCATCTACTAATAGGGGAATATTAACCGGAATGGCGTTTTCGCGTATTTCTGTTTCTATGTTTGCCACCACGTCTAAGTGTTCTTGCAATAATATAACCTGCACCTGCAATTGCTGCATATTTGGCAGCATAAACTGCAACAGTAGTCGCCATAACACCCATTTTCCACATTTCTTTTTGCTCTTCATTCAAATCTTTATACTCTTTTTCGACACGACTCTTTCTTTCTGCTTCATTTATTAGAGCTTTCTTTCCTTTTTGGACATAATTCATGAATCCATTATATAATGAGCCTGCGCTTCGCTCAACCCGTTCCTTAATCTCACTTAGTGGAATCGGTACTTTTTCCATCATATGACTAAATGTTGAGGGAGTTGCTGATGCTGGAATTACAGCAGCAGCAGCTGCTGCTGCTTCTGGTACTGGTACTGGTGCAGATACAGTTGCAGGAACAGTTGCAGGAACAGTTGCAGGTGCAGCAGTAGTAGTACTAGGTGTTTTACCTCTCGACCTAGATGCAGGTGCAGCAGTAACAGTACTAGGTGTTTTACCTCTCGACCTAGATGCACCTGCAGGTCCAGGTGCAGGGGTAGATTCAACAGTAACAGGTGCCGCAATAGTATATTTTTTACTTCTTGATCCTGATTTTTTTGGTGGCATATCTAATTGTGTTTTATATTAGTTATTTTATTAATTAATAAAAATATAGAATGCAATACAATCAACAATTAAAAGATGCTGATCCTGAAGTTGCACTACTTTTAGAGGAAGAGGGTAAGAGACAGGCTCGTGGTATAGAATTAATAGCATCAGAAAACTTCACTAGCCGGGCCGTCCTTGAATGTCTTGGGTCATTAGCAACAAATAAATATGCAGAAGGTCAAGTTGGTCGGCGTTATTATGGTGGTAATGAAGTTATTGATCGTCTTGAGATGCTGGCACAACATCGTGCTCTCAAGGCATTTGGCCTTGATCCGGCGCTCTGGTCAGTAAATGTACAACCTTACAGCGGTTCAGTTGCAAACGCTGCAGTTTACCTGGGTCTTTTAAAACCCGGTGACAGACTCATGGGTCTTGATCTCCCTTCTGGTGGTCATCTAACGCACGGTTACAGAACTCCTACTGGTCGTGGAGTCAGTTCATCAGGTATTTATTATGGATCTACACCTTATAGGATTGGTGCCGACGGACAAATAGACTATGAAGAGATGGAAGCACTTGTAGCTGCCAATAAACCACGTCTCATTATTTGTGGTGCTTCAGCCTATCCATATGATATTGATTATTCGCGCTTTCGAGCTGCAGCAGATTCTGTGGGTGCATATTTAATGGCTGATATAGCACATATAGCAGGGTTCGTAGCAACAGGTCTAATGGCGAATCCATTCGACTTCTGTGATGTCGTGACCACGACTACACATAAGACACTTCGAGGGCCACGTGCAGGGATGATTTTTTATCGACAGGCTTTGAAACAACAAATAGAGGCGGCTGTTTTCCCAGGACTACAAGGCGGCCCACATGAAAACCAGATTGCGGCGATTGCAACACAGATGCGTGAAGTCGCAGAGCCTGCTTACAAAGAATATATGATGCAGGTTCGGGCAAATTGTCAAGCACTTCTGGAAGCACTGAGAAGTCGTGGATGGACAGTAACTGATTCAGTCAATCATCTATTTCTCCTAAATGTTGGCTCAAGAGGTCTAACAGGAGCTGATGCTGAAAAAGCATTAGAAGCAGTTGATATTTCAGTAAACAAAAACATGATTTATGGAGATAAGTCAGCGTTAAAACCATCAGGTATCAGAATTGGAACACCTGCTATTACTAGTCGTGGACTAGGTCCACAGGATATGGAACAAGTTGCTAATTTCATTGATGCTGCACTTCAGTTAGTCGGAGAGCAAAGCGACGAAACAACACTCAAAAAAATTCGTGCAGATGTAAATACATTTATGAGTCAGAAACCTTTTTATGATCATCTATAAACTCTGATGAAGCATATGCTCCAAATTCATATTTACCATTAACACTATTGAATGTTGCTCCAATACGATAACCCCCTTCAGCATACATGTAAATGATCATAAACCATGGTTGTTGATCTAAAATTATATTCCAATTTGCAGCAATTTTCCGTCTCCGATTTTGTTCCATATGATGACGAAATCTATCAATATCTGTCATCTTATCATAAATATCCATATAATTATAAGTGTTAAATATAACTTTATAATTTTCTGAATCTAATCCAATAATAAATGCAGCTGCCTTGTCTGATAATAAGTTCATAAAGGTTGTTATATTAAAATTATTATCTAAATCTATAGGAATAGTATAATCTTGTGGCAAACATTGCATTTTTAGACTATTCATCTTACTAATATTAAGTAATTGCAGCCAAATTATCAAATTTTATTATTATTTTATAATTATAAATTGATAATACTTATATAATTTGTAATATTTATATATCCCGGCTTTTCTTCTTGTTAGATAGTATAAAATGCCAGTTGTTGTGAATCTTGCCGTCGGTGCGAGTGCCGATGGTACAATTAGTATCTTTAGTCAAGATAATACATTGCCTAGTACAAATATTATTGAGACCGCCTATGCACTACCTGTAGGGGCTTTATATAATGACCCAGGTGATGGAACTATTGGTTCAAATGCACTCTTTAAGTTCCAGGGTCGTACAAATGATAATGGTGGAATTATTGAGGAGACTATTGTTGGTGCATATGGTGATGATTTCACCACAAATGTTACTGCATTAACTGAGTATCTCGCTTCTATTTTACAAAATCAATTAAAATGTGGTGCAGATGTATCTGATTATGCAAATGTGGAATTCCTTTCTGACTCTAAATATCAGAATGTTGCATATCAAACATATAATAGTTTGGGGGATCTTGCATTAGCTACATATGCACATTATCTTTTTGGACATGTACAGGCCACTGCTGCAATTAATAATGATGTTGATGCTGTAGATTATTTCAATCTAAATGACCCTAATGACACAACAGTTGAATATACTGCACCTGATGGTTCAACTGCTACAACTGGTGCAACTAAAGCAAATATTGCGTACAATCTTGCACAAACTATTATTAATAATTTAGATACTGATGCAATTACCACAATTGTGCGTAATGTTCTAGCACAGGATGCAAGTCGTGCACGTTTTGAGGATAACGATCAAAATGATCCTAATAGATGGCAACATTTAGTCTTCAAGCCTGACGACGTTGTCTTCGTACAGGTTACATTAGATCCTCCTAGATTGACTTTTGGTGATGGTCAGCAATTTGAAAATAATGTTCCTGATGTTCCAGCAACTACCTTCAACTTCCGTATTGCCATGAACCAAAACGGTGGTGAATATACTGGTGATGGCAGCGGTGGCGGTGGTGGTGGTGGTGGCGGTCCAACAAATATTAGTGTAACATCAACTAGTGCAAGTGCTTCCTTAACTGCTGCTACATCATACACATTCACAAACAATACTGGTAGCACTATCTTGATCACATTGTTAGATAATAGTAGTACACCTATTGCTGGATCACCATTAACAGTTTCTTCTGGTCAAACATCATCTAGTATAACTGGTGCTTCAAGCTACACAGTTGCAGTACAACCTCCTCCCAATCTGTACTATGAGGCATTTGTCTATAAGGGTGCAACTGCAAATGCATCTACAGTAACTCGTACATACTTCGAGAGTCAGATGGGTGGATCCGTTCCTACATCATGGTGGAAGATTAATGAAGTAACAGCAACAAATAGCAGACAATTTATCTTGACAGACTACATTAATGGTGTCTTGACATCAACAGCTCTAGGTCTACCTGATGCAAGTGGTACAAGCACTCGTGCATTTATGATTAATAATACTCTCCTAAACCTAGGATTTACATATTCTACACAAGATAATCTCTTTATAATTGAATATGTTAAATCAAGCGTACTAAATGAAAACTATATCAGTGACTTCGTGGCCAGACTAGTTTCTGGAACTACTTATAATGTAGGAACATCTGCAGCAGCATTATTGTTACCTTTTACTACTACTTCAACTAAAGGAAATGTTACTGTAAATAGTGATTTATCGGTAAATGTAATAAATTCTGGAACAGCTGAACCAGGAGGATTTGATTATTTTTCTATAGAAACATATGGTGCAAATGATATGGAATTAAAATTCACACTTGATACAAGTACAAATACTAACAATATTTCTACAGGAGATATTTTATTAGGTTTCGTATCAAATGTTACGGATAATAAATCGATTATTGTTCGAATGGATAAGGGAGAAATGCCATCTTTCCAAGTAGCTTCTAAAGATCCAAATAGTGGTGTAATATGTCAATACTATAATAGAGTTTCTAATAAAGGCTTATTGCCACTTGCTGGTCATACATTAGGTATGAGATATGTTGCAGCAACACGTGAAGTAACGTTATACGATTACACTACAAGTACCAATATTTTCGCTGGATTGACACCAAGTCCTAATGATTCAGGTGCTTCTGCAGGTACACTCAAAGTACCTACTACATCAAGTACATACAAAGCATGGATCAACTCTAGATTAAGTATGACTACAAGTACATACACTGTTTCAAATATCTCTGTGAATAGCAGCTGGTAAATAATATTTTATAATTAAATTAAATATGTAATACATATTATATTTAAATAGCAACAATACCTAGTTCACGTCTAATAAGTTCCAAATATCCTTCATCGAATATACCATTAACAGGTGGACCATAACGTTTAACGTATTCAAAGTATTCGTATTTAATACCAATAGGAGGCGGTTTGACAGTAATTGAAGCAAGAACTGGTCCACGCGCAGGTGTAACAATTCTATTTTTCAAAGCTTCAAATTGTTGTTTTAGTGAGGATGTTAATTCAGACAATTTATTGGCTAGATTTCCGAGGAAATCCATTGCTTTAGTATAACATAATGCATTACCAACTGCTCTAATTGTATCATTTGTAACATAGGCCGTAGACGGTAATTTTTTTAAGTATTGTGGCATTAAATCTACTATAAGTAAGATATGCCAGGAAGACACTATAAAAAAACAAATAGGTACAAAATGGCAGTTTTCATAAATCCTAAACGTACAAACTTCAATTTAACAATTGAATCAAAAGTCATACCACGTGAATTATTATATATTACACAACCTGTACTTGATGAAATTAATGAAATGATTAATACAAGCTCAAATCCCGCTTTAATCGTCGACTTTTATGACAAATCAATGGAATATATTTATGAAGTACTCGATATGTTAATTAACGGTGATGATATTAATTTAATAGTACAACAAATGACCCATGTTAAACGTTATATAGATGAACGATTAGCCAAATATAATATTTATTCCGAAGAATATGCTGATTCAAATGTGGAATTATATGATGTTAGACAACTACTATTAAGTATTATTGATAATATTATGGGTACAACTACATTTACAGTTGCAGATCGTCGTTTAGAATACTTAAAAGAAGTGTTATCAACTATCCGGCAGGATATGAATGTGTAACATTTTTATACTTAAAAACAACAATGTTATGTGTTTAATTAATTATTTGATACAGATTACATTATTCCAAATAAAACTTCTATATTTTTTACTTTTTAGATCTTCAAAAATAAAACATCCGGTAATAACATAAAAGAATGTCTAACAACGTTACCGTGAACCTCAATGTCGGCGCTACCGCTGCTGGTGCCATCAGCGTCTTTGGTGAATCTGCTCCTGAACCTCAAGAGGTGATTGTTGCAATGCAGCCCCTCCCCCTATCTGTCTTCTACAGTGCTAATGGTGGTGTTGATTCTACTACTGGTATCGATGCTGCTACTGGTATGTGGCGTTTCAAGGAGCCCAGTACTGCCCCTAACACTCGTGTTGCCGAGGTGTCAAAGAATGAATTAGATGCCCCTGGTTACTCTTCTCTCACTATTGCTGATGGTACTAATCCTTTAATCGAGGCTCTGCACGCCTGCTTTACTGCTGGTTCTGCACACCCTCTTGACACTCGTGCCAGTGAAGATGTCGGTGCTGCAGTTGCCCAACCATTTGATGCTGATAAGTATAACGCGAATGCTGAAGACTACCGCGTGTACCCTACTATCGGTGCCCTCGCCCTTGCCCTAGCTGCCCACGAGATCTTCGGTCACGTCCAGGCTACTGCTGCTATCAGCAATGATACTGATTTCGTTGAACACATGGATACTAACTCTAACACTGAATTTTTATCTGGTTTAGCCGGTGGTGTTTACACAGCGCCTGAAGACGCAGCAGGTGCAAACATTGCTTCCCAGCTTGCATATGCCATTGCTAATATGTCTGATAGTGATGCTCTTGCTATTGTTGAATCTGTTATTGGCCAGGATGCTGAGCGCGCCAAGAACTCCGATGCCACTGTACCTTCTCCTGATACATGGAAGGTCCTCGAGTGGAAGGAAAATGACGTTGTCTTTGTGCAGCTCTCCCTCAGTCTGCCAGAGATTACATCTGGCACTGGTCAGCAATTCACACCTATTAGCGCATATGCCGGCAACGGTACTTCTGGTGTCTACACCTACAACATCAAGATGACTCTCTCTGCTGCTTAAACAGCAATATATCATCTAGATATATAATTTTTAAATGAAATAATAATATATATTATATTATCATATATATTATTATTTAATAGCTTATAATCTAATAATTATACTGGTGGTCCTTGTCCATTGAGTAAGGTACTCCCTGCACCACTAGTACTATTAGGGGGGATAGTAGGAGTAGATCCAAACCAAATATAATTTCTGTAAAATTGGAATAATTGTGTATTCATGACTTCTGTTATTTCGAGTGTCATTGTCCAATTAAGACCATTTAGATCAATAATATAACCATATCTATCTAATAAACAAACTTGTAAATTAGTTAAATTTTGTGGTTGTGGGAAAATAATTTCATTTGAAATCAACGATGCACCATCATCATAAATAACAGCATATTTTTCCTCTCGAACAATAATTTTAGCTAATTTTTGGAAATAATCCGTATCTGTTTTATGTTCTAATGTATGGAAATCATTTAAACCTATAAGCAAATATTGATCTTCAATAACATCTATAACAGCTGTTCCAGTGATAGAATAAATCGTGAGAGATCCCGAAGTATCTGGTTCAGGTTCAAATCGGACACTTCTAAATCCTAAATTATAAGCGAATCCTAGACCATTATGACGTTTTAATTGAGGTGTTGGTGTTGCAAAACTAAAAACAGTAGGTTTTGCATTACTTGTTGGATAAGTAGGTAAAGGGAGAGCAGGATTTGCTACACCTGTATTAATAATTGTCACTTTACCAGAATACTGATTAACTTCAATTGTTAAATATATACCAGTATTATCTCTAAATGTATTAAATTCATTTTGTATAATATCAATAAGTTCTGCACTCGTGTAATTTCCATCATCAATAATAATAACAAGAGTTCTTTCAATGCCATTAAAGTCTTTTGTAACAATACTTAATCTATTATTTTGACGTTCAGCTGTAAAAGTATAAAATGAATTAGGTATTTCAACTGATGCAACTCGCATTTTAATAATATTCTTATAGGTATGTTCACATCTGTATTGAAAATTTGTTATAGAATCTGCTTGATTTGTTCTAAATGTGGAATCGACATTAATTAAACGCTTTCTTAAATCATTTGCATTTACTACATTATTATCATTTAATATGTGACCTGTGTGAATATTAATCATCTATTATGTAGAGATTTTATTAATATAAAATTTATACACATTTGTTTTCATTTATCAGAGTCCGGAAATCTATTATTTATAAATTTGATATTATATTTATATAAATAATATAATATACATATGGAGAATATTTCTACGGTTATTTTAATAACATTTGGAATAGTTATTGGTTTAATGATTATTGGAATGACAACTTTAATAATAAAAAAACTATTAAAAGATCGAGATCGCTATATAATTACATCAAATCCGCTCTGAAGTATCGTATTTCATGGAACGAATTTCATTAATACCTTCTCTTCCTTTTTTTAAATATGTGCGAATTTTATATTTACCGAGAGGATGAGCATTAATATAGATTGCCTTTTCTTCGGGTGTTAAATAATTATTCCATAGTTCCTTTTCTGGACCTGTTAGTTCATTTGGGGGTGTTTTAATTATATCAGAAGATTTAATAAGGTTAAGATTACGTTCAAGAGCCTCAGAGTAAGCTTGTTGTTTATCGGGCATTTCGCTTAATACACGATCTTTTACTTCGCCTAGTTCTGCGGCCTTCCACCAAAGACCATAAGATGCAATTGCGAATTTCTCAGGATAAGAGATTTCAACATTCTTCTTCTTCAAATTATTCAATTTATCTTTGATATCTTTGGCTTGTTCGTATTTTTCATTGAGAGAATCATATTTTTCCTTTGCTCTTTGATAAGGATCGGTGACGCGATCGTACTTCTCTTTCATGGCATCAATACGACGTTTAGCCTCTTCAGCACGTCGACGAGCAGCCAGTAACTTCTTACGTGCTGCACGTGCTCTCTTAGCCCTCTTTGCTCTTTTACCCCACTTGAAGAGTTTTCTACCGAATTTGCCAATAGTAACTAATTGTCCAATTCCAGGTACAAACTGTACACCTTTTAGAGCTGCTGCTTTGGCAGCTTTTTTTGCACGCTTCTTATTCTTCTTGCTTAGAAATCCTTCAGCGATTCCTTCTTCAATATCTTCAAATCCATCAGTGACCGAACCGCAATTGGACGAAGTCCAAGATCCAGTACATGATTCCATATCACTATCAGAATCACTATCATATTCATGCTTTAATTTGAAATATAATCCTATACATAATAAAATAAATATACCACATGCAATTAATATTAAATACTTTGTCTGCATGATCCCTATTTCTTAATTGTTTTATTTAATGAATTGCGACGCATTCGTCTACATGTACGAGCTCTAATCGATTTTGAGCATCCACTTTCAAATGTCGCCAGACGATTACAGACCATCTTATAAGGGTCAGCTCCATCTGCAAATTTGCATCGAACACGCCAAAGCCAAGCAACCGTGGATCGTCTATCGCTTAAACATGGACGCTGCTTAGCATTCAACCAAGCATGATACCATTGAGCTGGCATAACTGATGGTAGACTGAACCAGAATTGACGCCAATGAAAGAAGCGCCTTCTAGGCGCTAACAGATTCCATTTATTCAGCTCTTCATCATCTGCTCCTTTGATTTGAGTCTCCAAAGGAGCGTCGGGCATTGGTTTCGAATTACGAACAGTTAGGGGATGATTGTAGGCAATACTGAAAAGGAAGTCCCAGCCCGGAAATGATTCACATGGTTTGGCCTGGCCTTGTGTTGGAATGAAACGTTCATAAATGTTGTAAACCTGCTCTAGACTCGGATCGTGAGAGATTGTCTGTCCTTGCCCTCTTAATTTATCATTAACCATACTATGGATTCGCCAGAGCCATTTCACTAGGGCCTCTCTTGATTTAAGAGCGGGTTCAAATGATTCCTTTTTATAATAGTCCGTTAACGAGGCGCGACAGAATTTACATGGAAGTACAAATGGAAGTGTCTTCAAGAAACGGCGCATTGAAATCTTGTTAGACGGTTCATATGTTAATGTTAGCGTATGTAGGAGTTTCCAACCAGGTGGACCCCAAAATTTTGTGTCCATATACTATTTATATGGACATAAAATTATATATTTGCGACTATTGGATTAAAGGTTTTGTTGAGCAGCAAAAGCAGCGATTTTACTAGCTTTTCTGGCTTGCTTTGCATCCTTTCTGGCTTTTCTATCTGCAACTATTCTTGCAGGATCTAAATCATCTTTAGCCTGTAAACGAGCATCTGCTTCTTTTTGCATATCAAATGCCTTTATTTTTGCTGCAGTTTTGGCTTCGGTCTCTAATTCTTCTACATTAGATTGAAAATATAATTCAAGCGGACTGCGCTTAGATTTAATTTCAGCTTTTGCTTTAAATTCCTTATGAGTTTTTTTCATTAACATTGCTTTTTCTTCTTCTACTTTGGCGTCCGCATCAACCTTCTCTTTTAGTGCCTTAGTTTCGGGATCTGCAGCGAGGGTCGCAAATAGTTGATCAAAATGTGCTTGGACTTCAGGAGGATGTTCCAGGACAGGGAAGTCCTGATTGCAATTCAAATATAAATCCTCTTCGGGGGCTCCATTCGCCGCTTCAGGTTCTTCAATGATTTCATTGGTCATCTTTTGCAAACAAATTTCGGATTCTGCACGCATTTTTTCAACTTGTTTAATATTATCTTCGCCATACTTCGCCACTAAATGTTCTCGTGATAAATG
>JACCEE010977683.1_pt1 | contig 32709 bp, 47 predicted proteins | sample 7449931 | NCBI WGS metagenome assembly JACCEE01 (sample SAMN15323457, study PRJNA562643) | freshwater metagenome | isolation source: river surface water | place: USA:Blue River Watershed | collected 2017-08-19 | reverse complement strand
TGAAGTAGGAAAAGGTATTTCATATCATGTAAATGGAAAAATTTGCGAAATATATGATTATGATAATTATAAGTGTTTATATAGCGCAAAATATCATAATAATGGAAAATTAATTGAGGAAAAAGGAACCATACCACAATGACAGTCCACAAAAAAATATTTTTATTGCGTTCTGTTTTAATAACCTTTAAAAGTTGTTAAATAATTTGTTTTGCACGACGGAATATAGGTCTTCAAGAGAACCATTATTCTCAATGGTTATATCTGCCTGTTCTGCGATTCCATAAGTGCTCCATACAGTTACATGAATTCCTTGGTCTGCGAACCATTTGCGATCGGGTTCAGACCCTTTGTATGCTTTGATCGCCTGCTCAACCCAATCTGGTTTTAAGCCTCGCTCGACATAAATTAACCTGCCACTAGCCCTCCTAATTACATCAATCTCATTCTGAAAACGGCAATCAGTAATGACGAAGTGACTAAACGGTTCCACGGCCAAATCTTTTTCAACGCCCTTGATCCAAATATCATCCCTTATATGTTGACGAAACATCTCGGTTCCAATTTTTTGTAGGGCGAGCCTGGGACTTAGACCCCAGAAAGGATCTACTTGTTCACGCCACTCCCTGGACTCCTTGGTTGCACCTTCCAAGAGATCCCTGTCCCAACCGAAGACTGCCGCCGCTGCATCTTTGACTCGACGGGCAAAACTCAGTTTCTTGAATCCATGTTCTGCAATTAAATAGTCCGCAATAGTGTCCTTACCACTACCGATGGCGCCAATAATTCCAATGATCTGCCTCTGTTCACTCATTTCCTAATTGTCTGTTTTACAAAAAATATATCAAATTTTTCATATAATCATTAAACATAAAATTGATAACTATTATCTACTTCCTACAATATCAATATATTAGCCATGGACCTGCTGCAGACTCTATGTCCAAAGGACAAAGAGGATCAAGAGACATGTTATATCTGTTTTACAGGTCCAACTGACTCCGAACAATTTATTGATCCAATGCCCTGTATTTGTAAAGGGACTATTAAGATGCACGACACATGTGCACAAGAATTGATGAAGGAATCTACTAAATGTAGTATTTGCAAAGTCAAGTGGCGTCTAGGTGATTACACTGGAATTAAATACAATTATTATTTCAATGGAACCCTAAAAGAAATGATTACATATGAGAATGGTATTATTCACGGACCATACAAGCATTACAGATTACATGGTCTTATTCCTCTTGAAGAAGAAGGAAAATATGTAAATGGAATGAAAGAAGGTATATGGAAAGACTATCATAAAAATGGACTTATTAGTCGCGAAGTCACCTTCCTAAATGATAAGCTTCACGGTAGTTATAAGAAATATCATAAGAATGGAAACATATGTCTTGATAAAATATATGTTAATGATGAAATACATGGTCCTGAAATAACATATTACGAGAATGGGAGTATATCCTCTATGTGTACTTATATTAATGGTCAAATTCATGGCAAATCAATTCACTATTATAATGATAATAATATTGAATCAGAGATGAACTATTATTATGATATAAGGGAAGGTCCTTTGAAAGCTTATTATGAGAATGGACTATTAAAACAAGAGAGGTTTTATATTAATGATTTGGAACAAGGATTATCAAGGACCTATTATCCTAATGGGTCCTTAGAAATTGAAGAAAATTTTGTTGATGATCAGTTACATGGACCCAAGAAATACTATTATGAGAATGGAATATTAGCCACCGAAGAGAATTATATTAATGGCTCTCTTTATGGCATTGTCAAAAAGTATGATGAAACAGGGAAGTTGGTCGCCAAAGACTATTATAAGAATGGTGAATGGAGTAAGAATCTTCTGCTGAAGAAGAAAGAAGAAGTAAAACGCTATCGCCGTTCTATTGCACCCAAATTTAATATTGTCGAAAAGATGGAGGACGGCGTTGTAGTAATTCGTATTGGCCCTGTTTAATTCGGAAAAATTGAAATATATTTTTCTACTTATAAATATACTACAAATGTTTGTAACAGTTGGACTAATTATTCGTATATGGCCATCAGCAGATCATCCTAATTGTTGGTGTATGGAGATTAAATGTAGTGAACATAATTCTATTATAATAGACAATTTTGCATCAAATGAACAAGATTTCATGATACATTATGCTGGTAAGTATGTATATTTGAATCAACGAAATATCGTGGTATTGAATGATAGGTCAATTAGAATTGCAGATAACAATCATAATGTAATTGGTAACAATGTAGAAATTGATTAAAAATCTGAGCTAATATTTTTTAGTCTCGATAACCTAATCCTGGAAGTCCAACCATAATACGTAATATATTATAATTGGTTGCATATAGTCTTATTCCAGGATTTACTACATGCGAGCGAGGCGGTGGCGGAGGAGGTGGATTCAATATACGTTGTAGGTTACGTTTTTCTATATCACTAAGATATATATCATCTATATAGGGAGTCCATTGTTCAAACGGAATAGGTGATTCCTTTAGAATTGAAACCATTTTTTTCAAATATCGTGTAAGTCTATTACCATATTCATGTGCTGGATACCTATCACTACCATCATAATTATCTGGATCACCTTTACAGTTATCACATCCACACCAAAAACAGTCGTCGCAGCTGCTTTTATTTTTGCAATCATGGTAATTTCCTTCATTACAGAATTCACATTCATAACATTGTGATTCATCTGGATCAACACAATCTTGCCCTTTACCGCAACCATGACATGCAAAATTTGCTGCACGTAATGCAATTTCACCACGACGTAGAGTTGTTGGAATTTCTGTGTATGTGCGCAACTGCTCAATGAAAGCATTGAATTCTAATTCACGAACGTGAGGACCATCATCTTCTGACATCTAATATATTATGTTGATACACTTTTAAATTTGGAGCAGTATAAATTTGATGTTTGTGGTCATCATCTCTAAAAAGTATAGCAGCAAAATGGGAATTCATATCGTTGTTAAGTCGAAGATTAATCCAGCTATGTATGCTGAAGATGATCCAAATAAATATTTGAACTATGCACTAAAGGATATTGAATGGGAAACAATCATGGAATTATTACATTTTGATATCGCGATGTTATATGGTTCAGCAATCAATTATTGGGCACCAGAACAAGTTAAGGATATATACTTGATGATCAAAGACATTGATGAAGATCCTTATAATTTATATGGTCCGTGGAAGAAAGAAGAACTTGAAGATCACATGAAAGAAGATATTGAAAAGGCAATTACTTTGAAAGATGATATTCACGTTCTAAAAGAGTATTTCGAATTCTTGGTTACAAACGAAGCATACATTGAAGTATTCTAGGCACTTTTGCATCTTCCTTTTTGAGCACTTTTTTCTAAAAAGTGCAAAAGTACCCAAAAAATAATTATGCAGTGCAGCAAAAATTTGAATTTTTTTCACTAATCAACAACTCCTAAAAGTCGTTATGGCGTCTCCTGAAGAAGACAAATGTTATATCTGTCATGAACCTCAAACAGATACTATGCCATTCATAGATCCGAATCCATGCCTCTGTAAAGGCTCAATAAAAATTCATAATTGCTGTATATTCCCTTTAATGACTCCTGAAACAAATATATGTTGTATTTGTAAATCTAAATATATAATTCCTGATGGACCTATTAAATGGTTCTATGACAATGGTAATATACGTATGGAAGGAACAGTTAAGAACGATAAGTATCAAGGTCCAAAGAATTGGTATTATTCGGACGGATCAAAAAGAGCAGAGGAATTCTGTATTAATGATAAGAGACATGGTCCCTGTAAATATTACTATGAAGGTGGTTCCTTCGGACAAAGCGGTAAATTGAGGTCTGTACAGATTTATGAATTAGAAAAACGTGTTGATCTCTGGAAGTTTTATTATGATAATGGAAATTTAGAAGCAACAGAAAATTATATTGATGGACAGAAAGAAGGTTCTACAAAACACTATTATGAACATGGAAACCTCCGTTCTCATGAACTCTATAAAAATGGTAAGTTGAATGGACTATCGAAATTCTATCATGAATGCGGTCTCATCCATTGTGAAATTTATTATGAGAATGATGTACAGGTGTTGCGGCGTGACCATTTTGTTAAACCTGGTGCTAAATAAAATTTAACGACTTAATGCGTATTTATAGCCATATTTAATAAACGATTTTTACTATTAAATCCATCGGCTATAACTGATTCTGGTAATTGAATATCATTATGATTTATAAATCCAATTTTTCCTTTTAGAATCTTAATTATATGCTTATAATTATCTATAGATATTAATAATGATTTAATACGAGGTGTAAATGGCATAATTGTTATTTGTTTTTCATAAAGTGCTCCTGCATTTCGCGATTTAATTGGAAGTATTATTTCAACTAATTCTGTTAGTGAAGTAAATGTATTTAATCGCATTTTTACATAATCATGAACAGTTTCACTATTTTGTATTTCTTCCATTATAGGATGAGCTTTAATATTATCAAGTAAAATACTATCATATAAATCTTTAGTTAATGTGTCTGTTGTAATTGCAGTAGCGAGTCTTATAGCAGTAGGTGTCATTTTATCAGTTGAAAAAAGAAATTGAATATTTTTTGGCCATTGTTTAATATTATGTATTGTAATCATTGTATCAAATTTATATAATTTTTTTCTGGCAGTATAATCATTATTTTGCACCTTTGAAATAAGATCTAAAATGATGACAAATTGCTGCAATTTTTTATATAGAATTGCATTAGTAATTCCATGTTTAGACTCAATTAAATAAACACGACTTGCATCTAATATTATTTTTTTGCCATTTGGATTTATACTTTGTGCAGGAATACTTTTTAAAATTACACAGCCGTCGATATCTGTTAAAGGATTGTTATCATATGGTTTATAAAATGATCCAAATTTGATCATATTAATTGTTGCAGTATGATTTGTTTCGCTCAAAAATGATTTTAGTGCAGCAGAATCCCTTTGTTCTTTAATCGCAGATTCATTTGCATTATAGTCTTTGAGTACTTTGACATCTTCTTTGAGTACTTTTATATCATTTTCAACATTTGTTAACCGAGTTTCAACATGTGTTAACCGAGTTTCAACATTTGTTAGCCGGGTATCAATAATATCAAGTTTTGTAAAAATAGATGTAAAAGTTGGCTGTAATGAATTTAATTTAGCATCTATTGCTGAATTAATTATTGAGATTAATTTATCTACATTTATATTAATTGACATATACTATACATAGTATGTGCATAATATTTATATTGATTTTCCTTGGATTTATGTGAAGAGATCATTTTGTGAAACCTGGTGCTAAGAAGTAGCGTCTATAAAATTGATATTTTTTATCCAATATTAAACTCTAAAAGTCTTCATATGAGCATCAAAAATAACCAATTACAGATAATATTAGGTTATTGTATAGGCAGTTTTGTGGGATTTGGAATATATAAATATTCTTATTATCGTCATCAACTGGCACAATTTAATATTTTAATCTTTAAAAATAAAAAATCATGTTATAAAAGCAATTATGATATCAAAACAGTTAAATCTATTGGTGTAATATATGTTGAAAAAAACTATCCAAATGTCTATACCAGAGAAACAAAAAATCTTGAGTGTCTCAAAAATATAGGATACTCTTATAATAAAAATAGTGTATATAGTTCATATTACTTTTATGATATATGGAAGGAGGATAGCGATATAGATATTGATGTATTCCTGGAGGACTGTCGTAATTGTGATGTCTATACAGAAATCAAATATCAAGAGAAAGGATTCTTGAGTGATGAATATAAGTATAAGAAGAAAAGGATTCCATGGATAACAAAAGTAGAAACTGAAGATGAGAAATATGCAAAGTTACAATGATGTCGAGGTGCAAATAAAAAATTGATATTTTTTAATCCAATAACAACCTCTAAAAGTTATTATGGCTGCAACCAAAGATGAAACATGTTATATTTGTTTTGATGATGAATCAGAAGATCAGAAATTTATAGATCCGAATCCTTGTAAGTGTAAAGGAACATTTAAGCTACATGCCTCATGTGCTGAACAACTAATGAAAATAAATAGTTCATGTGGTATTTGCAAAAGTCAATGGACTCGTTCTAACGGTGTTCATCGCCAATATTATGAAAATGGTAATTTAAAGTGTGAAGAACATTACGAAAACGGTCTTTTACATGGACCACGTTCATATTATTATATAGATGGACGATTATACGAAACAGTAAATTATATGAATGGTCTTAAACAGGGATCATTGAAACGATACAATAATAAAGGTAAATTAATGGTAGATGCAATGTATGTTAATAATAAGCTTGAAGGATCTTGTAAATTATATTACGAGCGAATTGATCAATTACAGATTGAAATGAACTATATTAATGGTAAGAAAGAAGGACTACAAAAAGAATACTATAAGAATGGAACACTATCAAGTGAATCTAATTATATTAATAATATGTCTAAAATAACAACTAAATATTATATAAATGGAAAAATAGAGATTATTTCAACAAATATTGATAATACATTTAAGACACATAATATAGTCTATTATGAAAATGGAGCTATAAAAGAAGAATATATATATGATGACAATATTAGTTGCTATGATGGATTATATACAGGATATTATGAAAATGGACAAATACATTTCGAAGCCAATTATATGAATGGTAAATTTCATGGGCCACTAAAGACCTATTATGAAAATGCTTCTTCAGACCTGCGCAAGACGTCTGACGAGGACTCCGAGCGAGGTTTGCCGACGGAGATTCGGCGAGGTCAAATAAAAGAAGAACTCAATTATGTAAACAATATCAAAAATGGATTACAACAATATTATTATGAAAATGGTCAAATTGAAAGACAGGAAACATATGTTGATGGTAAATGTGTATCTAAAGCCCTGACTGTACCCTAAATGTTGTATTATAAGTATTTTTACTAATTTATGTTTTTTCTATTAGGTAATGGGTCAATTATAATAGAAAAAAATTTGATTTCGTATTTTTCATTCATTATATAGTAAGAAATCATGAACGCTCTTGAAACTCTCAATGCAATCGCAGTGTATATGGAGAGCCAGGAACATTGGCTCAAGGGTCGTCTTGCAGATAACCCGCGAGCCCTCGCATCAATTGCGGATCGTGTGATTCAAGCAGCAGAGGAGCTCAAGAGGCTCAAACAGGAACGAATTGAACAGTTGGCCAGAGATGGGCCAAGTGTTCACCAAGCAATCTGTGGAGAAATTACAGTCACTCTCCTCCGTGATGGAAAGGAAAAATTCTATCACTCAGGAGACTATTTCCTCAAAGCATCACGGACGAACAAAGATGAGGTCCGTGAACATTTCAAGATCACGGGGCCTCCTGACGCCGATGGCTACACCTACATGTTGCAATTCGAACCCAATGGACTAGGTCCGAAGGAGTTCGCAATTCAGGTGAGTAGCGATGAGGCTGCAAACATTCAAAAGCAGCTTGATCGGGTCTACAAGGATCCTTATGATGAAGACAGGACTCCAGAGGAGTCCGCTCTAAGTACGAGCGTCTAGCCCGAAGGGCTTTGAGCTCGCACGAAGATTAATAAATGATTTATCTAAAGTCTTGACAAAATATTACTATCGTTTTTCATGGTAACCAGTACTAAATGTGGTTATTAAGCAGGAAAGAACTAAATACGTAAATCAAATATAGTATTTGGATCAATATAATTACCTGTCGCTATTTGAGGAACCTGTGTATATCCATTTTCTTTCAAAAATGCCCGTATATCCCACAATAGATATTTAAATTTAATAGCTGGTCCATATTTCGTCCATGTATCTAATAAGGCCATTGTTAACGCACCGGATGGTCGACCATTTTTATCCACAGTGTCTGCTGCATATTGGAAATCATGACAACCACTTAAAAATAAAACAGAACCATTTGTCTTGGCATATGCCTTATCTTCTCTATATGTTAATGCTTTATCAGCAGATGATTCCCATAAACAACGGAGATCAACTGCAGTACCACTATGACATGCATCAATAATAACAAAACATTTAGATGAAGCAGGGATCTTCATTGCTAATAGAGATCGTAATTCATCATCAATAATTACTTCTGTTGATCCATCAACAGTCAATGGGAAAATACATGAATCCGCTCCAGTTATTTCATCACCATTTTTATCCCGTACTAGTCCTCCATGGCCACTGTAATGAAATAGAACATTCTCACCAGGTTTCAAATCATTAACTAGCCAATTAATACTGTCTAATATATTCTTTTTTGTGGGTTTAGTTGTCGTTAAATCTGTTAAAAATCGAATATCTTTACACATTGGATAAAACTTTTTTATTTGATTTGACATATTGTTAACATCATTAATACAACCTGCTAATTCAGATTGTGTACCAATATAATTAATACCGACTAGCAGTGCACGTTTTAATCCTTTGAATGGAGGAGGTGGTTTAGCCACAGGTCTTGCAACTGGTCTTGCAACTGGTCTTGCAACAGGTTTTGCAGCTGGTTTGGCGACAACAATAGGTTTCATTTATACTATATTATTAGAAAATGAAAATTACAACTGATAATAAAGAACGTCTAGTTACCGGCGCTCTGTTCCTAATAGAACTTTTCAGAATTTTGATGGGAACCTGTCTTGCCGTCTTTGTACCTCACATGTGTGAAAAAGATGTGTGTACTGTTCTTTACAACATTAAGGATAATACTGATACATATCATCGTATCACTTTGGCGGCAAATTTGATCAGTCTAATTGTCTTCCTCGTCTTCTATGGCTTCGAGACCCATAGAGAAAATTGGTGCATCAAACATTTAGATATGGATAAGACGAAGAGTCCTGTCAATCTTGATACAGAGATCGAGGGCTATCCTGAAATAAAAGTTGCTATGCATAGCCTCAATAAAAAATATAAGACAATTACTATTATGTGTGGAGCTACACAGATTGTTAATATAACAATGTCTGTTGCAGATATTGCTCTTGCATGGGCAGGGTTTGCATCTGTGACACCATTACTTAGTTATGTTATGCTGATTTTGCTAAAATTACAGACATCATATGGAATTGCAACAAAGTCTTTATTGAAAGAACGTGCCCTAAGTGCATATATTCGATCAGCGAAGATTTATAATACTATCGATGCAGATTTTGTTAAGAAGCCGATTGATGTTAAAATAGAACATACAAATTCAATGTATAGTCATTAAATACTGGATACTATTTATCTAAAGCTATGAAAATTATTATAATAGTTTTCATGGCGACCAGTACTAAATGTGGTTATTATGACTCTGGAGCCTTACAGTTTGAAGATAATTTCCTTAATGGCAAACTTCATGGCACATGTAAAGGTTATTATAGAGATGGTAAACCTGATTATGAAGATATTTTTGTCAATGGCTCTCTCAAAAATCGTAAAATATATTTTCCTAGTGGCTCAATACAATCTGATTATAATTATAATTTGAATGGACTAATGACTGGTAAATGTACTTCCTATTACGATTCAGGGAGTCAAACGGAACAATTGATACATATTGGAGCCCATTATAAAAATGGGAAACTACATGGTCCATTTCAATTATATTCTAAATCTGGAACTATCCTTCAGACTATTATGCACGTGAAAGGGAAAGAATTGTTCTAAAGTCCATATGTCGCTTTATTTGCGTCATAGTTATTTTGGACTTCAGCAGCACTGAGCGCCCTGCCGATATAGAGACGAACTATTCCCATGTCGCCTTGGAACTGTTGTGCAAATTCATTTCCATTGTAATTGCCGAGATAAAGCGGATTTGTACTATTTTTGATACTTGTAAATGAATGATTATTTGTTCCTACGAGTGCACCATTCTTATATGTTGATAGTGTTCCTGTTCCAGAGGCACCAGGTACGAAAACACCTACAATCTGATACCAGATTCCAGTAGTTACTGTTGTTATTGGTGCACTAGTAGCATTTGTTCCATTACCTATCTCCATATAAGTACTACTTATTCCTGTACTTGAATTTGTTGTTGTTCTAAATCCATAGGACCAATCTGCTGATCCACCACCATTATTTGTTTTTGAAATATATGTTCTTGTTTTACCTGCAATTACAGAATAACGAATCCATGCTTCCAATGTGAAACTACCAGAACCTGGTTGGAGTGCAGCGTTATTTGCGACGGAGACCTGACTAGTTGTCCCATTAAAAGTGAAATAAGGACTTGTATAGGTGATCGCGGTCATTGTTCCATTTAGTCCTGATCCAACTAGACTTGTAAGGGTTGTTCCTGTACCAGGATAAGATGCTGTATCTGTCGGATCATAATAGAGCGCAAGGCTCGTTGTAGTCACAAGGTACCCACCTTTAGTAGCATTGAAGTTGGTCAGAATGTTCGCAGCAGTGAGCGCAGTATTGTAGACACGTGCCTGTGCAATACGACCGTTCCAGAAGCTGACAGGTGTTCCACCACTTACATGTGAACCGATTCGCAAGGTTTCACCACCAGTAAAACTCTGTGTCACGTTCGTATTCTGATTCACAGCAGAACCATTAATGTATAGAGTCATCGTATTTGTCGAATCACTAAATGTTAAGGCCACATGTTTCCATACATTTATTGGGAAATTAGCACTGCTGACTAAAGTATAATTACCTCCAATACCGCCATATAATGTACCAGATGAAATAAAAAATACATTATTTGATGAACTTATAATATTATGAGATGAGGATATAGATGATGCATAGACCCATGCCTCAAAAGTAAAGTCGGTTCCTGATGACAGCGGTGTTCCAATTGGAACCACTGTACTTGTTCCATTAAAAACTATAGATCCACCATTATCACTATTATATGTACCACTTGTAATAGTATATCCTGTGCTATCAATTAGATTTGTCCATGTTGTTCCTGATCCGGGATATGAAGACAAGTTACCAGCCTGAACATTTACAAGTAGACCAGAGGATACTATGTTAGGGAATCGTGGACTCAAATAGAGATAGTTTTGTAAGACTTCTAATGGCGTCAATTTACGATTATAGTAAAACAGGTTTGCGACGTAACCGAAGGCTTGACTGCCTAGTCCACCCCATAAATTATGGCGATTACCACCTGCACCAGCTGCTACAGAGCCAACAGGAGTTCCATTAATGTAAAAAATCGATGATGAAGAATCACCGACGACTGTGAATTGTGTCCAAACATCTTCGACAGCTGTTACATCATATCCACTATCTCTAAATACAGCAGGTGTATCGTTATCATAAAATCCCAAATTATCTGTCGCTACTTGTACTAATAGTGGATGATCATTTGGACTAGATCTCAGCAAAGTTCTCCAATCAGCTGAACTAATAATCATACGTCCCCAACAGACATATGTGTAACCGGTTGTCGGTAACGTTGGACCTGTTCCTACAACGGCTATGTATTTCGTAGAAGTTGCACAATCAAATGTTTTTATTCCATATAGTGATAAATACACGGCTCCACCAGTTAATGTATGATTATATCCTCCTGTTATGTCAGTAACTGTCGTACCCGTACCGGGATAAGATGCAACATTATATGCATCTAATTGTATTGTGAGGCCATTTGTGACTAATGTATTAGGAGGGAGTGTTCCTGTTCTTCCGTAGCCGAATATTGCTGGAAGTGATGAAACCGCCGGCATGCTTACTAATTGTTTATCGAAAAATGATTAATGATATATGAATTATTATTCGATAATTAGCCTTCGAAGTGGAAATCCAATTTTCTCTTTAATTTGTTCCATTATTATACAAAGCCCTCCTGATAGTTTTAAAATATGCGTTTCAAGATTTAAATTAATACATTTCTTTGTATGTTTAAAATGTATAATAATTTCCAATAAAACGAAATACTCATACTTCGCTATCTTGAAATCAAGGTCTTCCCGTGATGGTGTTATACCACGACGATTGAATACTCTATATGTAATATAGTTCGAAATTTGTAAACGTTCGTGAGGTATATTATTATCCTCGCATGCCCAAAATTTTAGCTCCATATGTTCAAAATTGTTCCAATCGAATAGATCCAAAATCTTCTTCGCATCTTCTACCTTTATAGGCTCACCCGCTTCGTCTACTTCATCACACATTTTATTACATTAATAGTAGTTTAAAAAATTTCAATTTTTTATTATATTTTATTTAATGTAAATTTATTTCACGGAAGTAAATTCCTATTTTATCTCTAATCTGCCCCTTCGTAATAGGGGCAGCATCAAATCCATAAAATGTAATAGAATGTTTAGCAAGATCAAATATGAAATGTTTACTCTCATCTTTGTAATAGACTTCAATTATTGTTAGTTCACAGTCTAATTTATTAAATTTAATATCAAGATCATTGATTAATGGATTATGTGAAACAACTCTATGTTCTGAATGAGTACTTATATTATAAGTATCATGTAATTGTGCTCTTTCAAATGATGTAAACGTTAGATTCATACTTTTAAATTCTGAGAAATCAAATAGTTCCAAGATTTTCTTTGCCTCCTCTATTGTTATAACGTGAATCATTTCCATTTTAATTCGCAAATTTTAATATTATTATTAATAAATAAAAATATTTCAATTTTTAGTATCACTATCTTTTCCAGTAACTTTCCATTTCGCTTTTAAACACGGTCTAAAATATCTAAACAAATCTCTTTGCCACTTTTCAAGCCTGCATGAATATAATATATATTCATATCATTATTCTTCGCTATTATGTAATTAAAGTTTTCTTTTAAAGGATTATTTATTAATACACGATGTTTTATACATTTTCTAATCTCCATATTTCTAAAAGGTTTATACATATCACCCGTTATCCAACCTTCCAATTCCACGAATTCAATATTGTCCCAGTTAAATAGATCAAACATTTCCCGTGCCTCTTCAAGTGTGAGAGGCTTAGACTGTGCCTCTTCAAGTGTGCGAGGCTTAGACGACTTTTTAAAGATATCCATTTTAATATTCTTATTAAGAAATAAAAATATTTCAATTTTTCTTAGTTAATTAATTTGATAGAAGTAAAATCCTAATTTATCTGTAATCTGCTTCATCGTAATAGGTGCATCATGAAACTCATAGAATGTAATAGAACGTTGTGTAAGATCAAGTTATTCCAATTATGAAGAGATGCTCCAAGGTGTAATCGATGATTACTATAAGTCATGGAATCTCACCGATTAAAGTTTTATCTTCTTGAAGGCCTTACCAATCTTATTGCAGGTATCCTTTGCGCCTTTCTCCATTTTTTTGCCTGTATCGACGATTATATTTTCAGCCCTCTTCTCAGTCGCTACAACAGTGTTGGCAATAGTAGTTGCATCCTTTGTAATTTGCTGAGTATTCACAGTTACACTAACATCAGCTTCAACTCCAATTAGAGCAGCCACTTCTCCTGATACACCAACAGTCGCTTTACCATGATCAAATGTGGTCGTAGCTGAGCCACCCACCTCTAAATGTTCTCCCACGCTGACTCCTGCTCCTCCTGTCATACTGGCTTCACGAAGTTTCATAGTTCCTTCTGCATCAACACCGACTGCATTACCAATCGATGCTGATGCACCTGCGTCAATACCTTTTTGTCCTGCGCTCATGTGTGCTTCTGCTTCAGTGCCTGATTTAGCATAGGCATCAATACCAACTGCAGCACCAACCCCTGCACATCCAGCTGCTGCGGAAGCAGCAACATGGGCCTCTGTAGTATCGGAATAACTGGCTGCAGCATAGACATTATTACCGTCTAAGCCAGCTGTGAAACTCGCCTCCGTTCCTGTTTTGACACTTGCTTCAATTCCAATAGATGCATAATCATTGCCGACGGCGGCACCAGCTGATGCCGTGATTGTATTCTCATAGTTGATTGCAATTGAATCTTTCGTAATAGTTGCAGTTGCATCGTTATTGATAGCAGCAGAGGCAGATCCGGAATAAGACATTATTCTAATAGTTGATTAATAAAATAAAATTTGATTTTGTTTATAGTATTTAATATTATTAACAAAATCTACGATGGCAAATTACGAGACACGAAGTGCACCAACTTTAGCAGAAGGTGAACAAATGGTGATGAAGGCGATTGATGATTTCATCACCTATATGTGTGCTGATGAAACCGTTAAGGTTGTTGATATGCTTATCAGGGCAACGCCTAAAGATGAGACGACGAAAGAAGCAGCAAATCTAGAAAAACTGTTGCAGCAGTTATATACAGAAATGCTTGTTGAACGAATTATTGAAAGGGGACTCGATCAACTATTGAAACGTTGATTAAATATCCTACTTCCTTTCGGCCAAAAACATATCATTTACACCATTAATTGCAATAATATTGTAACCGAGATCATTTTTCAGGTATGAGAACAATTCTTCACGTAGAGTGACTGCAGGTACTCCCTCTCGCTCCTTCCAGGAACCCCAACTTTCGAAAATAATCTTCGGCCAACCATTTCTCTTCAACGTCTCGACTCCACCTTCCAATACTTCCTTCTCGAAACCTTCAACATCGATTTTAATAAATCCAATATTATTAAAGTTAAATGAATCAAGGGTGCGCATTGTTATCGGTACACGTCTCAGCTCATGATCATTGTCACACAGAACCTTACATCCATTACCACCACCGTCTTCAGAACGAATAATATAATCTAATGTATCACTTTTATTACCAAGTGCATACCTATAGGGAGAAATCTTCTCTTCTAGTCCATGCAATGCAATATTTGCCGCTAGATAACAAAATGTACGTGGACTGCATTCAAATGCATGTGTATGGCGTGCCTTCTTTCCAAGTAGAAATGAATATGTTCCAATATGTGCACCAATATCTAGGAAATCTTTGTCTGAATTAATAAAATTATCGTGAATCCAATTAATTAGAGCACGTTCAGGGATACCTGCATCTTGAAACCAACGACCAGTCTTCTCTTCAGGGAAGAACATAAATTGTTTGGCCTTTGGATCAGCAGATGGTATGGCCATTTTGTTGAAAACTCCATTCTCTCTTCCTTCCTGTAGAAAAAACATTCTGCTCTTCTAATTGTTTTATCTTTATGCTACATATTATTTTTATCTAATTTATCTATCACTTTTAGAACTTTGTCCAACCAATTATCGACTAGTTCCATAAAATCGGGTGTACCCATTTTTCGCAATAAAACATGATATTGTTCGAAATATGGACTTAAAATACGATCCTTAGCCTCATCACCAGTTATCCTTATCATCTCCTAATTGTATTCTGTAATCTAATCCTAAGTGTTCTAAAATTTGATTTTTTCCTTGCCTATTCTAATAGTTAATAATGTATACTAATGTCAAATGATGCATTAATTGTAATTAGATTAGATGATGAGATTAGATGGAAATCTGAAGAAAACTTATTATTATTAAAGGAACAAATTATTAAATTACCATTTCATACACCTATTGAAATTATGTGTCATCATCCCAGCGGAGCTGGGATTCAGAGTCCAAGACCCCAACATGTTGGAGTCGCAGGTCATCAGACTAAACAATATTATCAAATCTATAAAACAGAATCATTTGTCTATATAGAACCTCTAATTGATGATACAATAGGTATTAGTGATTACGAAGGACCTGATAATGATTTAGAAGCAATTGAAACTATATCATTATTGATTATGGAAATAAATACAAATATATCGACTAATTGTTAGGAAAAATTGAATTTTTTTTTGTTATTTTAGATAATAAAAATACAAATGGAAAATACAGCGATAAAAGAGGATACGCAAGTAGGGAGTTTAGCTCACAAATTTAAATATATGGAAATTCAAACACCTGAAGCGTGTCTTGCTGCCGTTACTCATTCAGGATCTTTGATACAATTTGTGAGAGAACAGACTCCAGAACTATGTATGATAGCTGTTAAAAATGATGGATTTGCAATAGAAGCTGTCAGAGAACAAACGCCAGAACTATGTATGATAGCTGTTAAACAACATGGAGGAGCATTGGGTGCTGTAATTAAAAAAACTCCTGAAATATGTCTTGCTGCTGTCAGTAATTATGGATTAGCATTAGAAGACGTGGAAAATCAGACACCTAAAATATGTTTTGCTGCTGTTTATAATAATGGGCTCGCATTAGAGTATGTCAAAGAACAAACACCTCAATTGTGTCTTGCTGCTATTAAGCGAGATGGACTTGCATTAGAATATGTAAAAAATCAAACACCTGAAATGTGTATTGCTGCAATTAATGATAATATAGATGCATTTAACTTTGTAAAAGTGCAAACACCTGCAATTTGTCTTGCTGCTGTTAGAAAAGATCCATTGATATTGCGATATTTAAAAGTGCAAACACCTGAAATCTGTCTTGCTTCTGTTAAAAATAATCCATTTACATTGAAATATGTTAAAGAGCAAACACCTGAAATTTGTCTTGCTGCCGTTACAAAAGATCCATGGACATTACCACTTGTTGATAATCAAACACCTGAAATCTGTTTTGCAGCAATAAAAGGCGAACCATTAACAGTGCAATATATAGACGATTTACCAGAATTTATAAATTATGTTAAAGAATTAACAAAAACTATGGAATAGTTTTACTTGAATATTACAAGTTTTTTCACCATAATAGATTTCCAGGACAATTAGTGTGGGAACTCCATATGTTACCATTTTTAATAGGTCTAAATATTCTGATTTCTCTCGGCCTGCAATATACTTCACTTTTATATCGTTCCCAAAGTCATTAGGTAAAAACTCTCTGGACAAAGCAAGTGAATGATAAATAACATGCTTGACATGTGGCATCATTTCTAATAGAAAATTCTTCATACAAGGAACGAAACGCCTAACATGCATATAACCATCATAATTAATAATACATAGTTTTTCACTTTGGAAAATTAAAGTAGGATATGATGCCATGACTAATTGTTGATAGGCATACAAATATTTAAATTTTTATAGTTGTTATTCAAAAAATTGAAATTTATGAGACACCTTTATGAATCATAATAAAAAGATGGTATATCATTATTATGATGCATATGTTGCATTCGGTTTTGTTGATAATATGCATGATCGTATAATATCTAAAAAATCAGTAGAAGAATTTAAACATATTCATATCTATGCAACTGAAATAAGACATGGTTATATACATAAAGCGTTTATTGGATTTTATTGCAAAATTGATCCCAAAACAGGAATACCTACTATGGACCAGAACAAATATAATACATTAATGGAGTTTGTTGAAAAATATAGGACCTATCATGGGATTCCTGATGAAAAACAATTAAAACTTGAATATCGCCCTGTATTTTGCGGTGATTTTGAGTTATTTGAAGACCCATATGATCTTGAATTTGAAAGTGATGACGACAGTGACAGTGATGACGACAGTGACAGTGACTAAATAATTGTTATTATTAAAAAATTTTATTGTCAACACAATCTATCCAGACTCTGTATCAAGTGTGCAGTAAGCTGCGATCTGTCCATTAGGTAGTCTGAACCAGATAATGTCCATATCATCATTTAAATATAGACCTCCACAGAATCTAATTTCTGCAAGAATATCAACACACCCTTTTACATCAAGATCTTTATTTGCCTTAAATCCAAACCAACCACCTAAGTGAATCTTTGATCCATCAGTAAATTCAATTCTATTAGACAAATTATCTAATAGATATTGACCTTCCTCATTAGAAGCATAATAGAATTGTATATCAATTGGCGCATTATCATAGAATCCGCCATCATTACGGGCTTCTACTGCAATAATTGATGGATAACGTTTATGTCTTCCTTTATAGTCAGTCCATCCAAATAGACGCCGATTATATGATGTTTCAATAATATAATAATCTGTATTTTCAATTAATTCTGCATTAGCGGATTTAAAGGCTTTATAGTCCTTCAATTCATCCTTTGGGTTAATATAGGGATGATACCGTTGTTTTTCTCTTTCCACCTCATGATCTTCATATAAGTCACGGTATGTTAATTTATATTTAGCGACTACTTCCATTATTCTTTTGCTGATAATAAAATAGTAGATTTATTTTTCAATTTTCATGTGTATTAATATTATAAATTGCAGAATAATTATTCAGACTCTGTATGTTGCAATCTTACTATTAGGTAGCTTAAAAAACTAAAAGTTCCATACCTGTGTTGACCAACTAATATCAATTAAAAATTGATATATTTACTACCAATATTGATAAATAAATAATAAAATATGACTACATCTCAAGATACATGTTATATTTGCTTATCTGAGGCAAGTGATGAATATGTCTTTGTGGATCCAAGTCCATGTGCCTGTAAAGGCACACTAAAACTGCATAAAAGTTGTCTACAACAATTAATGACTTTTAGCGAGAAATGTGGTATTTGTAAAAGTGTTTGGTTTATATTAAATGGTATAAGAAGAACATTCTATCCTAATGGCAACATATATAAAGAGATATATTACGAAAATTGTATGTTAAATGGTCCATATAAATCATATTATGAGGATGGGATATTACAATCTGAAGTAATGTATATAAATAATCTCAAAGAGGGTATTTATAAATCTTATACTATATGTGGAAAAATTAGTTTAGAAGTATCATATGTTAATGATAAGATACACGGAATAAGTAAATACTATTTATCAGGAAGACTAATGAATGAAAAACACTATGTACATGGAATTCTACATGGAATTGAGACAGGTTACCATCAAAATGGAAATATATTTCAACAGATATTGTATGTTAATGGAAGTAGAGAAGGTACTTATAAAGAATATTATCCTGATGGTACTATTAAAGAAGAGTATTCATATCAAGCTAATAAAGTACATGGAACATATAAAGAATATCATATAGATGGTTCTTTGCAGATAGAATCTATATATGTAAATAATAAAAGAGAAGGTACATATAGAGAATATTATAACAATGGCCAAGTAAAAACAGAAGTAAATTATATAAATAATTTACGTGATGGTTCATATAAATCATATTATGAAAATGGCCAATTGCAAGAAGAAAAAACGTATACAATGGATAAAGAACATGGTCTATATTCAGTCTATACTGAGACTGGCATACCCATGGAACATGGTGAATATTTTGAAGGAGAGCTAAAAGAGTATCATATAATTGATGCTTGGTAAAATATACTTCATATAAGTCATAGCGAATACTTTCATGTTTTTAATTGTCCGAAAAATTGATTGTTTTATTACAACTTTAAGTGTATTAAAAATATGGATACAATTTGGAAGTTTTGGGCCTCTAATCCGAAGTTTTGGATTCCTGTCACGGCCGAAGAAAAGACCGCAGCAGATAAAGCAATCTTCTCCACCTTCTACAACTATTCTTCTCTTCATGAAGAGAATGCAGTCGGACAAATTATCTATTATGACCAATTCTTCAGGCATTTCCAACGTGTAGCGCCAGAAGGAACAATTACAGAAACCGATATTAAGAAGTATCGACTCAAGGCAGAAGAGATTTTGAACAAGTCATGGTCAACAATTAAGAAGTCCACAGATCCAGACCTAATTGTCTGGGCTTTGATGCCGATGAAACATGCAGGTGAATGGGATTTTCTCTTCACCTGTTTGCATGAATATGGCCATTCAACTGGTTTATGGACACGATTCTATCAGGACTCGTATAGAAAAGCATATACTGAAGAAGCCATCGCCTCAAAAATTATAACTGATCATACATCAGTTCTCGGACTCTATAATTACGATATTATTTGTGATTATCATCCACTAGATCGCCGTCATGGACTCCCAATTGAGGGTCATGACACAGATTATATGCTGCAAAGCAGCATAACCATCAAACAATTATCAAGGGCATTAGCTGCCCTCTCAAAAGAACAACCCCTAACTGTAAGTTTGAGTGGTGGAGTTGATTCTATGGTAATGGTAACTTTGCTCAAACATGCAGGTTACAAAGTAAATGCGATCCATATTGTATATGGTAATCGCGCTGAGTCAGCTCAAGAATATGGTTTTATTGCATCATTCTGTGCCTGCCTCGACATCCCCCTAAAAGTCTATAAGATCGAATGGTTGCGTCGTGAAACTTCAGAAAGAGAATTTTATGAAGAGATGACTCGACAGATTCGATTCATGGTCTACAGGGTTGCAGCTCCTGGTCAACCGATACTTTTAGGACACATTAGCGAAGATGTTATTGAAAATATCTGGACAAATATTGCCGCCGTGCAACATCTTCATAATTTGAAGAAGATGTCGGCAATAGAAGAACAATTAGGAGTGACTCTTGTGAGGCCATTTCTAGAACAAGAAAAAGAAACTGTGTACGCAGCAGCCAAAGCACTGGCTATCCCGTACTTGAAGAATACTACACCCTCATGGTCTAATAGAGGGAAGTTCCGTGAACATTTTCATGGCGCCCTAAAGGCGCAGTATGGACCAGAAGTCGACAAGAAGATTATTCAGTTCGCCGAAGCGATCACCAAACAATCAGAAACACTTGACCGAATCTTGTTCAAACCAATCTATGAGACTTGGAACCAAGAAATGAAGGTCCTTGATATTTCGAAGGCCTTGCAAGCAAAATTAGATGTAATGGGCTGGTCAGCAATCTTCGAATATGTCTGCCATAAAAAACTTGGCGTCAATAAACCTTCGAACAAATGTATTGCCGAATTTGTTACACGACTCGAGCGATGCGCTTATCCGATTAAACTCCACATGCATATGCATAAAAATCTGGAAATAAAAATAAATGATACTATACTTATGTTTATTACACATTAATATAATTAATAAGTGTTAAATTATATATTTTTTGAGTTAGCTTAATATATTAAAAATTAATTGACTATAAGTCTGCAGTAATCCATAGCAGGACCATATTGACCACCCCAATTACCACTATCTCTAGAAGTAATACTTACTTTAATGCTTCTTATATTATCAAAGTTTGGACTTGTATCACGATCTAATGTCAATGTTATATCTGTAAATACTGATGGTGCAGTTACAGAACCAGTTGTTAAATTATATAATATAGAACCGGTGCCATTAGAACCGCCATAAAAGATAACAGTGAATGTATATTGATCCGCTGAACCATTTGATACATTAGCAATATTAAGAACAGTGTTAATAGTATTGTTCCCACCCAATCCTGTTATATTTATAGTTTGTGATATTGTTGCTAATACATAACTAAATATAATAAAACCTGTAGATGTACTTGTTGGATAAACATCTCGTATAGGCATTTCTGTAAGAACACATGGTCTATTTGTACCCCCACCTTCATATGCCCATGCTTGCCAGCCAGTGGATGATGTCCATCCATCAGCAGCAACTCCTGTTATGTCAGTGAACTCAGGATTTAACAGAAGCTGTGTTCCAGGTTCGGGGCCAGGAGTAGGCTCAGGCTCAGGCTCAGGCTCAGGTACAGATGCAGGAGTAGGTGCAAGTGCACGTACTTCATTAATATATATTTGTTGTTCAGCCGCCGTAGTATATTGTGCACCCTCGATCATGTTTTTTAATACAGATGATTGATTAGTACCTGCATTAAGACCTTGAATATTGATAGGTGTTCTTATACCGAGTTTTGCAGCCTCTACTTGTCTTGTGTAATCAGCAAAAAGAAATCGCTTATTAATGCGATTAGTAAAATCGCCTGCACTTATACCTTGTCGCATATTATATATTAATAGTATATATAGTTTTATCCTCTTAATAGCGTGGAACAAACAGTTTAACATATTCTTTATATGATGAAACAACTGCATTGAAACAATCTTTGTCTAATGCAATAGTTTCTGTAATAGTTCCCATACAATCATACACGTGGAATGTATAAGTACGAGGTGCTGCTATAATAATCCATTTACATTTAATGAATCCATAAAAGTCAGGTCTTGTAAGAATTTTCATTGCCATATCATTGTAACGTATAATACAATGGTCTCCATGTCCTTCAAATGCTGGTGGCTTAAATCCACCAGTTGCATTAACATATGCACTCACCATTTTCGAAATCGGCTTATTAACCATGAGAAGTGATGCGCCTGTACGACGGTCCATCATATCGAATAGAGGGCCATATTGAAGGGCTTGAATTGCTTGAGTAAGATCTGCCATTTTTCAAATTGTCTATTAAAAAATTAGGAATATATATATTCAAATTTTTTTTAATATAAATTAATGAAACTGAATCCATTTTTTACCATCGGTCCCAAGCACTTTATTCCCTACATGTAGACCTTGAGAGTTTCCAAAGTGAGGCAATGCAGAGAGAATGGTAGGCTGAATACTTGTTGATGCAGCCTGACAACGTCCAGCTTCACAAATACCTTTAGCATATTCTACACTAACTGTTTGTCCATTATTAGAATGACCAGGGATTGCACAGAATAAAGGTAGATATGGTGTTGACGAACTACTCATTTTCTAATTGTTTTTTTGATATTCCAAACGGCAAAAAAATATTTCAATTTTTTTAATAATTTACATTTTATTCACTCATAGCCCTGCTAATAGTTTCAAGTCGCGCCTTCAACCTCTTATTCTCTTCAAGTAGATCATTGTTTTTCTTGAGTAAAGTTTCGCAATAATCTCCATATAGTCGATTATAGCTACCATCAATATATTGCAGTAGCCTAGTTGAATGAATACTTATGTCTGATGCCATAATTCGATGTCTCCTCTGCAATTCACTGTTAATTTCATCAAGTGTAAGTGGCTGTGCCCTTGGTGCGATGAAAGCATTAAGTTGCTCCTCGCATTCGCTAATTACTTGACGCGCTTGCTCTGAAACGGATGTCATCTCTAATTGTCTATCTATTTGTGACCCAAAAAATATAATCAATTTTTAAATTGATTATTACTGTACAAGTTCATTATTTTTATATACTTTAATATCTTCAATATGACCGGTTTTTTCATTACAAGTAATACACAGATCTTCCCATTTACCATTTTCCATATAATAGCGTTTCTTCAGTAATCCATTAGAATAAAATTCATATTGATCTCCATGATATTTTGATTCAATAAAGGAATATATTCCTTTAATTGTTTTTGTCTCTGGATAATACCATCTAGTAACATATTTTCCTTTATAATTTGTTTTAATTAATTTATCAATAAAACAATTTGCAATCATAGTAGAAGTTGCAAAGAATGTATCTTCATCTAATGAATAATTCAGCCAATTATTCGATTTAATTTGACTTTGTATAATGATTATTTTGTGTAATGCTTTATTTGGATAATATATATATCGTATATCACAAACTAATTTTTCATCAATATGTTGTTGTTTCTTAATTATATAATTATTATGAAAGAATAAAGTATAATAGTTATTGTTTGATTCATAATAAATCTGCTTTTCAAGTTGTTTATTATCAAGGTAATATGTGATCCATTCACACTTTATGATTTCACCATTAATCCATTTATTTGTATAATAGACATTACCATTCCTATGATAGAAGATTTCATCACCTGATTTCTTCCCATCGATAATAGTATAGGTACAATATAATTGACTATGTTTGCTATCATAGTATTGTTTAATATGATAAGACCAACATGTTTTTCCTGGAATATAAATTCTATGAGATTGATATTTATCAATTTCCTTGAGATACATATTAATATTTTTTTGTGCTAATCATGATATTTTACAATCAAAAAATCAAATTTATTATTGAATGAAAAAATAGTTGTTCAGGCTTTTGAGCCCAAACAACAGGGTGCCAATCAGGGCACCGTTTTTCGTTTTTTACTTATTAATCAGAGTCATATCCGCGTGATATACAACGACATACATCTATACAACGACCGCAACTCTGGCCTCCGCCTCGGGTCCAGTCATCCCATTCTTCACGCGCCATTTCTTCACGCTCATAATCATCTTCGTCTGGTCGCTCATGCTCTTCTTCATGGCGCACTGCATCTTCTTCTGGAAGATTTGCACCATGTAAATGATTTATCCAGAAACGGTAGCTTACTCTATCAAGTCCGCTACGCGTAACTCTCTCTATTCTAACAGTTTTCTCTATTGGTCTATCGGGTTTAACTAGTTGTACTACAACTGCTACAAACCCTGGCCTGCATTGACTAAGTATCTCCTCTAGTCCATCAATCTGCACTTCAAATTCTTCCCAATCCTTTGATACATGGATTTTATATGATGTGCCGTCTAATGATGAGCGCATATAGTTGTACGTCTCTGCAACTATCTCTGTATAAGGTCCAAGTTCAGTAACTTGAACGTCCTCGTGTCCCATAAAGTGGGACCGTGGAGCGGTCAGCTCTGCTGACCCGTCCTCACCTTCCAACCGCCAACTAGTCATTTCATATGAAATAACTTGCATCTTTCCTGCTAGCTGTTCCTATAGGTTTTTATCTGCTGTGTCCAAGGAATTCACAGGAGGGCTGCTTTGATACTTCTGATCTGCTATCGCCCAATAATTTCTATCAAAAATACATGTTTCAGTTTTTTTGATTGAAATTACTTTTTCAGACGCCACATCTGAGATTCTTCAATCTCTTGAATACCGTATTTTGTTTCTACTCTAATTGTCGTAGAATCGATAGTTCCCTTGAATTTCATTGGATTTCCCTGTGTATCCTTCACTATTTTATCAATGATAATTCCTTTTTCTGTCTTAACATCACTGACATATCCTTTCAATAATTCACCATCTGATCCTTTATAGATAATTGTATCATCCTTTTTCAGATCAGCATGTTCGGTTTTGCTATAATTGTTCATAGTAACTTTAATTACAAATATATGAAAAATATTTATCAAATTTTATTTACTTTGAACCATCCTTCTTCATAATAGTCTTCTCAAAATAGGAGTATTTACTATGACTCGGTGTCATAGATGTAGCTTCAACCTTTGTCCCAAAATGTTCTTCAATATAAGTATTGCCAATTTTCTGTCCAGGATATAATAGCTTTTCAACATCGGTCACTTGAGCAACCTTGAAACCGGTCTCTGTACCAATAGCAATTTGATTACCGACTTTTAGGGAATCGAGTGACACGGGTTCAAAGGTTTGCATCCGCATCTGTTGCTGTTGCTGCATCTTCTTTTATCTATACGCCTAATTGTCTTTACAAAATCAATTTTTCTATTGATGAAGTGTTAACCTAAAAATTGATGAAATAATAATCTTCTAATTGTAGTAAAATGCTAGTAACTGTGGGTCATATCATTAGAGCATGGCCTTACGCCGAGAATCATAATGTATTTATGTTTCTTATTCAATTTAATCAAGAAGGTGCAACAGTTATTGATAATGTTATACATAATAATGAAAACGAAGAAATCATTCGAAATTATGTAGGTAAATATATTTATATTTATGATATTGGTGACGTTCCAAATAATATTGTAATTGGTCCTGGGGGTAGGCGTACAGGTCGTCTTGTCTTAAATGATGACGGGACAATTCGTCTTGCACAGAACAATCATATAGAGGTTGGAAGGCGCGTTGAAATTCTTTAAGATTCACCGGCAAAAAAATCGAAACTAGAGATATAAATGTCTTCTGTCTCTGCGTCTTTTAAGCAAACTCTGACCCGTTCTTTTGTCAATAACACTGCTGATGGTGAAAGTGGTATCCGTGTTTTTTTAGAGTCTGATTTCACTGCTTGGGTTGCTGCTAATCCTGGTCTAATCAATACTATTGGTTCCTTATACATTATTCCTGGAACTGCACCTGGAACTACTTTTGTTGATGTAATTACAGGCGAATCATCACCACCATATGCATCTGCAACAGCCCTTGGCTATTCTGGTGGTACTCTTACTCAGCAGAAGACTTTACGTGATCTCGGTACTGAAATCGTAATTGGTAACGGAATCGACTCTCGTCTCCTCGTTTTCCGTCGTGTAGCAGCTTATTTCACCTCTACTGAGGGTCAAGATGCTACTGTTGGCTACGTTCCCATTGAAAACAACTGTGAGGATCTTGGCCCTTCTTACGGTCGCTTCACTGTTCGTGTCGCCCGCGTGTAAGCAACATAATCACATATTTCAATCAAAAATATTTAAAAGTCTTAAAGATCATTAAATATTTTTTATTCAACCAAGAACTTCGTTCTGTCGAATCCGAATATTTTTGACAAAGAGGTCAACTAAATCAGGTTTAACTGCTGCAAAGTGATGAGCGAGTGACTTCAGAATGTGAAGTGTTACATCATGTTCATCTTCTGCATCTTTAACACTACCTCCAATCTTAATATGATCCAACTTGAAGAATATGTCTTCTTTACCTAATTCACGTAGTGGCATCATTACAATCATACCTTCATACATGTGATCTACGACCCCAATATTATAATAGATAATTAACTCATCAATTAAATGTTTAGGATTACTATCCCAACAATATATTCCATAACTTTTATGAGTCATCTGTGCATATGATTTAACAATTTCAATTTCTGCTGGATTAACTATATCAAGAAACTTTGATCGCTTGGAATCTTCCTTGAATTTCTTCGGTTGTTCATCGATATAGTCGAATAGATTTTTCAGATCTGATTCGTTGGTCAATGATCCTTCTGTACTAGTATCATGCAAGAAAACTCCGTCGATTGCTAACGCAGCCTTAATAGTAAAACGCGTAAATGCAACTTGAGACATCATGGATATATTTCTATAGATCAAATGTTTATTAATAAAAAATCAATTTTTTATCCATAGAAACAGTTAAAACCCCAATTCACGTCCGAAATGTTTCCGTGCAAAATCGCGCATATTAGTGGTTCCCATGCTACGATTACAGCCACCACAAATAGGACGAAGATTGCTGACAGATTCATCACCTCCGCTAGACTCTGCAACAATATGTCCGCATTCATAATTGTCACGATCAATGGCGGTTGAGTTACAGCAAAGACATTTCCATTGTGTGAAGTTCTGTCCAATATGAGTATTCCAAACCTGTCGGCGAACATGGATGGGAATCTTTCTTTTAGGACGGCGAATCTGCATTGTTTTGATGACAACGATAGCATTTTCTTCAGGGACAGGAGCAGGAGCAGGAGCAGGAGGAACTCCTTCCACAAACTCTACTAATTGTTCTTCGGTCAACGACGGATTCTTTTTCTTAATTTGCCACAGGCGAGCTTTTTCTGCGACAATCTGTTGTGGAGAATAAGTTGGATACTTCTCTTTCAACAGATTTTGAAGTTTTGGATTTTTCATAAATTTCTGGTATTCATTCAGTTTATGGCCAGCTGCAGGCACAATGGCTGGTTCTTCGGAAGCAGGAGCAGGAGTAGGAGGAGCAGCAGAAGAACGAAGAGCGAGTTCAAATGCGATCTGTTTCATAATCTGTTCCTTCTCACTAATAGTCTTATCATTCAACCAAATAATGAAGGTTTTAAGATAATTATGATTAAACTCTGTATTATTCATAGTTCTCTTAATAGTAAGCACTAGGGTAGCGCCAGTGTCAAATTTTTGTATCAGATGAAAAATTGAAATCGATATATATCCCTTTATAAACTATTACAAAGTGATGAGAATTCTAAAAATGCACCAACATGCCTTTATAAAGGCAATCAAGGAAGACGATGAATCAACCATGCGCCATCTATTAGAGGAGGGTCTAGTTATATTTAATTGGCCTTTGCCGCTAGGTGAGACCATGCCATCATATCCCCTTTGTGTCGCGGCCTTCTATGGCTCTTATAAGGGAATTAATTTGCTGACAGATTATGGATCGAAGATTGATTTCAGCGAAGATTATTATACACCCTTGAAATGGGCTATTATGAGTTCAGATTCAAACTTGGACGCAATACTTCTTCTTCTTGATCGTGGGGCAACTAGCCCAACAATGATCGAAGATCTATTCAATTATGAACGTCCAGATAGTGAAGTGAAGACTATTCTTCGCTTTATGTTACGCAAAAATATTACTTCAGAAAATCAAGTCATTCAAGTTATCTTGGAACATTTCTTCCATATTTCACTTGAACTATTCACACTTCTCTTCGCTATAACGAAGAAACCAAATATCACAAATGTAAATGGCGATACAGTATTATTCTCCATTGCAAACATAACGCTTGTGGACGCAAAAGATCTTCGAAATCGTCAACGTATGATTAAAGGACTTATTGAATTAGGCGTAGATCCCACAATTAAAAATTACTATGGACTAGTAGCAGCAGATTGTGCTGTTCATCCAGAGATTCGCACACTACTTTCATCCTAAATGTTCAGTAAATACAGTGACAGCATCTTCAAACCTGATCTCTTGCTCTTTCGCAAATCGATTCAAAACTTTTAGAGCAAGCAGCGTGTTCTTCCTAAAAGTTTTTTCATTTGGATTAATGTACATAATAATGGCTTCCCTCTCCTCATCTGTGAGATCCATTGGAATTGTAGTAAGTCCTGAACACTTCACATTTTCAAATGCAGCCAAAACAAATTGGTTACATTCGCAAATATTATCTTTACACTTCTTGTAATAGTCGAGTGCGAGCGCAAGTCTTTCTTCTATTGGAACTGTCGAACCCTGTGGCATGGACAACTTCGGATACTTAGGTTTAATACTAGAACACAGATGCTCTACCGCTCCAATACGTTTTGCATATGTTGATCTCATCTCTAGCGGTACATGTTGTACCATATTATATATTGTGTAATTGTCAATTTGTTCAGTCCCTTCATTAATAATAAAGATGAGGAATGTGTCTGCATCTAGCCTACCTTTAGAGGTTATTGGTATATTGCTGCCCTCAGGAAAGAAATATCCATGATGGGATGCCAAGAATCGCGTTTTGAGTTCTTCCATTTCTAATTGTTTTCTTTTGTTGTGACTGCAGCAATCAAATTTTTCCAATCACCATCTGGAACATTTATAAAACGTTCCTCAAATGCAGCCTCAATTTCGAATTTCAAAAAGTCATTTATTACCATATATGTATATGCGATGATTGGTTGAAAACGATTGCCTTTATGAACAATTATTGTTTGTCGAGTGTAATGATTAGGATGTCCTTCAAATGCATCGAGTCGTAAAATAAAATCATATGGCACTTCATACACTTCACCTTTAATTGTCGTTGCTTGACAGGACGGATGTACTGCTTCATCAATCACATAAGGATATGCGCCTGACCTGAGACCGACCATGTATAACTTCTCTTCAGTCTCATACTCTCCTAAAAGTACAGCACCACCTTCTTCCAGTAAATGATGATTAGGGAAACCTCTCATCAATGATCCATAAACAAAAATCTTCATTTCAATTCACTTCTAATTGTTGCTTATTGGTCAATGATTAAATCGTAGTAAACTTGGCACAGCCTGTTGCATGACGCAGTGTTACTGCCTTCGAACTCTTCCAATCAGTCCCTACTGACTTCTCACTCATTATATAGATATCACCACCTTTGAGCGACAATACAATTCTATCACCAATAGGGGCGTTTCCATGGAACCATTGATAATGGAGTGGTAAGGCAGCACCTAGACGTACACCGATCACTTTTCGCCGTTCACTGTCTCCATGAAATCCAATACCACATTTAGTGATATCATAATAATAGTTACCTTCTCCTTTCAAATTCGCGGCTTTTGGACCAAATGTTGTTGGCAATGCTTTATAGAGCGCATCAGTCAATGGTAAACTATCAAGATTAATAACACGTCCTTTACCTGCGGCATAATCGGGTTCTTGATTGAATGAATCGAAACAGAGATTCCAACGTGCGTGTTTATTGACTACACGCCCATACATGAATGCCTGTCGATCAACATTTAGAGCAGCTTGTTCTGCAAAGAGTGCGGTCGCGCCATCGGGTCGCCCTAAAAGTACATTAACACCGTCATCAATAACAAGTACACCTGCTTCTTCTGTCGCTGTACCCGCCACAGGACTTAGATCATAGTAATAACATAAAATACCTTCAAATCTTAAACTATCATGAAGGCCGCGGAGTTCATCACAAGTAAATCCTTGTCCTACTTCTACACGCCTACCTAATTGTTCCATTCCAACATGATTCTCAGCACTATCACCAAATGTCAATGTAATTGTACTTTTCGAAGGATCCATCTCTAATTGTCGAGGGGCAGGTTGTTCAAGACTCAAATTTTATAGCAGGAAAATTTGAAATATGTGGCGACCCTTTAATTACCTTTAAAAATGTCTGAAACATTTACGAAGAAATATGTTAGTTTAGGAGAATATAATATGCACAATTATGTATTGCACAGATTGACACGTGCAGGTCATTTCTTGGTTCCAAGTATCATATCATATGGACGGAATTCTGGAACGATGACTATGGAGCGTATTAAAGGTATGTCTGTAGCCGACTTTTATGGAGAGGATATTAGTGCTGTGCCTGAACCGGTTCTCAAGAAAATCAGAAATATAATATCTAGACTATGGGATTATGAGATTGTATATCCTGATATAACTGGCTATAATTTTATTCAGGACGATGATGGACTAATATGGTTGATCGATTTCGAGCATGCATATTTCTTCTTTGATGGTGATGGCGATCCATTTGTTAGAGAATTTATTGGAGGCCTCAATGAGTGGAATCCTGATTTTGTTTAAACTATCCTAATTGTCGAGGAACAATAATACTCATACTAATTGAATTATCAACAAATAGAGTTAATCCAAGGCGAAGGCCAACAAGGAATCCAATAGTAGATGCAAATACTATCATTTCTATTTGTGATTTTTACGTGTTTTAGATTTAGACTTTGTTTTCGATCGTGTTCTGCCAAGATCAGGTCTTGTCATCTTACGCTTATCCTCCATTAAGCCAATAGGACCATAAGAAAAACGACAAATAATTGGTAAGACCATGAATGGTTTACCTTCCACTTTTCCATAAGTATTTATAAATTTATATACAGTATCTAAACTCATTGCAACATCCAATATTTCGTCAATATATAGTCCAAGAGATAGCGCTTGTATTTCATCTTTCGTAAATGTCTTCTTCAAGTCCATAAATAATTCGCCTTCTTTTTGATATTTTTCATAAACAGATTTGCCACTAATTAGTGGTGGTATAATAAACATATTAATAAGACTATATACTTGTTTTATTCCACTAATTAATTGTTGAACTGATTTCGATAAAAATATACTAACAGTACCTTTATATTTTTTTAATTCATATGGAAGATGTTTTGTAAAGAATTCCCTGAATTTATGTAAGCGTGATTTATTTTCATGTAAACCTATCTTAGCTATTGCATATAAGCATAAATCATCAAATGTTAGAATTGACTCGTTATATGCAGCTTTATACCATGAAATAAAATCATATGCCAAAGGATCCGTATATTTATTAGTAATAACGTCACCAAGTGTTTGATTCAAACAAGTATTTGGATAGAAAATAGTAACCATGTGTTTATTAATTCCATCAAAAGGATCTAAAATTTCACCATATAATGACACTTCACCTTCACGAATAATTTCAAATGCAGAATCATAATCTTCAATATCTGTTTTTTTGAATACTGGTTCATCCTGACTTGTCCGTGTAATTCCAGACTTGAGTAAAGTCATAACATTTAAATTATTAATCAAATTGTAATAAAATACGTCCTTATATTTTATCATAGCAGGCATAGTGTTTATAAAAGTACCTGCATTAGTTTTAATAGAGTGTGTTTTTAACCAACTATCAAAAATTGCTCCATGGAAAACAGCTCCTGGTGAGAAGATTAGATTCGGTGCAGTATTCAAATAATTAATTTCTTCATTATTTTCACGAGGATGATATAATTTCCAATTTTCAATATGCTTTGCCCTCTCAGGTTTTGTATAAATCAATGTTGTTGATGTATTTACTATATTAGTCAGTAAATTTATTGTTGATTGCCCAAATATATTTAACTTATCATATTCTACCAATAATGCTAATATTTTTACAACCTTGTCTTTAATTGAATAGTTTCCTTTAATCACACCAGAAATTGTTTCTTGTTGTTTTTTTGGCCATGTTGCAGCTTCTCTATAAACATCTGTTAAAAATTTGCTAAACATTTTTGCAGCATCTTCTCTAACTTCTTGTTCAGCACGTTTTACTATAAGTTGTTTTAGCCCAGTATATAACACATATTTAATGTCCAGACGCACTCTTTTTAATGCATGTGCATCAGAAATACCTAAATATTCAGGTTTGACTAAATATTTTTCATTAGCAGCTGGTATTTTTATGGCCTTACCTGTGTTATAAAATTCTTTATATAAATTAGGGTCGACAACTAGTCCAAGATCACCAGGTAAACTATAACTTGCCATATATTCATTTGGACCAAGTACATATCTTGGTAGATCTTTGTCAATGGCTTCTGCGCCATGACCCAATAATAAAAATACATTATCTTTATCAAATGTATTTGACATATCTACTATTATAGTTTTATATTAATTCAAAGCAGTTGCAAAAATTGACTCTTCGACTCTACAATAATTATTCACAAGCCTACACTGATGAAACTCGTCGTCGTCGAATCACCTGCTAAATGTTCCAAAATAGCCGGTTTCCTCGGTGCCGATTACAAAGTCCT
>JACCEE011309679.1_pt1 | contig 32759 bp, 25 predicted proteins | sample 7449931 | NCBI WGS metagenome assembly JACCEE01 (sample SAMN15323457, study PRJNA562643) | freshwater metagenome | isolation source: river surface water | place: USA:Blue River Watershed | collected 2017-08-19 | reverse complement strand
CAGCTCTTAAGAGTCCCCCACGGGGGGATTTAGGGGGCTTCTTCCCTGCCGACTTTATTGCCGAAGGAGTTGACCAGACCCGAGGTTGGTTCTTTACGCTGCATGCCATATCGACCATGATAAAAGGTTCTGTGGCCTTCAAAAATATCATCTCCAACGGGCTGGTGCTCGATGCCAATGGCAACAAAATGTCGAAACGACTCGGCAATGCCGTCGATCCGTTTGCCACTATCGAGAAATATGGTTCCGACCCGTTACGCTGGTACATGATCACCAACTCGCAACCCTGGGACAACCTCAAGTTCGATATCGCGGGTGTAGAAGAGGTACGGCGCAAATTCTTCGGAACGCTTTACAATACCTATAGCTTCTTCTCGCTCTATGCCAACATCGATGGCTTTACCTACAGCGAAGCCGAGGTGCCAGCCGATCAGCGTCCGGAGCTCGACCAATGGGTGCTTTCGTTGCTCAACACCCTGGTAAAAGAGGTGACCGATGCTTACGAAAGCTACGAACCTACCCGTGCAGGCCGCGCCATTGCCGAGTTTGTGAGCGAAAATCTATCGAACTGGTATGTGCGACTCAGCCGTAAACGTTTCTGGGGCGGCAGCTACGACACCGACAAGATTTCGGCTTACCAGACGCTTTACACCTGTTTGGAAACGATTGCCAAACTGGCTGCCCCCATCGCACCGTTCTACACCGATCAACTCTACCGCGATTTGAACAAAGTATCGGGCCGTGAAGACGATATGTCGGTTCACCTGACCCGTTTCCCAACAGCCAACGAAGCATTAATCAACCGTTCGCTGGAAGAACGCATGGATATTGCCCAACGCATATCGTCGATGATACTCAGCCTGCGCCGTAAAGAGAAACTGAAAGTTCGTCAGCCACTGGCCAAAATCATTGTACCGGTATTGAACGACAACTTCCGTAAACAGTTCGAAGCGGTTGAGAGCATTATTCTTACCGAAGTGAATGTCAAGGAGGTGGAATATCTGACCGATTCGGAGGGGATTATCAAGAAAAAAATCAAACCCAATTTTAAAACATTGGGACCCAAATATGGCAAACTGATGAAACAGATTGCCGCATTTGTTACACAGATGAATCAGCACGACATTGCCACTTTCGAGCGTAACGGCTGCTTTGCCGCAACAATTGAAGGAGAAAGTGTTGAACTGAGCCCCGAAGATGTCGAAATCATCTCGGAAGATATCCCCGGTTGGCAAGTAGCCAGCGAAGGGGCACTTACCGTAGCCCTCGACATCAATGTTACGCCCGAACTGCGCATGGAAGGAATTGCCCGCGAATTCATCAACCGCATCCAGAATATCCGCAAAGAGAGCGATTTCGAAGTGACCGATAAGATTAAGCTGACCATTGTCCGCCATCCCGATCTAAACGAATCGCTTGAGCGCCACAGTGATTATATCTGTAATCAAACACTCGCCCTTCAACTTTTGTTGGTCGATACCATCGACAACCCTGCGGCCAGGGCGATTGAAATAGATAAAGGCGTTGAAACCATAATGCTGGTCGAAAAAGTTTATTAACCGGTAGTTTTACTATTGTTGGTAAATATTTTACCCGCTTGGTTGAAGACGTATTGATTTGAACTATTTTTATAAAAATTGTACTGCTATGACAGAGAAAACCAGGTACTCCGACGAAGAACTTGCTGAATTCAAAGAATTGATTATCAACAAGCTCGACAAAGCCAAGCAAGACTATGAGCTTTATAAAAATGCCATTACCCATGGCGACGGCAACGATACCCAGGATACCTCTCCCACATTCAAAGTGCTGGAAGAGGGAGCTGCCACCCTTTCGAAGGAAGAGGCAGGTAAACTGGCCCAACGTCAGCTCAAATTTATACAGCATCTGGAAGCTGCCCTGATACGGGTCGAAAACAAGACCTACGGCATTTGCCGCGAAACAGGGAAACTGATCCCTAAAGACAGACTTCGGGTAGTGCCTCATGCCACCCTATCGATTGACGCCAAAAACAAACAGCGTTAATCTACTGGTAGTAATGTTTTTAAATTAATCTATAAAAAACGAAATTCGGGGTAAATTAGTTTGCCCCGAATTTTCGTCATGCCACCCCAACGATGAGCAATAAATACAAATCAATCCTGATAATTGGCCTTGTCCTCCTTTTCGACCAGATCCTTAAAGTGTACATCAAAACCCATTTCAAACTGGGCGACGAATATGTAATAGCCAACTGGTTTATTATTCATTTTGTCGAGAACAACGGAATGGCTTTCGGACTGGAATTTGGCGAAAGTATCGGTAAATATTTGCTGACCATCTTTAGGATAATTGCGGTTTCGGCCATCGGCTGGTACCTTACCCGACTCTGGAAACGAGATGTATCAGTCGGGTTAATCATCAGCTTTTCGCTTATTTTTGCCGGTGCAATGGGCAATATTATCGACAGTGCCGTGTATGGTGTCATCTTCAACGAAAGCTACGGAGAAGTAGCGACTTTCCTGCCCGAAGGGGGAGGCTATGCAGGTTTCCTCACCGGTCGCGTGGTCGATATGTTCTACTTCCCGATTATCACCGGCCATTACCCCGACTGGTTTCCCATCTTTGCCGGACAGGAGTTTATCTTTTTCCGGCCTGTGTTTAATATCGCCGACTCTTCAATTTCGATAGGAATTTTCTTAATCCTGCTCTTCTACCGCAAACATTTCGACCACCACGAGGAAGAAAAAGGCGAAGAAGCCATTGAAACGGTTGCTTCAGAAGAAACCAAATAGATTTATCAGAATGAAAATCAGGCTGACGATAGGGTTTATTTTTATTTTGACACTCCCTCTTTTTTCTCAGCCAAAGGTGAACTATGCGCTGGTGTTGCATGGCGGGGCCGGCGTGATGCAACGGGAAAAGATGGGTGCCGGAGCCGAACAAGCCTATCTGAAAGTGATACAGCAGGCATTACAAACCGGCGATTCCCTTCTTGCAAAAGGGGTATCAGCACTCGATGTGGTAGAACAGGTGATTGTTATACTAGAAGACTCACCTCTTTTCAATGCCGGAAAAGGAGCCGTACTGGCCCACGATGGCACTGCCCAGCTCGATGCCTCACTCATGGAAGGAAGCAGTTTAAAAGCAGGTGCGGTCTGTAGTGTAACCGACATAAAAAACCCCATAAAAGCTGCACGGGCAGTAATGGAACACGCCGAACATGTGATGCTCGGCGGAGTCGGGGCATCTGAATTTGCCCGTCAGCAAGGGATCGAAATGGTCGACAACAGCTACTTTATTACCCCCGAACGGAAAAGATCGCTCGAACAACTGCAACAAAAAGAGCGAGAGGCCACCCAAAACGATAAACATGGAACGGTAGGCTGTGTAGCCCTCGACCGGCAAGGCAATATTGTGGCCGGAACCTCTACCGGAGGGATGATGAACAAGCGGTATGGCCGCATTGGCGATTCACCCATTATCGGTGCCGGCACCTATGCCAGCAACCAAACCTGCGGGGTATCGTCAACCGGTCACGGCGAATATTATATCCGATTAGGTTTTGCCCGCGATATCTCCGCATTGATGGAATACCGCCAGCTCACTGTTCAGGAAGCCTGCCGAACCGAAATACAAAAACTCACCCAACTGGGGGGAACGGGAGGCGTAATCGCCCTCGACCGCCACGGCAACATATCGATGGAATTCAACACCTCAGGCATGTTCCGGGGCTATATCAAATCGAACGGAGAGCGGTTTGCAGGGATATTTAAGGATTGAAATACCCCTTGGTTCAGGTTCTTCTCACCCAAATAGTCCTACATAAAAACCCCCGCACCGTATGGTGCAGGGGTAACCGTTAAACTTGGAAGTCTATCAAGAATTATTGCTTTTCTTCTTTGGCTTTTCCGGGAACGGGAACTACATATTTGGTTAAATCCATCGCGCCGAGCTCGAGTTTTTCGGGCATCAGGCTGGTACCCGAATTGTAGGCTGCATCCCAGGTTACTTCGCTTCCGGTATAGGCCGATTCGCGGCCCATAATGGCGGTCAGACACGAAACGGCAGTTTCGTTGGCCTGGTTCAGCGCTTTTCCGGCACGGATATGATTCACGAAATCGACGTGTTCAAGCACATAAGGATTGGTCTGTTTGAATTCTGCTTTTTCCTTTTCATGGTCATATTTCCAAACGACATTACCAGCGAGGTCTTTAATCACCATTTCGCGGCTGTTCCAAGATCCTTTGGTTCCGAAGATTTCTTCCGATACATTGTTGACACAACCGTCGATTTGGCGGCACATACTGTGGACACGGATTCCCCCTTCGTATTCAAAGTCGACAGAGAAGTTGTCGTATTGGTCGCCGGTAAGGCGGCGCTGGCGGCTACCGAATGCAACGGCTTTCACCGGTTTCAATCCGGAGAACCAGTTGAAAACATCGATATTGTGAACATGCTGTTCAACGATATGGTCGCCCGAGAGCCATGTCCAGTTCACCCAGTCGCGGATCATCCATTCCATATCGCTCCAACCCTGCTCTTTGGTACGGTACCAAAGCATCGACTGGTTCCAGTAAACATTACCTGAAACGATATCGCCGATAGCTCCTGCCTGAATCTGTTTAAAGCTTTCGACATACGAGCGCTGGTGGTGACGCTGGGTACCGGTAACCACACATAAACCCTGTGCTTCGGCCTTCTTTGCAGTAGCCATAATAGAGCGTGCGCCGGGGCCGTCGACACAAATCGGTTTTTCCATGAAAACATGCTTGCCGGCTTCGACGGCAGCTTCGAAATGGGTAGGACGGAATGCCGGAGGTGTAGCAATAATCACAACATCGACACCGGCAGCTATCACTCCCTTGTAGGCATCGAAACCGGTGAAACACATATTGTCAGGAATTTCAGCGTTGAATTTTTCTTTCAGCGATTTGCGGCAGTTGTCAATCCTGTCCTGAAAAACGTCGGCCAAAGCAACGACAGAGAGGTTTGGGCCTGCATTAAGGAAGTCTTCGGCTGCACCGCTGCCGCGACCGCCACAACCAATTACGCCGGCTTTCAATGGTTTGCCATCGGCAGCCACATCGACCAGTTCGGGAATATAAGCATTGGCCAAACGGGCTACCGGAACAACGGCCGGGGCCTTTTCGCCACCTGCACACGATGCAAGGATAGAGCCTGCACCCACTGTACCAACTGCGCCTACAATTGCAGCGCTGGAGAAGAATTCTCTCCTGTTCAAAGCATACTTTTTACTCATTGCGAATAGTGTTTTTAATTTGGTTGGAAAAAAATATGGTAATCAATTTATTTGTACTGTACTGTCGGGTTCGCACACCACGCGGAAACCAATTCCCTTGATATCGGAATACCACCAGATACTTTTGGGTTGTTGCGGATCGGTTTTCAACCATGCTTCAGTTTTGGTATAATCGCGGGCGGCTGAACGCATCATTTCGGCCCCCATGGTAAAGTTACCCCCACGCACCACATGTTCGGTACCGCTGGCCGGCCCTTTCGGGTTGGTCACATTGTCCCCGGTCTCGGTATAGGCCTTTTCGCTGTACCAGTCGGAGCAATACTCGAGTACGTTACCAGCCATGTTTTTCAAACCAAAAGGATTTGCCTTGACAAAAGAGGGATCCTGCGTTTTGGTCGGACTGTTCATCACATAGGCCACGTAACTGTTGATATGGGTGGTATCGACACCGAAGATACGATTTCTTAAGCCACCATCAACAAAACGTTTGGGATCGCCCGGGAAAAAATAGGGTGTTTCAGATCCTGCACGGCAGGCATATTCCCATTCGGCCTCGGTGGGCAGACGGTATTTCTTTCCGGTCATTTTCGAAAGCCACTGGCAGTAGGTCTGTGCAGCATAATGGGTCATGGTAATGGCCGGACGGTCACCTCCGCCCCATCCCTGATCGGGGATTCCGAATGGTGGCGTAGGACCGCTTACCGCATCGGGATTGTTGGCATTGTGTTCCATAATCTTGAATGGATCGACACGCCCTTCAGACATAGTGGCGCCAAAGAAGGCCCAGTAAGCGTCCCAGGTCACTTCTATTTCGGCCATAAAGAACGGCGATACGGTAACATTACGGACAGGACCTTCGTCGGCTTTGCGCAAAGGTTCGCCTTCGGGGCTGCCCATCTTAAATGAACCTCCCTTTATGGCCACCATATTGAAGGCAACCGGAGTCCCGGGGATGGTTTCGGTATAGTTTTTAAATTGGGTTACTACAGCTGCCGAATCGAATTTTGGTTTGTTGGCATTACCGGTAACCGGAACGCCGGTTAGGCGTTCGTGTTTATAGTTCGGGTTGTAATGGCCCGCATCGAGGTGACAATTGATGCATTGAAGGTTCAATTTTTCGGCATTCTCTTCGTAATAGAGGTGAGCCGTGCCCCCTTCAGCCGACAGGCCTTTGGTAAAGAGGTTTTGGTGACAACGGATACACGATTCGTTGTAAACAATTTTGACGGCATATTCCAACTGGCGTTTGCTTTCCCAGTCGAACGAAGCACTGTCTTTGAAATGATAGGCATACAGATCGTGCAATCCGGTTTTCACTTTAGCGGTGAAATGGTTGAAACTCCCTTCGGGTGGCAGGTGGCATTCGACACAGTGTACCCGTACACCGCTTGCATTGTGATAGTGAACCGATTTTCGCCACGAATCTTCGGCATGGGGGTGAATGTGGCAAGATTGGCAAAAGGCATCTGAGCTGGTGACTGTTATGGCCTTTTTACCCCCAAGCATAATAAAGACGCCGATCAATAATCCGGCAAAAAAAAGTAACCAACGTTTAGTTTTTGGCTTATCAACGGAATCCATGTTTTAAAAATAAGTAGTTAGAAGCCGATGTTTAGTCGGGCAGTGTATGAAATCGACCAAAATTAAAGAAAATAAAAGTATCAGCTACTTAAATTGAGAAATTTAGAATAATTATGAAAAAGATTTAAACCTTATGCTTTATAAGCGAGAAATGCCATTTGGGGAGGCATCTGAAAACCTTCGGAAGGGATACGCTCTTTCAATTCTGAAGCTCGCTCTTCGTACTCGGCCGCATGGGGAAACTGCGTTGCAGAAGCAACCATTTCGTCGATCCTCCTGAAAAATTGCCACATTTTTTCCTTCGAGTTAAGAATAGGCATCTCGTTGTCCGACAGGATAGTGGTATCGATTTCGATGTTGGCTTCACTAAAAAGGGCAGTCAGTTCGCCAAGGGTGTAAATGGGGCGATGATAAATGCCTTTGGCCGTATCGATATCCGAACGAAGGGTATGATAGCGAAAATGGTTTTGTTGGGCAATATTCATTCCGTCGCGAAACATTTCGTTGACCAGCAACAACCCTCCGGGAGCCAGCGCCCGTACCATCGATATCAGCGCCTTGGCCGGAAACTCAAAATGGTGCAGCGAATTGGATACTGAAACCGTATCGAAATAGTTTTCTTCGAAAGGCAGTTTACGAATGCTGCCCTGCACAAAATCGACTTTGTACCCGGCCAGTTTTTCTTTGGCAGCAGCCATGCTCTCTTTGCTGGTGTCTAACCCTGTAGCCGAGTCCCAACTAGAGAACGATTCGAGCAGCAGGTGCATAAAATCTCCTTCACCGGTAGCAATATCAAGCAGATGGCCGGCATGCAGCCTTTCTAAGTGTTTGCGAAGATCGGGGAGGTGATACATGGATGAAGCTTTAATTATAGTGTGTTATTTCACCTCAAATCGGGTGGTCCCGATGTTGTTTCCGTCGGCAAAAAGATCGATGGTATACACACCGGTCATGAGAGGGGCCTCACCGGTATTGTCCCAATAGATGCTTACCGGCAGTTCGTTGCCCTCATATTCCACCTCGCGCATGGTACTGTACGGAATCTTCAGATCCTCAAATCGGAAAACATCCTTTTCTGATTTCATCAGTAATATTTGGTCGGGACGTTGAATGCGGACATAGATATTTTTAACGCCACGTTTGGCGGTAAGGTTTTTACTGAGTGTAAAATCGATCTTGATCTTTTCGATTTTGGCCGCCCTGTTTTGCTCGTTTCCTTTTTTGTTGATACCGGTGGCATGCATGCCAACGGCTTCGAGTTGCGCTGCCAAGGTAACCGTCTGTTCGAGTTTTTTCTTTTCCTGCTGAAGCTGCTCGTTTACATCGCGGGCTTCGGCATATTGTTGCTTCACATCGCGGTTTTCGGCCATCAATCGTTGGTTCTTTTGGTTCAGACTGTCAATCTGGACCACATAATCGCGCATGATTTTACGCAACGTGGTCATCTCGTCGCGATATTTCGAAATCTGTTGGTAGCTGGCGCTTTTCACCTGCTCTACTTCCGAAAGAAGATCTTTAACTTTGATTTGTGCCAGTTCGATATTCTGGTTCAGCGCGTCGTTCTCAGTTTTCAATGAGTCGTAACCGTTAACCATCTGGGTCAGTTCGGCGGCAATCGAATCTTTCTCCATATTCAACTCCAGCTCAACGGAGTGATGTTTTCCGCGCTGGACAAAAAACATTACGGTTACCGCCAGCAACAGAACAGCCAGCACTATAACTATCAGGTTATTTCTTTTATCTTTTGTCGATACCGAATCCTGAATTCCCATGGTTGACCTCTCTTTTCTTTAATAATCGATTGACATCGGCAAAATTACTATTTTTTATCCTTTCTGCCACCACTACAGCCTTATCAAGTCTAAAATCGCGTTGCATTGGAGGCTATACGAAACATCGGAGGGGGTTGATGCGTTAATGACAAAAAACAGAAAGATGAAACTGCACAATATACGAACTGATTATCAACAACATGAATTAACCGACTGTCCGGCCGACGATCCGCTCAGGTTATTCGACAGCTGGTTGTCTGAGGCTATCCGCCAGCAGGTGAGCGAACCGACTGCCATGACACTGGCTACCGCTACCTCCGATGGTAAACCTTCGGCCCGTATCGTGCTGCTGAAAGCTTATTCAGCTACAGGGTTTCAGTTTTTCACCAATTACAATAGCCGAAAAGGGAGAGAGTTGGCCGAAAACAATCAGGCTGCTTTGCTTTTTTTCTGGCCTGAACTCGAACGTCAGGTAAGAGTTGAAGGGAGAGTGACCAAAGCCCCGGCAGCCGATTCAGATTTCTATTTCGAAAGCCGGCCTTACGAAAGTCGTATCAGTGCTGTAGTTTCGCCTCAAAGCCAGCCGGTGGAAAGCAGAGCAGCTTTGGAACAACGCTGGGAAACTGGAAAAGAAGTGATAGCACATGCACCTTTGCACCGGCCTGATTACTGGGGCGGATATTCGCTGCAACCTCAACTTTTCGAATTTTGGCAGGGACGCCCCAATAGGCTACACGACAGGATTGTCTTTCGTTTTGAAAACGAAAAATGGACAATCAGCCGACTTGCACCTTGATAATTCCTTATTTCCGTTTTCCCCCTTTTTTGGCTTCGGGACGTAAATGCTTGCTTTTGGAGTTAAAGCTGAAGGGATTTTTTCTGAACTGGCGTTTCTTTTCATGAAAAGCCCCTTTGAATTCCGGATCGGCCAGTTTGCGCTGACGGTCTATTTCGCGGGCTATCTCCTGCAACTCGTCGCGGGTCGACTGTACAATCTCCACTTCGTCCGGAAGCTCAAGTTCCTCAATCTTCATCCGGATCAGTTTTTCAATATTGTTCAGGTGAAAATCTTCGTCAGGGGCCAGCAACGAGATGGCTACACCGTGCATATTGGCCCTTGCGGTACGTCCGATACGATGGACATAGTCTTCGTAACGAGGAGGAAGATCGAAGTTAAAAACATGGGTCACTTTACTGACATCAATTCCGCGGGCCGATACATCGGTCGATATCAGGATGCGCACCTTGCCTTCCTTAAAATCGTTGATGGCATTGATACGGGTACTTTGTGCCTTGTTCGAGTGCAGAATACGCACTTCGCCTTCTGCTTTCCGGTGGATGATTTTATAGACTGCCTCGGCATTCTCCTTTGTTTTACAAAAGATAATCACCCGATTATAGGTCTCAGTATCTGTTAATAAATAATTAATCAGATTGAGCTTGGTGCGAAAGTTGGGCACCCTGTAGAGGAATTGTTCCACTTTCTCGGCAGTTGTGGCCGACGGGGCCACCTCAACCCTTACCGGAAAGGTGAGGAATTCGTGACTCATCTCTTCAATTTTTTCGGAAAAAGTGGCCGAAAAGAGCAGGTTTTGCCGTTTGTGCGGAATCACTTCGAACAGTTTCAGCAACTGGGGCATAAAACCCATATCGAGCATACGGTCGGCCTCATCGATAACCAAGGTGCGGACTTTTTTCAGTTTAACCGCACCGGCTTTGTACAAATCCCACAAACGTCCGGGGGTAGCCACCAGAATATCGATTCCTGGCTCAACCAATGCAGCATGTTTGGTCCAGCCAATACCGCCATATACGGCAGCATGGCGCAGGTTCGAGAATTGGGTCAGTTCTTCAATATCTTCGCCAACCTGAATAGATAGCTCACGGGTGGGGACTAAAATCACGGCACGGGGATCTTCGCCTTCAGCCTTCACCAGTTTCATTAGCAGCGGAATCAGATAGGCAGCCGTTTTCCCGGTGCCGGTCTGGGCAATTCCCAAAACATCCTGTCCCGATTTGACAACCGGAATGGCCATCTCCTGAATAGGGGTAGGTTCGGTAAAACCGATTTCGTCCAACGCTTTCAGAATGGATTTCCCGATTCCGAATGTTTCAAATTTTGAGATCTCTTCCATCCGATTGAATTTGGGGCAAAGGTAGTGAAACTTTGCGTTCTTTTCAGAAAAGCAGAGAAACAATCAGTAGAACAGATAATTATACCATTATTTCAACCGGAAGACTTTTCCCGGCAATCCTTTGACCAGACCTTCAAATTCCAGTTCGAGCAGCAATGGCGACACTTTGCTCATCGCCAGCCCTGTTTTAATGCAAATGATATCGATAGCCAATTCGCCCTCATCCCGCAACAGATCGACCACTTGCTGTTGCTCGGGGCTTAGATCAACAAATAAACGGGGTTGTACGGCATCGGGTTGTGATTTCCCTTTTTCCCAGTTCATGGCATACTCCAAATCTTCTACACTTTCAATCAGCGCGGCACGATTCGATTTAATCAGGAAATTTGCCCCTTCAGAGTAGGGGTCGCCCACCTTCCCGGGAAAAGCAAACACATCGCGGTTGTACGAGTTGGCCAGTTCGGCTGTTACCAATGCCCCGCCCTTTTGTGCCGACTCAACCACAATCGTTGCATCGGCCATTCCGGCAATGATACGGTTCCGACGGATAAAATTCTTTCGGTCGATCGTTGAGTGGCTCAGAAAGTCGGTGACCAATGCCCCTTTTTGTTCAACCATCTCGTTGGCGGTTGCCGTATGCAGTCCGGGATAGACGGTTTCCAGCCCGTGTGCCATCACGCCTATCGTTGGCAACCCGTATTTTAGCGCAGCCCGATGGGCATGGATATCAATCCCATAGGCTAACCCACTGACGATTGTTAAACGATAACCGCGTTCAGCCAGTGAAGCAACAAACTGCCCAACCAGCTGTTTGCCATAATCGGTCGCATGGCGGGTCCCGACGATGCTCAAAACTTTGGGAAAGTTCATTTCGGCTTCCCCTTTGACAAAAAGTACAATCGGGGCATCGGGGCAAGCCCTTAAGCGTTCAGGATAATCGGTATCGAGATAAAAGCGGGCGGAAATATGGTTTCTCAGCAGAAACTCCATCTCTTTCTCAGCCCTTGGCCTGACATTCGTACTGACGATATTGTGAGCAAGCACGGTTCCAATGCCTGGAATTTGCCTCAACATCTTTTCCTTTTCCTTAAAAACCTGTTCTGCACTTCCGCAATAGGCAATCAGCGCCTTGGCATTGATACAACCAATACCCGGAATCAATGAAATGGCTATTTTACTGAGCATATCGTCGGTCATGGTCCGTCGGTCAAAAACAATCAGAAAATGAAGAAATGGGGAATGGAGCTAAAAAAAGCGGGAGACCCGCTTTTTATCAATACCTTCTGTCGTCAGGACGACTTCTGAAGCTTCGTCGTTGTTCATTGTCACCACGATTGAAATCACGATGCTGACCGGAACCGCCGCCGCGGTAATCCCGGTTGCCTCCGCCATGCGATGAATAACCCTGACGGGGATTTCTGTCGTACGAACGGTGTTGTTGTGGCCTGGGCTCGCGGGGTTGCGACTCTTTAACGGCAATTGTACTGCCCATAAATTCTGATTCGTTCAGTTGGCTGATGGCTTCAGTTGCCTGAATGGCATCAGTCATCTCAACAAATCCATAGCGTTTGGAATGACCTGTTTCTTTGTCAAAAATGACTTTTACAGAAGAAACTTCACCATAATGTGAAAAGAGAGTTTGAAGATCCTCGCTGGTGGTTTCGGGGCTTAACTTCGCTACAAAAATGTTCATGATCAAAAAAATTATAAAATTGAAAAAAAGAATACCCCGGATAATCGGTACTTATCAAGGAATCCTGTATATAAACAACTATCAGCAGCACTTTCGAAGGCGCCGCACTCAAATTTAGTGCAAAAAAACAGATTAACAACACTTTATAGCATCTTTTTTTTCATCTCCGCATTTCAATCAACCGGCAGGGGCCATTTTACCGTTGCGGCCACGAATCTTTCCCAAACCAAACGACAAATTAATTACATTTGTTCACCATGATCGATCAGTCAACCGTACAGCGCATTCTCGATGCCGCCGAAATAGTAGATGTTGTTGGTGAATTTGTTACGCTTAAGCGTCGCGGGACCACCATGATTGGCCTCTGTCCGTTTCACAACGAGAAGACCCCCTCATTCAATGTTTCGCCGGCCAAAGGGATTTATAAATGCTTTGGCTGTGGCAAAGGGGGATCCTCGGTCAATTTTGTAATGGAACACGAGCACCTGTCGTACACCGAGGCGCTCAAATGGCTGGCCAAAAAATATCATATCGAAGTTCGCGAAAAAGAAGAGAGCCCGGAAGATATCCGTGAGCGAAACGACAGGGAAAGCCAGATGATTGTCTCGGAGTTTGCCCGTCAATTTTTCCAGCAGCAATTGTGGGAAAGCGATCAGGGACGGCTTATCGGATTAAGTTATTTCCGCGAACGCGGCTTCCGCGACGACATTATCAAAAAGTTCGGACTTGGCTTTTGCCCTGACGGAAAAGATGTATTCACGGTAGCAGCCCAGAAAGAGGGATATAAAATGGAGTTCCTTGAAAAGACCGGGCTCACCATCAAGCGCGATGACTGGGTGCGTGACCGCTTTGCAGGAAGGGTTATGTTCCCGATTACCAGCATCTCGGGACGCGTGATTGCCTTTGGCGGACGAACACTTTCGCAGGACAAAACCATTGCCAAATACCTCAATTCGCCCGAATCGGAGATCTATCATAAAAGCCGTGTGCTTTATGGAATTTATGAGGCTAAACGGGCAATAATTCAGGAAGACAGCTGTTATCTGGTTGAGGGTTATACCGATGTAATTTCAATGCACCAGGCCGGTATCGAGAATGTGGTAGCCTCGTCGGGAACATCGCTCACCACCGATCAGATAAGGTTAATCCGCCGCTTCACCAACAATGTCACCATTCTTTACGATGGCGATCAGGCCGGTATTAAAGCTTCGCTGCGTGGTATCGATATGGTTTTGGAACAAGGCATCAACGTAAAAGTATTGCTTTTGCCCGATGGCGAAGACCCTGATTCATTTTCACGTTCGATGGGGGCATCCGAATTGAAAGCCTACATCAAGCAGCGCGAAACCGATTTCATCAAGTTCAAGACCAATCTTTTATTGGCCGGCACCGAAAACGACCCGCTGGCCCGGGCTCGACTAATCGGGGATATTGTCGGTTCGATATCGGTTATCCCCGACGAGATTGTGCAAACCGAATACCTGAAAGAGTGCAGCCGGCTCCTCGATGTCCGGGAAGAGGTTTTATACAGCGAACTGAGAAAATTAAAGCTGAAAAGCGATGAAGAGAAACTGAAACGCGAAGAACGGGAAGCTGGCCAGCAGCAGTTGCAGGATCTCGAACAGCCAAAGTTGCAACCTCAGGTGGTGCTGCCCGAGAAAAACCCGTGTGCCGTTGAAGAACGCGAAATACTTCGGATATTATTCAAATATGGCAAGATGAGAATGGCCGAGATTGCCGATGAGAACAGTGGCTCGGTAGTGGCCATAATCGTCGACGAGTATGTGCTGGGCGAGCTGTCAGCCGACCCGATGCACTCGACCGATCCGATAGTAGCCGCAATTTTCGATGAATACGGGCAACAGTTTCGAAACGAGGGTTTCGATGCAGTCCGTCATTTTGTCTATCATCCCAATCCTCAAATCAGCAAAATGGTTTCCGATATTCTTTCCGAGAAATACAGTTCCAGCCCATTCTGGAAGGCCCGTGGCAGCCATGTGGAAGAGGAGCAGGATCTGCTTTATTATCTGGTTCCCAAAATCTTACAGGAATACAAACTTCGGTATGTCAAATATTTGAGCAATCAGATTCTGGAGAAGATGAAGAATATCCCGGGCGATAACCTGGAAGAATTTTTTGCCCTTCAGGGTCAATTTCAAAAGCTAAAAAGCGTGGAAGGCATTTTAAGCGAACGTCTTGGGAAAAGAACCATCAATCATTAATTGAAAAAGTATCTTATTCTACCATAAATAGTTCAGCATGATTTTAGTTACCGGAGGAACCGGCATGTTAGGAGCCAGGCTACTTTTCGACCTCGTCAGCAGAGGCGAACAGGTAAGGGCCATACGGAGAAAATCGTCAGACATGGGTTTGGTGAGAAGGATTTTTTCGTGGTACGGCAGCGAAGGCACTACCCTTTTCGATGCCATTGAATGGGTGGAAGCCGATATGCTCGACCGCGATTCGCTCCGCCCGGCACTCGCGGGTGTCGATAAAATATTTCACCTTGCAGCGCTTGTCTCTTTCGATCCAAGGGAGAGAGCGCAGATGATCCATATCAACTCCGAAGGAACCCTCAATATCGCCGAACTGGCGATTGAAGAGGGCGTTCAGCGATTTTGCCATGTCAGTTCCATCGCTGCACTGGGCGAAACGTCTGCCGGAATCGTAACCAATGAAGCGGCTGGATGGAGCAGCGACTCGCACCATTCAGCTTATTCCGAAAGCAAGTTTCGGTCCGAAATGGAGGTATGGCGCACATTTTACAATGGACTGGAAGGTGTGATAGTCAACCCTTCGGTCATTTTGGGACCGGGCAACTGGCACAATGGTTCTCCGAAATTCTTCGAAACGATAGATAAAGGCTTGAGATTCTATACCATTGGCGGGACAGGCTTTGTCGATGCTGCCGATGTTTCGCGCGCCATGATAGAGCTATTGTTCCATCGCGAATGGGAAAAGGTGAAAGGCAACCGATTTATCCTGAACAGTTGCAACCTTCTGTACCGTGATTTTTTCAACAAGATAGCTGACAGTCTTGGTAAACCCCGCCCCAAATATCAGGCTGGGGTGCATATGATGAACTTTGTATGGCGCTTACTTAAATTAGGCTCGTGGTTTACCGGAAAGCCACCGCTGATTACCCGCGATACCGCCCGAAGTTCGTCGTCCGTGTCGCTCTACGATGGGTCTAAAATCGACCAGGTTATCGGTTTCCGTTATACGCCTATCGACCACACCATTCAGAAAATTGCCGATATTTATATCAAAGAGCGAAGAAATAATCGATAGTATACCGACTGACATTTTTTTATCCCCACGCAACTATTTCCCCATCTCCGGCATCTGAATTACAAACTACCAACTATTATCATGAAAAATAAGCGCTTACTCATTTTAGCGGGCCTTCTGTTCATTTCGACTATGGTAACCGCCCAAAAAGGGGTGGTCTATCTGAAGAACGGGAGTGTGGTACGCGGTTCGATTATCAATCAACCTTCAGATGGATCGGTAAAGATCGAAACCGGCGACAACAGCATCTGGGTCTTTGAACCCAATGCCATTGACAGTGTTTCGTTCAAAACCAAACACCTCAACCCTTTACACACCGGTTATTTCAATCTCACCGAAGCTGGTGTACTTGCAGGGAATTCGGACAACAACAAAAAAGCCCCTTTTACAATAATGAATATCAGCGGGTGGCAATTGGCCAACGGAATCTCGGCCGGGATTGGCGTTGGCGTCGAATTTTTCAGCGAAACGTATCTTCCGGTAGTGGCCGATTTCAGGTACACCGTTCAACGCAACCGAACTATGCCTTTTGCAGGATTACAGGCAGGCTACAGTATCGCACTCGAAAATGCCGACAAACAATATATCTATAACTATCCGGCTTTCAGCAACCTGATTTGGCCCGGCCCCACCGGACAGGAGGTAGAGGTGGATGCCCGAGGCGGGTTTTTAGTGAACCCATCGATTGGGTTTATCAGTTCACTGAACGATAATATGGCCATGACCTTCAGTGTCGGCTACCGAATCATGCGACATCGCTACAGCCGTGGAGAACTCAATAAACTGGATGTCGACTTCAACAGGCTTTCGATCAAAATCGGACTATTGTTTAAGTAACCCCAAACCGGAATAATCATGAAAAGAATATTTAGCATCATACTCTCATTGATTGGTATATCGATGATTTTTGCTTCGTGCGAAGATAAATACACGGAAGAATATTACGAGCTGCAACCCGTTTACCTCAGCTATGCCGACTTCCGACAGTCGGTAAAAATCACATCGGGCCACGACCTTGAAAAGCCAGGTAAAATTTACAACTGGAACCAATGGATTTTCATCAACGAACTTACCGAAGGGATCCATATCTACGACAATAGCAATCCGACATCGCCGCAATACAAAGGGTTTATCACCATTCCGGGCAACGTCGACATTGCCATTCAAAACAACATAATGTATGCCGACAGCTACATCGATTTGGTCGCCATCGATCTTTCCGATATGAGCAATATCAAAGAGGTGGGCCGTGCCAAGAGTGTATTCACCTATTCGGTTCCGGCCTACGAAAGCGGCTATCGCCTGGGCAAAATCGACGACACTCAAGGAGTTGTTGTTGATTGGACGGTAAAAAAGGTCCGCAAAGAGACAGAGCATATCGACTATCCGGTATATCCACTTTATTATGCCGAGAAATTCAGCGACTTTGCGTCATTAAATGCAGCTGCAAATGGAACCAGCAGCGCAGCTGCCGTTTCCGGGGTTGGCGGTTCGATGGCCCGTTTCGGGCTTACCGGCAACAATCTGCTCAGTGTCGATAACAGCTCCTACTATTGTTTCGATCTTTCCAATCCATCAACCCCTACGTTGAAATATAAAAACTACATAGGCTGGAACGTCGAAACAATGTTTCTCTATGGTGCCAGAATGTTTCTCGGCACCAGCACCGGAATGTTGGTTTACGATATCACCAATACCAGCAGTCCGACCTACATCTCGAATTTTTGGCATATTACCGGATGCGATCCTGTTGTTGTTCAAAACAATAAAGCCTACGTCACCATTCGCGGGGGGAACATCTGCGGAGGCACAACCAACCGGCTCGATGTACTGGATATCACAAATATTTCATCTATTGGCCTGATTCGATCTTATAACATGGAAAGTCCGTATGGATTGGGCATCGATGATGAACTTCTTTTCCTTTGCGACGGGAAAGCGGGGTTGAAAATTTACACCATTTCAGACCCCTATCTGATTGCAGAAAACATGATTGCCAAGTTTAGCGATATTCATGCCTACGATGCCATTCCGCTGGGCAGTTCCCTTTTGCTTATTGGCGATGATGGTTTTTACCAGTACGACTATACCAACCTTACCAATATCAAGCAAATTAGCGCTATAAAGGTTAAATAACTGTTTTTAAGTTCCGAAAGCAAAAATGCCCGTCGATAAGACCGACGGGCATTTTTCGCTGTTATTGAATATGAATTATCTGAGATAAACACATTTGAATTTAGCCAACGGAGCCATTCTGGCGCGGTTGAGAGATAGCGTATCATCTTTAACGGTATAATTGTCGACGACCTGAAGTATCTTCATAAACTCTCCTTCTACTTCCATATCGGGACAAGCCATTAAGGTTCCGGCCATTTGCGACAGTTTGATACGGTTACCCGGAGCCAGTTCGTATTTGCCCAGAATGCGGTTACAGCCCCCCGAACCGAAAACACGTGAATCTTCGATTTTGAAAATCAAGTGAGGCTCGCTAGCTGCATCTTCCTTTATCACAACTGGTTTACCATTTAGCTCAATCAGTTTCCAATACTTTTCCGTAATCTCGTTGTCCACTTTATTTAATATATAATTATTTGCCAATGCGCCTTGAATTAAGTTCCCATCCTGGTCGAGCATAAATAGCTTATTCTCGCCTACCTGAAACTGGCGCTTTGTGCCTGAAGGTTCAAGAAATGCAATCTTGTTTCCTGAACCGTTCCATGCGAATACCCCTTTTTCGGTGAAAACCTCTTCTTTGCCTTTATACTTTGACATTACCTGATAGCTCAAATCCTGATTGATAACAACAACCATTTCAATTCCTTCGCAATCGGCACACGGGACCATTCCCTGGTAAACGCCTGGCCAATCCAGCGAATTTCTACTATTGTCAGCTGTAGGTGCTACAGGTTGGATTTGAATAACCGGCCCGACAGGCTGCGTTGCAGTTTTTGTACTTTTACAGGCAACCATACCAACAGGTACAATCAACGCTAAAATGATTAAATTTCTCATAATAAAATATTTAATTTGATTTCAAAATTAAAAATCAACGTTTGTGAATAGGTTCTATACCAAAATTATGCCATTCTTAATTGATTTCAAATAATTGGGCCAAAAGCAACGCAAACGAAGCTTTATTATTACGTACAGTTGTAAATAATCAGGAAGTATATCCGATTTAACAACCAGGTTATTTTCAGTGTTTTTGTTTTTTGTTACTTTTCGCAACCAATTATATGTTATGATCAGACACACTATCCTTGCAATTATTTTTTGTTTCCTTTTTTCTTCAGGATTTGCCGGCACGACAACTGCAACCGATAAAGATACATTGACTGCACCGCAGACCATCAACCATAATTACAAATTGCTTGCTAAAAGGTTGAAAGGGGAAATAAAAATTGACGGTACACCTGACGAAGCCGACTGGCAAGTGGCCAACAAAGCCACCGATTTTTATATGGTTTTGCCATACGATACCAGTTATAGCGTAGCCCGTTCGGAAGTGATGATGGCTTTCGATGACAAAGCCTTTTATGTTGCTTTTATTTTCTATGATTCAATCCCCGGGAAACGCCCGGTAGAGTCACTACGCCGCGATTTTATGTTTGGCAACAACGATAATTTCCTGCTTTTTATCGACCCGTTTAACGACCAGACCACTGGTTTTACGTTTGGCTTAAATGCAGCAGGTGCCATGTGGGATGGCACCATGAGCAACGGTGCCGCTTCGAACCTGATATGGGACAGTAAGTGGGAAGGTAAAACACAAAACTACGATAACCGTTGGAGTGCAGAAATGCGAATTCCCTTTAAATCGGTGCGGTACAAAAAGGGAGTCGACAACTGGAACGTACAGTTCTCGCGCCTCGACCTGAAGCTCAACGAAAAATCGGCCTGGGCCCCTGTGCCACGCCAATTTCCTACCGCATCGCTGGCCTATGCCGGCAAACTGAACTGGGAAACACCTCCGCCGCCATCAGGGCTTAAACTCTCACTAATTCCCTATCTGTTCGGCAGTGTAACTAAAAATTTCAGCAATAACGAGTCCAGTCATTTTCGCAAAGATTTCGGAATCGATGCCAAACTGGGGTTATCTTCGTCGCTCAACCTGGATTTAACTTATAATCCCGACTTTTCGCAAGCCGAAGTCGATGATCAGGTAACCAATCTCGACCGGTTCGAACTCTACTTCCCCGAAAAAAGACAATTCTTTCTCGAGAACAGCGACCTCTTTGCCAACTATGGTACCGACAATATTCGCCCCTTCTTTTCGCGACGTATTGGATTGGATGCTCCGGTTGATTTTGGAGCCAGGCTCAGCGGCAAGATTGGCAACGATTGGCGTATCGGCTTGATGGACATGCAAACCGAATCGGAAGGGAGCTACCTGTCCCGTAATTTCTTTGTGGCATCGGTGCAGAAAAAGGTTTTCTCGCGTTCGAATATCGGGATGATATTCGTGAACAAACAACAACTTAACATTCCCGCCGGATGGCAAGGAAACGACTATAACAGAATTGCCGGAATCGAATATAACCTGGCCAGTCCCAACAACTTCTGGACCGGAAAAGCATTCTTGCAGCAATCGTTTACCCCCAACAGTCAATCATCCAACTCGCTTTCGCAAGGATTTAATCTGGCCTACTCGCGAAAAACTTTCCTGTTGGAGCTGAAACAATTTTATGTAGGAAAGGAATTTTATGCCGAAACCGGCTATGTACCACGTATCGACTATTTTCGCATCAACCCGCGGGCTACCGTCCGTTTTTATCCCAAAAGCGGACCGATTGAATATCATGGTTTCTTCACTGAAGTCGATGATTTTTACCAACCCGATGATATGCAACTGACCGACAGAGAGGTGTCGGCCGATTATGATTTTCAGTTCAAGAACCGCTCGTTGTTGCAGTTTAAAAGCAACTATATGTTTGTCAAGCTGAGAAATGCCTTTGACCCAACCAATAAAGGTGACCATTATCTGCCTGAAGGCAGTGAATACCACTGGAGCGATGCGTCGCTGAAGTTCTCGTCAGACAACCGGAAGATGTTTAAATATACGCTGGCAGCGGGTTACGGAGGTTATTTCAACGGGAAACGCTGGTTTACCGAAGGATCAATAAATTATCGCTTTCAGCCTTATGGTTATATATCTGTAATATACAGCTACAACAACCTCGACTTGCCCAACCCGTGGACTCCAACCGGATTCTGGCTGGTTGGGCCAAAACTCGATTTAACATTGCGCAACAATCTCTTTTTCACAACTTATGTGCAATACAACGAACAGGCCGACAACTTGAATATCAATGCACGGTTTCAGTGGCGCTATAAACCGGTTTCCGACCTCTTCCTGGTCTATACCGACAATTATTTTCCGGGGGAACTACAGGCCAAAAACCGTGCACTGGTGATGAAACTGACCTACTGGTTCAACTAATCAGCCCTTAAACCCAATGGTTTTATGGGTCCCGTCGCAATAGGGTTTGTTTTTTGATTGCCCGCAACGACAAAGATATACGGTCGAACCTTCGTTTTCCTTCTCGCCGTATTGCCCGGTTTGTTTAAAAACCCCGGAGACAATTATCGGTCCGTTTTCGGCAAACTGAACTTTCACTTTTTCTTCATTTTTTTCCATGGTTCGATGATTGATTAATTGTAAAACAAGATATGGCAACAAGAAGTTCAGCCAAAACTTAAATTTATACTACAGAAGCAAAATCGATAGAAATATAACTCTGCTCCTGCGTGCAGACATGGCCGGCAAAACGAAGGCCGTTTTCAATAACGGGCTTCCATTCCTTTTCGGTAAACCGTTGAATGTCGAAATCCTTTTTCTCCACATATTGGGCCAGCGCATAGATTACTCCGGCCGAAAAATTGTCGCCGGCCCCGATGGTATTCACCACCTCTGTTTCGATGGCCGGAAGCGAAAAACAAATCTTATCCGACAGAAGTGAAGCGCCTTCTGCCCCTTTGGTTATCAATAATATTCTGGCCCCAAAGCGCTTCACCCATCGGTAAACCGCTTCATCGTTACTGAAGATGCCTATCAGCTGAAAATCGTCGGATGAACCTTTTACAATTGTAGCCAAAGCCAGATTTTGTTCCAGCCATTTCATCTTCTGTAAATCGTTTCTCAGATCTTGCCTGATATTGGGGTCGTAAATAACCGTTGCGCCGCATGCTTTCGCTGAAATTAAAAAAGCAAGCAGTTCGCTGCGTCCTTCACCTTTCAGGGCAAACGAAGAGCCAAACAGAACGATATCGTTGGGTTGCGGAACAGGATAATGGGGCGCTACCGATTTTGTAGCCGGATAGATGGCATATTGTGCATCGCCCTGTTCGTTTGTAAAGGCCAGCGCAATGCGCGAATTGCCGTCAAATCTCGACACGGCAGTGGTATCGACACCATTTTCCTGCAGGAAACCGACCGAATGATTACCAATGGTATCGTTTCCTACCGATGTAACAAAAAGAACCGGCAATCTGCACCGGCCAAGTGATACGGCACTGTTAAGCTGACTTCCGCCAACTGCACTACCTGTTGGGTTTCCTTCCCGAAAACGGATATCGTAAGTGGTTTCTCCTATCGTAATAATGCGCATGGTCTCTCTTTTTCAGCGCACGCGGGAATAGGCCTGCTGTTTCAATACGATAGCCGTACGCGCCGGAAGATAGAGTTTCAGTTGGTGGTTCGACCCTAAACCGGCTTCGGGCAGCGAGTAATAAGTAATCCTGTCGTCGATACGATTGAACCCGCCAAAAGCATGGGCATCGGTTTGCAGCACTATTTTGTATTTCGAAGGATCAATGGCTATTCCATAGCTATCGAACGACTGCGTGGGATTGAAGTTGAAGACAAAAAGCAAATCTTTCCGGCGATAAGCCAATATCTGATCCTGTGCGTTTTCGTAAATCTTCCACACCTCGGGGCTTTCGAGCAACTGCTCTTTGCGAATCAATCCAATCATATCGCGGTCGAAATCAAGGAGCCAGTGAAAGCGCAGTTCCGGATTCTCGGCAATACTCCAAAGGCGACGGGCATGGGCATACGACCAGCCATTCCCTTCACGCGGGAAGTCGATCCATTCGGGGTGGCCAAATTCGTTGCCCATAAAATTGAGATAGGCACCACCGGCACAACTGGCTGTAATCAATCGTATCATTTTGTGCAATGCAATCCCCCTGTCGACAATCAGATTGGGCTGATCCTTGCGCATACTGTAATACATCTCTTTATCAATCAAACGAAAAACGATGGTTTTATCGCCGACCAGAGCCTGATCGTGGCTTTCGGCATAACTAACCACCCTCTCTTCCATGCGGTGGGCCGTCAGCTCATAAAAAAGATGTCCAACCGGCCACTCGTTGTCCTGTTTCTCTTTTATCAACTTAATCCACATATCGGGGACACCCATCGACATGCGGTAGTCGAATCCCAGTCCGCCCTCTTCGATGGGCGATGCCAATCCGGGCAAGCCACTCATCTCCTCGGCAATTGTGAGGCAGCTGGGGTTAATCTCATGGGCCAGACGATTTGCCAGCTTAAAATATACTACTGCTTCGTCGTCGAGATTAGGGGTAAAATAGTCGGCATAACCTGAGAAAGCTTTTCCCAAACCGTGGTCAAAATAGAGCATACTGGTTACCCCGTCGAAACGGAAACCGTCGAAACGGAAAACCTCCAGCCAATATTTGATATTGGAGAGCAGAAAATGTAAAACTTCATTCTTGTTGTAGTTAAAACAGTAGGAATCCCAGGCAGGATGCTCACCTCTTGCCCCATCATGAAAAAACTGGTAGCGGGTACCGTCGAAACAGCCCAATCCTTCTACCTCATTTTTGACAGCATGCGAATGGACCAGGTCCATAATGATGGAGATACCCATTGCGTGGGCATCGTCAATCAGATGTTTCAACTCCTCGGGTGTTCCAAAGCGCGATGAAGGGGCAAAGAAACTGCTGACATGGTATCCAAAACTGCCGTAATAGGGATGTTCGGGAATGGCCATCAATTGAATGGTATTGTATCCTAACGACCTGACATGCGGAAGGATTGTCGTGCGAAACTCTTCATAGGTATGGACACGCGGCGCTTCACCGGCCATCCCAATATGGGCTTCATAAATCAAAGGTGCTTCTGCCGGACGCACAAAGTGGTTCTTCCACTGGTACTCCTCTTCCGGAAACCAGACCTGCGCATTAAAAATCAGCGTGTTTTCATCCTGAACCACCCGCCGCGCCCATGCAGGGATTCTTTTCCCTTCGCCCCCCGGCCAACAAATATAAAGGGCGTATAAATCGCCGTGTTTCATTGCCCCTGACGGCACTTCGAGCGACCAGTTCCCATTTCCACCACTGCGAAAACAATATTCCGGCAACCGTTCCCAATTGTTGAAACTCCCTGTCAGATAAACAGCCGTTGCATTGGGCGCCCACTCGCGGATAATCCATTCTCCTGGATTTTTAAACAACCCGTAATACTCATATCCTGAAGCAAATGCCGAAAGAGGATTTCCATCGAGCAACTCCTTTTCTTTTGCATGGAATTTCTCTTCCCAACGAAGAAAGTCGTTCACATAGGGTTCGAGCCACTTATCATTTTTTACGATTACAGGGAAATCCATAGCGTTGCCAATTGGTTCATCTAAAATTAAGATTAATATCGATTGGTTGGGCCAATCGTTTTGATAAATGACGAAGCATTCGCGAGCACGAAGAACAACTCAGCAACTATCGGATTATAAACCAGATGACGAATCCCGATAATCTTGCCCTATTCTGCATCAAAGAAATTGCGATATCCGGCTGCGGCTACCTTTTCGATATCTTCAGGCGTGTCGATACCCATGCTGTCATGGTCGGTCACTTTTGTATTGATTTTAAACCCATTTTCAATCCAGCGCAACTGTTCGAGCGATTCGGCTTTTTCCAATTCGCCTTCGGGTAACTGGGTCAGTTTTTCCAGAATATCGGTACGATAGCCATACAACCCGACATGGTTGTAAAAGGTGGCTTTCGACAACCATTCCGACTCATCGGTTTTGGCCACGTAAGGAATCGGGGCACGGCTAAAGTAGATGGCGTTGCGGTGCCGGTCGAGCACCACTTTGGCATTGGCCGGATTGAATACTTCTTCTATCTTGCTAATTGGTTGAATCAAAGTAGCAATCTCAGTATTTGCGTTTTCTTCGAAACAACGCATGGCCAACCGAATCTGCTCAGGATAGATAAAGGGCTCGTCGCCCTGTACATTGATGACCACATCGTAATGTTTGCCTGTGATGGCCGAAACATTTTTCACCGCTTCGGCACAGCGATCGGTCCCGCTTCGGTGCAAATCGGAGGTCATCACCACATTGCCGCCAAAGCCGAGCACGGCCTCCACAATCCGGCCATCGTCAGTCGCCACCCAAACATTTGCGACTGCTTTAACCGACTGCTCGTACACCCGTTGAATCATCGATTTGCCAAAAATATTGGCCAACGGCTTCCCCGGAAAACGGGACGAGCCAAACCGGACAGGAATAATCACAATAAATTCCATGGTCAACTTTTTAATTTCAGGCAAAAATAACGCAATCATCGGGCATCGAAAAATTGCAAGGCTACATTTTAGTTAATTCACTCGTTTATCAGCAACCGAATGGTCCAATCGCCCGTTTTAGTGGCCACCCATTTTGCGTCGGCCGAATGGCTAATCCAACCGTTGCCTTCGGGTTTCAAACCAGTATGAACAATAAACTGCTCCAGCGACCAATTATCCTGAAAACGAATTGATGCCTCAACAATTTTGCCGAACGAACAAATCCACAACTCATAATTCTCCAACCCATCGAAATAGGGGCTCCAGTCGGGTTTGCCATTCTCCAGCCCGATATTCCCTTTGAAATATTTCAGGTTGCCGGTAATTAACGCTGGTTTACCGGACTCAAATTCGGGTATCCCAATTGTTTCAGCTTCGGGAACCACCTCACGGACCTGTTGTGTCACCTTTGCCATCTGTTGCCAGGCCTGCCCGCTTCCCGACGAATTGACTATCGAAATATAGTAATGTCCCTGACAAAACTGCAGCTGATAAGGGTTTTGACAATTGATTGTCCCACCCTGATCGGCTGTTGCACAGTTAAAGGTATTGACAGAATAGATGCCGAAAGCGCTTGCCGTCGATTTCATTTGCCACCACTCGACCGTTATCTTTTCGCCCTCCAGTTCTACCTCCTGAACCAACAGCCGGTCGAAGCCATACTCGAAATAGAGTACCGAACCACCGTTGATATAACCATAGAGCGAAGTCCCGTCGTACGATTTTGAAGCTAACACTTTCATTCCCGGAATTTGCCCCGGTCGCAGCTCCCGGGCAAAGGACGATACCCCAAAAACCAACAAAAGAACAGTGAGTAAATATCGGTTCATCAGGCAATATCAAAGGTTTTTAATTCAATTTTATCGTTCGTGGCCACACCGAGCCCCAATTCGGCGGCACGGGTCAAGAAGAGCGACGCTTTGGGGCTCTCCTCTTTTTGCAGGTTCATGGCGATTCGCTTTTCGGTAATAATATTGAGTCCAATCCGATCGACAGCTACCGCGTCGGAACCACCCAAAAGCAAGTTATAGTTGCAGATAAACTGCGGATTGGCAGCCGGGCCGCCGTTGTAACAGCCAATCAGTCCATCGACAATATTCAGCACCACTTTATCGCGTAGCGGCGGGAAGGCACACACTTCGGCACAGGTATCGTGCCACAGCTTTTCGTGCAGTCGCCCGGTATTTGAAATGGTGCCAAAAGCCAGATTCTTCAGACAAAGCGTTACCGATGCCCCGGCATTTTTCAAAATGGGAATATTGATAATTTTGGTCACCTCGCGGGTACAGATTTTCGAAAAATAGGAGTGTTTGCCCCCGTTGACCATATAGGGCATGGTATATTCGTCGTAGCTCCCTTCCACATCGGCCCAGTAATACCAATCTTTGTCAATCATACTTTCGCCGTACAGCTTGCCGTTGGCATCGAAAAAACTGCCATTGGCATCTTTCTGTTCCGTACCGGTAATTTTGATTCCGGGATAGTTTGCCGGCAGATAACCGGTTTCGTGCAGTTCCATTTCGCGTCGATCCCAAATCACCAGGTTCCTTCGTGGAATACCGGACTGTTCCAACTGGGCAATCACCGACTGAACCAATTCATGACTGGTGGTCAGTTGCTTGCCTGCAACCGGATTTACCTTTAACCCAATCACATCGTTGGGCGAAACAAACCGAAGCCATGCCTGACGGATATCCTGTTCGCCCGTGAGCGAAAGCATCAGTTGGGTCAGCATACGATCCACTTCAGCCTTATCAATCGTTTTATCCTTAATGGCATTCGGATGGTTAACCCGCACCACCCTGCCGGGGAAAAGACCGGGCATCGAAGTGGCTATTCTGGGGTGTGCCAGTGCATCGGCAATATTGGTTGCCGGTTTTTCGGGTTGCTGAAGCGCGGCCGCCTCTGCATTGTGTATGGCCAATCCCGGTACAATGGCTGCGCCTACACCTCCGGCCGACAAGCGTCTGAGAAATTGCCTGCGCCCCGCTGCCTGTTTATCGTTTTTCATACAATCGGTTGTTTAATAGTTATTTTACTTTGAACGGTTTCATATTTGAATGATTAAAAGTAATAGAAAAGCGGACTCGCCGGTTATTTCGACCCGACTGTTTTTGCATTATTTAATCGGATACCCATCGCTGCGCTGTTTTCTGATGTTATTCGGATATCAATTAGGCCGCTTACCCCCAGGTTTGACTGTGGCTTTATATCTGCAACCAACCATATTGCGCCAACCCGACCATGCCGTGTGAACCCCATTCATCAAAATTCATCTCCGCGCAACTACCCCAGCCGCTTCGTTGCTTCTATCCGTTTAACGGGAGTCAAAGGCGACTTGAAGGGGAGTTAGTACGGAGTTGGTATAGAGATGAAATGGATTTGATCAAAGCCATTTCACACAATTTCGTATAAAGATGTCATGGTCCAGTATTCAGCCGATATTCTGGCCATGGTTAGAATTATCAAAGCTGCAAGACCATAAGAATAATAATTTAGGCTCACTAAAAAATCATCCTCATATTAGCTTTTGTTTTGAAAAAAGTTGAAATTTGAGATTTTGAATGTAATGGATACAAGGAATATTTTACCTATCGATGAAAATCCTAATCGAATATTGAAGGAAACAACAAACAATCAAATCAGAATACGAATGAAACGCTATCTGCAATCGATTTTTATCCTAATGATTATCAATGTGTTTACTTTTAATGGAAACGCTCAGCAGGTTCCGGTCGATCCTGCTTTCCGAATCGGGAAGCTCGATAACGGCATGACCTACTACATCCGTCACAACGAAGAACCCAAAGATCGGGCCAGCTTCTACATCATCCAAAATGTAGGGGCACTGCTCGAAAACGACAACCAGAACGGGCTGGCCCATTTTCTGGAGCATATGGCCTTTAACGGCACCAAGAATTTTCCTGACAAGGGGATTATCAGTACCCTCGAGAAACATGGTGTAGCTTTCGGCCAAAATATCAATGCTTATACGGCGTTTACCGAAACGGTCTATAACCTTAGCGAAGTGCCTGTTTCCAATACCGGTTTGCTGGACACCTGTCTGCTGGTGTTGAACGACTGGTCGCATTTTTTAACCCTTAACGACAAAGAGATCGACCTCGAAAGAGGAGTCATTTCGGAAGAGTGGCGCACCCGCCGCAATGCCGGGTTCAGAATGAGGGCCCAGTATTTTCCAATCCTTTTTAAAGATTCGAAATATGCCGTGCGCGATATCATTGGCGATCTTGACATTATCAAAACATTTGAACCCAACACGCTAAAACAGTTTTACCATGACTGGTACCGTACCGATTTACAGGCCATTGCCATTATCGGCGATATCAATGTCGACGAAATGGAAGCTAAAATCAAGGGTTTGTTTGGCATGATACCGGCAGTCGAAAACCCGCTTCCACGAAAAGCATTCGAAGTCCCTTACCACAAGGAGACCCTCTTTGCATCGGCTACCGACCCTGAAGCGACCAGCAATTCGGTGGCTATTTATTACAAACACGATGCCGTTCCGGCCGATAAAAAAGAGATTGGCTACTATCGCGAATACCTGATTTCGTCGCTTTTTAATGCCATGAACCGCGACCGAATTAACGAATTGCTGCAAAAAGGGCAACCTCCGTTTGTGTCAGGTTCTGTCAGTTACAGCAATCTGGTGCGCGATTACGATGTCTTTGCTATTTCGGCCAGTGCCAACCCCAATAAAGAGAGCGAAGCGTTCAAAGCGATTTATACCGAAGCACAACGCGTTTACCGCTATGGCTTTACTCCGTCGGAAATTGAAAGGGCCAAGAGCAACCTGCTCACCATGGTCGAAAATAAATACAAGCAGCGCGACAAAATTGACAACGATCAGTACGCTTCGGCTGTTGCCGACCACTTCCTGACAAGGGAGCCTTTGACATCGGCCGAACAGGATTGGCAAATCACACAAGCACTGTTGTCCACGATTACCCCTGATGATTTTGCGGCAAGGGTAAAACAGTGGATAAGGCCCGAAAACCGCGTTATCATCGTGATGGGCGTTGAGAAAGAGGGCGTCAACCATTTGACGGAAGCCGAAGCACTCGCCATCATGAAAGAGGTGGAACAATCGGAAATCAAGCCTTACGAAGATGCAGCTACAGCTGCTTCGCTTATCGAAGGAGAGCTAAAAGGATCGCCGGTAGTGAAAACCGAACCAATGGCGCAGTTCGATGCCGTTGAGTGGACGTTGGCCAACAATGCCAAAGTGGTTTTCCGCAAAGCCGATTTCGAGAAAGACAACGTGATGTTGTATGCATACAGTCCCGGCGGCTCGTCGGTGCTCGACGAACCGAAGCTCTACTCCGCCATGATGCTTGGCCAGTTTATGCCCTCTTTTGGTGCCGGTGATTTCGACGCAGTGACCCTGAAGAAAATGCTTGCAGGTAAAAATGTCAATCTGGCCAACCAACTCGAAGGGATGAACGAGATTTTCAGTGGTTCATCTTCGCCGAAAGATTTTGAAACACTGTTGCAGTTGCTTTACCTGCAATTCGAAAAACCTCGTTTCGATGGCGAAGCATATCAGGCCCTGAATGTTCGGTTGAAAACCATGCTGCAAAATATGGCCAATAACCCTCAGAAGATTATGTCCGACTCGCTGAAACTAATCCTGAGCGACCACCATCAACGCACAAAACTGCTGACTGCTGCTACGCTCGATAAAGTGTCGCTCGAAGAGATGGAGAAAATCTATCGTGACCGTTTTGCCGATGCCGGCGATTTCACCTTCTTTATTGTGGGCAATGTTGACGAGGCAACCGTTAAACCTCTGGCCGAGAAATATATTGGTGCACTTACCGACCTGCCCCGTACCGAGAAATGGATCGACCACAACGTCAGCATCCCGAAAGGAAAAACCGAACGTGAGATATTGATTCCGCTTGAAACTGAAAAAGCTACGGTTGTCATCAGCATGCGCAATGCCAAAGCTTTTACACCGAAAGAAAACCTGCTCAATGCCATTGTTGAAGGAATTTTGAGGCTGCGTTATACCGAAGAAGTTCGCGAAAAAGAGGGTGGCACTTATGGCGTAGCGGTGCGTTGTTCGAACCAGCACTACCCTAAAGAGTTGAAAGGCATCGATATCCAATTCGATACCGATCCGGCCAAAGCCGACCATCTGAAGTCTATTATTTTCAGCGAGATTGAAAAGATAGCCACCAACGGCCCCACGGCCGAAGACTTTGATAAAACGGTGAAGAACCTTCAGAAAGATCGGGAACAGGGCAAAATGCACAATGGCTACTGGTTGTCGGTGCTGACCCAATTCTATCAGGATAAAATCGACAACAACGCAGCCGCCAATTTCGAAGAGGTACTGAATACCGTAACAGCAAACGATGTGAAAGAATTTGTCGGCAGTTTTTATAAAACGGCCGATTGGGTTGACATTGTCTTCAAACCTACGGCAAAGTAGCTTATAAACCCCTTCGGGAACTCCGGGAGCGATTGGCTGACACAAGGCTGTCGTTCCCGGATTTTTTTTCGTTCGGATATCAAACCGGGATAACAGGTGCATTGAGATCCGAAATCACGCGTATAGCGTTCCAATTAGAACCGGAAGCCGGTTGGCAGAAAAAGGTCCTGACCCTTAACACAGACTGCCAAATTTTCATGTTTGGCAGATTTCGGTTTATTTTTCGGGGATTAATTATAAATTTGTACTCCCATAATTGACGCTTTTTAATGGATATTCAGCAGATTAAACAACGATTTGGTATTATCGGTAATGCTCCAGGCCTTAATCGGGCCATCGAAGTAGCTATTCAGGTCGCGCCTACCGATCTGTCTGTCTTGATCAACGGAGAGAGTGGAGTTGGTAAAGAATCATTCCCGCAAATTATCCACAGTTTTTCGCACCGTAAACATGGAAAATTCATTGCCGTCAACTGTGGTGCCATTCCCGAAGGGACTATCGACTCCGAGCTATTCGGGCACGAGAAAGGTTCGTTTACCGGGGCGCTGGCCGACCGTAAGGGCTATTTCGAAGTAACCGATGGCGGGACACTTTTTCTCGACGAGGTGGGCGAACTGCCACTCTCTACTCAAGTTCGGTTATTGCGCGTACTCGAATCGGGCGAGTTTATCAGGGTCGGTTCGTCGCAGGTGCAGAAAACCAATGTTAGGGTAATTGCGGCTACCAATGTCGATTTAACCAAAGCCATCGGCGAAGGGAAGTTTCGCGAAGACCTCTACTACCGGCTCAATACAGTACCCATTAGGGTATTACCGCTACGCGACCGCGGAAGCGACGTGCTGTTGCTCTTTCGTAAATTTGCCACCGACTTTGGCGAACGTTACAAAATGCCCCCCATCAGGCTAAACGATGAAGCCCAAAAAATTCTATTAACCTATCGTTGGCCGGGAAATATCAGGCAACTGAAAAATATAGCCGAACAGATTTCGGTTATCGAAACGGAAAGAGAAATTACAGCCGAACAACTGCTTCATTATATTCCTTCGGAAAACGTGGGGACACTTCCGGCACTTTACAATAAAACGGCTGACGAGAAGAGTTTTAGCAGCGAACGGGAAATATTGTATAAAGTCCTTTTCGATATGAAAAAGGATATGAACGACCTGAAAAAACTGGTACACGACCTGATGCAGGAAGGACAGACCCCACCGCTTCACGAAGAGCATGCCCATATTATCCGCAAGATTTACCAGCCCGAAGATATTGACGATTTTCAGTCGGTACAGCCCAATGTTCAGGCTCCGTTTGTTATCAAAACAGCCGATCACGGACAGATTCAGGATACTGAAGTTTTCGAAGAAGAGTCGCTTTCGCTAGAGGATAAAGAGATTGAACTGATACGTAAAGCACTCGAAAAGCATGATGGCAAACGTAAACTGGCTGCCCAGGAGTTGGGCATTTCGGAACGGACTCTCTATCGAAAGATTAAAGAACACAACATCGAATAAGCATGAATAGCACCATCAGGCAAATTGTTTTTTCATTCATTTTTACAGCAACCGTCGCGCTTCTGGTTTCGGGATGCAAAATAAAATATTCATTTACAGGAGCATCCATATCGCCCGATGTTAAAACTGTGCTGGTCGAATACTTCAACAACCGGGCGAGGGTTATCAACCCAACGCTGAGCCAAACCTTTACCGAAGCATTGAAAGATAAATTTGTAAACGAAGCAGGTTTAACTGCCGACCGTAATCAGGGCGACCTCGAGTTTTCTGGCGATATTACCGGTTACGATGTCCGACCTTTGGCCATTCAAAAATCGGAAGACGGGCGCGACTATGCCTCGATGAACCGTCTTACCGTAACAGTAAAAGTTGTTTTTGTCAACAATAAAAATCACGATCAAGATTTCAACACCAGCTTCTCGGCCTATTTCGATTACGAAAGCACGAAAGCGCTGACTGAAATTGAATCGACTGCTGCCGAAGCCATTGT
>JACCEE010825812.1_pt1 | contig 32762 bp, 27 predicted proteins | sample 7449931 | NCBI WGS metagenome assembly JACCEE01 (sample SAMN15323457, study PRJNA562643) | freshwater metagenome | isolation source: river surface water | place: USA:Blue River Watershed | collected 2017-08-19 | reverse complement strand
TTTTTCACAACAGACACAGCTGCTTCATTAAGAGCAATAGAAATTGGTGCTGACTTATTATTAAAAGGGACTCGTGTTGATGGTGTATATACTGCAGATCCAGAAAAAGACAAAACTGCAGTAAAATATGAAACCTTAACATTCGATGAAGCATTTGCAAAAGGCTTGAACGTTATGGATATGACATCATTTGCAATGTGTAAAGAAAACAACTTACCGATAGTTGTTTTTGATATGAATAAAAGTGGTAATTTGAGAAAAGTAGTACAAGGAGAACAAATTGGTACATTAGTTTGCAACTAATTATCAGCAAACAAAGTCTTTCCTAAAAGTAGATTAACCTTTTTATTTTAAAAAGAAGATTATGAAGAAAATACCAGTCCTCTTTATTCTCATGGCAAGTATGGTTTACACCATCAGTTCTTGTCATAAAGAGCCAAAGTCTGTACGATTAGATGCGAAATGGAAGAATCTTTCAGATGATAACGGGAACTTATATGAGACATCAAAAATAGAACTGACTTCGGGTAATGGTATTACATTTTCGAAAGAAGTAATGATGGAGGACTTATGTTCGGGAGCATCATCAGATGGTTCACCGGTAACAAAAATAGATCCGGTAACAGGAAGTAATCTCGTTCAAATAGGTTGCTATAAAGATTTAAAAGTTAATTGCGATACTTTAGGGGCTCTATATTCTGCAGAAGCAGCATTAGGTTCAACGATATCTCAACTGGTAACAGCAAACCAGGCAAATGGAGATACTGACGGCGATGGATTTGATGATCAGTCAGTGAAACAAGCATTGATAGCTGCAGGTTATGATCCAAACATTTATACATTAACCGCATTATACAATGTGGAAATGGGTTTTACAGGAATCACTGTTAACGACACAATTCCTGCCGGAGGAGTGATGACAGCTTATGGACTTGTAACCGGATCGACAGATAAAAATCTGACCTACGGATTGTTGCCAAATGGAGATACCGTATACACTCCAGGAGCTAATGGAAAAATTTTAGTTCCGAATTTTAACAAAATTGATTTTTCAAAAATAGTTAAAGTAACCCCGATAAAACCAGTACAAGGTTCATGTCCTGAAGGCTGGCATATTCCATCTGATGGTGAATGGAAAACCATTGAACTTTCATTAGGAATGTCGTTATCGGATGTTAATAAAGAAGGTTTTGAAAACGATCGTGGCGCAAAAGATTATATTGGACCGAAATTGGCTGCCTTTCTGAAACTAAAATATTCAGGTTATTGGAGTATAACAAAAAATTATGCACAATTAGGCGAAGTTGATGCCTTTTGGACCTCAACAGGTGGTAAAGACAAAAATGGTGATTACGTTTGGATTCGATATATCGATACATTAGCACATAAAGGTATAATTCGCAAAAAACAATATGAAAAAAGCGGATTTACAGTTCGATGTTTCAAAGACTAATTCAAAGAAAAAAGGAGAAGGCAATCAAAAAAGATTGCCTTTTTTATTTTTAGGTACTACACTTATAATTCATTCATGAAAATGAGTATTTTTGTGTCGAAAATAAAAAAGCGAAACAATGCAAAGAACAGAAATAAAACAAGTACTTCAATTAAGTGAAATTGGAGGCGATGTTCTTATCAAGGGATGGGTAAGAACAAGAAGAGGTAATAAGCAAGTTCAATTTATAACCGTAAACGATGGTTCTTGTTTAGCAACGATACAAGTTGTAGCAGACACTGAAAAGTTTAATGAAGAACAGATTAAACGAATAACAACAGGTTGTTCAGTTGCAATTATAGGGCAGACAGTACGCTCACAAGGTGCCGGACAAGCAATAGAAATTCAAGCAAAATCGATTGAAGTGATTGGCGACTGTGATGCAGATCAATATCCACTACAACCAAAGAAACACTCTCTTGAATTCTTAAGAGAAATTGCTCACCTTCGTTTTCGCACCAATTATTTCAGCGCGGTAACTCGCATTCGTCACCAAATGATGTATGCAATACATACATTTTTCTCGGAACGTGGATTCTGCAATATTCATACTCCAATTATCACTGCATCGGACTGTGAAGGTGCTGGACAAATGTTTCATGTTACAACGCTCGACATCAACAATCCACCCAAAGGAGACGATGGGAAGGTTGATTTTAACCAAGATTTCTTTGGTAAAGAAGCAAACTTAACCGTTTCTGGTCAATTAGAAGTAGAATTAGCATGTATGGCAATGTCGAAAGTGTATACTTTTGGACCAACATTCCGAGCAGAAAATTCAAATACTGCACGTCACTTAGCAGAGTTTTGGATGATTGAACCCGAAGTTGCTTTTAATGACATACATGCCAACATGGATTTGGCTGAAGAATTCCTAAAATACTGTATCAATTGGGCATTAACAAACTGTCGAGAAGATCTTGAATTCCTTCAACAACGACAATTGCAAGAAGATAAAGATTCAATGCCATTAATCGAAAAACTGAACTTTATTTTAAAAGATTCTTTCCAAAGATTAACTTATACTGAAGGTATTGAAATTTTATTAAACTCAGAAAAATATAAAAAAGGCAAGTTCCAATACAATGTGAAATGGGGAATTGACCTTCAAAGCGAACACGAACGCTATTTGGTAGAAGAACATTTTAAAAAACCAGTTATCTTAACCAATTATCCCAAAGACATCAAAGCGTTCTATATGAAACAAAACGATGACGGGAAAACCGTTGCTGCTATGGATGTATTATTTCCTCAAATTGGAGAAATCATTGGAGGTAGCGAACGTGAAACCAACTACGATAAATTATACAACCGTATTGTAGAAATGGAAATTCCGATGAAAGATATGTGGTGGTACTTAGATACCCGGAGATATGGTTCGGCACCACATGCAGGATTTGGTTTAGGATTTGAACGTTTATTATTGTTTGTAACAGGCATGAGTAATATACGCGATGTCATTCCATTCCCCCGATATCCCAAAAGTGCTGATTTTTAGTCGATCAATAACATATTTTAACGAAAGCATCATTCAACACGAGTGATGCTTTTTTGTTTAAAATCTTTTCAAAAAACAGCAGAAATGCTTCCATTTTTTTAATAGTTTTACATTTTAACAAATCAAAAAAAACATAACGTATGGCAGAAAATTATTTTAAGAAATATCCCAGCAAAGACGGGTTTTTCAATGAGTATGGTGGCGCATTTGTACCCCCAGTGTTGGAGGCAGAGATGAAGAAAATAGCAGATGCCTATCAGTCTATCAGCAAATCGCATAATTTTATTACCGAACTCAGAAGTATTCGCAAACATTATCAGGGACGTCCTACCCCAACCTATTTCTGCAATCGTTTATCAGACAAATATGGTGCACGCATTTATTTAAAACGTGAAGATTTAAACCACACCGGAGCCCATAAACTCAATCACTGTATGGGTGAAGCATTACTTGCAAAATTCTTAGGCAAAAAGAAATTGATAGCTGAAACAGGTGCCGGACAACACGGTGTAGCACTTGCCACAGCAGCGGCATACTTTGGCTTGGAATGCGAAATTCACATGGGTGAAGTTGACATCGCCAAAGAACATCCCAATGTTGTTCGTATGAAAATTTTGGGCGCAAAGGTTGTTCCTGTTACTCATGGACTCAAAACATTGAAAGAAGCTGTCGATTCAGCATTCCTCGCATATCTTGAAGACCCCATTAATTCAATTTACTGTATCGGGTCGGTTGTTGGACCACACCCATTCCCCATGATGGTTCGCGATTTTCAACGTGTTGTTGGAATTGAAGCAAGAGAACAATTCCTTGAAATGACCGGAGAGCTGCCCGAAAACGTTGTAGCATGCGTTGGCGGAGGAAGTAATGCAATGGGTATTTTCTCTGCATTTCTTGATGATGAAGAATGTAAAATATATGGTGTGGAACCAGGAGGACGTTCATTGAACTTGGGCGATCATGCTGCAACAATGTCGTTGGGAACCCCCGGTATGATTCACGGGTTTAAATGTTATCTGTTGCAAGATGAAAAAGGAGAACCCTCACCGGTTTATTCGGTTGCCAGCGGTCTTGACTATCCGGGAGTTGGCCCCGAACACAGTATGTTGAAAGACATGAAACGTGTAATATACGATGTTGTTTCAGATAAAGAATGTATCGATGCATTTTACGAATTAAGCCGTTTGGAAGGCATCATTCCAGCTCTCGAAAGCTCGCACGCTGTTGCTTATGCTTTGAAACTGGCACAACAAAATCCGCAACAATCGATTTTGGTGAACCTCAGCGGTAGAGGCGATAAAGATATCGACTTTGTTTTGGAAAAATACGGTTTGCCCGAATAAGCCACAAGCTTAGTACATCTATCAAAATATAAACCCCAAGCAGATTATTGATTTGTTTGGGGTTTCTTTTTATGTTTCAAGTCTTCAAAACATATTAAGTTAATTAAAATTAAAGATATGGTTGTTAAGAATTGATGTTTGATAAATTCAGGTAACATTATTCGGCCACAAATATATTAAATTAAATATATTTGTTTGTTATCCATTTGGGTAATATCCAATCAAATAGGTATCTTTCGCTGATGACAAAATCTTTATCCATAAAATATCACTTTTTGATATGTGTGTTTATCTGGCAGTCGTGCACTCAAACACGCAATCAATCAAATTGCGAATACATTTTTGACAAACCCTGTATGATTGCAAATTTTGAACAAGACAATGGTATCGAGGGTTCATATTTAACGGTAAAACGGATAAACTGCAATGATTCGTCACTGTTCATTGACATCCCTGCGGGATTTTATATACAAAATCAGAACTGTAAAACATGGATTATTGGTTGGGGAAATCAAAAACCATATTACGATGCAGGAGTGGAAAATCTTCGCTCCATATCGAGCATCGATATCCCAAACAATAAAATATATCTGGGGAAATTACTGCGTGGTAATGGATTTCCAAAAATGAATCAACAAGTTGTATTTTGGAATACACAACCATCGGGATTCAAACCAGATGATTCGCTTCCGGTTATAGACCCCTCACTGTGGCAAGGATTCAGCGGCAATAGTGTTTCGTTTGGTTCGATAGCCTATGACAGTGTTTTGTGCTCGTGGGTTATGCTCTTTAACGAATGCGACACAAATAAAATTCAAATCTACGCAGCTCTGTCGAAAAACCTAAAAAACTGGCAACCGGCTAACAATGGGAAAGCTGTCTTATCATCAACCGATTTCAAAAACTGCACGTGGGCAGGCAAAACAAAAGATGGAAAAGGCAATCAGTCGCCGTTTGTTTCAGACATAATCCGACATAAAAATAGGTGGTACATCTTTTTAGACGGCTACGCTGCTAATGGGAAACGAAACATTGGTTATGCAATTTCGGCACAAACACTCCTCGGACCTTATACAATTTCATCAAAAGCGATAGTAAAACCGGGCATCACTGGTTCGTGGAATGATGCTGCCGTTTCTTATGCAAAAATAACCCATTTTAAAAACAGGTTTTTAATGTATTACGATGGCTGCAATTCATTGGGAGAAGAAGCTGTTGGTCTGGCCTTGTCGAATGACTTGGAAACATGGAATCAATGGAAACAAAATCCGGTAATTGTTGATCATTTAGGTTGGCGCAGTTCAGTAAAATGCTCGGAGCCAAATATGGTTGAATCAAAAGGTGATAGTATTTTTTTAATTGTATCGGGAGTAAAAGCGTTTTTGCAACCAAAATTGAGCCCATGCTGCATGAATAAGCCGGGAAATATCGACGACACGCAGTTAGGCTTGTATGTTTCTACAGATGGAGGCTTTCGTTTTTCGGCACATAAAAACAATCCGATATTTACCAACAATTACGCTCAATTATCAGAAAATGAACATATGGGAGCATGTTTCAAAATTATCAGAACCGATACGTTCAATTTTATATTTTATCAGGCAAAATCAAGTTACGGAGGATTGAAATATAATATCATGATGAGAAAAAGTCCATCGAAACAGCCACTTTAATTTGTTATGCTATTATCCACATAGGATTATTTCAAATTGAAACAAATATTTGTTATTTTCTAAATAAAATGTAACTTAGCAAAGAATACAACTAACAACTACATTTTTGTCTATGATTAATGGTTTACTGAGAAACATTATTGATATTGGAACTGACACTCATCAAGAGTTGTTGGAAAAACGTACAATACGGTTTCTCAATATACTATATGTGATATCTATTTTAAGCGCAGAGTCGTACTGCATTATTTATCTGATTATAAACCCATTGCATTTACTCCCAATTATTATTTCTTCGAATATTTTTGTTTTGCTGTGCCTAGCGGGTTTATTTTTAAACAAAATGGATAAAATAAAACTTTCGTGCTGTGTGCTAGTTTAACAGCAATAACAGCCGTTAACACATTTACATTTTTTGGTATTGCAACTTATTGTCACTTTTACTTTTTACTATTTGCGTTAACTCCAATTTTAGTATGGCGGATGAATCAACTATTGCCTATAGTATTCTATTTCAGCGTTAACGTCTTTTTATTTATAATAGCACAATTTTTTCTAAATCAGTCACAGTATCCGGTTCTTTTCACAAAAACAGAGGCTGAACTTATTAGCATTTTCACAGTCGTTGCAACTTGTTTGTCATTGCTGACAGTGCTTTGGATTTCGAAAAATCAGATTGAAGAAAATGAAAAACTCCTCAGCCATCAATCAAATAAACTGATTGATATGGTTGAAGAACTGAATCTTCAGCAAAGTGAAATTCTCAATCAAAAACAAATGGTCGAAGATTTAAATCAAACACTTTCTGATAAAAACCAAATACTCACTAATTTAGTAAGCACGAAAGATAAATTTTTCTCTATTATTTCGCATGATTTAAAAAATCCGTTCAACACAATTTTGGGTTTTTCAAACATGTTGGTTCTTCGTTTTGATAAATTACACGCCAATGATATAAAGAAATATGCCGAGATTATTCAAATGTCGGCGCAACAAGTTTATTCGCTGTTGGAGAATTTATTAGAATGGTCGAAAACTCAAACCGGAAATATTATTTTCAATCCAGCAGAAATTTCACTTGACAGTTTGCTTGAGGAAACAATTTCTCTTTCAAAGATTTTTGCCGAAAATAAAAATATCCAACTCGATTGCCATTACAATAAATCAATAGTCGTTTTTGTCGATAAAGAAATGATTAAAACAACATTGCGCAATCTTCTCAGCAATGCTATTAAATTTTCGTACAGAAACAGTACTATTGAGATACGAGTTTCGGAGCAGAACAGCAATTTGCTATTCGAAATAAAAGACTCGGGTGTTGGAATAGAAAAAGAATTGTTATCGGAAATATTCAAAACAACGAGTAATAATGTAAAAGAAGGAACCGAAAACGAGAAAGGTTCAGGAATTGGCCTATCACTGTGCAAGGAATTTGTTGAAAAACATGGCGGACAGCTTTGGGTTGAAAGCAAGCTCGGAGAAGGAAGCACCTTTGCATTTACAATTAAGAAAATGTGACAGCAACTCCAATTCTTAAGCCTCAAAACACATTTCGATACTTTTCGTTTTTAGTGATTTCGGCAATCAATGTTTTATGTAGTCCCACCGGGAATCGAACCCAGATCGACAGTTTAGGAAACTGTTGTTCTATCCGTTGAACTATGGAACCAAAATTTCGAGTTGCAAATGTATAAAAAATTTGCTACGCTCTACACAGATACCATTTTATATAATTTATCGGCTTTTCGAATTCTATCGGGTACGGGCATCGAAAAACGTTCGCCTTTCACAGCTTTATCTACCGGCTTCAAATCGACTCTGATTTCTTCAATTTTCAATTCTAAAACTCCGGTTGTCGGTCCGGTAATGATGATTTCATCGCCAAGAGCCAACTCTCCTGTTTCAACCAAAAATTCTGCAACTCCTAGGTTCGAGAAATAATTCATGGTCTTCGCAATATACATTTTCTTTTTTGTTGCTGCCGATCCGTAAATTTCGCTCCATTCTCCAAGTTGCTGACCTTGATAATATCCATCCCAAAATCCTCGATTGAAGACCGTTTTAAGTCGTTCGGTCCATTTCTCAATTTTATCGGTTGTGTAGGTTCCGGACAAATATGCATCGATAGCTTCATGATAACATGTTGTTACCGTTTTAACATATTCGGCAGCCCGGGCACGTCCTTCAATTTTGAATACCTGCACCCCCGATTCAATGAGTTTATCAACAAACCCAATAGTACAAAGGTCTTTGGGTGACATGATATATTCATTATCTATTTCGAGTTGTCGGCCGGTTTCTTTATCGGTGACGGTATATGCACGTCGGCACATTTGCAGACAACTCCCTCTGTTAGCCGAATAATTCATTTCATGTAAACTGAGATAACATTTACCCGAAACAGCCATACAAAAAGCTCCGTGAACAAACATTTCGATTCTTACCAGTTGGCCATGCGGTCCTCTAATCTGCTCTCGCTGAATGGTTTCATAAATCTTTTTCACTTGTGGTAAAGTGAGTTCGCGAGCCAAAACAACAACATCGGCAAATTGAGCATAAAACTTAAGAGCCTCACTGTTACTTACATTCAATTGTGTAGAAATGTGTACCTCAACATCAATACTGCGGGCATACATAATTGTAGCCATATCGGATGCAATGATTGCGGTAACATTGTTTTCTTTTGCTGCATCAACAACTTCGTGCATCAATTCAATGTCATCTTCATAAATAACGGTATTTACGGTAAGGTAGGTTTTAATACCCAATGGAGTGCACAAATCCACGATATCTTTTAAGTCGGCAGCAGTAAAATTAACCGACGACTTGGAACGCATATTGAGTTTTTCGATACCAAAATAAACCGAGCCGGTTCCGGCTTGAATTGCCGCCATAAGAGATTCTCTTGAACCAACGGGCGACATTATTTCTATCTTATTTTCCATTTTGCAAAGTTAGTTATATTATATCAAAGTCGGTGAAAGCTGAAATGCCTTACTTCTGTTACTATTTAAATTTCCAAGATGTGGCATAATCCCTTGTCGTTACATTCATCCAAGAGCTTCGATATTTTCTTATTTAATGTCGGATGAATAAAATCGGGCATGATTTCAGTTAAGGGTAACAGAGTAAAATAACGCAGGTGCAACTTGGGATGAGGAATCGTTAACTGTGGAGTATCAATACATGTATTATCATAAAAAAGTATATCAATATCAATAACACGAGCTTCGTATCCTACGTAGTCTGAACGAGTTCGTCCAAGCATTTTTTCAATGTGAAGACACTGATTTAAAACCTCGACTGCCGTTAAATTAGTACGACATACGACAACCTGATTCAAAAACCATTGAGAATCGGAAAATCCCCAAGGTTCACTTTCATACACCGAAGAGGTTTGAATACAATCTCCAATGGTCTGTTGCAATGCAGATTTTGCATCGATTAGATATTGAATGGTATTTCCTCTGTTTCCACCCAATAAAAGCGTTACATTATTCATGCCTTATAATGAAAGAGATGTAAAGTAGAAATGGTCAAAAATCGAAAAATAATATTTTGACTTTTGACCATTTTATAAAGACTGTAAATAGATTAACTTTTTATCGTCTGCGAGAACTTCTTCTGTCACCGCCACGATCACGATCTCTATCGCGATATCCGCCACGGTCACCACCACGATCGCCACCACGAGGACTACGGTCGCGATCTCTGTCACGATATCCGCCACGGTCACGATCTCTGTCTCCGGAACGACTACCACGGTCGCCACCACGAGAACGGCCACTGCTACGGCGTTCACCGCCTTCGCCACCACCTGGTTGCGATGCTCCGGCAATTTCTACACGAACCTCACGTCCGGCATATTCAATATCATGGAATGAATCAACAATTTTTTGAGCATATTGTTCACTGGCTTCAAAAAACGAGAATGTTCCCATCAAGTCAATAACACCAACTCTGATATCACGATCATTGGTTGCATTATTGATTAATTTCAACATTTCGGCTGGCATTATGCCGTCTTTTTTCCCAATATTAATAAAGAAGCGAGTATATCCACGCTCTGTTTGACGAGAACGTCCTTCGCCACGTATTCTGCCTTCTCCGCCATTTTCCATACGATCGTCGTCTCTTCGACGTGAACTTCTTTCCGCATTTTCATCGATATTGATGTCTTTTGCGCCGCTATAATATTGCAAGAAACGGTTAAACTCCAATGAAACAAAGTGTTTTACAATTTCTTCTTTATCGAGCCATTCGAGTTTTGTTAATACAGCATCCATAAACGGAGCGATTTGCTCTTCGTTTATTTCAACTTTTTCCATACGATCGATCAAATGGAATAATTGTTTTTCACAAACGCTAAAACCATCGGGAATTCGAGCATATTCGAATTTTTTATTGATAATTCGTTCAAATTCTCTTACACGCGATTTTTCACGAGCATTAACAATAATAATTGATACACCTGATTTTCCGGCACGTCCGGTACGTCCACTACGGTGTGTATACACTTCAGGATCGTCGGGTAAATTATAATTGATAACGTGAGTTATATTATCGACATCGATACCACGAGCAGCAACATCGGTTGCCACTAATACTTGCAATGTACGAGAACGATAACGAGCCATTACATAGTCGCGTTGTGCTTGCGAAAGATCACCATGTAAAGCATCGGCATTATATCCGTCTTGCATTAAATGGTCTGCAATTGTTTTTGTTTCTTCGCGTGTACGACAAAATACGATACCATAAATATTGGGATTGAAATCGAGAATTCGCTTCAAGGCCAAATAACGATCTTTTGCATGAACGATGTAATATTGGTGACGTACATTATCGGCACCTGAATTGCGTTTTCCTACAGAAATTTCCTGAGGATTGTTCATGTAGTTTTTTGCAATAGAAGCCACTTCGCGAGGCATTGTTGCAGAAAAAAGGAGCGATTGCTTATCATCGGGAGTATCTTGCAAAATATTGTCAAGATCATCTTTAAATCCCATATTAAGCATTTCGTCAGCTTCATCGAGAACTAATATTTGAAGATTGTTGATTGACACAGCGCGACGGTTCAATAAATCGAGCATACGACCCGGTGTTGCAACAATAATTTGAATTCCTTTTTTGAGTTCTCTGATTTGATTATCGATGCTCGTTCCACCATAAACGGGTAAAACACGAACACCTTTTTTATATTTTGTAAATTCTCTGATATCTTCAGCAATTTGTAAGCACAATTCGCGTGTCGGACATAACACGAGTGCCTGCGCTTGCTTGTTATCAGCGTCAACTCTTTCGGCTATTGGAAGTCCGAAAGCGGCAGTTTTCCCCGTTCCTGTTTGAGCCAACCCAACAATATCGCCTCCGGACTGGAGTAACATTGGGATAACTTTTTCTTGAATGGGTGTGGGTGTTTCAAATCCCAGGTCATTGATTGCCTGGAGAGTTTCGGGGCTGAGCCCCAGTTCGCTAAAATTCATTTGAGGTATTATGTATTTATAAAAATTAAGGCGCAAAGGTAGTCTAATTTATTGGATTCTAAACAAAAAGCATGGTAAATTTAAAATCACAACCAGCGAAATGATATTTATTCGAGGTCTTTCTTTGTTCATAAAACAGAAAAAACCTGCAAGTCAAATTCGTCAATTCAACTTGCAGGTTTTTATCTGTTTGGTTTCTTATTTTACTCTTCGATTCTGTGTTATAGCCACTAAATCAAAATATTATTTATATCGAATCCATTTTATTAATTCACGAAGCGAGGCTTTTTTCCCATACATCAAAATTCCGGTGCGATATACTTTTGCTGCAAGCCATGCCATCAACAAGAAACTTGAAATTAAGATTAATGCCGACATTACAACCTCCCAATAAGGCACTCCGAAAGGAATTCGAGCCATCATGGCAATGGGCGATGTCAACGGAATCATCGACATCCAAAATGCGATTGAACCATCGGGATTGTTTAAAATGATTTGAATCATAAACAAGGTTATAACCATTGGAACCGTCAATGGTATTACAAACTGCTGATTATCTGACTCATTATCAATAGCAGAACCAACGGCTGCAAACATCGACGCATACAGTAAATATCCGAATATGAAGAAAAACAGAAATGAACTAAACATCACAGTCCAGTTAACGTTCGACACCGAATCAAATACATCGAGGGCATAGTGATATTCGTCCTGACCAAGAGCTTGTACCTGTTTCATCATCCCCGATTCGATTGACGCAGTGGGATTTTGAATACTTGGAGCTACAGGTTCGGGAAACAGAACAACTTGTGCTGTCCAAACAATGGTAAACGTTAATAAGATTGATACCGCAAATTGAGTTAAACCAACAGCCATAATGCCAACCACTTTACCTATCATCAATTGCAATGGACGCACCGATGAAATGATTATTTCAACAATTCGGTTTACCTTTTCCTCAACCACTCCACGCATCACTTGCGTGCCATAAAGAAAAATAAAAATATAAATGATAAATGCAGCAACCAATCCAATTATTAACTTCATTTCCATGGTAACTTCCACTTCTTTACCATCGCTTGTCCATTTTATCGTTTGAACATAAATGGGAGTCTGAACCCCTTTGAGCAAATCGGGACTAACCTGACTTTTTAGCAATTTCAAACTTTCGAGGTCTTTTTCTATCAACTTCGAAACATATAACTTCAATCCAAAATCGGGTTGACGATTCGAAAAAATCTGCACGGCATACGATTGCATGATATTTTTCGGAATAAACAATACGGCATAATAACCCGATTGGGCAAATGTTTTTTGAGCATCATCGAGCGATGTTTTTCCCAGATCAACAAAAACAACATTTTCGGTACTGCGCAATGTGGGCGCAAGAATCGTTGATTCATCGATAACGGCAATTCGTTTAATCTGCTTGCTTTCAATTTTTTGCAACCACAATGGCACAATAAAAATAGCAGCAATAATGATTGGACCTAAAATGGTCATGACGATAAACGATGGTTTTAGTACACGAGTCAAAAATTCACGTTGAAATATAAGAAGTATCTTATTCATGTGCGTTATTATTGTAAATGAGCCTTTTCTACTGCATTAATAAATATATCATTCATCGATGGAAGAATCTCATTAAATGAAACAACGGTACCCAATTTCATAAAATGAGCAATCAAATCGTTTGTACTAATATCACTCAACAATTTGACTTTCACAACCGTTACGTTTCCTTCCTTCACATGCTCAGTGATTTTGTATTCATGAGCCAAAGTGCTCGACATGGAATCGAACCAACCCTGAAAACGAATTTCAAATGCATTGCTCGAATAGGTTCGTTTAATGTCTGTTACATTTCCATCGAGGATTTTATTTCCCTTATTGATTAATGCAATATTGTCGCACAATTCCTCAACCGACGACATGTTGTGAGTTGACAAAATAATACTTACACCTTTTTCCTTCAATGCCAAAATTTCTTGTTTCACGGCATTTGCATTGATGGGATCGAACCCCGAAAAAGGCTCATCGAGAATGAGTAACGATGGCTCGTGTAAAACGGTAGAAATAAATTGAACCTTTTGTTGCATTCCTTTCGAAAGTTCTTCAACCCGTCGATTCCACCACGATTCTATTTCAAATTTACGAAACCATTCTTTTAATTTGGCAGATGCTTCCGACTTATGCATACCCTTTAGCTGAGCCAGATAAAGAACCTGCTCTCCGATTTTCATTTTCTTGTATAAACCTCGTTCTTCGGGTAAATATCCGATATGTGCAATATGCCTTGGTTCGATAATTTCACCATTAATCAGAATCTGTCCTGAATCGGGAGCTAAAATCTGATTTATGATACGAATAAGCGTTGTTTTACCGGCACCATTAGGACCTAGTAAACCAAACACAGAACCTTTGGGAACTTCAATGCTTACATTTTTGAGGGCTGTTGTTCCGGAATATTCTTTTACAATATTTTGGATAGAAATAAATCCCATACATTTTTTTTAGATAATGCAAAAATAATAAAATAAGAACGCAACATGACAGTTAACATTCAAAAAGGGAAACGGTCTACGTAATTTTTTCTTACATTCGCATTTGTGTAAATTTTTAAACGAAAACTATGCAATTTGAAGCATTTAAACAATTGCCATTATTGGGTATTTTACGGGGTATTCCGCAATGGTCTGTTGAACCAATTACAGCTGTTTCAAAAGAATCGGGATTAAAAGCAATCGAAATTACAATGAATACCGAAAATGCAAGTTCGCTTATTACCGAAATGCGAAAACACGCAGGTTCGGGACTGAGCGTTGGTGCAGGTACAGTTACGTCGCTCAATCTCCTAAAACAAGCGCTCGATGCCGGAGCCGAATTTATAGTAATGCCCAATACCAATAAGTCAATCATGGAGTATTGCGAAGTAGCAGGAATTCCCGTTTTCCCGGGAGCCTTAACACCAAACGAAATTTTCGATGCCTGGGCACTTGGTGCAACGATGGTAAAAGTATTTCCAGCCTCGGTATTCGGGCCATCATACTTCAAAGAAATTAAAGCACCATTCAATGATATCGAATTATTGGCATGTGGTGGCGTTTCAACTCAAACGATTGCAGAATTTTTCAAAAATGGAGCATCGGCAGCTGCATTTGGCGCCAGTATTTTCAAAAAAGAGTGGATTGAACAGAAAAATTTTGATGCAATTGCTCAAGAAATATCTGCATTAATATTAGCCTATAAAAACCGTCAATAACTATAGAGCTAACAAATTGAATTTTGAATCAATATAATATTCAATAAACAACAATTATCAATAATTTTTCGTTTATTATTTTTTTATCATACTAAAGACATTTTATAAACACTTTACACTAAATCAATTACATTTTACAAATGAGTATTTTTACTCAGTTTCATCTTGTAAAGATCACATATAGTATTAAGGACAATAGATAACATATTGATTTACTATCACATAAAAATATTAAATCATTTTTTAAAAAATAGCTTTAAATATTATTACAAAAGCTGTAATTTTGCTTAATTTTTAACACATAGTACTCAAATGCTAAAGAAAACGAAAATAGTTGCAACTATCTCAGATAAGAATTGCACCTACGACTTTATAAAAACTCTGTACGACGAAGGAATGAACGTTGTACGCCTCAATACTGCTCACCAAACCTTTGAGGATACACAAAAAGTCATTGACATTGTACGCGAAGTATCGGACAAAATTGGCATTTTACTCGACACCAAAGGACCGGAAATCAGAATCACAACTGTAAAAGATCCTATTCCGGTAAAAACGGGCGATATTATTTTGATCAAAGGCGATCCAGCTCAAATATCAAGCGAAGAGTGTGTATTTGTTAACTATGAAGGCTTTTTCAATGATGTTCCTAAATACAGCAGAATTCTCATTGACGATGGTTCGGTTGAACTAAAAGTTACCGACAAAAACAATGAAACACTGACCTGCATTGTCCAAAATGATGGAAAAATAGAAGGACGTAAAAGTGTTAACGTTCCAGGAGTTAGTTTCAAATTGCCATCGTTGAGCAAAAAAGACATAGATTACGTCAATTTTGCAATTGAACAAAATATCGATTTTATTGCTCACTCATTTGTTCGTAATCGCGAAGATGTTTGCGCAATTCAAACCATTCTCGATAGCAAAAACAGCGATATTAAAATTATTTCAAAAATAGAGAATCAAGAAGGAGTAGACCACATCGACGAAATTCTTGATGTGTCATACGGCATAATGGTTGCTCGTGGTGATTTGGCTATTGAAATTCCTTTCGAAAAAATTCCGATCGTTCAAAAAATGATAATCAGTAAATGTATTGAAAAACGCAAACCGGTTATCATTGCAACGCAAATGTTACACTCGATGATTTCGAATCCACGACCAACGCGAGCAGAAGTAACTGATGTTGCAAATGCTATTTACAGTTTGTCGGATGCAGTCATGTTAAGTGGTGAAACTGCCTATGGAGCATATCCGGTTGAAGCTGTAAAAACAATGTCAAAAATCATTAAGGAAATTGAAAGTACCAGAAAAGACATTCATGAAATACCTACGGTTGTTTTAACAAATCGACGTTCGGCATATTTAACAAAAATGGCTGTTGAAGCCGCTAACAACTTAAATGCGAAAGCAATAATTGCAGACAGTAGTACTGGTCGGTCAATCAGAAATATGGCCGGATTTAGAGGTCGTCGCCCAATATTAGCATTCTGCAGTCAAAAATCGATTGTTCGTCAACTTTCATTATCGTTTGGTGTTTTTGCAGAATACATGGAACAACAATTAAGTAGCCATAAATTTGTGCATGAAGTATCAAAAACACTTATCGAACGCGGTAGCCTTGATCCTGAAGATTTAGTTGTTGTGAGTTCTGGTAATTACGGAACCGCTTTTGGTAAATCATTTATTGAAATTGGAGCTATTAGCAAACTAGTCAACGACTTAGACTAAATATAACGTATAAAATATAATTCACAACGGCCAATTGATTAAATATTCAATTGGCCGTTGTTTTTCCAAATATTTTACGGGTATAATTTTGAAAAAACACAACATCGTATACAAAATATATGTAGGTTTGCGTTTGGAAAATTTTTAATTCATTCAAAACAATTAAAGCATAATACAATGATTGAAACGCTTTTTAAACAAAACAAGGTTCACATTATCGCAATCGCGTTGTTTTTAGCAACGGCATTCGCATACTTCATGCCTTCAATTATAGAAGGGAAAGTTCTTCGACAATCGGATGTTATAAACTATAAAGGAGCAAGTAAAGAAGTTGTTGACTATAGAGCCGAAACTGGTGAAGACCCTCTTTGGACTAACGCTATGTTTTGCGGTATGCCCGACTATTTAATTTCGGTTCAGTATAAAAATAATTTTATGACCTTTGTTCGCGACACATATGGTTTATGGTTAGGACGTCCTGCCGATTTCTTATTCTTCTATTTGATAGGATTTTATATCGCGTTGCTTCTCTTTGGTGTTAATCCATGGTTATCGATTATCGGTGCTTTTGCATTTACGTTTTCGTCGTACTTCTTCATTATTATAGAAGCCGGACACGTCACGAAAGCATTGGCTATAAGCTTTATGGCACCAATCATTGCGGGTGTTTATTACGCATTTAAAGAGAAGCCAATAAGAGGTGCATTGGTTGTCGCGTTTTTCTTATGTTTTCAACTATTAACACAACATGCTCAAATTACCTATTACACCTTGATAGCCATCGTTGTTTTGGGGATTTTACTTGGCACAAGCATGTTATTAAAGAAACAATTCAAACATCTTATTTCGGCAGGCATAGCTTTGAGTATTGCTGCACTTATTGCCATAGGGCTTAACATTTCGAATCTTTACTTTATTAATGAATATGGTAAATATTCAACTCGTGGAACATCGGAATTAACACAAGCAAACACAAAAAATAAAACAACAGGTCTCGACAAAGATTATGCTACCGACTGGAGTTACGGTATTGCAGAATCATGGACATTACTAATTCCAAACTTCAACGGAGGAGGATTTTCTGACGATTATAAATACAGTGATTTCTACAAACAAAACTTTGAACAATACAAAAATTATTTCATCGAACAAGGATACTCGCTTACCCAGGCCGAAGAAGCCGCTCGTAACAATATAAGCGGACAATTTTACTGGGGTGCACAACCATTTACCTCGGGTCCGGTTTATGCTGGAGCAATTGTTTGCTTCTTGTTTGTTCTTGGATTATTTGCCGTTCGAGGATATCTAAAATGGTGGTTATTTGCTATTACCGCAATTTCATTGATGTTGGCATGGGGTAAAAACTTAATGTGGTTTTCTGATTTCTGGTTCGATCATATCCCGGGTTATAATAAATTCAGAACCGTATCGATGACATTAGTGATTGCCGAATTTGCCATTCCATTATTAGCAGTATTGGCAATCGATAAACTGATAAAAAAAGAAGTTAAACCTTGTGAATGTAAACCGTTATTTGGCATCAAATTACCCCAAATGTTCAACTTCACGAAAGATTATACCGCTAATATCATAATCAAAGCATTGATTGTTACCGGAGGTATTTTGCTCTTTTTTGCGTTATTTGGTTCAGGACTATTCACGTTTACTTCGCCCAACGACAAACAACCTTCACCCGAAGCAATCGCAGCTCGTCAGCAAATATTTTCAGCTGACACATGGCGTTCGCTTGGTTACGTCATTGTTACAGCAGGTTTATTAATTTTATGGTGTACAAACCTTATCTGGAAAAAAGAAAAGAAAAACATTGCACTGTTTATCACTATTTTGGGTGCGCTTATTTTATTCGATATGTGGAGCGTAAACAAACGTTATCTCAACTCAAACGATTTTGTTTCGAAACGTGAAATGGAAACACCATTTACCGAAAGTGCAGCCGATTCATACATATTAAAAGATAATACCAGCAAAGCTCGTGTGTTAAACCTGGCAGCCAATACATTCAATGATGCTAGCACTTCATATTTCCATCAATCAATAGGCGGATACCATGGAGCAAAAATGAAACGCTATCAAGAGTTGATCGAACATCATATTTCGCCCGAAATTCAAACCTTAATTGGAGTATTTAATAATAAACCAACAGAAGGGAAACTCGATACGGCGCTTTCAAATCTGGGAGTATTAAACATGTTAAATGCAAAATATATCATTTACAGTCCTGATGCTCCTCCATTAGTTAATACACACAGCAATGGAGCTGCATGGTTTGTAAAATCGGTGCAATTTGAACCTAATGCCGATAAAGAAATAAATACTTTATCGCAAATCAACACGAAAGAACAAGCAGTCGTTGATGTGCGTTACAAAGCAAATGTTCAATTGCCGGCAACTATCGATGCAAATGCAAATATTACACGGACATCGTATAAGCCGAATCATTTGGTTTATGAATCGAATTCAAAAGTTGATGGTATTGCTCTATTCTCTGAAATATACTACGACAAAGGTTGGAATGCCTATATTGATGGAAAACAAAGCTCATATTTCAGAGCCGATTATTTATTGCGCGCGATGAATATTCCTGCCGGCAAACACACTATCGAATTCAAATTCGAGCCAAAAATGTATGCCATAGGTGGAAATATTACACTATTGTGCTTTATTTTCTTAATTGGTTTTACCATTTTCTACATTGTTGACCAATTTCGCCGAAAAGAAAAAGCGTTACAATAAATATGTAATGATATAAAAAAGGGAAAGGCCCGACATTTAAACTTGATGTCGGGCCTTTTCCTCTTTATTGTGGGTTTTCAAAAAACAAACCCAACATTAAACACCGCCTGATTAGCTTTCAATCCGATGTATGAAATTTTATTATCAAAAGAGATATTTTTTGTAATTGAAGATATTCCCCATTCATATAAAATATTACATTGAAATTTTTCGAAACTTAAGCCCAATCCTTGAAGAAGAGAAAATGAAGCTTCGTTAAATTGCGATTCATAACCCGTATAATCAAAAACTTGTGATGCATTTGTAAGAAGGAATCGTGCTTGAGGACCTATTTGAATCTTAAATGGACCAACTTTAATTCCCATTAATACGGGAATTTCTGCATTTATTGATTGATCGTTTTTGATTGTTGATACCATCGTTGTTCCGGCTTTTTCAATACTATAACGGTTGCTCAAAGTGGAAAGTAAGACTTCTGGTTGAATAAAAAATGTTGTGAAAGCTACTTCGCCAAAAACGCCCATGTGAAAGCCAAAATCGTTGATTTTATTTTTGGTGATAATATATTGATTTCCTTTAACTTCGGTAGAAATTGATGGACTTCCGGTTGACATACCGAGAATGAATCCGAATTTTGAATCTCCGGAAAAAGCCTGTAACGAAAACAGACTCATAATAATCAGTATACCAAGCTTTTTCATCGTTACGTTTTTCAGAGGAAATATATATAAAGATACGAACGAAACGATGAAAAAGGTTCTGTTTACTCTATTTTTTTACAATCCGAATAATAAATGTAATCCAAATAAAAGACCGCTTGGTTGCATGGCATTAACTACAGACTCAGATGTAGAGCTTAATTTAACACCTGTTGATTTTAATTCCCACGCTTTCGGACTTACACCAAAAGCATAACCAACACTGATGACAAATTTATTGGCACGTCCCATTTTTATATTGTAGTTATATGCCAAATTAACTGTTCCAGCTGGCTTATAAAGTATTAAAACATCTTGCTCTGATTTATTGCTCAATTCCATTTTAGTTTCAATCGGCTCTTTGCTTCCTGTTGCGATAGTATATCCTAAAGAAAACTCTCCTCCTTGTTGAACACCATCGATATAAAAGCCTACACTTCCTCCAAATTTATAGCCCCATGTACCTAAACCAATAGCTCCCTGCACAACTAGGTTCTCATTAAGAGGCACTTCTATAAGTCCACCGATTAATCCGGTATAATTATTTAATCCGGTACCAAATCCAACATACATGGTTTCATAATCCTTTTCGAGATATGAAACAGTCGTTGAATCGGTTGTTTGCCCGAAAGTCACAAACGATTGCATGATAGCTAAAAGTGTAATTCCTGTAATAATTCGTAGTTTTTTCATAATTGTTTTCGGATTGTAATAATTCGGTAACGAAAATACATCAAAACTCAATATAAGCAAACGTTTCAGACTATATTTTCGACAATTCTAAACGCGGTTCCATTGCCATGCTAACAACTTCTGCTATATCTCTAACTACCAATTCATTACCTTTTGAAAAAGTTTTTTTACAAAGTGGACAGGCTGTTACTAACATATCAGGTTGCGAAGACATTAAAATATCCAAAGCTTTATTTCTAATCATGTCGCGCTGATGAGCCTGAATTTCAAAATTGCCCAAACTTCCTCCACAGCAAAGAGCTTTTTCGCGTTCTTGCGACACGCTTTGTAATTGAGTAATTGAATTGAGAACAGCTCTTGGTTGGTCATAAATATTACTTCCACGACCAAGTTCGCAAGGATCGTGATAAACTGCCGACACCGGGAGTCGCTTCACGTCGATTCTTTTTTGTTCTATCAATTGCTGAATATATTCAGAATGATGCATCACCCTGATTTTCAGATTATATTTCTCGTTAAATACTTTATAACAAATTGGACAAGAGGTAACTAATATTTGAGCATTCGATTGATTGATTATTGCCCTATTATGGTTTACCAATTGTAACGCTGCATTATACTGACCAGCCATCATAAGCGGACGCCCACAACACACTCCTTTTTCTTTATCCATAAACCAATAATGTTCGCCGGCAGCCTCAAAAATCTGTTTCATCGATTTGATAACCCCCGGGGTTAAATGCCCCATACATCCGGCAAAATATATCACCTGAGCGTGAGCCGGAATTTGTGGTTTTTCAAAATTATAGATAAACTTATTTTTGATATTAAATTCTTCGCGCTTCGCAACCCTAAGAGCATTTACATCAATTCCTACAGGACATGCTTCAGAGCAACGACCACACAACATGCAATTATACAAGGTTTTTGAATCGATACTATTGTTTCGCACCGAGCGAATAAAATATACGGATATTGGTTTCACGATAGCAGCATCGGGCAATTGACAACGATCGATACACATACCGCAACGAGAACAAGAATAGACCTCAACTTCTGAGATACTGGTATAATATTTTCGGGTTTGAATGCCATAATTCCGTAAAAAGATGAGCAACACTTCGGTAGGAATATGCATATATCGTGAAAATGGCAAAGAGATGAAGAATAAACCAAGTGCCATGGAATACATCCACCAAAGCATATGATTCAGATGCTGTAAAGGCATTGCTGAAACCATTGCAGCTCCAATTGTATGAGTTAAAAACCCACCCGAATTGTACATACCACTAATAGCACTCTCGGCCAACAATCGTAAAGGAAATATAGCCCAAAGCGAATATAACGCGATTCTGTCGCCAAGACGAAGTTTGGTTGTTTTACGAAGCCCGTAGATGCTCGATTTAATTCGCTTAAACAAGGCTAATGCAACACCCGACAAAACCACAAGTAGCAAAAAATCCATGATATGAGGAAATACGGTTGCACCGGCATATTGATGTGGTGTCGGTTCGAAATACCGAAAGAATACCGGATAATAGGGAGCTTTAAATCCGCCACCATTAAAACATTTTACTTCAATATCGCCAACAACAATCAATAAAAACCAACCAAAAGCCAAACTCATGTGCATGTAACCCAATAACGGATTGCGTTTAAAAATTTTCCGATGCAACAAACTTTCCATGAAAACTTCCTTTAAACTACTCAGCGATTTTATGGTAAATAAGCCATCGGCTATTTTCTGGCGCTCGGTTTTTTCAATTTTTACAATCCAGTTGATGAAAGTATAAATCAGCATACTGGTTAATATGACAAGCCCAATAGTAAAGGGCAGTACAAAAAAATCAAAGTTCATTTTCAGATATTTTTGTTAATGCTTTTTTGGTATTCAGAATAACATTTCGAGTATTGATGCCACGAGGACAAACCAACGTGCATTTTCCACAGAGCATGCATTTATTGATTTCTTTTTCGAGTTCGTCAGACACCCCACGACGCATCAAAAGTCCCAACTTGCGAATATTAAAGTCTAATATACTCGAAGCACTGCACGAAGCGGTACAGCATCCACACGACATACAAATATTAAACGAGGGTTCTTTTTGCAAAACATACATCAAAATACGGTTATCGAAATTGTCGAAATCGATGTATCGAGGCTGATGAACGGCAAATCCAAATTGTTTCATGCTTATTATTTTTTCAAATATTCATCAATTAAAATGGCTGCCGAACGAGCATCGGTAATGGTTTCGTTAATACTCATCGGGCCGCTGCATGTTCCGGCAATGAATAATCCTTCGTTTTGCGTTTTATTTGATTCGAGATGCTCATCAAAAGGCTTTAGAAATTGTCCCATACGTGTTTGTAAGCCAAGTTGTGTGCCTATTTTTTTTGTTCCTTGCGATGGTTCCATACCTGCCATTAGAATGAGCATATCGGCTCTCAATTTGAGTGGACGACCGGAAAGGGTGTCTTCGGCTTTAATTTGCAATGAACCGTCGATATTTTCAGCAGCTTCGGAAAGTCTGCCACGAACAAATTGTATCCCCCATTTTTCCTGAGCTTCGCGATATAATTCTTCGAATCCGGCTCCAAACATCCGTAAATCGATATAAAAACATAAAATATCGGCTTGGGGTAATCGTTGACGCAACTCAATAGCTTGTTTTACAGCGGTTACACAGCATACTTTTGAACAATAGTGGTTTCCGGCTTTCTCATCGCGCGATCCAACACAATGAATCATTGCAACTCGTTGCGGATCACGACCTTGTTTGGTAACAATCGATTTACCGGCTTTGAACATTTTCTCTAAATCGCCCGAGGAATAGACATTATCATAAATTCCATAGCCAAATTCTTCCTTACGGCGAGAATCGAATAACTGATATCCTGTAGCAAGTAAAACAGCATCGGCTGAAAGCGTCATACCATCGGCATTGACGGCAAACTGTTTGTCTTTTACCGTAATATCAGAAACCGATGTTCCGGTCATTACAGAAATTTGAGGATTTTCTATTCTTTTTTTGAGGTATGTTATAACATCTTCAGAATCACGGAGGGTAGGAAATAATTTATGCCAATTGGCAACTTTACCTCCCAGCGATGGTTCCTTTTCGAGAACGACAACGGAATGACCTTTTTCTCCAAGTGCAGCAGCAGCTTCCATTCCGGCAACTCCGCCTCCTATAACAACAATTTTCTTTTGCGACATGTGTATGTTTTTACAACAATTAACTTCTAATTAATTTGGATGCAATCTACAAACAAAATGTAGGTTGCATGGGTTTCGATAATTTTTTTCCGTTTGGTCCATCATATTTTTTTTCGGGATCGTAGGGAATACCTATTTTATCGAGCACCGGCTCACAGCCAACCTGATGAACCTGTAAACCAATATCCCAAGGGTCGAATCCAAGCATTAAACCGGCAACTTCTTCGAACGTAAATACCGGAATACCACGTCCGTTGGGGCCATACACTTTTCCTTCCATTTCGCTAAGGGTATATTGCCATTTATCAAGAAACATCGGACATCCGGGACAGTTTGTAATAATCATATCGGGTTCGTAGGGTTGCATCGACTCAAATTTCTTTTTCGAACTTGAAAGGGAGTATCCTCTGTTTGCACTGACAAGATATTGACGGAATCCAAATCCGCAACAATGACGACGTTCGGGATAATCAACAATTTCTCCGCCCCACTCTTCTACCATGCCCACCAAAACCTGTGGATATTCAGCTCCGCCAACTCCTTTATGAGGAAACATCTTAGCATAATGACAACCGATATGTTCTACAACACGAAGTGGTTTGCCGGTATGTTTATTTATCAATTTAAATTTTGATTTTGCGGCAATTTCTGAGCGAAACTTAAAAATCACATCGCTGGCATGTGCAAGGTTTTCAGGTATTTCGAAACTGCGTCCTGTCGCTTTTTTCAGATAATCCTGAATTTTCGATTTCACTTCGGGAAAATGATGCCAGGTATCAAGTATTTCGGTGTATAAGCCAAACGAGGTAATGCACGATGGCACCAAATTCTTGTATCCGCTTTCATTCATCAACGCAAACTGACGTGCCACGACGGTCATTGTTGTTTCCATTGGAACTACATCAGCATGATAACCAACTCCGGAACATGAAGTATGACAAGGATGTTCATACACGTCTTTTCCCAAAACTTCGCGCATAATTCGAAGAAACGTAGTTTCGGCTCCGGGGAAAAAATTTTGGCGAACACAGCTACGAACATAATAAAATTTATCATCGGCAATGTCTTTTTGGTAATCGTTCCAAATTGCCTTTTTGCCTTCTTGTATCATAATTGTGTATGATTTTTTTCGTTAGTAGAATAAATATGAGCGATATATTCATTGCTCATTCCTTCATCGAGTTGAAGATTCATTTGTTTTGCTTTTTCGGCCGAACATTTTTCAATTTTATCGAAACGAGCAATTGCTCCTGTTTCTTGAAAAATACTTTTTATTTCGTCCATTGCTTCATCGGGTATTTTACGCAAAATACCAGGCCCATCGCCTTGATAATTAGCACCTAAACGAGCAAACACATCGCGATAGTTTTCCTGAATCCAATCCCACACCGGACCTTGTTCGGGATGCAAATCGGTGCCCACGCCTTCAAGGTATAAACAATATCCTTTCGTGAGCATCCATTCACCAATGGTTCGCTTGATATATAATTGCTGACGACCTTTTTCCGATTCGGTAAAATAGCCCAATTCTTGCGACAAATTACGCAAAGCCATAATAATAAGCCCAACGGTATTGCCCCTTGGACAACGTGTTTTGCATGACATACACTCGCCACAATACCAAATTGTTTCGCTTTTTAGCAATTCCTCGATAGCTTCGTCGCTTTTGGTCTGCACCGTATCGCAAATAATACGAGGATCGTAGTTATATAACTCGGCTGCCGGACAAATTGCAGTACAAACACCACAATTCATACAAGCGTTCATTCCCTCCTGCAACCGAATATCTTGTTGTAGACGTTCAAATAATTTTTCCATTTTCCAATTACTGAAAATTAAGTTTCAAAATTATCCAAACTTACCTTATTATGTAAGCGTGTTAAAACTGCTTTAAAATACGCTTTTTTACCTACACATTCATTTCTCGATTTATACACTATTTGATTAGAAACAAACGAATGTACGTTAGAGTGTTTTATATCCTGATTAAACATTTTTTGTTACCATAAAAATGCATTTTTATAGTTTCGAAAATAAAGAGCACATATATTTTATTATAACACAGATGAATTGTTAATTATTATTTATTCATTATTTTTGTGATAATTAATATTTGGAAGATAATGAATAAGACGGTAACTACATTCGATTACGAAGAGCTTGTAAAGATTCTAGACGAAACCGATGAAAAATATGTATTTGAAAAAGTAAACATCGTACCCAAAGACGATGATTTGCGCGAAACACTCACCAAATATGTTCAAACCGGAAATATGAACCGTAAATCGGTTTTGGGTATTGACATATACAAATACAGTTCGTTCAAAGAATTTGAACAGTCACTTATTCCATTTTTATTCAAACTGTTGTTTCGCGAAACGATAGAAATGTGTTTTAAAAATCACAAATTTTTCTTCCAAAAATACACCAAACAGGAAATTGAAGACAGCTTTATCAGTACTGGCGACGGTGGTTTTGTCATCTTCGACATTCCCTTACATTCTCTTCTGTTTGCTTGTAATTTTTCGATCGTTTTACGAACCCACAATTCATATCACTTTTATCCGAAGCTCAGAAAGATTATTGGAGGTATCAGTATTCGCTATGCGATAACATACGACCAATTGTATTATTTCGACAAAAGTCATTATGGCACGGCTATCATCAACAATGCTCGTATTTTGAGTCGCGATACCCTCAATCGTTGTTTGATCGACCAAAACGTTTACACTTGGTTTACAACCAATATCGATGGTTTTGAAAACTTGCAAATTCTTACCATTAACGATATTGCAAATATTTACGATTTTCAGGGTAGCTACGATTACAGTATACTTAAAACCTCGCCCGATGCCTTATTTGATGAAAAACCAACTCGTGAACATGGAATTATAAATTCTGATGTTCTTAAAATTGGTGAAATTCATTCGAAAGAAGCAACACTCAATATCTATAACGTTCATTTACAAGTTACAACATATTGGGAACGTCAAGATATGCGAAAAGTAATTACCATTAGTTTGGGTAACTTAAACACCTCTCATTTAATGTAATATGAATTCGATATTGGAATAATCTTATTTAATAGATTACCAATATCGAATTTTTCTTGAGGTAATACATATTACGATAAATTAGTTCGTAACAACTTCTTCTCCTTTAACCTTTTCGAGCAATCTGATGCCTTTTTCTATATCGTGAACTGCTTCGAAAGAAAGAGTTAGACGATCGTTTTTCTCAACAAACATACATGTCTTTGGATGCATTTTTACGAATTCCAATACTTTCCCGAATACTTCTGACTGATAAAATGGCGATTCCTGATTGGTAACAAAATAATTTGTCATTTTACCTTTTTTCAACACAATTCGATCGATTGCAAGCCTTGTTGCCAACCATCGTAAACGAACCACATTCAGTAATGAAACAGCTTCGGAAGGTAATCGACCAAAACGATCGATCAACGATTTTTCAAACTCTTGCAAGCGTTCTTCTGATTCGATATTATCGAGTTCACGATAAAGACGAATCCGTTCGGTTGTATTACCCACATATTCTTCGGGGAACATCATTTCAAAGTCCGATTCAATATGACAATCGTTAACAAATGCAAAATTATCGGGCAATGTAGCATGATGTTCTTCAGCTTCATGTTCATACAAATCTTTAAATTCATTTTCACGAAGTTCTTGCATGGCTTCGTTCAATATCTTCTGATATGTTTCATAACCAATATCGGCAATAAAACCACTTTGTTCTGCACCAAGCATATTTCCGGCACCACGAATATCGAGGTCTTGCAATGCAATATTAAACCCGCCACCAAGTTGCGAAATTTCTTCAATTGCTGTCAATCGGGTTCGGGCTTCAGGAGTCAGAATCGATAATGAGGGTACCATTAAATAGGCAAAGGCCTTTTTATTTGAACGTCCTACCCGACCTCGTAATTGATGCAAATCGCTCAATCCAAAATTCTGAGCATCATTAATAATAATGGTATTTGCATTGGGAATATCAATTCCCGACTCAATAATGGTTGTTGCTACCAACACATCATAGTCGCCATTTATAAACGACAACATAACTTCCTCAAGCTTTTCGCCATCCATCTGGCCATGACCGACAATGGTTTTTGCTTTGGGACAAATTTTATTAATATAGGCTTCTATTTCATAAATCGACTGCACTTTATTATGCAGGAAGAACACCTGTCCGTTGCGATTCATCTCAAATTCTATTGCCGATTTTATGAGCTCTTCGTTGAATGGATGCAGTTCTGTTACTACGGGGAAACGATTTGGCGGAGGTGTACTGATGATTGCCAAGTCGCGCGCACCCATCAATGAAAATTGCAAGGTACGAGGAATCGGTGTCGCTGTAAGTGTGAGTGAATCGACATTGACTTTCATGTGTTTCAGTTTTTCTTTCACCGTTACACCAAATTTTTGTTCTTCGTCAATTATCAACAACCCTAAATTTTTAAATTTCACATCCTTACTCACCAACCGATGTGTTCCAATAAGAATATCGACCTTTCCGGCGGCAGCATTTTTTAGTGTTTCGTTAATTTGTTTGGTCGACTTCAACCGGCAGACAAAATCGACATTACATGGAAAATCCTTCAATCTCATCGAGAAGGTTTTAAAATGCTGTAATGCCAAAACGGTTGTAGGAACTAAAACTGCCACTTGTTTACTATCGGCTACGGCTTTAAATGCTGCACGAATAGCTATCTCTGTTTTACCAAAACCAACATCACCACACACAAGCATATCCATTGGATAGTCGCGTTCCATGGCTACCTTCACAGCACGGGTAGCCTTTAACTGATCAGGGGTATCTTCGAAAAAGAACGATGCCTCAAGCTCTTGTTGCATATATGTATCGGGCGAAAAACTGAATCCTTTTTGCGATTTACGCTCGGCATATAATGCAATCAATTCCTTGGCGATGTCTTTAACCTTACTTTTTGTTTTTTGTTTGGTTCGTTCCCAGATTCCCGACCCGAGTTTATGTATTTTGGGTGGAACTCCTTCTTTCGATTTATATTTCGATATTTTATGCAGATTGTGAATGCCAACGAACAAGACATCACTATCTTGATAAACCAATTTCACCGATTCTTGCATTTTGCCGTTTACGTCGGTCTTTACAAGTCCCGAAAATTTACCAATACCATGATCGATATGAACGACATAATCGCCGACTGAAAGATTGGTTAAATCCTTGATCGTGAGCGATTCTTTGGGGGCAAATCGTTCTTTAACATTATTTCCATGATGACGTTCAAATATTTGATGATCGGTAAAACAGCATACTTTTAAATCATGATCGACAAAACCCTCATTCAATGCTATCAACATTGACGAGAATTTTAGTTTTGGAAATGTTTCCTTGAAAACATCTTCGAGCCTTTGAACCTGATTGCTGTTTTCGGTAAAAAAGATGGTGGTATATCCGTCATTTTGAAATGATTCGAAGGTTTTACCCAACAAATCGAAGTTTTTATTAAAAACGGGCTGAAGCGAGGTTTGAAAATCGATTGAATGCGTTGGTTCAAATAGAGCTTTTACGCCCAAATCAATAACTCTTTTATCGGTCAATAATGCTTTGATTGTGTCAGAAGCATCAATGCGCGACAGCATTTTGTCGTTTCCCGAAAAATGTGTTGAAGCCTTTTCTGCAATCGTATCTACAACCGATAAAGTCCATGCGCTGTCTTCAAACCACACAGTTGCCGATTTTGGGATAACCGTAAACAACGATTCATACGTTGTTATTGACGTTTTCTCCTGTAAATTCGGTACAATCGTTACATTAGTCAATATTTCTTTCGATAGCTGCGACGAAATATCAAAGGTTCTGATACTTTCGATATCGTCGCCAAAGAAGTCGAGGCGATATGGTTCGGGATGCGAATAGGAAAAGATATCGACAATACTTCCACGAACAGAAAACTGTCCGGGTTGAAATACAAAATCAACCTTTTCAAACAGATATTCATGCATGATATCTTCTATAGTTTCAATCGCAACGCGTTCACCTTGATGAATTTCGAGCATCGATTCTTTAAACTCTTTGCCCGAAACTATTTTCTCAACAATGGCTTCGGGATAGCTAACAATAATCCCGTTTCCATCGCCACTGATCAATTTACTCAACACCTCCGTACGCATTAGCAAATTCGTACTATCGTGCTGGTCGCTAAAAATGCTCTGCTTAAAAGCCGATGGCAGATAGAGAATATGTTTAGCACCAACCAAATTAGTCAAATCGCCAAAAAGAGCTTCGGCTTTTTCCTCATTTTCCATTACCACAAAATGCATGCTTTTGAGTTGCCTGAAAATTTTGGCAATGACCATCGATCGTGAAGAACCAACCATACCTTTAGCATGGAAACAACCGTGAGGTGAAGCAAACGCGGCAATGAGTTGGAGCATTGCATCGTGCTTGTCGTATTTTGATAAGAGGTCTTTGGGTGTCACTGGTGATAAAATGAAATAATGAGCGATTTCAATCACCTACAAATTGCGGTACTGAAACCATAGTGTTGAGAATATTAAAAAAAACAAAAAACTCCTTTCACACATTAAGCAAAAGGAGCATTTTCTATTCATCCGTTTTTTGATTATCCGATGAGTTTTTGATAAGCCTCAGCGTCGAGTAATTCATCAAGTTGCGATGCATCTTCGATGGTAACCCTAACCATCCATCCGTCTCCGTAAGGATCTTTATTCACCAATTCAGGCTGATCTTTTATCAGTTCGTTTACTTCTTCAATTTTTGCAGTAACGGGCATAAATAAGTCCGATACCGTTTTTACAGCTTCAATTGTTCCAAAAGGTTCATCTTTTTCAACAGTTTCGCCTTCGGTTTCAATTTCTACAAACACAATGTCGCCAAGTTCTTTTTGTGCATACCAGGTAACACCAACATAGGCGGTATTTCCTTCAACTCTAATCCATTCGTGTTCTTTTGTGTATTTTAAATTAGCTGGAAAATTCATAATGCTTAACGTTTAAAAAATGAGCCAACAAAATTAGTATTATTTAGGAAATTGAGAAATAAAAATGCGTGATTTATTCATGCTGCAAATTTTTATTGGTTCACCAGGAACTCAACGGCAATAAAAACATTCTTTGCTACATTCAAATATGCATCATTCATTTTTTAGGGAGAGGTGACACCTTTTCGAAAGGTGTCTCCTCTTTTACATAGTATAGAAACATCGCACGCTATTTTGTTTTTTACTATTTAAACAATGAATATCAAATAGATACAACCTTTTTCAAAAATATTTTTACCGAATTGATACCAAACGCAAAAAAGCGTTGTACTTTTGCAATATAATATTATTAATCATCGTTAAAGGTGATATAAATCATCATAATCAAAATCATAGATCATGAGAACAATTGGTAACATATCGGCAAAGATAATCCTTTTTATTGTAGGATTATCGTTCCAAGCCCAAGCAGTTACAGTAATTGACTTGGAATGGAAAACAAAAAGTGAAGTAAATAACGATTATTTTACCATTGAACGATCGACTGATGGTATGAGCTGGGAAATGATAGCTACCGTTGACGGTAATGGTAATACAACACGCGAAAGCATTTACACGTATTCAGATTACAGTGCACCCGATGGTATTGTTTATTATTGTTTGAAACAAACTGACTTCGACGGAACAACCGAAACACTTAGAATGATAAGCATCGACAACAGTCGTTCTTCATTTGCATCGGTTATCGTTTATCCCAATCCGGCTGTAGAAAATCTCTCATTTCAATCAGATGCTTCAATTCAATCTGCAACCATTATCAACAGTTCTTTTCAACCTGTCAAAACAATCGATCTTACCATGAACGCTATCAACATTGTTGATCTTCCAAGTGGCGTTTATTATTTCAAATACACATTAGTTGATGGAGCATCTCATCTTATTCCTTTTATGAAGAAATAAGAAAATACAAGATATCACAATCGAACCAAACATCTATTTATTATGAACTTAAGACATACATATCGATATCGTCTTAGCATGTTTTTTTCTGTTTTTGTTATCGTATTTTATTCTCTTCATATAAATGCGGCAAACAAAACGGCTTCGACAAGCGGAAATTGGAATTCCACAACAACATGGGGTGGCTCGATTCCAACGGCAAGCGATGCGGTGACTATCAATAAAGATATCACTGTAACGGTTAATATTGCCAACGCTGTTTGCGCATCACTCAACATCAACAACAATAAAGCAGGGACTGCTAACATCACGTTTCTTGCAGCATCAATTTTAACAGTAGCCGGAAATGTTAAACTCAGTGGAGCAAGCTCCGGACAAAACGGCACGTTAAATATGAGCGACGGAGGAACACTCATCTGCAATGGCTTTACGCTTGGAAGTGGAACAATTGTTTTTAATGCCGGTAGTGGAACCATTCAGCTCAATGCTACGAATACACTGCCTCAATCTGCGGCATTTTCCTCGTTTAACACTTTGATTATTAACTCTGGAACAACAACTACCCCCAATAGTACAATAACGTGCAACTCGCTACAAATCAACAAAAATTACTCAGGTACCGCCAAACTCGTTTTCAATTCAAACAATGCTACCGTAAAAGTAAACGGCACAGTAACAATAGGAGGCAACGGAAATAACTCGTACGTTGGGCAAATAGTAATGAGCTTAGGAGGTCTGCTCGATTGCAACAATATTGTTTTAGGCAATTCTACCGGACCATATCTTACCTCAGGAAGCGGAACAATTCAGCTCAACGCTGACAATTCCTTACCATTAACCATTTTAAATAATTTAACGGTAAAAAACGGGACCACAACAGCAACGGGACCTCTAACAATATGGGGAAAACTAACAATAGGTTCGGCACCGGGTGTTGGTACATTGT
>JACCEE011784268.1_pt1 | contig 32807 bp, 28 predicted proteins | sample 7449931 | NCBI WGS metagenome assembly JACCEE01 (sample SAMN15323457, study PRJNA562643) | freshwater metagenome | isolation source: river surface water | place: USA:Blue River Watershed | collected 2017-08-19 | reverse complement strand
TTGGCAGATTCTGCACCACCAGGATGTGATGAGCCGACATCGAGGTGCCAAACAAATTCTTTAATAGGAACTCTCAGAATTTATAAGCCTGTTATCCCTAGCGTACCTTTTATTCGTTGAGCGATGTTTTATTCAAAAAAAAACACCGGATCATTATAGCAGGCAAAAAGCCCTTGGATTACTAGTTTGTATTCCAATCAAACTACACAACTTTATTAAATTTTTTTGTAAAAAAAATAATTTACAAAGTGTAGATTTATGCTCACCTCCGTTACTTTTTAGGAGGCAACCGCCCCAGTTAAACTAACAACCAAAAAAATGAAAATTTAATGTTAATTTTTGTAAAAAAATGAAAAAAAATAGTAGTTTTTCAATTCCGTATAAACTCCTACCTTACTAAACTTTTTAATCATTATTTTAATTTTTGGTACTCAGTAAAGGTGCATAGGGTCTTTCCGTCTAGTTGTAAAAAACTGCATCTTCACAGTCATTTCAATTTCATAGAGCTGATATTGGAGACAGTAGGGAAGTCGTTACTCCATTCGTGCAGGACGGAACTTACCCGTCAAGGGATTTTGCTACCTTAGGACCATCAGAGTTATGGCCGCCGTTTATTGTTGCTTATTATTAACAGCGTGAACCATTAATTTTTCACATGACAACACTGGGCAGGAGTCAGATTTTATACATCATAATTAAATTTTGCAAAATCTTATGTTTTTAGTAAACAGTCGCTACCCTCCATTTTTTTATACGCTTTCGCACTTTTTATCCCGAAGTTACAAAGTGATTTTGCCGAGTTCCTTCAATATCATTAGCTCTTATGTCGTCATCTGCTCGACTAAAGTACTTGTGTTAGTGTTAGTACGGTTAAATCTATAAAATATTTCCAGTCAATTGAGTTGTTTTATTTTAAAAAAATAAAAAATAAAATTAGTCAATATGAAAAAAATATAGAAATCATCTTTAAAAATCTAAATTTAAAAAATTAGATACCGAGTCACACTTTGTAAGATGATCAAAACAAAGTAACCCTAACTTATCAAACAAAAATGATTTAAACATTTTATCTATTACTCATGCCAACATTATCAATTTTGATATCTCCAGCTTATTTCTCAATAAACCTTCTACAACATACAAAACGTTTCGCTACCGTAAAACTCGCCGCTTCAGTACAATGCTAATCATCTTAATTTAAAAACCCATTTTAACACAATTTTTATTCAAATAACTGTAACTATTGGTGAGCTGTTACGCTTTCTTTAAAAGCTGGCTGATTCTAAGCCTACCTCCCAACATTTTTTTAAAAAAAGTTCTTTTACTTCGCATTGTTTAGATACTTTATCGTTCGATCTGGGCTGTTTCCCTCTCGACCAAGAATCTTTGCACTCTCAGTCCGGTTATTTTATTATTTTACTAGTATTGGAAGATTCTTGACGAAAAAAGATCAAATCTTTTTAAGTAAAGATTACACTACCCCAAGTAAAAAAAAAAAAACACTCTACGTAGATAGATTTCGCGAAAAACCAGCTATCGTCAAGTTTGATTAGCCTTTCACCCCTAATCACAACTTCTCCCAAAATTTTGCAACATTTATGGGTTCGATCTATTATCTAGTCATGATTAGATCACTTGACTTCGGGTCTTATAAAATTAACTAAAACATTTTCATTACGCGATTTATAAGCTCGCTAATTTTATAAACTAGTTGGCCCATTATACAAAAGGTACGTTAAAACATCATGCTTTAACTGTTTCACTGCACTAGATTTCAGGTTCTTTTAAGCATTCTATAAATTTCTTTTCACCTTTCCCTCACGGTACTTATTTTCTATCAAAGTTGGGTTTTATTAGCTTTATTATTTGAAAAAATTTCTATATTATTACAGTAATAATATATACTAGAGCCACTACAAAGAATCGAACTTTATGAACCGGGGAATGAGCCCGGAATGAGACCACTCTAGCAGCGAACATGTTAAATTAAAAAATTTACGGGACTATCACCCTCTGTAGTTATTTTTTCCAAAATATTCAACTTTTTTTTTTTTTATTTTTTAGCTACTTTTGTTCGTTCACCATTACTTTAACATCTCAGTTGACTTGTTTTTTATATTTATTACTACGATGTTTCGCTTCATAAAAAGTTTAAAAATAATTGCAGATCATAAGCATTTTTATTGATCAAAATAAAACTTCCCTACAAATTTCGTATTTAAATTTACGTTTTCAACCACAACATATAGGCATCCGTCTAGTGCTTTTAAAATTAACAAAAAAAAAAAAAATCATAATTAATTCTTCTTACTTTTTATATTCTTTATTTCATCTATTAAAATTTTATGAACTTTTGAAATATTCTCAAAATGATGTTCATATTTTTCATAAATAAAAAAAGTATAAAATAATAAAAATAATCAAAAAACAATAGTAAAAAATGCAGAAAACTGAACAGTAACAACAAAAAAAGTATGCATGCATTCGTAGCATCAATAAAAAAGTCTTAAAGGAAATGTTGAAAATAAAAAAAAAAATATAGAAGTTCCGTTTGGTTGTACAGTCATAAGTTCATCTCAAAAGCTATCTCCAACTAAGAAATTTTTTTGAGAATAATTTTGTAACATTACAGTATCATGCATCATGCAATAAACTATAAACATTAAAACTAGTCTTACAAACTGAACTATTAATCTTGTAAAGAAAGCAATTACTCCAATATAATCATAAACACATTCAAAAAATAAGCTTGAAGTAGTTGAAGAACCTCTTAAATATACAATAAAAAATAAACCAAAATCAAATAAAAGATTGCATGGAATTAAAATAATAAAATAAAATATAAACATTAGTGGTAAAAAAAAAATAAATAACTCAGTAAATGCTGATTGCATGCTTACAAATAATAAACCAAAGTAAACTCCAAAAAAAAATAATAAAAAAAATAATAAATTTACAGCATCATCTATAGAAAAAATTTCTTTTTCTGCTTCATAAGATAAATTTATTACAAAGTGTTCAATATCTAATTTAGATTCTTCTTTATTTTTTGTAAAAAAAGAGTAAAATAAAACAAAAAATATAACAATAAAGTATAAAAAAAAACAAACTTGAAATACAAAATTTAGTGGTGTTACTAAATTACTTTTTCCTAATAAGTCAACAGCATACAATTTAAAGCTACCAAAAGAATCTAATTGCAATGTGTTCATTAAGCTCTTTTGTATAAAAATAGTTTCTGGATGATAAATTGAAAATAATGTTGGATCCATAAAACTAATATATCTTCTTAAAGTAGGCTCATCAAATTCAAAAAAAACTGCTACATTATTTAAAAAAAAATCAAGTACATTGCTAAAAAATAACTCAAAAACTAAAAAAAAACAAGATGCTTTTGAAAAAACTTCATATAGGAAAAAAAATTCGTTTGAAGCATAAAAGCTAGCTGCTTCGTTTAATTTAGAAGAAAAATCAAAAAAATTACTGTTTTGTATTGAGGCATACAGGCCATTAGAAAGATTTCATACGAAATTCATATTGGTCTCAAAAAAATCAGTCTTTAAGACCAAAAAAAAATTTAAAATTTTTTTTTATTAAAAAAAAATAAAAAAAACTTCCAATATAAAAAAAAAATAAAAAAAAAAAAAAAAAAATGTAGAAAAAAAAAAATTAAAATTAAACTCTTCTAAAAAAAAAGAATTTACTTTTAAAATAAAATTATCTACACACTTTTTTGTTAAAAACTCTATTAAAAACTTTTCAGCAAAAAAAAAAGAAGAATAAATAAAAATATTCTTAACAAAAATTTCAGCAATTTTTTTTAAAAAAAAATCAATATAAAAACCACTTTTAAAAAAGTTTAAAAATTTAAAATTAAACAAAGGATTAAACAACACCTAAAATTTATATTAATAAAATAGGTACATAAGTAAGTATAACTAAAAAAAAAAAGCATAAAAAAATTATGCTAATCTCTTTTTTAGATAAATCTAATCCTAAATTTTCGTCTTCCCTATTAGGAGCACAAAAAATAGCATTAAATCAATTTTTAGAAAAACCTATCAAACCAAAAACATTTATAATAAAAATGGATAAAATACCTAAAGTTCAAGATATATTAAACACTAAGTTAAATAAAAAAAATTCACAAACAAATTTTAATGTTCCTGGTATTCCAGAAAAAAAAAAAATCATAAAAAGAATAGAAATAGCTAAATTATTAAAAGTAAAAAAAATACCGTTAACATTAAAAATAGATCTAGATTTATATCTACAATAAATGCATTCTACTAAAAAAAACATTAATGTTGATAAAAAAGCATGCATAATAGTAAATAAAAAACCATAAGCAACAATGCTAACGTCTCCTTTTAAAAAAAAAATAGCAATTAAGTTCATCTCTTGTATAGTACAATATGCTACTAATTTTTTTAAATCTGTTTGACTTCACATTTTTAAAGATGCATCAAAAGCACCAACCAATAGTATTGTTAAGTAAAAACTTGTTATTAGCTCAACTTGTAATAAATTTGTTAATCTATAAAAACCAAAAATAGCTGTCTTTACTAAAAATCCACTTAAAAAAATTGAAAATCCACTTGAAGCTTCAACGTGAGTTTTTGTTATTCAGTAATGAAATGGTCATATAGGAAATTTAATACCAAAACCAATAAAAAGTAAAGAGTAAATTATTTGTGCTTCAAGCTTAGAAAAAGTAAAAGCTTTTATTACAAAAAAACTAGTAGAATTTGTTAAGCTATATACATACAAACAAGCAATCAGTACTAAAAGAGACCCTAATTGAGTTCATAGAATAAAATATAAACTTGCTTGTATTGCTTTTTTTGAATAACTACCGTTGTAAACTATCAAAAAAGATCCAAGCATTAGAACTTCATAAAAAAAAAAAAAAGTTATCAAATCACTAGACTTTATAAACCCTAAAATTGCTAAAATAAATTGAAAAAATATTAAATAAAATTTTAGTTTTTCTTCATAATAAAGATTATTTACAGTAGACACAGAAATAAAACCTACTACTAAACATAAAAAAATTAAAATAAGTCCATACAAATTTAATGAAAATTGAGCTGCTGTGTTTTTATAAAAAAAAAAATCACCAGATGCTTTTAAATAAAAATTTGAAGAAATATTATTTTTAGATAGTATTACAAAATCAAAAAAAAGAAAAAAGCAAATTAAAGATATAAAAGTTAAAAAAAAGAAAAAAAATTTTATTAAAAATTTTAATGTGTTGTAAAAAAAATCATCTTCAACTTGAGAAGTCTCTGGTTTTCTATAGCTTACAATTAAAAAAAAAGAAAAAATTAAAAAAACAGAAAGTATTGATGTGTAAATTAAGCTTGAAAAGAAAAAATCTAAAAAGATTATTCTATTAAAAGAGATAAATTCAAAAACTTTATTAAAACTCAAACCTAACATAAAAAAATTATAATATTATATAAAAAAAAAAAAAGCAAATAAAATAAATAAAGTTAAAAAAAAAGTAAAAAAAGTAAAAAAAATTGTTACACTATTTCATGAAAAATTTAAATTAATAACATTTTGAACCTTTAAGTTGTTAATGTTATAAAAAAACAATGAAATATTTTTAATAGTTTGTGTTTTTTCTGCTAAATCAAACATATTTAGTGAAAAACCAAACTTTGAAGTCAAAGTATTTATCAACCTTATTTTAAACTCAACAATACTAAAGTTATTGAGCATTTTTTTAAACTAAGCTTAAACCTTAGTTTAAAATTAAACTCTTCCAGCAAATGAAACAACAAATTTTTTTTTTCTAAATCCATAAAAAATTGGACCTTCTATTTCTTTTCCTATTGGTGATGTTCTTTTTTTTAATAGAACACAAACGTTATTATTAAATTTTGAGAAAGAACCATCTTTTTTTAAACTACCAAAAACATGACGAACAATAATTGCTTTTCTTTTTTTTCCTTTCTTTAAAGAACTTTCAGGTTTAACATTTCTAATAGAAACTTTTATGTAGTCACCAAACTTTCCTATTCTATGTCTAAAACCTCTGTATATATGAAATGTATTTACTACTCAAACTGAACAAGTATCACAAACATTTAGCTGTGTTTCTTTCTGGATCATTCTTAAAAAAAAAAAAAATTATTTTGCAACCTCATCAGTTTCTTTTAAAAATTTTTGAGTAAATTGTTCTTTTGTAACCATTCTGTTAATAGGTTTTCTAAAATTTTGTATTGTTAAATTTTGTTTTCTTAAAAAGCTAAATGGATTAAAATTTTTAAAAAAATTAAAAATTTTTAAAAAACTTTTTGAACCTATTAAACTATTTTTTTTTGAATTTATATACAAATTGATACACAAAACTGTTGTAAAAAAAATAGCTAAGACAAATAAAAAAAAAAAAAAGAATTGAAAATAAAAAAATTTAAAAAAAAAGCATTTAAATCATTCATAATATTAAAATTAAACACAGCAAAAAAGTCATTTCATAAAAAAAAAAAATTTAAAAATTTATTATTATAAAATGAAAAAAATCAATTAGATGAGAAAAATATAAAAAAAAATATAAAAAAAATATAAAAAAAATTAATAAAATTTTTATTAAAAAAAAATGTACCATTTGTAGAAAAATAAAAAAAAAAAACTATAAAAATAAAAAAAACAGTAAATTCAACAGCTCAAAAAAAACCAGTTAAAAATTCAAAGTTAAAAAAAGATAAAAAAATACCTAAAATTAGTATATTAAAGAAAAAATAAACACAAGAATAAAATATATTTTTTGCATTAAAAAAAATAAAAAAATTTATTAATAGTAATAACTGAATAACACTAACTTCAAAAAAAAATGTTATTCATGGGAATCAAAAATTTATTAAATAATTTAGGCTATTCATATAAAAAATAAATCATAATTAAAGTTAAAATGTATAGTTGTAAAAAAAAAAGAAAGGTTTTAAAAATTCTCAAGATCCAAAAAAAATAACACTAATTAATGATGAAAAAAAAAATAAATGAAAATACTCACCTAAATAGAATAATGCAAAATAAAAACCTCCGTACTCTGTTGTATATCCTGTAACTAATTCAGATTCAGCTTCTGCTAAATCGAATGGGGTTCTATTTACTTCTAATAAAAAAACTAAAAGAATGTTAGATAACAAAAAAAAAAAAGTAAAAACAAATCAAATAATTTCTTGATATGGAGCAAATGCAGCAAAAGAAAAAGACTCTACTAAAAAACAAACATTTAGAAAAATAATTCCTAAAAAAATTTCAAGGTTAAGCATTAGAATAGCTGCTCTTAACCCTGCCATTACTGAATATTTATTTTTACTAAAATAACCAGTAAGCATAACACAAAGTCCAAACAAAACAGAAAGCAAAGATGCATAAACTATGTTATACTCAACATCAAACATACTTAAACTTGGACCTCAAATTGAATTCATTCAAAATGTGTAACAAATTGCACCTGCAAGTGAAGGCATTATAACAAAAAAAAATGAATTTGCTCCAGAAGGTATTGCTACTCCCTTTAAAAAAAGTTTTAAAGCATCTGCTAAATATTGAAGTCTACCTTTGTAACCTACAAAATTAGGACCTACACGTCTTTGAACTAAAGACAAAAGTTTTCTTTCTAAAAGTGTAATAGAAGCAATTATCAATGTAACAACTAGCATTAAAACTATACAGTAAATAAGTATAGTTAAAAATGGTAAAAAAAAAAGTTTATTGACAAAAAGCAAATAATATGTTTTTAGTTCAAACTTCAACAACTGTATATTAACCGTGAAATATGTTAAAAAAAATCATTGTATTCCCAAAAAAAATTTTGAATGTACGTAAACAAAAAAACTGTGAAAGCTATTAAATCCTAAAACTCCCGTTTTATGTTTATGCGTGTATATTTATATAAACATATTTTTTTAACAGATGTTTTTAATTAAAAAAAAATAGAAAAATAAAAAAAAAATAAACTTAACAGCATAGAGTATAAAATAAATTTTCAGATAAATTTTGTATTTTTTTTTGTAAAATATTGAAAATTAATAAAATAGCATTTTAAAAAATGTACGAAAGCGTTAATCATAAAAAAAAAAAATCGTAATTAAATTAATTTAAAAAAAAATATTAAAATAAAAAAAAAATAAGCTAATCAGCATAAAATAAAAAATAATTTTTCAAACAAATTTTGTATTTTTTTTTGTAAAATATTGAAAATTAATAAAATAGCACTTTAAAAAATGTACGAAAGCATTAATCATAAAAAAAAAAAATCGTAATTAAATTAATTAGCTACAGGAACTAATCTTACACATTCGTATTCTCCAAATGTATTTTCAATAATAAATTTTCTTGCATCAACTTTAGGTAGTTCGCATGCAATTTCGTTAATATAGTTATTGTAACTAATTTTAAAAAAATAAGCATGAGCTCTTTTTGCTATTTTTGGAATACCAAAGTGTAAAATAATTGAAGATTTATTTTCACTTGTAGAATCAAAAATACCAAAAAAAAAAAAACAAATACCAGTTAATGTTAAGAAATGACCACAAGAAGCTAAACCATGTCAACCTAAAAAAAATGCTGGAAAATCATGAATTCTTCTAGGTAATCCTGAAAAACCTAAAAAAAACATTGGTAAAAATGTAATTCAAATACCGGCTGAGTAATAAACTAAATGTAAAAATCCAAAAATTTTTGAATATTGAACATCAAAAAAAGTATTATAGTAATAGTAAAGTCCTGTAAATGCTCCCATCATTGCAGCACCTGCAAGCATTAAATGAAAGTGTGCAACTACATAAAATGTATCATGAACACTAATATTTAAACCAACATGAGATAATCACATACCTGTAAAACCTCCTGTTAAAAAAAAAAAAACATAAGAACAAAAAAACATAAATACAAGATCAACTTGTATTGTAGCATTTGCTAAAGTTAATGTTCAATTAACAAGTTTAATTGTTGCAGGTAATGAAATCATAATTGTAATTGTACTATAAATATTTCTACTTCTGTGATCAAGACCTACTAAGTACATATGGTGACCTCAAACAACAAAACCCATATAAGCCATAACATAAACTGCTCAGATCATATGATGCTTTGAAGACATTCTTCTCATAGTATAAAATGGTAATACAATATTTGCAACACCAAAACTAGGAATTATTAAAATATATACTTCTGGGTGACCAAAAAATCAAAATAAATGTTGAAATAATATTGGATCGCCTCCGTAAGCAAAATCAAAAAAAGAAGTTTGTCAATGTCTATCCATTAATGACATTAAAACTGCAGCACCTAAAATTGGAGTTACAATTGCAAGTAATCTTAATGTTAAAAGTAAAGAAATTGTAATAAATGGAATTAAAACTCTTCTATTTCTTAAACCTGGTGCAACTAGAGTTCTTCTAGTAATTAGTAAGTTAGTAAAAGAAATAGTAGTACTAATACCAGCTAAAACTACAGAAACTAATAAAATATCTTGAGCTCCAAAACCAGAATACTTCATATTTGAAGAAAATGGTGTAATAAAAGTTCAACCTGCAGTTACTGCTGCTCTATTTGAACACTTTGTAACGTAGATTTTTTTTCTTCTTGAAGAAATAACTTTATTAGCTAAAGATCATAGGTTATCTACATAATAAAAAAAAGAATCTAAAAAACTTAAGTTTAATGGATTTCAAAAAAATGATGTATGAACATTGTTTGTTATTTTTTTTCTTGGCTTTCATAAGAATAAAAACAATGATTCATCAAATACATTTTCAAAAGATTTAAAACTCAGCTCTCCAGTTAAAAAATGAAAAAAATCTTTTAATAAACTTTTGTTGTATGGTTGTAAAAAAAAAGAAGTTCTATCATAATATTTTCAAGAAGTAGTTCTTAAAAATGCAATTTTTGCAACTAATAAAAAACCAAGTGGTTGAATTCAAAAACCAATACTATTTAGTCTTGGAAATGCAACATCTTTTGAACCTACGTGGTATGGAATTAAAAAATTTGCAAATCCTCCAAAAAAAATTGGAACAACTACAAAAAATACCATAATAAGTCCGTGTGCTGTTGCTACTTGTAAGTATTTAATAGAATCACCTTTAAAAAAAGGACTTCCTGGGTATGCCATTTCTAGTCTAATCATTGTTGCTAAGGCTGCTCCAGATAGGCCTGTTCACATACTAAAATAAAAATAATTTAAAGCGATTCTTTTATGATTTATAGTATATACATGTTTTTTAAAAAAGTATCTATGCCTATCAAAAACACGCTTTATCTCTAGTTTTATTTCATCTAAAACACTTAAAGATAAGTTGTTTTTAATTCAAAATAGCTGATTTAATATGTATATAAAATATAATCAAGAGTGTTTAAAACTATAACTTAATTCATTATTTATTTTTTTGTATACAGGTTTAAAATTTTCAGTATAAAGTACAGCGAAGAAAGAGTTTAATTTAGCGAAAGTAGTATTAACAAACAAAAAAACTGACAAAAAGTTATAAAAAAAAAATTCATAAATAGTCGTCTAAATTAAAAAAAAAAAAATAGTCTATTCAAATAAATCAAAAAAAAAAAATAAAAAAAAAGAAAGAAATAGAGATGCTTCATTTTATAAAAAAAAAATTTATAAATATAAACAAATAATAAGATACTATATGGTATTTAATCAGTACTATTAAAATAGAATTTAAATTTAATAGTAAAAAGTTTATAAATAGTATAAAAGCCAAAAGTTATTTTTTTTATTTAATTTACTGTTATATGCTATTACACAAGTGTGTAAATGCTTTTAATTAATTTATAAAAAAACTTAGTCAAAAATTAATTAAAAATCTAGAAAAGTTATAACATGAATCGTTTTTAAAATCAAAAAAAAATCAAGAAAATGTACTATAGTAATAAGTTCTAAAAAAATATTTTATATAAGGATAAATAGAGAATCAGTTTAATAGATACAATATAATAGCATTTTGAACACCAGCACCTGAAATATAATCTCTTGTTTCTTGATTTTCTAAACTTTTTGAAATGTTAAAAAATCAAATAAAAATTATAAACAATATATGTAAGTATTTAGCAACACCAACTAAAAGAACGTAGCTATTTACTGTTCTTGTTCTTCTAAAATCAGAATCAAAAGAAAAATCTGAGTGATTAAAAGATCATTCAAAAAAACCACAAAAATTTAAAATGCTTATAAATTGATCAGATTCTATTAAAAAAATAATAATTACAAACAAAGAAGTTACATTAAAAATAAAAGTATTAAATCTTTTTCTTGAGTTTAATGAATTAATTACGTTTAAACATAATATTAAAAAAGTTAAAGCTAACATTTTAAAAAAAAAAAATCTTAATGAAACTAAATGTAATTTAAAAAGTGCTTGAGGATCAAAACTGTAAACAACTTCAGAACTAGCATTAAATGTTAAAAAAATAAAAGCTACAAAAACAAAACCTTCTATTAATCAAAAAATACTAAAACTTCTTTTTCAAAATCTTTGTAATGCTTCTGTATACTTACCATAAGTGTATTTTTTACCAAAAAAATTAAAACCAGAAATAAATATGTATAAAAAAGCACCTCAGCTACCTCATACAAAAAAAAGTTTTGAAACTGGAATATTCTCTAAAGTATAAGTAAACAATAAATAAAAAAGTAAAAATAAAACAAAAAAAAAAGTTATTCTAAAAAAAATAAAAAAATTTTTTCTATTTTTTTTTATTTTATTTTTTGCAAAAGAATATAAAAAATAAAAAAAATTCTTAAAAAATGTTTTATTTCTTAGTAAGCAGTAAAAATGTAACAAATTAAAAAAACTATACAAGTTCAATCTTTCAAAAAAAAAAATTGCTTTATAGCTATATTTTTTAAAAAGAAAGATTTTTCCAAAAAAGGATACAAAAAAATTACGTAAATATTTATTAAAAAAAAAAAAGTCTACAATTTCATTTACAAACTTAACGAAAACCAAAAAAATACTCAAGGGAGGCGGGAGTCGAACCCACGATGTCAGTTTTGAAGACTAAAGTTTTACCGTTAAACTACTCCCCTCAACATAATAATATATTCTTAATAACTTGTTACAAATTATTAAATAAAGAAGAATGCTCTTCATACTCTGAGTTTTTTTTTTTTGTATAATACTTATAAAAAAATAAGCTTACAAAAAATAAAAATAAAATATAGAAATAAGTGAACTTTATACTCATCAAATAAAAGTAAAAATATAAACCAATTACTGTTAAAACTGTTAATCAAATACAAAGATAAACTCCTGTTTTGTATGTTTGTCTGTTTCTAGAAAATTTACCTTTATTATATAAATAATTTTTTTTTGAAAAGTATACAGAACAATTTTTTAAATAAATTAAAAAATTTTTTGAGGAATCTAAGTCTTCAGTATTTACTTTCTTAGGAAAAAAAGAAGCTTCTAAATAAGAATAATCTTTTAAAGATAATACTTTTTTAATTTCATCATTTTCAAATTTTGCAGGTCTATCTGCAAAAGAATTTGATAAATTAATCAAATCATTTAATGGGTTTATTACGCTAATTCTTTTTATAGAATCATTTACATAAATGTTTTTTACAAAAAATCAAAAATCTTTTATTTTATTAGAATTTAAAAAATAAATAGTATTTTTATGCTTGTTTTTGCTAAAAAAACTAGTAAATTGTAAATTTAAAAAATATAAAATCTTATGATCGCTAGTTTCTTGATAAAAAAAATTAAAAGCGTTTTTTTCTGTTTTTGTAATTAAAAAATTTGAAATTAAAAAAAAAAAAAAAGAATTAAAAAAAAAAGAATTTAAACTTAAAAAATTGTTATTCTTTAAAAAATTATTTTTAAAAAATAAGGAATTAGCTTTTTTAAATCTAAAGTAATTTTTTTTTCTTAGATCTTTCTCTAAAAATAATTTTTTCCTTAAGTAGTGTGTTAAAATTTCTTTTTTAAAAAAAGGTATAAAAGTTAAAATATATAAAAAAATTCTACTAACTTTTTCGTCTCTATTATGCATGTGAATATAAAATGTTTTAAAATTATTTGTTTCCTTAAGATTTAAAGCATCTATAAAAACTTTCTTAGCTAAAAAAAGAGATGTAATATAATTTATTCTTTCAAAAAAATAAAACAAAGACTTCATAAAAAAAAAAAATCTTAATTAAATTATTTTATTAAAAAACAAGATTAAACAAAAATTTTTTTGAAAGAATAGATCAATAGTCTAAATAATAAAAATAACTAGAAACTTTTAATTGATTTTTGTTAAAAAAGTGAACTAAGTTTAAAACATCTCCAATGGATACAGCAAGAATAAATTTAAAAAAATTAAAAAAAACAAAAACAAATCAACAGTATAAAAAGTTATCAAAAAGAACTGCTACAATAAAATCAAAAAAAAAAGCCAAGTTTATATTCTCTTAGGAGAGTTTGACCAGTGTTTTTCTTTTCTTTATAAATATATGGGTTAACAAAAAAAAAAAAAATACTAAGTACTATTCAACCAACAAGTTCCCATACCGGTACCTTGTGTCAACTTCACTCCGATCATTTTAAATGGTTTCGTGTTCACTCGTCTAAGCATTTAACAATAAAAATTAACTTTATCATTAAAAATCTTTGTGTTACCAAAGGTAGTTTTTTAAAAAAAAAAAGCTATACTTCTTAAATTCGACTTCCACACCTAAAACTCTTTGAGCGTGATGGGCAGTGTGTGCAGGATTTGACTTTTGTTTCACCGCAGCATACTTATTTGCGATTACTAACGATTTCTACTTCATGCTTCCAAGTTTCAGAAAACAATTCGTACTAAGGTAATTTTTTAAAAACTAAAGGTTAAACTTTATTTCTCTATTGTCTTTACCATTGTAACACGTGTGTAGCCCAGCATACACAGACCGTAAGGACTTGACTTCAGCCTTAAATTTAAAATAATTAACTGAGCTAATTATATATTCTGTAATTATATACAAAACAAGGGTTTGGTTCGTTTATGAAGAAATTCTAGATTTCAAAACACGAACTGACGACAGCCATGCAATACCTCTCTTTTTTTATTTTAAAGTAAATTTGAACTGTTAAGCTTAATTAAAAAAATATAACGCTGGTAAGGTTTTACGTGGATTATCGCATTAAACCACATGCTCCACCGTTCGTACAAATCCCCGCCAATTCTGTTAAGTTTCTGCCTTGCGACGTTACTACCCAAGCGGAGTATTTTTGCGTTAGCTTGTTTAACAAATACTCATCTTTTACAGTGTAGATTACTAGGGTTGAAATGCCTTTTCATCACCTACACTTTCGTGATTAAGCGTCATTTTTTTTTTGTAATCTGCTTTAGCAATGGACGTTCCTGTAAACTTGTTGTATTTTATCACTAGTTTACAAGCTCAGATTTTACATAAAAAAAAATCACTAGTTTTTTTAATTAATATTTTTTGTATACAAAAATAGTTATTAATTTTTATAACCGCCTTATCACTCTGTACGCTCAATAAAGACGACTAATGCTAGCTACTCATGTATTACCGCGGCTGCTGGCACATGTATTGGCCATAGCTTCAAACAAAATTTAAATTAATTTTATTCATTTTCGGCTTGCGTTTACAATGAAAATTATCGAAAATAGAAAGGGCTTACTTAAGAGTTTATTTTGTTTTTTAGACAAAAAAAACTTCTTAAATATAGTGCTCGCTACTTAAAGCTTTATTAATTCTCGTATAAGGAGAAAAAATAAACTGACGCATCCACATGCATCATTAACTTAATTTTCTTCCGCAACATCAATTTGCTGGGTCACGCTTCTGCGCATTGCCCAAAATTCCCCACTTCTGTCCGAGATAAGGTCTTTTACATACCTGTACGTGGCTGAGTCTTCTCACAAATCAACTAAGCAATATTATCATGCTAAAAAGCATGACATGCTCTATATTTCTTTTCTTAGTGGAGCAAAAAATAAATTTAGTACTTATATACCATAACTTTTTTTATTTTTATATTCGTTTTTTAATAATCTAAATTTTTTTTTTTTTTTAAAAAGCCCTAGCCTAGTTAAGGTACACTAAAAATAAAAAAACATATACTACTCACTAATACGCTATTTTAAAACTAATCTTTTGCATTTTAAGCAAAAAAGAAGGTTCGTAGTGTAAAATAGAACTTGCGTGTGTTATGCATTTGATTAGCATTAAACCAAAGCTAAGATCACACTCCTAAAATAAAATCGTTGCATCCAATTAAATTATTAATCTAATTTTTTTTTTTTTTTTTTAGTAAATATTATTATCAACAAAACTTTTTTAAACTATAACTAGTTTCAAATCTATTTTTTGATTCAGTAAACAATAATTTTGGTAAACCAAAATGTTGTCATCAAATTAAAAAATGCTCAAAAGGTAAAATACATAGTTTAATTGGCATATGATGGTGATATCTACCACAAATTTCAGCACATTGACCATAATAAAAACCTACACTATCACAATAAAATGTATGATGAGTTGCTCTACCTGGTACACAATCAATTTTTATACCTAATGCAGGAATAAATCATGAATGTATAACATCATAAGAATTTGAAATTAAAGTTATATTTACATGAGATGGTAAAACTAAAGTTTTTTTTGTTCTCAATAATCTTCTAGATAATTGAACTGAAAAATTTTCACTTCTAGCTTTATTTTTCTTTAAACATCTATATAAACTTGTAGCATTAAACTCTAAATTTTTAATAATTTTATTAGCAACAAGATATGGTTTATCAGTGTATTTAACAATTGCTGTACTTTGATTTACTGTGCTTCTATCTAATCTAATTCTTAAAGGTATATTTTTTTTTCTTTTGTATCTTTTTTGTTTTAAAGTTAAGTAAAAAAGATCTGTATTCATTTTTTTCTCAACAGTTACAGTAGCGTCAAAAGAAACATTTAAAAGTTCGTTGTTAAAAGATTCTAAGTTTAATGGTAAAAAAGATTTAGTAATTAAAATAGGTTTTTTTTCAAAAACTCTTTTTTTTGTAAATCTAGAAAAGTCACCGTAGTCAGTTCTTTTTGTAGATAAATTAACAAGTTTTTTTTTTTTTTCTGTATAAGCTAAACTTGCTAATAAATCAATATCATATAAAAAAGATTTGAATGCTTTTCTTGTTAAAAACATTGTTTTATTTAAAGAATTAAATAAAGAGCTTATTTTTTTTCCATTTACGCTTTTTTTATTGAAATGGTTAAAAAGTACACTATCACAAAGTCAAGAGTCATCGTTTTTAAATAAAAATTTATCAAAAAGAAAGTCATCTTCATTTAAAACAACAGAATCATTTGTTTTATTTAAATCAAAATTTAAAATATTCTCATCAAAAGAATTATAGGTATCTAAATTAATTACAGGGCTTTTATATTTCTTTATATTTACAATATCATCAAAAAAATAAATATTATTATTAATTTTAAATTTTTTTAAATTTTTTACAAAATTTTTTCAGTATTTTGAACTTCAACTATTTTGAGCTCTTAATCTTAAAGCATAAAAATAGTCATCTGCAACTTCAATTGAGTTACCTGTGTGAATTAATCATTTGTTTCAACCTACTTTTTTTGGTACAGTTAGTAAGTCTAAAACATTTTTTAATTCAAATTTGTAAATTCAATATCATTGTCTAGCTCTAATTCTTACTGTAAAAATTGTAGATTCATTTTGTCATTCCATAAGTCTTAAAATAAAATTTGAATTTACTAAAATATTAAAACATCAAATAACAGGAACTATACAAGCTAAAAAATCACCTCATTTACCATGGGATCTAAAACTAGTGTAAATCTTTGGTCTCATTTTTAAAGTTCTTGCTCTTACTGTTCTGCTAATAAAAAAAAAATATAAAGATCATAGGTAAGTAAATCAAAATCATCATCAGTATTGTCACTGTACAATGTGTACAATAACATCTGACTTTAAACAAGAAAAACCAGTACTAAAATTAGGAGTAAAAACAAAGTCTGTAGAAATACAACCTCACAAAAAAAATTATTTAAAATAATTTTTTTTTTATAGTTTAAACTTTTAACACTTACTATAGTAAAATTATCACAATAAAGTTTAAAATAAAAAATTAAAATAAATAAAATCAAAAAGTGTTATTAAACTTGCAATTTCTGTAGTTTTTTTTTGAAAGTATGTAAAAAAAATTAAAAAAATTGAAAAAATAACAACAACTCAATAAAAAAAAGAATAATTCAATAGTAAACTTAAACTAAGACTACTAAAGTTAAATTCTTGTACTTTTATAAAAAAATAATAAAAGTCAACAGCTGAGTTGAAATTTAATAAATAAAAAGTAATCAAGTATCCACATAAAAAACAAGCTGAAAGAATTAAAAATAATATTGCTACATTTGAAGCGATTGTTGTGTTTGTGTAATAAAAAGATTTTAAAGAGTCATCAGATGTATCTAGATAAACACTTTTTCTAGCTTTTTTAATATCAAAAAAAGAATAGTATAAGATATTAAAAGAATAAAAAATACCTGTAATACAACTTGTTAAAATTAAACAAAAAATAAGATCTCTTAATCATAAATAATCTGTTATAGCTAATAATAATGTTTTTGAATAAAAACCAAAAAAAAAAGGTAAACCACTTAAGTTTAATAAAGAAAATATTAAAAAAAAAAATTCAGCAGGTAAGTATTTAAACAAAGAACCCATTCTTCTTAAATCTTGATAATTTTTAGAGAATCTAATAATATTACCAACGCATAAAAAAGAAATTGCTTTAAAAAATCCATGAACAAATAAATAAACTATAACTAATTTAAATTGTCCAAAACTACATAAAAAAATTAAAAAACCGCAGTGACTAATTGTTGAATAAGCTAATATTTTTTTTAAATCAGTTTGAAACACAGCAGAAACTCCACCTACAAAAGCTGTTAAAGATCCAACTAAAGCAGCTACTATTTTAAAATAAAAACTTAAGTCCAATATAGGATAAAATCTTATTATTAAAAAAACACCTGCAGAAACTAAAGTTGCAGAATGAATTAAAGCTGATGCTGGGACTGGTGCTTCCATAGAATCAGGCAATCAAATATGAAAACCTATCTGTGCTGATTTTATAAAAGCTGCTAGTAATAAAAAAAAAGAGATAACATTAAAAAATAATACATTATTGATTTTTAATTCAGAAAACAAGTATACTAAGTTTAAAATACTTTCAAAATTTAATGTACCAAAGCATATGTAAATTAATATTAATGCAATTAAAATAGCAGCATCACTTACCTTATTAAATGAAAAAGCTTTAAAAGCAGATTTTAAAGTAGCAGGTCTTTCACCTCAAAAATTAATTAAAAAAAAAGAAGTTATACCTATCATCTCTCATCCAAAAAAAAAAACTATTAAATTTCCTGAATTTACTAAAATAAGCATACTTGCTATAAAAGAGTTTATCAAAGAAATTAGTCTGCTCATAGAAGGCTCATTTCTAAAATAAGAATACACATATAAATTTACAAAAAAACCAATTGTTACAGTTAACAATGTAAAACTAAAAGCAACGCTATCTACATAAAAACTAAATTGAACAAGATAGCTATCAGTTAAGTAAAATCATTTAAAAAAATTTATCAATAAAGAATTATTTTTTAATAAAAAAAAGTTTAAATTGTACAAGCAGTGTAGTCAAAATAAAAAAATAGATAAAGTGTTCAATAAAAAAACACCTTTAGAACTTAAATGAAATTTAAAAATAAAAGAAAAAATTACAGATGCAAGATAAAAAAAAAAAAATAAGGAAAAGCAGTGTTCAATTACAAAATATTCAGAAAATACATATAAAACATATGCAGAAATTCTATTAAAATGTAAAAATAAGAAGTAAGAGAAATTTAAAATATGTATGTTGTTTTTCTTTAAAAAACTGAAAAAAGCAGATGATTCAATGTTTAAAAAAAGTGTAGACAACACAAATTAATTATATTAAATTTAATAAAGGTAATCAAAGTAAGAAAAAAAAAAAAGATAGGAAACTTAACAAAAATAATCAAAATAAAAAAAGGAAACTTAACAAAAATAACCAAAAAAAAAAATATTAAATTTAATGGTAGAAACCTCCAAAAAAAAAAATATTAAATTTAATGGAAATAACCAAAAAAAGAATAGAAGAAATAAAACAAAAAAATTCAAAATAGTGACTTTATAAAAAAAAAAAAAATTAACTTCATCATTCTCTTCTTGTTGTTTTTTTGAGTTATTTTACTCTCTTAAGATAGAAAACTTCATGTAGAGTTTTTTTAAAAAAAAACTCTACAATTGAAGGTCTTCTAAATCAGCTAAATGCTAAATAAAAAAATACATAAAAGTAAGCCATTAAGAAACCTCAGTTACCTCCGATTTGATTAAAGAATCTACCGTAAGGTAAAAATGAAGTTGTGTATAAACAGCACATTATAAAAAAAAAATAAATAGTTTGGTAGTACAAGTTAGAGTCGATTGTTGGTGTATAAGATACAAATGTATTTTTTTTCAAAGAACTTTTTGAAAACACAACAAAAACTTTTTTATCAAAATTATTTTGATCAGTTACTCCATGTAAATTTGGTTGATAGTATAATGTTACAAAAAAAAATAATAAACCAAAAATACCTGTTTTATGGAATGGACATGCAATCAATCAAGCCATAAATGGTCTAAAGTATCAATGTGGTGCAACACCATAAAATCTAACATCAGTAGACAAACCAATGTCTCCTCACATAAAAATTTCATAACTTAAAGCTTCTGGCTCTTCAAAAAATAAAAAAAAAACAATTGTTATAAAAGTTAATACGATGAAAAAATTAGTTAATTCATTAGATAAAGCCTCGTCTCATCATAACATTTCAGAATTTAATCCATCATAGAAAGATTCATTTTTTCAATCATAATGAATATCAATACCATGTAATAAACCTAAAAAGCTTAAATAAAAAGCAGAAACATAATGAGCATAAGCAAGTCTAATTAATGTATCAGTATTAAGTTGCTTATCTGTAAATAAAAATCAGTAAGCTTTACCTTTAAATAAAAAAAATGTATGAAAAATATTTGCTGCAATTGTTAATGTAATTTCACTTAAATGAGTACAACATAAAACTAAACCAAAAAAAACAACTACTTGAAAAATTAAAAATGAAAAAACTCCACTTTTTCAAGAAGATTCGGTTTCAAAATCAAAAACATTCAAGTACAATTTTCTAAAAAGATGAAAATATGAAAATATAAAAATTAAGTCTACACCTCGCTCATGTAATCAAAAAAAATCGTCAGTGTATAAGTCTTCTATATCTTCTTCATCTCTTACTGTTGGAATTAGCATTGGCTCAGGAACTAAACTAAATGCTAACATAGTTCCAGAAACTAATTGTACAACTATTGTCATAAAAGTGAAAAAACCAAATAATGAAAAAATTTCGTGAAAACTTACCTTTAAGTTTTTAAAATAATTAAATATATTTATTATGCTTAAATTAAAATAACTTCCATGTCTAAAATTTGCCATATTAAAAAAGTTAAGACTACTATCTTTACTTCATTTCACTTGAATCTTAAAGCAATTAGCTTTAATTAAAAAATAAAGAATTTTTTTTCTTTTAAATTTAGGCTTTGAAGTTTTATTTTTTTTTTTAAAATAAACTTTTTCTTTAATCTTTTTTTAATTTTTGAAAATGAAGGCTTTGACTTTTGAACACCCATATTGACATAGTCTAAATTTTAAGTGTTTTTAATCTAAAGTCGTGTTTACTCTACTTTTTATAAAATTATAAGATTATTTAAAAAAAAAAAGATCGTATAAAAAAATATTAAAGTTAGTGTTATATTCAATTTTTGATCTACTTTTTAAATAAAAAAAGCTTAAAGTTAAGTAATCCATTTCTAAGTGCTTTAAATTAAAATCAGTATTTCTGTTTACAAAATTAAGTATGTTAAAGTATTTTAACTTAATTTTTTTTAAATAATTAAACGTATACTTTCTATTTAATTTAAACTTCCTTCTAAATAAGTAAATATATTTTTTAGTCTTTCTTTTAAATAAAGAAAATAAATCAAATATTCTTGAAAAAAAAACAGAAGAAAAAAAGTATCCAAAATTAAGTACAATAGATTCTTTAGTTATTGGTTTAAAATTTATATAGAAATAACCAGCTTTCACTAAAAAATTAATATAATGAATATTGAAAAAAAAAAAAAAAATTGAAATTGATTTTAAAATTCTTGAATGCAAAGAATTTGAAAGATCTATAGTTGATTTTTTTTTTAATTTCCTAAAAAAAGTAAAAATTTTGTTTTTATTTACCTTTTCATTAAAATAAAATTTTTTAAAGTAAAAAAATGATTCTTTTCTTCTTAGTTTAAAGAATTTTTTACAATTAATTATTTTAGGCTCTTTAACTTTTCGCCTTCTTTTAAGTACAAAATTCAAACCTATATTTTTTTTTTTTAAAAAAATTTTTGTATTTCTTTTAAATATTTTTTTTTTAAAAAAAAATTTATAAATCTCAACTTTTCTGTTTATAGAGTTTAGCTTTCTCTTTCTTTTTATTATTTTTTTTTTTAAAAATATAGCTCTTTCTTTCTTAAATACAGGTCTTTTAAGCTTAAATTTTATATTCATAAAATTTTTTAATATAGTCACCTTTAGTTTATTAAAAAAAAAAAAATTTTTTTTTTTTAAATTTATTAAACAAGTTTCTTCATCAAAAAGTTTACAAGCAAAAAATAAATTAACATTAAAAAATTTATTTTTTTTTAATAACTTGCTATAGTTAGTAAATTTAAAAAAAGTAAAAAATAAAAAGTTAAACTTTAATATATTTTTATAAAGTAAAAATACAACATGATTAAAACTTATATCTTGAACTTTCCTCTTAATAACTAAATTATTTTTTTTTAAAAAATTTTTTTTTTTTTTGTAAAGTTTATAAACTTTACTATGCTTTCTAAATCTAGGTTTTTTCCTAAATCTTTTTTTTTGATCCAAAAGTATATTTTTTTATTTTTTTTTTTTTTTAAACCTAATTTTTTTCTTACTTTTTTAGATACAGAGTATTTAGCTTTTAAATAAATTTTAGTAAAACCTGGATCGAAACCTACATGTCCTGTAAGTATTTTTTTTTTTTTTTTACTAACACCTTTTGAATCTCTTTTTAAATCTCCTAGCATACCTTTAGATGTTGCAAAAAGATCAAGGTAGAACACTACTTCTTTTTTTTTAAGAACTGCTTTAATTCATTTTCTAGAATGAATTCATTCACCAAATCATTGAGATTTTCATAAGTAGTTTATATATTCACATAAAAAACATAATTTCTGCTCAGGACCTCCATATTTACCATAAATTTTTCTAACATATTTTTTTTTATGATCTCGTAGTAATAAATTAGATTTATAAACTGATCATGCATTTGATCATGTTCTTTGACCTCTGCAAGGTAAACCCTTAAAATGTCTTCAACTTTTATAATTTCAAGCAATTGTTAAAAAAAGTATATGAACTAGCTGTCTGCTGATTAAATTTAAATTTTTAGGGAAAATATCAAAAAAAAATTTTAAAAAAAAATAATTATACTCTGGTAATTTTTTTAAATAAAATGTTTCTTTAACAACATTGTACTCAAATCTTTTTATAAACTTAAACATAGAAAAACTCTTAACTCCAGGAATTTGATTTTTAAAAAACGTATAGTAACTTGCAACGTCTTCTATAACAACGTTATTTAGTTTTAAAACTTGATTCAAAAATTATTTTGTTTATTTATTTTTAAAAAAAATTAAAAGAAAAATCAAAATTTGAAGCTTTTGATCTGGATCTGTATATTACATGGTTAAATTTTTTATTTTTAGCTTTTTTTTTTTTTTTAAATCTTAGCCTTTTAAACTTAACTTTAGTAGCAACAAATTTTTTTTTTAAAAAATATTTTATAAAAAAAAAAAGTCAACCATGATATTTAAAAGCAAAACAAGAAATAACAAAAGCTGTACTTTTTTTTACTTTTTTTTTTTCTATTAAATACTTTTCTAAATCTCTAGAACTTGTTTTTATTCCAAATTTTCTAGATAAATATTTTTTGTTTCTAAAGCTAAAAAACCGTCAGTTTAAATAACTTTTATTACTAAAAAAAATAGACATACAATCTTTAAGCAGTAATAGCTCAAAATTTGTTTTTTGAAAAGACTCTTTAGAATCTCATATATTTTTTCAATGTTGAAAAGTTCCTTGCCTTTCAAGCATAAAAGTACTTCTTTGACCCAAAAATAAAATTTTTTATTTTTTTTTTATAGGGAAAAAATAGGGTTTTCTTGAAAAAGAAAATTCTCCTGCTTTTTTACAAGTTAAAAATTCATTTGATCTTATTTTTTTTATTTTTTTTCCAGAATGAATTTTAAAATTAAAACTAGAAAAATAAGGTAAAATTGGTTCATGTCTATATAAAAAATAACTAAAAGACTTTTTTTTTAAAAAAGTATCTATTGTTAAGTTTTTTCTTATATTTTTAGAAAAAATATAACTTTTTCAAGCAGATCGAGACAAAAATTATTTTTATTATTTTTTTAATTTAGCAACTCAACCTCATGGTGATTTTTCTGGTTTAGGTGTTTTTGTTCTACCACCATTTGGATGATCAACAGGATTCATAGCTACTCCTCTAACTCTTGGGTTGACACCGTTAAAAAAATTTATACCGGCTAAACCAATAACTTTTTTATAATTTTTTGAATTTGAATTTTTACCTAAAACAGCAATACTGTTTACAGGAATCTTTACTTCTAGACCTGATGGTGCTAATATAACATAAAAAGTATTGCAATAACTTTTATACAAAATTTTAAAATAAGTTCCTGCAGATAAAGCCATTCTGTATAGCACTTTAAAAGAAGATAACAAGTTAAAAATTTTATCGTTTGTCTTTAAAATAGATACTAAAACTAAGTATCCAAGTCTTCTTAACTCAAAAGTTCTATAATTATTTATATGCGTTTCTTTTTCTAAAGGTAAATTTCGTATAACTTTACCAACAAAAAAAAGTTCAGGAGCGACATAATAAGATAAAGAATTATACTTACTTTTTACAAGCATAACATAAGGTTTTTTTTTTTTTCAAAAAGAAACTTTAACGACAGTGTTTTTAATAGACATTTCAATCCTAGAGTAATTAATTGATATATCTAAATTTTTAAATTTTCTTCTTTTGCAGCTCATGCTTATTTTTCCTGTATTATTTCTGCTATGATTTTTACCGTAATAAAAAGTAAAAAAACTATGCTTTTTATAAGAAAAATATCTAGATGTGTCTACAAAAAATCTAGCTTTAGACTTTTTACTTTTTTTTATAAAAAACAATTTTTAATTATATTTATTTATTTTTTATTTTCTTTAAAAAAAATATAAAAAAAAAAAAAGAGTTAATTTTAAAATTTTTCTTTCTCTTCAAAAAAATATTTAAAAAAATAACTATTGTCTTTTTTTTTATTTCAGTAATTTCTTCATAAGGAGCTAAAGAGCTGCTTAAATTAGAATAAAATAGATAGTCTTCTTTAAGCGACTCAATTGTTTTTAATTTATCTTCTTCAGACTCATAGTTAAACAAATTAACAACTTGTGAGATATTATTAAAAAAAATAAAATTTTTAAAAAAAAAAGTAAAAGAATTTATGAAAAAAAAATCACCAAAAAATCTTAAAGTATTTGAAAAATGATTTACACAATGTGTTTTAAAAAAATAAAAAGATTGTAAGTTAATTTTAGTTCTTTTTTTTTGAATTCTTTCTAAATTAACAATACCATCAAGTGTGTTACCTATAGATGTTGAGGAAGCTGCACTTATTTTTTTTATTCTTCTTTTTATTTTTTTTAAGAAACACATTCTTTTCTTTGCTAAGCTTAAATATTCGTCTTTAAATTTAAAATACTTTCTTTTCATTTATATACTTCATTAGTGTTTTTTGAAGTTGTAAAACTCCGAAAAATAAAGCTTCTGCAGTTGGAGGGCATCCTGGAACAAAAATATCGACTGGAATTATTTTATCACATCCTTTAACTACAGAGTAAGAGTAATGATAGTAACCGCCACCGTTAGCACAGCTACCCATAGAAAGAACTCATTTAGGATCAGCTGTTTGATCATAAAGTCTTCTTAATGCTGGTGCCATTTTATTTGTTACAGTACCAGCTACAATAATTAAATCTGCTTGTCTTGGAGTAGCTCTAAAGATAACTCCAAACCTATCAAAATCATATCTACTAACTGTAGCATGCATCATTTCCAAAGCACAGCAAGCTAAACCAAAGGTTAAAGGTCAAAATGATCCTTGTCTTGCTCAAGAAATTAAATTGTTTGCAGATAATTTTAAAAAATCAGCCTTCAAGTAAGTAAACTATTGACCAAAAATAGCTCTAAATTTTTTTCTAATTTTTTTAACCATCTCTGGTGGTCTTTTTACACCATAAACGGATCTTCTTTTTGTTTTATCTTTTACTCCTAAAAAATCTAAAGCACCTCTGACACATGTGTGTCTAACACCTGGAAGATCTCTAGAACCACCACCCCTAACAAGAATATTTGAATGTCTTCTTAAATTATGTCCAATACCTGGAATATGTGAAACAACAAACTTTTTATTAGAAAGCTTTGCTTTGACAACAGGTCTTCTTGCTGAATTAGGTTTTTTTGGTGTTACAATTCTTGGTCTTATAACACTACCTTGTTTTTGAGGACAACATACTAAAGCTGCACTTCTGTTTCTTCTTCTATTTCTTTTCTTCCTTAAATCACTTTGATTAGACGTTGACAAAATAGTATAAAAAATAATAGCTTTATTCTGATATTAATTTAGTTTTCTTAAACTATATATTAAAAAAAAAAGTTTAAAAAAATTAAGCTTAAAGAATCTAAAAAAAAAAAAGAGAAAAATAGAAAAAAATATAAAAAAGTACAATAAAAAATAAAACTTAAACTAATTTTTGTAAAAAATACGTAAGAATTTAATAGGTTTTTTTTTTTAAAATTAACATAAGACTTTACGTTGCTTAAGTAAAAAAATAAAGAAAACATGTTGAAAAACAAAAAAAATAAAATAAAAATTAAGTTTGATTTAAAAAATAAAAATAAAAACATAAGCAATTTTAAAAAAAAACCTAACATCGGAGGTATGCCAGCTAAATTTAAAAAAAAAACTAGTATAAAAAATTTAAAAAAAAAAAGATTGTTAAAGTAAAATAGCTGAGCTATACTTTTTAAAAAAAAACTTTTCAAATTAAATAAAAAATTAAAAAATAATGTTAACACGCATAAGTAAAAAAAGACATTAATAAATATCAATGGCGTTAACTTATAAAAAAATAATAGTGTTAGATGCGTATTCATAAAAAATGTTGAATAGAAGTATTTTTCAAAATTGAAAACCAGTTCATAATAATAGCAATGACCTTCAAAAAAATATAAAAGCTATTTGTGTAAATTTCGGACCACAACATCCAGCAGCTCATGGAGTTTTAAGATTAATTTTACAATTAAACGGAGAAGTTGTTGAAAAAATGGATATTCACATTGGTTTATTACATAGAGGTACAGAAAAATTAATAGAAACTAAACCATACTTACAATCTATGCCTTATTTTGATAGACTAGACTATGTATCAATGATGGTTCAAGAGCATGCATATTGTTTAGCAATTGAAGCTTTATTAAACACAACAAATTTTACAGCTAACTTTATTTTAGTAAGAACAATGTTTGACGAGTTAACTAGAATACTAAACCATATGTTAGCAATTGCTTGCCATGCTCTAGATATAGGAAGTATGTCATCAATTTTTTGAGCTTTTGAAGAAAGAGAAAAAATTATGGAATTTTATGAACGTGTTTGTGGTGCAAGAATGCACGCAGCATTTTATAGACCTAATGAAGTAAATTTAAATTTTTTATCAGTTAGCTTACTTAGAGATATCTTAGAGTTTAACAATAATTGTCTAATAACACTTTCAGAGATGCATAATATACTAACTTACAATAAAATTTGAAAACAAAGACTAGTAAATATAGGTAGCATTTCTTACAAAGATTGTTTAAGCTTTGGGTTAACTGGAGTAATGGCAAGATCTACAGGAATAAAAAGAGATTTAAGAATGGATGGGTTTGATACATACGCAAACTATTACTACTTAAATTTTAGAAGCTATACTGGTCAAACAGGTGATTCTTACGATAGGTATTTAATTAGAATGAATGAAATGTCTGAAAGTATAAATATTATAAGCCAAACAGTTTTTAAGTTAACATCAAAAAAAAAAAATTGTAATCCAGTCAACATGTTAAAAGCATTAAATAAAAAAAAATATATGTCTTCAACTTATAAAAATGAGTACTCTTCTATGGAGAAGTTAATAACTCATTTTAAATATTGAAGCGAAGGTATAAAAATTAAAAGTAATTGAACTTATCAAGCTGTTGAGTCACCAAAAGGAGAGTTTGGAGTATCTTTAATGTCAGATAACACAAATAAACCTTATAGATGTAAAATAAGAACACCAGCACTGCATCACTTACAAGTATTACCAAAAATGTCAAAAGGTCATATGTTAGCAGATCTTTCTGCATTAATAGGAACAATAGACATAGTTTTCGGAGAAATTGATAGATAATGATTATAAAACTTCAGTTATTAAATTTAGAGTCAATAAAAAGAAAAAAATATAAAAATTTTGAAAAAAAGAAAAAAATAATAAGTTGTTTAAAAAAAAATCAAAATCAAATTAAAAAAATAAAAGTTTACTTATGACAAAAAAAAATAGAAAGAAGTTATAAACTAAAAATTTCAAAGCAAATAAATAGGTGCTGCTTAACTGGTAGAGCAAAGTTTTTTATAAAAAACTTCGGGTTATCAAGGCATGCAGTAAATTTACATGCATTTGAAGGTTTATTACAAAATACAAAAATAAAATCTTGATAATGATAAATAACTTTTTTAACAAAATAAACTGTTCAGTCATACATAAAAAAAAAAAAATTAAAATTAATTTTATTAAAAAAAAAATTGAAAAAGGTTTAAAAAAATTTATATTCATAAAAAACATTACTAGAAATAATATAGAAATAGCATTTAATAGAAAAAAAAGTTTAAATAACCAATTTTTAAGAATAATAAAAAAAAAATTAAATGGCAAAAATTAAAAAAATAGGTTTAGGATACTTTGGATCTTCACAAGAAGTATTAATTAAAAAAAAAAATAATTATGTAGCTGGTTGTGTTTTTGATAACTTTTTTTCAGGAAATAAAACAACTGATATATTAAAAACTCAAATGGATCCATTTAACTTTTTAGTAAATAGACACACAATTTTATGAAAAAAAAATAATAAAAAAATTGAAAAAAAAGTAAACAATTATGTTTTTAGTAATTTTTTATTTTTTTTCAAAAAGATAACATTTAAAGGAAAAGGGTTTAAATTAAAAAAAACAAAAACAAAAAGATTCAAATTTTATTTTGGGCATTCCCATCCTATTTACTTCTTTAACTATAACTTAATTGGTAGGAAATTAACAAAGTATAAACATGTTTTTTTTAGCTCTAAGTTTAAAAAGTTAAAAAAAATACTGGTTAACTGATCTAAAATCAAGCCAATAAGCTGATATACAAAAAGAGGTTTAAAGTTTAGTAGACAAGTTATTCAACTTAGATCAGGAAAAAAAGCACAACAATAAAGTTTAGTAGCTCAATAAATATGAAGCTCCTAAAACACCTGTTGTTGTGTTTATTTGATTTTTTATAAAAAAAAACTTTAAATTTTTTCTAGATCTAGAAAAAACACCTAATTTTATACAAAGGTGTCTTTTTTTTGAATTACCGACGACAGAAACTTTACCTCTTAAATCCATGTAAAAACCTTTTATTCTTAATTTTCTTTTTATTTTATAAAAAAAAAATGATAAGAATAATTCAAATTTTTTTAAAAATACTTTATGAAATTTAATTTGTATTCTTTCTAAAAGTGATTTTATATACAAAGATAAAGAGCTTAGATCCTTCAACCTTAAGCATAAAAAAAATAGCTTTAAAAACTCAAAACAATTAAATTTAAAAAAAAACCTACTTAAATAAAATTTTATTTTTTTTCTATAAACTTTTAAAAAACTATTAAATTTTTTTTCTGTTCTTTTTGTTGAAAATATACTTATAGCTACACGCTCTTTAAACTTATCTCCAAAAAATTTTGATAGAAAATTAAAAAAAAAAAAATTTCTTTTTTTATTAATTCTATTTTTAGTTTTAAATGTATAAAACTGCATAACCTCTCACAACTCTATAGGGTTTGTTGAGTTCTTATTTATAATAATGTTTTTTTTAGAAATAACTCTGCATACTGCTAATTTTTTGGACAACAGCCTAAAAATAGAATATGGTAAAAAAAAGAAAAAAAAATTTATAATGTTTTTTAAAAAAAAAAAATTATTAATTTTTTTTAGTAAAAAAAAAAATGGCAAAAAATTTTTTGAAAATACAGTAAATTTTTTATTATTAAACAGTATAGCTGATTTTTTATTAAATTTTTTAGTAAACTTAAGTGGGTATTTTATTTTTTTCCTATAAAAAGAAAAAAATCTTTTTAGTTTTTTAATATTTTTTTTTTTTTTAAAAAAAAATTTTCTTCTTTTTTTTTTTTTTTTAAAAAAATCATTTAAAAAGATTGCATTAACAGAAAGTTTACATTTTTTAAAAAAAACAGATGAAACTTTTTTTTTTAAATAAGGTACAAACTCAAAACTTGCCAGTCTTCTCCTTTTAACCAAAAAAAAACCTTTTACTTTATAAGATTTTTTTAATTTTTTTAAAAATCTTGTTTTTTTTTTTAATAAAACAGTTTTATTAAAAAAAAAAGAATTACAACTAAAGTTTTCTTTAAAAAAAAAAGTAGAATTAAAAAAAAATAAATTTAGTTTAAATTTTAAGTTTAAATTATATTTTTTATTTTTAAAAAAAAAAAGATTATAAAGTTTATTTAAATTTTTTTTTTTTTTTTTTTTTTTTAAAAGTATTTTTTTTTGAAAATAGTTAACTTTTTTATTTAAAAACTTAGTACCCACAATCTTGTTAATTAAGTTTTCTGGTATAAAAGTATTAAAATCATTATTAGAATCACTAATAAAGTTATCTGATAATTCTAAAGAATTAACATCGTTGTTATCTTCTATAGATGCTGTACCCTCTTTAATAAAAAAATCTTTATCTGTAAAATTAACAATTGAATGAGAAAAAATTTCTTCAATAGTTAAATTTTTTTCAACTAAGGTATCATTATCTAAAACAAAAACATTAATTTTATTTTTATCAATACAATTTAAAATTTCTTCGTTTTTTTTTTTAAAATTTTCAATAAAATCGACTTTATTAGGTAAAAAGTAGTTATTATGATTTACTTCAAAGTGCTCACAAAAATTATTTAAAAATTTTTTTTTAAGTTTGTTTTTAACTTTAAAAAAATTTTTAAAAACTCTGCTAAAAATTATAAAATGTTTTTTTCTTGAACTAACTTTTTTTTTTAAAAAAAATATAATTCACTGACTAATTTTTAAATTAGGGTTCTGATTTTTTTTAGTAAGTCTAAGTATTAATTTTAACAATTTTTTTCTTAAAAAAAAAAAAGAGGTTCTTTTTTTTTTAAAAAACTTCTTTGATTTTCTTTTTATTTTAAATTTAAAACTTTTTTTTATTCAAAAAAAATATAAAAAGCTTTTTATTAATTTTCTTCTATAAGAAAAAAATTTTCTTTTTTTCTTTTTATTTTTTTTTTTAAAAAGCAATCTTTTAAACTTTGTTTTTCTTTTTTTATTTTTTGATGAGATCATCTTTAAAAAATTTTTTTTAAAAAAAAAAAAATTTTTTAATAAAAAACTAAAAGAACCTACGTTTAGTTTAAAGAAATAAAAAAAAAAAATTAAAAAGTTTAAGTTTTTTAATTTTTTTTTTAATAAATAAAAAATTAAAATTTTTAATTTTAATTTATTTGAACTTACAGCAGTTAACAAAAAAAAATTATTCAGATCTTATTTTTTTTTATTTACAAATTGAGATATTTTTGTAAAAATAGGCTCAATTTTGTTATTTGTAAAAAATTTATTAAAAATAATACTAGCTGCTCTAAACTTTGAAGCTAGTTTAAAATTAAAGAAAAAAAAAATAGCACAAACTTCATCAAATAAAAAAAATCTTACAACAGAAACACTAAAAAAAGTAAATGGTACTAATTTTAAATATCAATTTACAAATAGTTTATTTTTTATTTGATTTCTGTGTTTAAAACATCATCAAATATAAAAAAAATACATATAAGCTAATAAAGAACTTAGAATTAAAATAGCACTAAATAGTGGAACTTGTTGTTGTAAAAAAGAACATTCACAAAAAGGTTCAACAATTTCTCTATCAGATAATGATAAAAAAAAAAGTCAAAAACTTTTATTTTTTAAAGCTCTTGTTTTATTAAAAAAAAAAAAACAAGTATATTTTAACAAAGACACAATATAGTCCAAGAATGCCTTTAGCATTATTTTTAAACTTTTTGTAAACTTAAAGTCTACTATTTTATTTTTAAACAATTTTTGAACAAAAATTATATAAAATAAACAATAATACCGAAAAAGAAAGACATAAATACGAAAGTTTCAACAAGTGCGAAACCCATCAATGTACCGTTGAAAATTGTCTCAGATTCATCTGGATTTCTTGAAACTGCAATGTTATAACCTGCAAATAAAATACCAACTCCTAAAGCTGCTGCTGAAATTGGTAACATGCAAAGACCTAAAACTAATGTTTTTACTGCTAATACTAGAAGCATAAAGTTATTTTTATTATTTTTTTTTTTTAAATGCTCTTAAAACTGCTTTTTTTAAAGCTTTGTTCCTTAAATCAAAAAATAAAGACTCTTCGTTTTCATAAGCTAAAGAGCAAACATTTGATAAAATTCTAGATCCTAGTTTACTTAAATCACTGTTTTCAATAAAAAAGTAAAAATATTTTAAAGTGTATCTATACCTTAAAGAACTATTTATAAAAAAAGGTTCTGTAGTGTACTTTTTTTTTAATTTTTTTTTTAAAAATTTTGGTAAAGCTTTTGTTTTAAAAAAATAAATAAATCCACTTACATCAGCCATTCAACATAGTATTTTATTTATATTTATGTTTGAGGTTGAGTCGTTTAAAAATTCAAAAAAAATAGTAATACTACTTTTTAAATACTCTTCTGATATTAAAAAGTCTAACGAATCATTTAAAAATATAGAGAAGGAAGATATAACTCTATTAAAACTTGTTAACTTCTTACCTTTTTTTATAAAAAAAGAATTAAACTTAGAAATATAGCCTTTTTTAAAATAAAAATCTTTATTCTTACCTAATTGCTTATTATAGTTATAATTTAGTTCTTGATTAGTTCAAGAGTTTAAAACTTTATACAAATTTTGATAAATAATTTTTTCATTATTGTTAGCAAGCATTAAATTTTTTGTAATAAACTTACTATGCATAACTAAATTTCACCTAATATTAAAAAAAGATTTACGAGGAAATTTTCGTAATTTAAAAAATTTACTTTTTTTAAAAGATAAACCTTTTTTAAGAGTAAAAAATTTATGTCTTCTTAACATCATTTTTTTTTTTTTTTTTTTTTTTAAAATTTTAAATTTTTTTTTTTTTAAAAAATTATTTTTTATTTTTTAAAATTTTTTTTTTTTTTTATTTTTTATAAATAAAATAATAAAATTTTA